>Ga0307515_10001282_pt1 | contig 57027 bp, 52 predicted proteins | sample 17_EM_MG_FD_194513 | JGI IMG/M metagenome (GOLD analysis project Ga0307515, IMG submission 194513) | Populus trichocarpa ectomycorrhiza microbial communities from riparian zone in the Pacific Northwest, United States - 17_EM | ecosystem: Host-associated > Plants > Roots > Unclassified | place...
GACTGTGGATTGCTGCTAGAGCTTGGTTCTTTTCATTGTCGGGGACAATGCGAGTTCTTATATAGTCGGGCCCTCAGGTCAAGCTTGCCTTCGGGTTTCCGCCATGACACATAGTTTGCTTGATAGCTTATCGCCGAGATCAAATTAATGACTCGTAAATAATGCCACGAATTCCCTTTAGGTTATTGTATTCATGTATCAGTGGTTTCAAGGCACTATGCCACCACGCTGGGCCATCCTCATATCAAGATATCGCGCGCACTTAATATTACAACTCATAACTTCAACCTAGACATCTTGCTTCCCATTTGTTCAGTAGTTGGAACATCTGACGACTTGTAGTCTTATCAGTGCTTATCACAATATAATTTAATAGCTCGTCACAATTAATTGCCTCACCTTGGATAAGGATGTTTGGCATTGCGTCAGAGATTTAATCGGCGACCAACCGATACTCTGCCAACGTGGATTTATGACACGCATACGTCGTATTGATTGAACTGGTATGACGTCGCGAAGCATACTAACTCAAACCAATGAGCAGGGTCGCTTCAGGCCTCTTATCTTCAGCCAATGTCATTAATCCCTCAGACACCGCATGCTTAGGTCTCGACCTTCCGTAGACCGGGGATAGCCGCAAGTTGCTCTCACCGCTTAGAGCATGAGCTTGCAGATTCCCTCTGATTCGCATATTGCGTTAACGTCTGCTGCACACGTAATTATGTGCAAGCGCAACTTAACTGTGTGTCATCCCGCTAGATACGATATAGTAGGTGTGGCCAATAATTAAGCGCACTGCTGAAGGTTTTTCACTTCCCAGTAATGGCGACATAATTGCATCATCATAAATGAATCCGCGAATCAAGGTGTGCTTGACTAATTGATCGACATGCTGTCTGAGTATAATCCCGCTAAGGATTACTCAGCTGACAAACATGATGTTGTCTCACAAGCAGGTGTTTTGCATATGACCTCATATCTCTATACGAATAATCACATGTACTTGCATACAATCCATTCATGTATCATTACCGCTGCTAGAAGAGAACCCCTAACACTACCTCCCTCTCTAGGACCGGTGACTCAATGGTAGCTCTGTCAAAAGAAGTGAACAAAACAAAAGATACCACTCAGATAACGAAATTGATAAATCATAACAAAAATCAAAAATAACAAAGTAAATTTTTTATTTTAATTTTTCTTTTTGCACTTTTGCATCTTTCTTATTTTTCTTGGTTCTGCAATCGCTTTTTTATCCTTGCTCTTTGTTTGCACAAACCTTGTATCTTTTTCCATATTTGCATGTTTCTCGTAATACTCTGCCAAAAGTTTTTCTGCATTTTCCATGACATTTTCGTATGTCTCCCAGGTATTGTCTTCGTGAGAATAACCTTCCCACTTCACCAAGTACACGTGCTTGGTTATATCATCATTCGAAGGGCCGCTAGGAATCATCGATTCCATTTTCCATCCTGCATCGTCGGCTTCTATCTCAACTACCTCCTTTTCTGGATCCTTCCCTCGAAACTTCTCCAACAAACTTATGTTGAACGTCGGATGGATCTTCCACAAGGTTGGTAACTGAAGTCAATAATATCTGCCGTTATGCCCTACCGTTATGACTTTACACGGTCCGTACATTTTGACTTCCAGTTTGTTGCAAAGTCCTTTGGATCGGATATTCTTCCCGTTAAGCATTACCAAATCTCCTTTTTTAATTCCTTCGATAGACCTCCTCTTCTTATCGTAATACTTGGACATCGTTTCTCTGACCTCCTCTAGCTGCTTCCGTCACTTGTTGTATATCGAAGTCATATAATGACCATATAATTCCGACGCTGGATTCCTAAACTGAATTTCCGTAGGCCTGTTAGATCTTGGTTCATATCCGTAATTTGCATAAAAAGGAGTTATCTTTGTTGCTGAATGCTTAGAATTATTATAGGCGTACTCTGCCATTGGTAACATCTCCTCCCAGTCGTTCTGCTCGAAGTTGCAATAGGCGCGTAGGTATGCCTCGATTACTTGGTTCATCCATTCTGTCTGTCCATCTGTCTGTGGGTGAAAGGCGGTACTCATGGATCTTTTAATACCGAGATAGTCCTACAGGTCGGTAAAACATTGTCCATTAAAAGTACCGTCTCTATCATATACGACATCCTCTGGAAATCCGTGATACTTCCAAAGGTTATTCAGGTATGCCCACGCTACTGTTGGAGAGTCTTCCTTATCGATTGGAATAAAATGTGCCATCTGGGTGAACCTATCAACCACTACTAATATTTTTGTAGCTCCTGACGACAATGGTAAATCGGTAATGAAGTCCGTTGATATATGGGTCCATGGTTTCGAAGGTCGCTCCAGAGGGTGTAGTAATCCATGCTTGGCATGTCTCGGTGACTTAGTTCTTTGGCAAATATCGCAGTTACTGCAATATTTCCTAACATCGTCCTCCATCTTTGGCCAATAGAAATTTCTCGATATTAGTTCCATCGTCCTATCTCTTCCACAGTCTCCTGCCATCTTCGAATCATGTTCTGACTTCATTATCCTTTTCCTTGTTGGCTTCGGTGCGTAAACGCTTCCTTTCTAACAAAGTAGATCCTGATCCATCGAATATTCCTTGGAAATATTTTCTCCCTTAACCGTAGCTTTGCATAATGCCGTATATTCCTCGTCCTGTAAAGCGTCTTGCTTAAGTGACTCTTTCTGTGCCTGATCCATTTTTGCAATCTCAATCGCTCCGATCTCAACAGTCTCATACTCGTCGTCGTCAATCTCCATTGCTCCGATTTCTAACCATTGATCCGGACCCAACATCAGTTTATCAACCATCCGGTTGTACCTCCCACTCCAGAGGTGTACGCCGGACACCTAGAAAGTATAGCGGCTTTAAGATTTTGAGAGCCTTTCCTGTAGACTATCGTAAAAACGTATTCCTGAAGAATTTCTGCCCATCTCGCTTGTCGTCTATTAAGTTTTACCTTCTTAGTAAAATGCGACAGATTTTGATGATCTGAGAATATTATCGTCGTAAATTCAGAGCCCTGTAGGAAATGTCTCCACCGTTGAAGTGCGAAAACGATCGCCAGCATTTCTTTATCGAAAACGTCATAATTGATGTCCGCAGGAGACAACTCGCTGGACAAAAAGTCGCAATGATGAATTTTTCCGTCTTCGAACTTCTGGGAAAGAACTGCTCCCAAGGCGAAATCTGATGAGTCTGTTTCAATCAATGCTGGTCTGTCGACATCGAAATGACGTAATATCGGAGTCTTTCCACTAGTAAACAGAATTACTATCTTCAGAAATGCTGCCTCTTGTGCTTCTCCAAAGTGAAGGTCCTTTCTGTTTCCTCTTAATAAATCCGTAATAGGCACTATTATCTGAGTGTAACCTTGAATGAATTTCCGATAGAAGTTCCAAAGGCCAAGGATTTGTTGTGTTTCTTTCTGATTCTTAGGTCTTGGCCACTCAACTATTGCTCTGGCCTTCTCAGGATCTATCCTAATGGTTTTTCGTCGACTATAAATCCAAGAAAGGAAACTGATAATTGATCGAAAACGCAGTTATCAATCTCGACGCACATCTCATTTCGAAGTAAAAGGTCGAAAACTTTTCCGACCTGTTTTTGATGTTTCAGTAAAGAACCTTTCGTTCCAATCGATATGTCGTCGATATATGCCACCACAACCATTCCTTCATCCTGATCAATATCTACCTTAGTATTTATAACTAATTCAATTCCGAGTAATGGTCTCAGAATTCTATTGATCTCTCGCTGGAATGTTGACGGTGCATTTGTTAATCCAAATGTCATAACCATATACTCATATATTCTGAATTTCGTACGGAATGCAGTATATTTCTCATGTCCTAAGGCCATTCTTAGCAAATAGAACCCAGCCTTATGATCAATCTGAGTAATATGCGTCGCTCCATTAATTCTGCCTTGCAACTCGAACATAATTGGGAATGGGGTTGTATCTTTTTTCGTATGTTGATTGAGGTGTCTATAATCAACGCACGATTTCAACCGCTTTCCATTTGGTTTAGGAATAAACTATATCGGGCTTCCAACAGAGCTCGAGGATGGCCTAATTTTTCCTTCCTTACTCATCTTCTCGATATATTGAATTAATAGTTTTTCATCTTCCTGCGATAATTGATAAATGGGTCCCATTCTCAAATCCTCCTCAGGTACTTTTAATTCGATTCGATGATCCCAACCCTTATTGCTCCGTAGCTTCTCAGCCTCCTTGGGGTCGAATAACAATAGCCATTTATGATAATGTTTCGGTAATTTTTCCAGTAGCGTAGGGCTATCAGAAACTATTGCTCCAATGTTGATGGCATCTGGCTTCAACGCTACTCGCATATCGTAGGTAATATCGTACTCTGGATGAAGCAAGCCATGCCCAAAACAGGTTGGACCACAATTTGGAAAATATAAATGGCTCGTCGTAATCCCCTGAGCCTGATGTTTCTGCAAATACCAGGCAGGAATTAACGCATCATAATCAGCTGTACTTTTCACAACTTCGAACGCATGATCTTTTTCATCAAAAGTTCGATGATTTCCGAAAGATATGTCCAAAGGTACCGTAAATAATCCTTCGGTTGGTATTGTCCTTCCTCCTACACCAGAAGCTTTTCCTTGAACTGTTCTTTTAACCACAGGAATTTTAAAAACTTTTGCTGCTTCGGGAGATAAAACAAAAGATGTGCTTCCTAAATTGAGCAAGCATTGTATTGCAAAATATTTTCCGTTAACATCGATAAAAAATTTATACATTGGTCTTTTTCCTATTTTCGTAGGTGAGATTTTATAGACTTTTCCTGTCTTTGTAGCACTATTGTAGAAGACGTAGTCGGTAGATGAATTATGTTTTTTGATATTATCTGGAGACAATTCTGTGGTTGCTTTTCGTTTAGACATCGTTAACCTTTCGACAATAACGTGACCACAACGGGTGAAAAGGTTTTTTGGAAATTGGTGTTTTTATCGTTTCTTATAGTAAGTATTCGTATTTCCTTACTGGCCAGCAGTTTCGATCTTCCGATTATCCTCAGAGGAAAAAATGTCATACTGGTAAAAGAATGTATTATAACTTTTCTAACTGGATTCCCACCAATTATCTCCCATCTCAGAACTACTTTCCGAATCCAAACTCTCTGTCGACTGTTCTGATGCGGAATCCCTTAGCTCCTCGACATCAGAACCTTCCATATATAAATCTTGCTGATATTCTTCCAGATCACAAGCTCCAATCTTCATTGTTTGATATTCTTTCGCCTTAGGGAAAGGAACTGTTCCTGTATCCGTCTTCACCGGTCTGTAACTGTCCATCGTTTTATGAGATCCTCTCCTGTCTGCAGGCCAAGTGCATCTCATACATTCCTTCGTATTTCTTCTTCCAGTTAACTCCTCCTGTGGTATACCCTCCATTTGGGTAGCGAAGATTTTAACAGCGCACTTTTCTTCGCGATTGACGAACTTCTTTTTGAAGGACCCCTTGTCTTTGGAAGACTTAGTGACCCTGAAAGAATCCTTAGACTTTTCCCAACCTCCTTCTTTCGTCTTTGGCGTTCGGGTCCTCAAATTTTTCTTTACTTCATCCCATTTCTCGGCGGTTCTTCCGGCTTTCGTAATGGTATCGATCATTTCTTGATCCGTTCTACCTGTCAAGTCCACCGTATGCATTAGTTCCAGTATCTTCACTGGCAACCGATCGAAGATTAACTTCTTAAGCCCCACCCCTGTTAACTGGGCCTTATTGTTATACATTTGGATCTTCGTGAACATATCCCTAATATCGCCTTCATAAGAAACCTTCTCTAGATCTGCAAACGCTTCATCTCGAGCTTCCTTATCTTCGAATCGTAGCGATATATCATTTTGATATGATGTCCACGACCTTGGGAATTTTCCTGCGAGCGCTTGTCTTTCCCACTGGACATGCCAAGCAGCCGCGTATTGTTTCAATAGACCACTTACCCAATTTATTGTTCTTCCGGTTTGGTCAAACTTCTCGGGCTGATCTTGGATAAACGTTTTCACTATTATCCACCAAGTTTCACAATCATCTCCTGGTTTTCCTTCGAAGGGATATGGATCCTTAAGCATTATCGGCTTAATATCTGGTTTTCTCCTTCGCCTTCTAGGTCCTGGTGGTTCAGGATCTGGTGGTCCTGGTGGTGATGGTCCTGGTGGTCCTGGTGGTGGTGGTCCTGACGGTCCTGATGGCAAATTTGGATCATCATCTCCACTGCCATCTCCATCATCATGTCCATTTCCTCCTCTCAAAAAACCATAACGTTCCTCTGCTTCTTCTCTGGTATCTTGAGTATAATAGGATTCCGATCCCTCGATATCTTCGATTCTAGACCTCCTGTCTTGATGGGTAAAACTAGGCCTAGCCTGTACCGACGTAGGTCTAGGAGAAGTACTTTCTGAGATTTTATATGTCTCCATATGAGTCGTTAGACCTGTACTAACTTCCTGTATTTTTGCCAGTGTTTCATCCATGGCCTTTGTATGTGTTGAAAGCTCATTTCTTGTTGGCAATGACTCTAGGAAAAGTTGTATCCCTTCAACAGCATTTTCCAAACCGTCCTGTCTTTGCACCGTATTTTTGCTTTCCTCTTGTGACTTCATTATTGCCTTTTTACGATTCAAAAGGGTGGATCCATTTAATGTTTGCTTGTAAACCATGTCGGCAATCTGCTTATGGATACCTTGAAAAATTGAACCAGCCTCTTGTACTATCACGGTGTCTTGTGACTGTAAAATCGAAATCCCTGATCGCATTTCTTCTATGATCGCTTGTTGGAGTCCCATCTGGCTTCCAACTCCTGACACTTCTCCTTCGATTTTGGCTTTCTCCGTCCGACTTCTTCCTTCTAAGATTTCTAGGTCTTGGCGTACTGATAGAAATTCGTCCTCGATGATTTCTTTTTCTTTGTTGCATGCCTGTATTACATGCATCATCTGTCGGGATATCGGTTCCAGCTTTCCTTGCACTGGGTCCGCCTCTGGCATTACTACTTCTGCGATTCCCAACTTGGCCTCTTCAGGTTCCTCGGCTTCTTGTAGGAGCTTGAGCTGCTCTCTCGCTGCTTCCAGCCTCTTCTGTTATGACTGAGACCATGCCGGCGTCTGATGACTCGCTGGTGACTTGTCGGAGCTCCTCTTCTCGACTCTTGTTGCCTTCTGGGTCATATTGCTCTAGTATGTAAGCCTGCGCCTCGGGGTAGCCATCTCTAACAACTAACAACGGATGTGAAATTAGTATGGTAAAAACCTCCGTTTTGTATGTTGAGGGACTATGTTGTTTATGGCAGACCAAGCACTCACAACCGCTAGTTGGGCGATGCATACTGCAAATTCTGGTGATCCTATACGAATTTTGGCCTTGGAAAACTCCTGTATTGACTGATATATAACAGCAAGCCACTTTGTCGCAGAATCAACAAAGTTCTCCTTCTGTAGTTCGAATTTGATTTCGAATAATACACCTAATGCAATAGCAAAAAGGTCTAATGCAATGATTTGTGCAGTATCTGACTCCTTCCAGTATGAAGCAATATCGTTGTTGACAATCCGGACAATCATTCATTTAAGCGGAGTCATAAAATATTATACTGTGACGGGGATATATAGGCTGAATAATCAATACAACATTTATTAGACTACATACAGCCGCCTATCTAAACTCCCTTTTCTCCTCGTCTTTGCCAAGACTCAACCTCTTATCTAGTTCCACTAGTAAGAGCTCACGACTCGTCCTCGTCCATCCACAGTCCCTCTTCAGAAAATTCTTCGGAGGGCAACAACCCTGTGGTGATGTACCGGTGTACGTTGTATTCGATACTGAGTATGACGGCGTACAATGACACTGTTCGGTAGATGTGGGTTAAACTCTGATCTTTGAAATACTGTAGTTGTTCTCCGATAGTTTCGACGACCGCTTGATGTGCGTATTGGGATTGTGTCTGTCCGGTAGAGCACATAGAGAGAATATTCTCGAAGGTGATTTAAAGAAGTAATCTTGAAGTTTATAGATAGAATTCTTAATAATATTTTAAGGTGTTCTTCGCTTGTAATGTCTGACTGTGGATTGCTGCTAGAGCTTGGTTCTTTTCATTGTCGGGGACAATGCGAGTTCTGATATGGTCGGGCCCTCAGGTCAAGCTTGGCTTCGGGTTTCCGCCATGACACATAGTTTGCTTGATAGCTTATCGCCGAGATCAAATTAATGACTCGCTGATAATGCCACAGATTCCCTTTAGGTTATCGTGTTCATGTATGAGTGGTTTCAAGGCACTATGCCCCCACGCTGGGCCATCCTCATATCAAGATATCGTGCGCACTTAATATGACAACTCGTAACTTCAACTTAGACATCTTGCTTCCCATTTGTTCAGTAGTTGGAACATCTGACTACTTGTAGTCTTATCAGTGCTTATCGCAATATAATTTAATAGCTCGTCGCTATTAATTGCCTCACCTTAGATAAGGATGTTTGGCATTGCGCCAGAGATTTAATCGGCAACCAACCGATACTCTGCCAACGTGGATTTATGACACGCATACGTCGTATTGATTGAACTGGTATGACGTCGCGAAGCATACTAACTCAAACCAATGAGCAGGGTCGCTTCAGGCCTCTTATCTTCAGCCAATGTCATTAATCCCTCAGACACCGCATGCTTAGGTCTCGACCTTCCGTAGACCGGGGATAGCCGCAAGTTGCTCTCACCGCTTAGAGCATGAGCTTGCAGATTCCCTCTGATTCGCATATTGCGTTAACGTCTGCTGCACACGTAATTATGTGCAAGCGCAACTTAACTGTGTGTCATCCCGCTAGATACGATATAGTAGGTGTGGCCAATAATTAAGCGCACTGCTGAAGGTTTTTCACTTCCCAGTAATGGCGACATAATTGCATCATCATAAATGAATCCGCGAATCAAGGTGTGCTTGACTAATTGATCGACATGCTGTCTGAGTATAATCCCGCTAAGGATTACTCAGCTGACAAACATGATGTTGTCTCACAAGCAGGTGTTTTGCATATGACCTCATATCTCTATACGAATAATCACATGTACTTGCATACAATCCATTCATGTATCATTACCGCTGCTAGAAGAGAACCCCTAACAATTGCATCTTCTACCAACATATACAGGAATAGTGGAGAGTGAAGTAATTAATGGCTACAGTAGCTCTCACTACAACCAGAGACTGTGATGCCCTCTGATGAACCACATATGCACTAGCAACTGTCACCTCCACCAGTCTGAAGTAGGTCAATCAACATTGGAGCATCACAGCACTTATGGAACAACTGCAGAATCTTCACAACACTCAATATACTCTCACTTTCTACTGGAATTGAAGTTTAAGACAACAAATCAGTCACTGCCACATATTATGATTTCGTCAATGGCATACAGGGCTACTCAGTAGGAGTCCTCTATACACCAACTTTTCGACTATCCCTTCTGTCGGTTATATAATTGGATTTAGGCAGACATCAGACTGTTTGTTGAAATGGAAAATGCGCTGTTACTTTGTCATCTTTGTGTACCCTCACTGGAAGATCAATCAATGCTATGAATACCATAGTTCTTGCAACTGCTCTCCTGGTATTGATTACCAAGGACGGGATATAGTAAAACAGGGACAGCTCATTTTGGAGAGTACCGATGAAGCCTACATTGAAACCTACAATGGAGCCTACAATCGAGCGATCCAAAGCATCTCTCGCATCGAAATCTAAGTTCACTTCAACATCTCTTGCATTCTCAGAGTCAAGACTATCGCTACGACGACTAATCTATATGAATTCCACTGTAATTGAATCCCTGATCAATCGATATTCACATCATGATTCGACATGCACAGTCTGCATTCGGGCAAAGTACAAGCAAAGTTTCACTAGAGTGCCAGGCAAGTGTACTACAATGCACATTGAACTTGTATATTTGAATGTGTTAAGTTCTCTCTCTACACTGACCTTTTGAGATAATTTGTATTATATACTATTTATGGAAGACTATATAAGGAACACATCCATAATGTAGCTCCAAAATTAGAAAGGTGAGACCTACATCTCTGCCTACTAGTTCTTTCAGACCCAAGTAGACTCAACAGGATACACAATTAAACAATTCCAGTGTGAAAATGGACTGGGTGAATAGAACATCAAGAACTTCCAATTTGACCTGATGACCTGCAGTACTACATGCAAGCCATGTCTTCTATATGTTCACCATGAGGATGGTGTAGCAGAGCATGTGATGCATACAGTCACTGATATGGCCTGGGCGATGATGATTGACGTATAGACTTCCATGTAGTTCAAGGGAGATGAAGTGAATGCCACAGTCTATTTCCATGAAAGATTGCCAAATGATGGCATGATAACAAATGACAGTGATTGGTATTAAGCACCACACGATATGAGATCCAAGATACTGCATGGATCTCGCAAACCAATGTCAGATGGTGGAGGTAACAAAATATTATAACAAGCCTGTTTCCACAACCTACATCGATTGGGATGCTATGCCAATAAAGGCATTGCAGATGTTCAAAGCCAGCAGCTCAAGTTCAGCCCAATGTCAAAGCCACACATTATGATATGCCGCAAACACAATCTGAACACTTTGTAGAGGATATGGAATTCTGGATTTGAGAGTGTAAATACCCATTTACAAGTTGTCTCCTATGAAGAGAGTATAGCACCCACTTCAAGCCAGCATGAATGTAATGAGTTCAATCCCAACAAGATTGGACTACCAGACGACATGGAAGATATGGAAGAAATTGAGTCCAGAGATAAGCCTTTCTAAGAACCAGATAGTCAACCTCTGCAGTTAGGTAAGATATTTACAACTCACATGCATGAAGCTCCTGACCAGTAGGCAGGAAAGACCCGCCTCTGACATCACTACCAAGAGGATCAGACTGCCCAGCATTTGGCAGCAGATACATAAAACATCCCCGACATCCAGCATCTTCCCAGAGAGGATCAGATTGCCCCGTGTTTGGCAGCCACAATCGAGATGTCTTACCAGCAATAGCCAGAATCTCGAACCTCTACTCCACCTATAGTAAGTCGTGACACAAAATGCCCACACAAAGCCTCCGTTGCAGTACTAACGGCATCCACAGAAGACTTAATCACCCATACAGAAACCATGGAATGCCCTCAACAAGATCGTTGGAAATGAGTCACTGTTGAAGGAAGCACATCTATTCTGGTGAATAACATCTTCCCCACTCTTGACCGCCATCCAGCATGGCAACTGCGAGATAAGCTGACCGGCTGAAAGTTGGTTTACAAGACTACACACATCCATGATTGCTCCACATGTTATAACACATGGCAAGTCATAAAGGGATACAAGCACACAGATTTTGGTGAGACTCATGCCTCTGTTGGGAATCGAACTACATTTTGGTATCTGATCTGTCTCATCTGATGAACCAGGTGGTATATGGACTGGTTGAACATAGTTACCAGTTTACTAAATCTCGAAATGGATAGTGATGACATCTATATCACTACCAGAAGAATTGTCAGGTGGCCTTAACACCCCATACATTATCATCAGACTCAGGAATGCTCTCTGTGGTCTGAAACACGCCCCATACATTATCATCAGACTCAGGAATGCTCTCTGTGGTCATAAACAACCTCGTAGTCATGGAATGTCAATTTTCAATCCTTTCTATACACCCTTCAATTCTAATTGTCTTTAGCGGATTTCCAAATCTATATCAGCAGTGACAGCATTCTGATATTTTAGTATATTGACAAAATGTCAATGTAATACAGAGAGGCTGCTAGCAAAGCTGCAATTGAAGTCAAGTGGCACTCTTGGAGAAATATGAAATCACAACGAAGGGCCCTTAATGCCCAGTTCTCTGTTAACAGATTCACTGTGATGGTAGTAGTGTCAGATTTGTCAGACACCCAATATCACCATAATTCTTGGGCAACTTGGCACGAACTACACCCACACTGTCTTGACACCCATTCATTGCAAAGTCAAATGTGACTTGGCCAAGAATTATGTTCACAAGTAATTGGAAGATATTCCAATATAGTAGGCAGTCATGGGATCACTAATATATACAGCATTTGCTACTCAGCCAGATATCTTGTATGTGGTTGCTGCTCTTTCTCATTACAATTTATTGCCATTTGCTAGTCATATGACCGCTGCTGAGTGAGTTCTTGAGCATTTCAAATATAGAGCTGATTTCAAACTACACTTCAATGGCAATGGCATCAACTTTGGCATCAGCATCAGCATTGACATTGGCTACAGTTTCACAGGGTTTTAAGACTCCAATTGGGTCAATGATAGGGCAGACTTTAAGTACCAGGGAGGCCATATGATTTTGGCCAGCAAATGTGAAGCAATCTTGTGACAGTCTTGTAACCCCAGTGTAATCACCATGTCAACCCTGAAGCCCCAGTTTATCTCCTGCTCAGATGCCTCTAGTGTAGTAAAATTGTTACTTTAATTACAGAAAGAAATTCACAGCAAGAACTTACCACTGCTACTAACCACCTGTGACAATCAGAGAGCTGTCACTCTTTGCACCAAGGGAATCATCAAAGCCCAAAAAAACCACAGCAATATTTGCTATCATAACTGTCGAGATCTGTACCAATGCCAAATAGTCAGTTCATGCTATGTTCACTCAGATGAGAATATGTCAAACATACTCAAGAAAGCACTTACTAATGATATGCATACAAAGTTCATGTACACAATGGGTTTATGGTAATTGGTGGTCAACATAGGATTTTAAGGTTGTATCACTTGTCTTTTGTCTTTTGGATTTCTTTGTTTATATGGATGGTGATCCTCAGGCTGTGGTAGTACTCATTTCCTGTTCACTTCTCAAACAGGATTTCAATGAGGCTACTATGGGAATTACAGGTTGTTTTTCATTATTATATATTGGTTTGTTTGTTTGCTTCTTGCTCCGCAGAGTATAGCTAGAGGGGGTAGTATTGCATACATAGATCTCATACAAATTGACTGGACTGGCTCTCATATGGGCTGACAGGGCTGGTTCTCATATGGGCTAACAGGGCAGGCTCTCATATGGGCTGACAGAAATAGGCCTGATACCAGCTGACTGAGATGGCTATGATACTGGCTGACAGAGATCACTCAGATGTCAGCTCATGGAGCTGCACCATGACTAGTATCTATAGGTTAAGTATAATCCAGTTTGTAGAGATTGTATATACAATAGAGAGTAGAAGTTGATTTATATTGAATAGTTGCTCCTACAATTTCTAATCTATCAACTGTCAGCAAGTTTATATTGCTTTGCCCAACTTGGTAAAACCCCACAGCACTCACCATAAAAGTGTGGGGTCTACACCCTGTGGTTCAATGGCTTAAATTTAACATTTCATCATCTGCCTCAGATGATAATTGCAATATTCACAATGCATTGTTCACTGCTTTCAGCTGGCAAATTGGATAAAGTACAAAATAAATTCCTTATATAATATCAGCAAGATAATTTTAACCAGTCTGGTTACAAAGTAGGGACAGTCTTAGTACTTGGTACATTATGTTTTGCTATTCAAATCCTCAGCCTGTGATAGGATTGTAGGAAGATATATATTTCAAAAGTAAATAGAAGAAGAAGTGAGATCAAGAATTTCTAGATGGGTAATCAACCACAACTAGATAGAGGGATGCTGAAGTTGTATTTTCAATCTTGAGAGATTTGAATACTGAAATAGTAGGAATAGTATATGGAACAGTAAAATTACGTATTGAGGAGATACTTAAATCGATTGGAAATGGTGCAGAGAATTCACATACTCCAGAGCATTTGAACAATGATAATAATCCAAATACAGACAGAATGACTGCAGAAAAGCTGACTGATGACAATAACCCTGGCAGGATGACATGCAGTGCTGCGAAATGTATACAGGAACAGGTACAGAATCATCGAATATGGTTAATATGATTGGATGGAAAACTGTTAAGTCTGACTGAAATAATATCAGAAGATACTTTGGAACTTGTAATAAGAGGTACAATATAGCTAAATTGATGGTAGTGGTGATTAATATCGTGCTTACAGTATTAATAATGGCTAATATTATAACTTGTGCTTAATCTCCAGAACTCCATATCATAGTCTTGTGAATATCATAGTAACTAACATTCAGATTAACAAGTTGACGGAGGGGTTGTGGTAAAAGAAACCGAAACCACCAGCTTTTGCTAGTGACATATTACCATTCTCAATATACCAGATCTTTCGGTACTTTATGTTGGTTAACCATCCACATTGGAGTTTTACCTACTCTGCAAATTCATATGCAGATATTAAATTCAGGTAAAGAACTTGTGATGTTTCCTAAACTTTCTATGGACTTGAAAGCTATATTGGACAATGGTCTGGATATCTCTCAAACCAAATGATTGGAAACTGCTTTTACCAATATCAGCAATTTATAATTTTGGAAACAATATGAGTGAAACTAATATTAATACCTGCAAATGTCCATGGATGGTACGGGGCAAATGAAAGTCATACTTATAAAATACAACATACTAATGGTAAAAAAATAATTCACACAGAAGCCAATTGATGTTGAGGGCCACTACATACTCTCTCGTAGTAGCTAATATATTATGAAATGCTTTAATGAAGGATGTCATAGTTGTTATTTGGATTGTAGTATATATGAGTATGATGTTTATGAAAGGCAACTGCAGCATAATATATTTTTTCATATGCAGTTACAATGATCTCGGTTCAGATGCTGCACATGTGAAGAGGTATTTCAACTGTCTACATACAATGATGTGAATTTAGTAATCATGGTTCTGAGTTAGGTAAGTAGTCTGATATATGTAAAACTAACTCCACAAACTATGTGCTATATAAACTCAGCTGGAAGTGCACAAAGAACAAGAACTTATACTTTGAGCATATTACAATGAAACAGCAATGTTGAAAGTTGGGTAATTGTATTAGTATGAAGGGATGATAGTTTATTCTCTGTCTAAGCGAGTGATGTCTATTACCCCACTGATCCACTCAATTCCTTGGATATGCAGATTGCCCTTCCTGGTTCTTGCGCTCCGCAGAGCCGCACCTTATGTCAACTGTTCATCTCTCTCCAGATTGCATCCCACCTACAAAGTTCGAGATACTTCTCGAAAACAAAACAATCAACCCACTTGTCATTGACTCCAGAACAAACTGTAACCCAGAAAAAATGGCCATCGACTCTGCGGCCATAGTTCTTCCTTTTCCTTTTCACCTTCGTTTCTCCCAATACGTGATGTTTTTTGTACTCATGAGGCATTTGCTTCGCATTTGGGAGACTGGCAGCTGGTTCCCAAGTCATTTCATTGTCGTCATAGCCTTCTCATTTCAATTGGTATTTGTAGACGCCTTTGATGCCTGGTGCCAGCTTATGTGAGGTAATCGCTTCTGCCATATAAGAATGTTGGATTGTGCCATCAATATCTCTTACAGTTCGAACAGGAGGAGGAGGTGGAGGCTGTTCTTGTGCACGATCTGCAGTGTGCCTGATGATTCTGCTGGCGTTTACTGTATTGTGGATCATCATACCTGCATGTAATTTTCATTCAACTGCATTTAGTCAAGCCCAACCTAGTGATATTATAGGGTGCAGCCCACGGATGGTGCAGCTTCCGCTAAGCAGGGTCTTGGCTCACGTATATATAAAGCTATTGTTAGCAACGGATTCTGGGTAACCTTCCGGCGGTTCAAGTTAAGACCGAAGAATCTGTTCGGTTCGGTTCCTGACCCGTCCAAACTCTGATCCCGCTGGATCATGGTGGTCCAGACCCGGACCCGCACCTATCAACTTGCGGGTTTTGCCTGGTTTGGCTAGACCGGTCAGGTCCAATCTCGGCTTCTGCATTTCGGGTTGCTCTATTTATGGTCACCTTCAGAAGTCCTACTGCTAGTCACAAAATATTAACGATGGTACATGGTTGTTCTTTTTGGATGTACTGGCCGCCATAATAATCAAAAAATGGACAGACCCGCTCCCTGCCCCATCCTTGAAATGAGTGTCAAAGGAGTGTCAATGATATTTGGTGTTGCATCTTGGGTAATCTGTGTGGCAATTGGTCGCAGATAGGTATAAAGCAGGTATTGGCCTCCATCATAGGCAAAGGAGAAAGCGACACACTCCCTGCTCCATCCTGAAATTAAGTGTCAACTGAGTGTCAATGATTTAAAGTATCGCATTTTGGGTAATCTAAGTGACATGTGATCACAGACCTCCATTAAGAAGGAGTTGGCAGCCTCTCAGGGCAGATAAGCAAGAAACATTCCAGTGAGAGCCTCCCAGACAGTAACAACGTCTTTCATTTACAATGCTGCAACTACGAGTTTATGAGCGTTTTAGCCTGGAAAAACTGTCAAAACATCGTATATGGACAATGATCAATGCATCACACTTTCATTACACATCAAGAAAGGTCAAAAAATTTTGACACTCCGTTGACACGCATTTTCATGATGGGCCAGGGAGTGTGACGGTATTTGTTTTTCCTCTAATGGCAGCCAATACTTTGTATATGTATAGTAACGACTAAATTACTTTTGAATTACCTGACTTACAAGACCAAAATTCGTTGACAATCTGTTGACATTCATTTTCATAATGGGGCAGGGAGCATGTGGCGCTCTCTTTTCCCTATAATGCCAGCCAATACCGCGTTTATGAATGGCAACAACCAATCGCCACGCAGATTACCAATTATGCAAGACCATCAATCGTTGACGCTCCGTTGATGCTCATTTTGCCATGGGTGTGTCAACATCATATTATCTTTCAATTTGGCATAGTATATCATTGATGGTGTTTTGGCAGCCTTTGTACCATCTTCATGTACTTTCTCCTTCATCACTACATTGTTCTTTAATAATACATATAAATATTTCCTGGAAAATATACGTGAAAGTGTTCACGAATTGTATATAATAATACACTCAAAGATCCCGTTCCATTCCATCAATGCTCGTCTGCACTGTCATGTTCGCTGAATAGGCTGCTGTCATCTGCATAATGGATGTTAGCTGCATTACCACCCAGCAGATAGTCTACAAACCAGTGGATGTTCCTTTATTGGTCGGCAAATCTGGGTTAAAATCTTTATCAAGCTTGTGATCCTTCGCATATGCATCAAGATTCAACAATTGAGCGTTGGGCCAGGGAGGATCTAAATACCCATATCCGGGTGGCACAGCTTCAATTTAGGATGTGGGAGCTCCCTCATTGTCACTGGGGTGAACAGGCAGCGTTCCTGGTGGATGTGCCTTTGGTTTTCGTGTCGGCTTGCCAAGTCACTCTGCTGGAGGTGCACCAGTGCTTTGCGCATCCAGCGTGTCTTGGCATTCTATGCTGAGCCAATTTTACAAAGCAGGCAGTGGTCCGTTTGATTTTCCCGAAGCATAACCGGGTGTTATTCCCTAGCAGCTCACACTGACATACCCAGGAAACTCAACTCCCGGATTCTTCTTTTCTTGGACTTCGGCGTGAGGTTTTTGATCAGATATTGCGTTTCCTCAATCATGGCGCACGAAAACCCTCCTTTGGCCATTTTGGCCATATTCAAAGCAAGGCTCATGTCGGACTGTTGAAGCTGTACCTGACCTCCTTGCCTTGACATAGTTGCATACGTGTTGACAACCTAGACGAAAATGGTTGCTGCCTCTACATATCAGATTCGGCTATTACCTCTACAATATACGCTTCAGTAGCATCCTCTACAGTGGTTGAAGCCTGTTTCGTCCCCTCTTGGGGATGCTTATCACAAAATCCGTCGTCCAGAATTCCCGAGCTGACAACATCATGATGTTCGATTTCGCGGAATGTGCAGACAAATACTTCTGTCGACCATGCCGGTTTCCCATTATGGGTGGATATAAATTGGTAACGCAGCTGTTCATGAACTCCAGCTGTATGATATATGGTTACTTGACGGCCGTCGACCTCAATACGACTACACCTATATGGGATCGCGTGCTGATTCTGATCCTCGCTGCTTCCAGTTCGGCAGACCATTTATAACTGTGCGTCCATGGTCTTATTTTCGGTGGCTGCATTTGCAGCGTCGCAGTGAACTCTCTGCTGTCTGCGTTGTAATAGGGTCTCAGTGGGTGATGGATTGGATGAAGCGCCCGTCATTCTGCTCGATTCCGATCCACTCGCACTATGCTGAGGTGTTTGTGGAGCTATGATTCGCTCGTGTGGAAGTGAAGAGATGATGATAACGAACAGAAGTGGGATGTCCTGAGGAAGATGATAATGAAAAGCAGTGGGAAGTCCTGAGGAATATATACTTATCATCTATTCAGAGTGGAATGTGTAACAGCCAACTTGCATGTTCCACTCAAGATGAATCCTGCCGCGTATAGCTGCAAGTTGCACGGCTTTCCAACCGTCCTGTGATTTCAACCAAGTGAGTCAGATGTCGCGTGTTTGATTAGAGGTAGAATTCGAGGTCAACCGCTACCGAAATCGTGTATTTGGGAGATGTCAACAGTATATGCTTGGACAGACAGGACGTCTGCTGATCTTCATCTCTAAAAATCCCCGGGATTTTACATGGAAAAGACACTAACCATCATGCAATGATGTATGGTTAGCATTGCTATTCCCAATGTAGTGACGGTCAAAACACAGATTGTGTTTTGTTCAAGTCGATTAAGCATTCCAACATCGTCATACAAGAGGCAGCTTGCCTCCATATGGTCCGTATCTTGCAACATCTAACATCTCGCCCCTCAACGAAGTCAACAAACAATTAAATGCGCAATGCTCAGAACAAGATCCTTTCTCCAGTACCGGCAGGCAAATACGGCAAATTGACAAAGTGCTCCATGTGACGATGTCATCGAGCGAAGGATGGCAAGAGCGGCTTGGAACCAGATAGGGTCCGAGCCCTTGGAACATTGCACAGCTACCGATACAACAAGAAGCTGGTGGCGGGCAAACAATGACAATCACACTTGGTAAGCAACGATGAGAAGGAGAAATGGATTGAGGATTATGTGGATAGAGAGACCGCTGTGGCAAGACAGCGAGTTGAAGATGCAGAGACAGCAATAAAGGTGGAGCAGGAAGACGTGAGAATTACTGAAATGGCGGAATTGACAACCACAAATCCTGAAACAACATCTGAGGAGATGATCAACACCATCAGAGATAGTCTGAGCGATCTTGCAAGTTCGGGCAATGCGGAGGATGGGGAAGACGAGGATGAAGATGAAGAAGATGCAGACCTGGGCAAGCTGTGCAAAGATGACGAACCCGGCTGGGTGTGGGTACAATCTCTAACATGGTCCAACAACAGACTGAGCAATTTTGGCAGAAGCAGATGACACGTGACGAATTGACGCCACCCGGCTGGGGAGACGCAGCCGACTACTTCTGTGAGAGAGATAAGAAATATGGGACAACCGAATTGAATGTTCTCCTGGTCATTCTACGGCAAACAGAAGATGATGCAGCCTCATCTGCACCAACAACATTTGGTCAGCCAATGGAGACTCTGGATGGCATCCCCGCAAAATCGCAAATCCTGCAAGTGACTTCGCATCTAAGGAGTAGTCATGGGAGGCTTGGTTCCCGGGAACCCCAGACAGACAACTTCATTCCATCTCTCCCGCCTGACGCACCGCCTGTTTTGTCAACAATTCAGTAGTCAAAGCCGTTTCAAGTCATAAGCTTTTACCCCTGCATATACCGTCCCAAGCTAATCACCAGATAGAACTCAGATTTGCACAAAGACATGGTGACGGCTCCCGCATCGCTGGAGGAGTGAATAGGCAAATTGATATTTCTGGCAATGTATCTCTTGGAAAAGTAATATGTGTACCCATTTTGCTTTGTGTCAGCGTTTACTTGATTTCAGCGACCAAATAGTGAGATATGCAGATTTGTCTGTGCATGTGCAAGGGTCGGATGGGCCATGCCAGTGTTCTAGATCCCAAATCGCATTGGATGTCAACCAATAAACTTGATATTATCCCGCCTGTTACTGTCAAGTCAGAAAACTAAAACTAAATTCCAGATGAAACTCAGTAACATAATTAAAGTCCATGATGTTATACGAGTCATAGATGGAGCGGTTACAGCACAATGCTGATGGGGATGATTGAAGACCATCATGCTGCATTCCTTCATGCATCCAAATGCACAACTCTCTGCACAGACCTGGTTCACATGATTGAGATTTTGAGAATTGCTTATGGTAGGACATCGAAATTGCAGAGAATGAGCTGGATGAGAAAAGGCGACGAAGTCGGGCTATATATATTGAAAACTGGTGTATGGATCTACATGCGGTCAATTGCCGGCCGAAAGCACTCTAACATGATAGGCCGACTTCATTTCTCGCTCAGATAACTTGTCTAGTAGTGGATCAGAAATTGAGAGGCTTGGAAGCTTTGGGATGCAAATGTTTATAGATGGAAATGATTCATTGGCTGCCAACAACGACCCTATGCATTATTCCATACAATTGCTGATCATCCAATGACTGTGAGTATGTCACTAAGATGAGCATCACTGGAGCATCAACAATTTTTGGTCTTACATTTTCGGCCAACAAAGTGCAGCATTGTCCCATCCTTCCAAAGTGATTGAATTGACCGTTTTTATAGTCAAAAATGAAAGTTACACACTTGTGGCCGCATCCTGGAAATGAGTGTCAACGATGCGTCAATGATTTCTGGTCTGGTGGGTCCGATAATCAAATAAAGGCTTCGTCACTGTGACATATGAACATTGTCTTGGCTGCCTTGAAAGCCAAAAATGCTAGCGAAGACAATGCTACAATCTCCGCCGAATGAGCATCAACGTAGCGTCAACGAGGTTCGTTCATGCATCTTGGATAATCAAATTGCTGTGCAACGCCATTAACCTATAATCAAAGCTTTGGCCGCCATTATGGGCAAAAATGGTATTGACCATATCGCTAACACCTCTTAAAAATGAGCGTCAAGAGAGTGTCAACCATTGATGGTCCCGTATCTTGGATAATCAAGGGGCCATGCAACCACATCAACCCATAATCATAGTATCGACCGCCTTTATGGGCAAAAATGCTATGGATGATATCGCGGCCACTCCCTAATAATGAGCACCAACGGAGTGTCAACAATTTTGGTCCTGCACCATGGAAGCTGAATACGCTTTGCATAGGAATTAACCCATAATCAATGTATCGGCCACCTCTATGGGCAAAAATCCCACTGACAATATCGGTACAACCGGCTGAAAATGAGCGTCAACCGAGTCTCAACAATTTTTGGTCTTGCATCTTGGATCATCTCAGGGCTATGGAATGGCATTGACCCGTAATGAACCTATTGGCTGCCATTATGGGCAAAAATGGTACTGACGATATTGCATCCGCCTCCGACTATTCAGCGCTGGCAGAGGGTCAACAATTTTCGTGGGGGGCTAGTAAGCTACACTGCAATAAACTGCATTGTATTGATCTCAAATTGACTGTTACACGGTCAGTCGTTTCAATAAGTCCTTGTATCCAACTTCACAAATATGCATGCAATTTCTCACAGATCTGACATTTTTTGCATGAAGCTCTGGAGTCGATATTATTTGAACCCACAGTGTACTTTACTATGATGAAATGTTCGGCGGTCGCTGGAGTCGGATTACCCAGCCATCAAATACCTCCTGTGATGTTGAATTCAAAATCTTTCAATACCTCATTAGTAGAGGTAATGATCTCTTTAAAAAATGAAGGTGTCTTTATTCGTGATTTGAGTGACCATACTTTTGCCAATCATGTTTGATGCTTTCTGGTCTTGACTCGATGTAGGCTCGAAATGTCCTATTGCCCGGAATTATATTAGACATGCTCCTTCGTGGCAATTTTATGTACAGTGTGGAATTGAGGAGACCAGGAGCCCTAGCATCATATCTATCGTGTGTCATCGAGTCCTTTGCTATGTATTAGAGCATGGGACCAGCTCAATGGAGAAACAGTTGCTGGCAAAAGCTAACATCGCAACGTAAAACAAATAACAGTGTCGAAAGTTACTGAATTGACTAGTTCGATGGTCGAAGAATCAGCTCTGGCCATACTGAGGAGACAAGGAAGTCGAGGAATTACAATATTAATTTTGCAAATGAAATTCCTATTGGACATTCAAGTTTGATTCATATTAACAGAATTGACAGACAAAATGCTCCAAACTGGCAGCAAAGGAGTATGAATTCTCTGAATTTCACCAAGACACGTGGATTTGCTACCTCATGTTAGGATTGGTATCGGCTCATATTCCATGGAACCCTATATTGAATCGAGAGTGATGACGGTCATATAAATCATCACAAAGTGACCTACCGCTGCTGTACACCACCACCTTCAGCCACATCTGCCAGAGAGAATACCCATTGACAGTGGATTCAATTAGGAAGCAATTGCTGTCACGAAATAATGTTTGTTTAGCATCGGCCGAGTGGACATCAACTACCATATTAGCCATAACGTCAGTCATTCCTTGGTATATCAATCGAAATTAGACATTGCATGAGGTACAACTCGCATTGGACGAGGTCGATCTCCTCTTATTTTCCATTTTCGCAAGCAGACTAACGATGATAGGTCGAGGGCCACCATACTGGAGCAACGCTAGCCATACATTAGAAGGACGTTCTTGATTGTGTTGAGCTTACTGGCGGCCATTTGCTTGGAATTATGACTGATAAAGCTGTCTCAGATTACTCGATGACTTGTGAGCTGCAATCAACCCGTGAGGGCTCGGGAATCGAATGGCCTGCATTGAGGAACCACATTACATGCATGGTGCACATCATACAGCTGGCTTTAGGTGCATTCATCAGCAGTCTCAGTGTGAAAGGCTGCACCAAGTCTTGGGAAGCCCATGAGTGCAATCAGCAATTTGGAGAGAATGAAAGCATAGACATTGGGAAGAGTCAAAGACTTCGGAAAGAGGGCAATGCTAGAATCGACAAGGTGTCGGCTATGAGTCCAGGTTTAGCGAAGATAATTGAGACAGTACGTATTTCAAGATATTATGAAAGTCTTGCATCTAACCTTCATAGAGCAGAGAATTCTTGCTGTATTGATTATGCTGACACCTGGTCGTCAACTGAGTTCCTTGACTCTCAAAAAGCCACTGTCCACATCACGGTACTACCCATTCTGGATGTGAAGACACGTTGGCATTGGACACTGGAGTTGCTTGTGCGAGCCCACCGATTACGAGAGTTCACGTGTGAGTGGCTCTAGAATCCAGAATACAGTGACTAGCAGCCACTCTTCACAACACAGGATGAACGGACGATTGTCCAGAACATGATGGAGGTTATGAGGCCATTCCGATACTGCACCCTGTGGATGTCCAAGAGGATCCAGTCACATTGCATCACATTGTCACAGTTTACAATGACATGCCTGATCATATGGAAGGCGTTATGAGAGCTTGAGCACAGAAGTTTACTCCATGGAAGGAAGACTTGTACTTTACAGTGAACATAGTGCGACAGAAGCTGTCCAATTATTATGCTGAAGTGACTCCAATGATGGGTAAACTTCTCATTTCAGCATATATCATCCATCCTTTTGGCAAGTGGCGATCATTCAGGAAGTGGGACTAGGGAATGGATATTAATCCTGAGGACAAGACATTGTACACTACCCAATTCCCCGAGGAATTTCTGAAGCATGTGGAGATTGTATACTGTGCCAAACATAGATGTGTGCTGGTCATTATACCTGCAAGCATACCAAGCAACAATCCCTTCACCTCTGCAAAGGCTTCAGGATCCAGTGAATCATCCATTGATCCATATGAATACTCCAGTGATGATGAGAAAAACTTACCACGTGAAAATGTGGCTGAAGCGACACCCAGCCCAAGAAATTACGTGTCACGCTAATTGACTGCGGCCAGGCTTTATTTGAATTCAACACCTGAATTGCCTAAGAACTGGTGGCAACTTAATCCTCATGTCAGTGATTACCACCCCGACCCAATGGAGATTAGCAGTACATTTTCAATACCAGATATCACCGACGGGTTGATGCGACAAGCGGTCACACTCTCAAAGTTCGCTGATCTCTCCTATGTTGCATGTGATAAATTCTCTCTCATATCACATTGTGTTGCAGTGGAGGCCAGTTTTTGCCTTGGGCGAGATGTGATTGGCTGGAGGCAGTCAAAAACCACATGCATGACCCCTCACAAAAAAGTCCCGGTCAGGCTGTATGCTCGAGCCAATAACCAGATATCGGTAGGCGATGACCCAGCATTTGATACAATGAACACAGAAAATGCCTCGGAAATGAATTGAGAGGCAGAGGAAAGACAATTGCTCAGACGGCCAAGGTGTGCAACATTTTGGAGATGTGGCAGGGCAGCCAAAGCCTACATCCTACACAGAATGAATCTCGCGCTCATAGCAAACAGATGATAGCCATATGATACATGTCACATACGGAAGAGATTGTCAAAGCATCGTGGTAACTTTTGGAACCTGATGGCGCGGCTGCATTTGAATTGTGGGAAAGATCACATTTACCACCTGCTTGGACTGCAAAGAACCTCCCTGCAAGACAAACTCAAATAGTAGAGGCCCGCAGAATCAGAAGAATCGACTGTTATCCAGTTGAAAGTGAAGAGGACGGTGCACCTGAAACCATTGCGGAAACCGAAAATTGGCTAAAGTTGAGTGGCGACTTGGAAAATCCAAATGACAGCGAAGACGATTGAGCAGCAGACATTGAATCTGATATAGAGCGAGACAATGGCATTGAGGGTCCGGAAAGCCAAGAGCAGTCAAAATTTGAGTGCCACACCAAACTTTCCCAGATTGATTCGGCCAACATGGAAGTCAAAGAGACAGGCTGAAATGGTGTTGATGACAGGCAATACATTGGAATCAAGGAGGAATAAATGGAACAAGAAACGGTAGGACAGAATGGGTCAATGTATTTTCACCAGGTTCTGTATGTTGTTTGACCTACAGTATCATTTAGAGAAATATTATCAGAGATAATTGGGCAGTTTGATTCGAATATTGGTTTATAAATTGAACTATTGTGGGCGAAATGAATCATTTGGCATGAGATATAAATTTTGATAAAATGAGAGCGACCAGGACAAGAATATTGCTAGGCTCGGCTTTGCCAAATAGCCAAGTTTGATCAGGCAGAAAGGGATATAATACGTTCAAATATTTATCATTGGAATTACCAATGGCGGCCGATATCGAATGGACAATACATCAAATGGAGAGCTCACGGACCATCAATGATTATTGGTCCTGTAAGTACGGTCATTGAAGGGTGCTATGGTCACTGTAATGTATATCTGACATATTGGAAGCCTGTATAGGCAAAAGAGACAGTGACATGGTCACTCCCCCATTCTGAACATTACAGTCAACCAACTGTCAACAATTGTTGGTGTTCCATCTTTGGTAACCGAAGTGGCGATTGATTGCAAACATACATCAATAAAGTATTGGCTGCCTTGTATGGCAAAAACAACAGTGACACGATCCCTGCCCCATCCTGAAAATGAGCGTCCACGGAGAGTCAACGATTGTTGGAGTTGCATCTTGGTAATATAACTGATGATTGGTTGCAAAAATGCATAAACGAGGTAGTGGCCACCTTTGGATGCAAAACCAATAGTGACACACTCCCTACCCAATCCTGAAAATCTGCGTCAATGCTGCGTCAACTACCTTTGCTCATGCATCTTGGGGAATGTAACTGATGACTGGTTGTAAACATCGATAAATGACGTATTGGCCGCCTGTAGGGGCAAAGACAATAGCAACACGCTCCCGGCCCAATTCTCAAAATCATCGTCAATGGAGCATCAATGATTTTTGGTCTTGCATCTTGGCTAATCTAAGTGTCGCTTTGTGGCAATGAATCATATAGAATGGATTGGCTGCCTTTTCAACCGAAACAGTACATGACAAATAAGTTACCCTATCATGAAAATGAGTGTCAGTGGAGAGTCAACAATTTGTGGTCTTGAATATTGGGTAGTCAAGGCATTGCTCCAGACATATGATCATATAACAGAACTAATGACTGCCTTCATAGGCAAAAATACAACATATAAAATGAAAAACATGGAATCCAAAATAATCGATATGGCAAAATGCAAAACATGCAAAAAGAGATTATTGGCTGCTGAATACGCGATTTTGGTAAGATACCATCATCAAACTGGGAAAGCAAGAGCATTGTATAAATCAACCGATGGACCCGCTGCGCAACGCGCTGACAACCCGCCAATTTCAGATGGGTTGGGAGATGTGGATTGAACCATTCCTGAATTCAGGGTTCAGGTGAATTGACAACCCTGATCCTCAATTTCGCAGCAGGTTGGGTATGACCTGGACCTGGACCCGAAGCAACGGTCCGGAAACGTTGCCAGCATCATTTCCAGCTGGGCTTCAGTACTCAACATCATGACATCTCCCGCCTCATGGGTGCATGGCCTTCGGCTCCTGTTTGCTTCTGCAATCTGGCTATCTTGTGCCTTGAGGAGGCGGCCCTGGGCATCTAGCACCGAGGCCTCCAATCTATCAAAGACTACTGCGCCTGCTGGGCTCCGCATTTCATCCAGCCGCCATTGGCACATCACGAAATCTAAAGGAATAGATGGTGTGTATCCTAGGTCCAATTCAAACAGGCTTCGATCTGCCGATTAGTGCGTAGACGTGTGATATGCATACGCTGCAAGTGGAAGCATGATATCCCACTAGTGTTCCTGGTGAGTGCTGGAAGCCTGCAGATACCGCGTGATGTGCATATGTGGGATCTCTGACATCATGTCTTGTTGTGAGTGAGATGCCGTTGACGTGAGCAGCTTAGTCTGCAACCTCTTACTCACGTTTGCCTGGAAATCCAATGTATAGTGTGTATCTCTGTCACTAACAATCTCTTGGGGGACAACATGACGTCATATGATGGCCTCTAAGAATAACACTGCACACTCCGTGGTGTCAATGGTCTTAGTGCAGGGTATCCAATGGGCTCGTGTGGAGAAGTGGTCCACAAAGGTTACAATGCAATCGTTTCCTCAGAAAGATGTTGGCCCTTCAGTAATGAAATCTACCCCCACACGCTCCCAGAGGCCTCCTGCAACTGGTAGTCTTGTTTGCAAGCCCACTACTTTCCCAGCCCATTGATTAACTTGTGCATATGTGGTGCAGCCATTAGTCTAGTCATTCACTCCTCTCCACATCTCCGGCCAGAAGATGTGCTGTCTCACCGCCATATACGTCCTTGCTGCTCCAGCATGGCCTCCCACCACAGCGTCATGTGCTTCTGAGAGGATTCTGCTTCATAGGGGTGTCAGAATTTAGAGCTGACGCTGCTCGTCTTTGTGTTTCGCAGGGTCCTGCTTCTGAAGCTCTAGGTAAAGTGGGCTGTTGACTAGGGAGAAATGGTGGCTGCGAGCCCATGCATTACATACGGTGGCCTGAGCAGATGCCTTTGGCCGGTGTTCTTATCTATCCTTGGACAGTAGTATTTGTTCCATATCTTGACACCAGCTGTCGTCTTTGCTGTCAGCGGCGACTTCTCGTAACAACTCTGTCGAGTCCTGCACTACCAACTGCATGAGTCGACATCATGATGCTTGACAGCATTCCTGCCTAGTGTCCGGACGTTTCATCAGTGTATCAGCCTCCTGGTTGTTCGCACCTCGGATGTACCAGATTTAATATGTATAATGTTGTACAGTTGCTAAGTGCTCCATTTGTCATGCTGTGAGTCGAGGTTTTGTCAGTATATGTCTTAGAGAGGCAAGGTCTGTATAGACCATGGAATCTCTGATGCAATGGAGGTTGCGGTGCCAGTTCTCAACTGTGCCACAAATCACTAGGAGTTTTCTGTTGTATTTTGGGTATTGCATCTCTGCACTCTTCAGCTTTCTGCTCCAAATGGCGATGAATATGGTCTGTTCATCTTGTTGCTTCTGTGATGCTACTGCTCCAACTGCATACTTGCATGCATCAGAATGCAGTACATACTCGCCCCCCTCCCCAGGGAGTGCAGGCATCGGAGCCTTGCAAATTGCATCTTTCCACATTTCGAAGGCCTGCACTGGCTCCCCATTCGAAGAAATTGCACTGTACCCACGACCTTGAGCCATGGCTCACGGAGGCAGTTTCCCATTTTAACTTTCTTCCTCATTGTGCACATCCGATTGAACGGCAAGGCTATATCATATTTGTGCATAGTGCTGTATGAACTTGTGGTGATAGCCAATTGGACAGGTGAAACCATGAAGTTCTTTCGTGTTCTGGGGCCGAGGCCATTTGGACACTGCTCACGTCATTGAACCCAATGTACGCACAAGTTCTTGTTTTATCTGCAATATGCAAAATTTAATCTCATTACAAAACCGTTTGCATTTTGATGTTTTCAGATTCAAGCCAGCTGTCTGCACCAGGTCCAACACAATCCGTACACGATTGAGATGCTCCGCTCTTGTCACATTATGAATCAATACATCGTCAAAATAAATGGCAAAGAACATATGTAGCCCAGGATTGGATGCTAGCATGCCGTTCATCACTCGCCTGAATGGACTTGGTGCATTGGCCAGTCCACAAGGAAGCACAGTCCACCCATACAGTCCATATATGGTTGAGAATGCAGTTTTTTGATGATCGCCGGTGCATATTCAAATATGATGATAACTCTAGGCTCAATCAATTGTTGAGATGCATGTCTAACCCCCCAGCTGTTGGACACACTTTGCAATGTGGGTTAATGGGTATTGATCCTTGCTTGTAATGCGGTTAACTGCCCAAGAATCGATGCGCATGCTCAATCCACCATCTTTCTGAGGTATGAATCAGCCTGGGGAGCCATAATGGCTGCTACTCGGGCTTCTCCAGTCATTGTGTAAGGGCTTCTCAAATAAACATTGTAACTCTGCCTCTTCTTTGGAAAACAAGCGATATGGAGGGCAGTATGGGGCTTTTTTATCATGTTCTGGTGATATGTTGATCTTAAATTGCAGTTTACTCTGTGTGGTATCATACATTGCTTCTGTGAATAACGCACAATTCTCAAAGACAGGAAGCACATATTGAAATTCATCTGGCGGCTGTGCTGGCTCGGTCTTATCGTACCACACTCAAACTATGAATGCCGTGGCCAAAACTCAGTAATCAATGCGGGAGGGTTGTTTCTTGCCCATAATTTCGATGTCCATAACCTAGGTGGCTTCTTTGATGGTGTCTTTATCTGCTTTGCTGTCTTGCTGAAGGCAATGAAGGGAATGGATGCATGCTGCCTTGTCGCTCTCATCTCATGACATGTCACCTTGAGATATCCACATTGGGTTTGTTCGGTGATCATTATGATAAGTTCAATTACAATCGCGGACCCAGCGCTCGCTCAGGATGATGTCAAATCCATTCACATCATACACTGTGAATTACGCTGCGTATGCATAGCCACCATCCCCCTGTTTGAGTTCCAGGCTTCCCAGTTGCCGGCTCTCAATGCCGTCTTCTACCATTTCATTCACTGTCTCCACTATCGTCCAGCCACCAGCCCTCTCCTCTAACACTGCACCCTTCTTTCTTAACTTTTCCACGGTCTGTGTTTTTACTTAATCTTCTGATGCCTCGTCATCTTTGGCTGTTTTGGCTGCAAAAGTCTTGTATTTGGGATTATTCGTTATGTACCAAAGCTTTCAGTCGAAACAGAGAAGACCTATGGTATTGTTACCACTGCCGGGGAGCAGCTGATGATGAGTAAACATTTCCACAGTGGACAGAGCAGTAGTTGTAGTTTTCGGGAGTGGATTCACACCTAATCACTCGGTTTGTGATTTCGCAAGCCCGAACCATCCGAATTCCCATCATCACTCGTGCTGTCGGATACTTCCTTCACTTCAGTCACCTTGGCATTGTCATTGTCTCCTTCTGAGGTCTGTGCTAAATGAAGGCTCTGTTGATTTCCTCCACCTCTGCCTCCATAGCTGCCTTTCTTACGACCACCACAGAAACCCCTGTGCCTCTCCTCCCTGTGTTTCTCTTTCTTCTCTGTACCTCTGTTCACGGCCGCTGGCTTCTCTTTCCATGCGGCATAGACCGTCACCTCGGTTGGGTACGTACAGGGGGGGTGGTCCTCATCCCCGCAAGCGTGACAGCACAGGTTGTTGCTTCCTCCCCAGCAGCCTGCTATCCGTTTGGGTTCAATTCGTTCAGAAGCCATTTGTGTCAGTTGTTTCTTTGAGTTATGCATAGCATCCACTTGTGAGTCGTGTTCCATTGCATCATTGAGCAACGCTGCAGGCTGAGTTCCCAATTTCTCAATCAAGGCCTTGGCTGATTATGGGATGCTCTCAAGTTTGAACTGGGTTCAGTCATGAAGGAGCTCATTAGAGAGTTGTGTATGGGGTTCTAGCTGTCGTTGAAGCACTCAGAAACATTCATTAAATGTGGAAACATGCTCACCACCTCTGATTCACAGTGACTTCCATTCCCAGTTCAACCTAGCCGCAGCATCGGGAGGGATAAAGGCCTGTTTGACTCCAGCTGAGATGTCTTCTGATGCTATGCCTGCACTTTTATGCGCCAGAAACTGGTGGTTGGCCCAAACTGCAGCTTTGCCGCGAAACAGATGCAGTGCTGCGGCAGCCCAACCTTTTGTCAATGAAATTCCAAACTCATCTGTCAAGCTTAACCCTTGAGCATGAGGTCCAAAGAGGCGGTGCGGGGTAAAGAGGCAGGAGGTGACGGCGCCTACGGTTCTCATACTATCATAATTTGGCAATCATGTCTTCTTGAAGATGAATATGCAGTGGCTGGAGTTGGTTTGAAAAGTGCTGTTGGGTGGCGAGGTTGGCATTCACTGGAATTACGGCCTCGTTTGGGTCATTCAGTTCCATCATCGCCGACTCCATGGGTTCACTGATCATATCTCTCTCATCATCAGTGGTTGCAAATGTTTGTTTTATTTTGTTGACTTCCTGTAAGGCTGCGCCCAGATTTGCTTGCATCAACTCATTCAGCGGAATGTGGGTGGTGATCTCTAATTGCAGCGTCACGATCTCATTGGTGGTTGCATCGCCAACCAGCAATGGCACCACATCATCTGGTATGTCGTCAGAGGCACATTGCGCCAATCTGCCGCACTCCACCCATTTCACCACAAGGGCCTGCACATTGTCATCCAGTTGCCTCTGGGAAATGATATGTTCATCAGCGACGGCATCCCGTGCCCGATCCGCATTCTGACGCATTCAGGGCATATCTTTGATCATGTTGTGAGGCACTCAACTTTGACTGCATGGAACCAATTAGTGACCATGTCAGGTATGTCCTCCTGCTCAACCACCAGCGGGTGACTAATGATCTCTTCTTGGCAGGCCTGGTGGTCATTGTTCCACTGTTTGGGGATGCTGAACTCCTCTGGCCACAACCCTTGCCCGATGCCACTAGCCCCAGAAGCCCGCAACATACACGCTGCTTCTAAAGCATCATTCTTTCGACCTCCAGTAGGGTTGAAGTACGGAGCAGCAGTCATCATGTTTGTTGTTATGGTGTTTCCTTGGAGCGAAATGCTTCTGTTTCGCTGTCAGAATGTCATCTGTGATCGTTTCAACTGTTGTTCCTCATATCAAAACTGGGCTCCGGCACACAAGCGGTGCAGACGAAGCCCTCTGTGAGCGTTGTGAACAAGGTGGTAGTATGAAGTGAAGATTGTCTATTCTTTGTCTACCTGCGGGATATCTATCCTCCCGCCTATCCACTAAATTGCATGGGTATGGCCATTCTCCTTTCCTGTCCTTATGCTCTGCAGAGTCGCACCTTATGTCAACCTTTCCACTCTCTCCCCAGAATCAGTCATTGTGCATTGTGTTTCAATAGCTTCTGATGCTTGTGATGCTGTCAGAAGTTGAGTGTTGCTACCAATGTGGGCAAATAGCCTCTCTGTACATATAGAAGAGAATGTTACTGATGATCAAGCTCCAGTCTCACTAGCACTGACTACTATGCAAGCCTACTGCAGAGCCGCACCAATGCAGCACCATGGCACCTTAACATGACTAGTGCTATCCACCTACCGCTCTATTTCTCCAGTCAAGTCCAATATCTCAGCCACTTACATCCAACAAGGGTATAGAGTTCACTGTCGGAATAAGCCATGTTTACTGCGCATGGACCATGGCTACATTTGAGTATCAGCCCAAGTTGCATTTCTAGAAGTCAAAGTGTGAGGAAAATAATTGAATATAGCCAAGTTCCAGACAAATGTCATGTTCAGATATTGATGCACAAGTCGCCAAATCACAGTTTGTTACACTCCCATCATCAACAATATTCCCCTCTCAGATCACCTATTGCTGTTACCAACCTCCTCCCTAGCTCTTTGAATAGTAGCAATTTCTCCTCATTGTACTCATATTGCCAGTTTACACCTTTTCCCTGCAACATCCTTACTACCTTGGATAGCCCATCTGTTTCAACTCAATGTTTCATTGCTAACTGAGACTATCTGTACTCTTTCTTGTGGGATAAACCTCATACAGTCATCAAACATACCACCTTACTGTTGACTTACCACTTCATTGTTTATATTTGCCATTCAAACCATACCAATTCCAAACACATCTCTGTGAATACCGCTTCAATTACCCTTTATTGAATCAAGCAGCAACCATCTCACTTACCATATCATTAACTTGATGAATATGTGTGCTGAACTGCTGAAGAATATATCTTTGTCCCCTAAACAGTAGCAATGAATTTTACCTGTGCTTCACCATTGACAGAGAAGATGATGTTCTTACAACATCCAGAATCATGATTTCTGCCACATTTTTGGTATTTTATACACAATGAGTTGTCTGAAACAACGAGTGCGGATCCACATATTGCTTACATGATAGGTACAGAAATGTCAATTCCCTGAACACTAGCAGGCTTGAATATTGTGAGTTTTCCCAAATCAGACCAATCACCATGAGCTGTAATCTGGATTCAGTGTATTCAATCATTTCATTCAGCCCAAAAAGCTCTAGAATGTTTGAAATATCAAATTCTTTTGTTGTGGCTTAGGTCCTCTCAGCAATTCATTCCATGCTGGGGATTGACACCCATGTAGGCTGTGGTAGTAGTACAATTGTCAGTTGGCAAGGTTCTCTCTGCAAAGTGTCAAGTATTAAATAATTGTATAGACATCTTCTGAGGACATTGTAGTTTGCAGAATTGGGGGCCAGTGCATTCTCCTGTGGTGGTTTCGCATTGTATGAAGCCATTGAAGCCATGCTTTTGGTAGGATTCACATTGGCCAGTCGCTTGATGAATACAACTGCTTTCTTAATAGTTTTCGTTTGTTTATTACTTCTACTTTGTGAGCTCTCCAGAACCTCCAGGGTCATAACTACTGGTTCATCTCCACCCCAGGATACATTCCCCAGTCTCCTATTTCTCTCATTGATGATCGTTTATCCTCTCTACATATGTAAAACTGCAGGCCATTCTTCTGTCATTCCTAACTACACATGCTGCTCTCCTCTGCTCAGTTGCACTTTCCACCACTTCTGCTATATGGCTCTCACGTTGCACATTTTCTTGGTAATCCTCTTCCTTACTCAGTTCCTTGATACTCTCTCCATTATCTACTTCACATACCTGCTCATCATCCAGATGGTCACCTAGCAAATTTCAGAGCAGTACTACATGACGGTTGCAATCATGTCGTTGGCTACAACTTCAGATCTAGACCGTCGTTATTGCCAAATGCAATTTGCAAATATGCTTTGCTGGATCTGTCATAACAATATGCCCAGGATCCTCTGGTTCACCTCAACATTGATCATATGCCAGCTAAACCTGCAGTTTTGCCACCATCAAGCCAGCCATCTCTGAGATTCTGACCCTAGAACTCAATATCTCATGGACTGTCCCATTGCCACATGGGATTGGCAAATATGCTGTACTGAATCTGTCATGACATGACTCAACATAGATGCCATGGATTCTCCGGTGCACCTAAGCTTCAATAATATGCAAGGAAAAGCTGAGGCTTTGCTACGAATCAGCAAGCTTTGTATTATACCCTGACAGACATAATCTATATCGTCTAGGGTGTCGCATTGCTAAATAGGATTGGTAAATATGCAGTACTGAATCAGTCATAACATGACTGAAGACCTTTGCTGAGGATTCTCTGGTGCACCCAAACTTCGATAACGTGGCAGCCGAAGCTGCGGCGTTGCCGCGACATAGCAAGGTGGTGTGTCGTATTCAGATACCGCTTCGCACTGTCACCTCCACTGACTGTACTGCCAGATTGGATTGGCAAATATGCAGTGCTCAATCTGTCATAATGAGACTTAAGACATATGCTGAGTATTCTCCGGTGAACTTGAATGTAGTTGAATTATGTATTATCCATTCCTTTCATTCCAAAATACGTATGTAGCCTGTGGTTTCCAATGCACTTCCAATTTGCAACTGACAAATGCTTCAATGCCCTGCGCTGTATCATTCACAAAATTTGACTCATGGCATTAATTATGAGATAGGCCAGCCGGGAACTTGTAATGGAGCTTAACAATTGACTTCATCTCATATTGGTCATTAATAATAATGAAGAGCGCTAATGACATTCCACTCTGGCCATTTCGGATTTAAGAAACAACAATTCCACATTCTGAACCTTGATTCACTTCAAAATGACAGAGAAAGAATTTATTTATGCAGTATAGTGTGTATTACAAATGACCTTTTTGACTATATGTATCAGTTAAGACGATTATGTTGGTTCTATGTCCAAAGAGATGTTCCTCGATGAAGCATCCGAAAATTCTAGGATCATGGTTCTGAGGACTGCAACATGTCTTCATTCGGTGCCAGCTTCTTCGTACCGTGCTTAGAAGTACCCAGAAGCCAGTAAATTATCGACGTTGTGATGTTCAGTTGACCCATCAACCTATGCAGGGATCACATTTGGGCCACTCCAGTTTGTTGATGGAGATCACTCTTGCAGTTATGATAGCTTGCAGGACCTGTATCCTGTAACCATCTCTGTGGTAGTTTGTTTTGCCCTAGGTGGACATCTTGTGCAAATGCCTGCCGCTGCACATTCAATACCCAGAACATCTGAGGTATTACTGCATTGTTTGCTACTGGAAGAATCTGGGCTAGTCCTGCCCACTTTGGGTGTGGTTACAAATATAGAGGGATTTTGTGAATCCTTCAATTTGAGCTGCATTTCTGTGCATTAGTCATTGCCCATATAGGCGTACATGTGGAATATATCCACACAATCTGCAAAATACATGGTTAGCCACCACTTTGAATGATGAACTTGGCCAGGAAGAGGACAAAATAGCATGGCCTTTTGTGGATGAGGTGTACTGGGGAGTGGATTTTCATTTTTCTCTTTTTCCAGGAGGGGCACCTGTCTTGTTGTATTGTATTGGTCAGGTTCCGTATACTTCACTGGTTCTTGTTAAGCATTGGCACCAATGTCACTGTCAGCTCTCGGAAAATCAGAGAATCCACCTCAGTTTCGAGTGGCCATTCAAATAACCATTGACAACAATTGTTGTTGCGATCCTCGGTGTCGTCCAACAGTAATGCAAATAACCTGGCCGCCATCTGTGAACCCTCCATGCTCCTGAAAGACCCTGTCAAGTTTAACTCTCTGCCAGGGTCTTCAGTTTTGCTTACGTGTCCTTATTCCACTCAATGTCAATGACCAGTGCATTATCCTTTGGTATTCAAATGAGTTGTTGTCCATTGGCTAGTTTTGAATCCGACCAGCTCCTGCTCTTCCAAAGCTTTGCAATCTGTATTATGTGGTAAGCCGCATCACGTTAAGCTTCTTCATCCTCTGTCTGGACATTTTCCATCACATCCTAGACCATGGAATACAATGCCTCTGCACCATGCCTTTCCATCAGTGTTTAATCCTCGGGTTCTTCAGGTGCATCTGAAAACAGCCACATTGTCTGATAACTCCAGTTCTAGAGTGAATGGAATCCTGGCATAGCTGTGACTTGAAGTTTGAATCCAATTCATCCTAGCATCGCAATTTGCCAGCCCACACTGTTTTTAGTCTTGTACTGATGGGACTCATCAAAACTCCCAAAACTGCATGAACAGTATGAGAGTTGGCTGTTGCATGATGGTTTCGCTCTGGATGATAAGGGATTATTTGAAACAAGGTGTATATTCCATTGGTTGTCAGGCTTGTCACTACATGTGTTCAGATCCTTGTGGGTTAGATTCATATTGTCGGAGTGCAACAGCTACACCAGTTGGAAATTGGTTCCATATGTGATCTCGTTGATGACACTCTTGAATATCTCTGCCACCCTGGGCATTGTAACCACCAGGACAGGTTCAAGGGCTAAAGTAAGGGCCGGATGCCCCTGAGGTGGAGTTGTCTGGATCTCTAAAATGTGACAATGACTCTAATTCAGTCTCTGCAATAGACACCACTTCCACTCTTCACCTATAATACTAGGGTAGTCATTCTGCGCAATATTCAGACACTCTCCAGGTGTATTCCCCCACAAAATTGACAGTGGCAACTCCATAACATCCTTCGCAGTCAGCAATTTGCATATCATACCTGCCGCCCCTGAGGTAAATGTCTTGCCAATACCTATTTCATCTGCCACCACCACTCCTGGCATATCTGAATCCCAAACCCATCTCCTCACAATGAACCATATTGCCCAACCCTGGTGCGCCAGTATCTTAGTTCTAGGCAGGCCTGGAATTGAATACATGTTGCCAGTAACTCGGTCAGCTTTCAATTGGCGAATCAGACAGGCATTAAGCAGCCTGACTTCCTCAGCAACACACTTGTGTTCAAATTCATTGTTGAGTGGATGGAGAACAGTATTCAATGCTGAACTGTGATAATCTGGATCGCGGACCTTCTCACCATTCTCCACTTGCTCCTGATCCTTTCTTTGCACCTTTGTCAGTGTTGTTTTCATCCTCAATGATCTCTTTCAGTTGCTCTAATCTAAGCTGGGCTGATGGGCTCATACTCTGGTGCTTCTGAAATTGATCACAGTGTCATGTATTTCACAGACTAGCAACAATTCAAATGAATATATATGGAAGAAATATGATCAATTATATTCTTTCAATCAGATCTTTCATTAATCTAAGTATCATTTTCTCGCCCATCATCCTTCTCTCTTCCGCCCTCTTTAGAACCTTCCAAAGTCTATTGGTATAATGATTAGCAGTTGGGTACATCTAGCCTTAACACAGCAAATGGGGATTACTTTTGCCGGTCTAATTACCTGCTCGGCAATTTCCTTCACTATAGCTCTCCTTATGTAAATTTGGATTTTTTTGGATTGTGTCCAAGTTTCAACTTGATACCATTTGAAAGGCAACAGTTGTACAAAATCTGGACATATATGGAGTCACTCATCATTTGCCCGTGTGAATATACTCCCATACGCTATTCATCAATTTTGTCCTCCTCCGAAATAACCGTAAACATCGATGTTAGTAGGTATGGCTCTTTCGGGTCTCCATTCTTCTCCATGAAATCAATTGGCTCCTCCCAGTATCTCACATCTGGATTGGAGGCGTTGAGTTATTTGGGGGATACAATGATATCTTTGCCATTTGACACCTAGTGAATCACAATGAAGAATGTTGTATTTGGTAACTCTGGGAGGTTACTTTGTGATGTTTTGCCTGTGCCCTATCCCAAATCCATCTCCAGTCGCTTGTTTCCTCGCATTACCTTTTCTTCTCCTCCTGACTTTAGCTTGCACAGTCCTACAAATACATCACAACTCACTGATGCCAAGTCCATTCAGCATTATCACAGTTATCCAATGGCACCCAGTTCTCAAATGTTGCAAAGAAATCTGCCACCACTCTGTCCTACTGCAGGGGTCCATCTCGAAGCTCATTCAAGCAGTTCTGCCCCCTGGTTACCAGACCGATGCTAATTCTCCCAAAAGCCATCCACCCATACTTTCTTCCATCTGTTGACCACACTGTAGTTGCCCTGCCCCATCTTTTTGGCAAATTGCTTCAATGAATATTCGGTTTGCTTCAGGCTGATTGGAGGTTTGCCTTCTGCTCTTCCCAGGTCCAATGAATCATTGCTCACAGTATCTGCATCATGTTCAGTGTCAGAAATCGCTCTCACCGGAGTCAAGTCAGCAATCTGTGTGACATGTGTTTTCCACAGTTCCGCAGCTGGCTGGAATGTTTTCACTGGGAGGCTAATTGGGGATCTCCCAGCTGCAGTGGAAGGAGGTTCAGGTGGAGTAGCATGGCTGGGAGGTGTAGCCCGATTGACTGGATTGGTTCCCGGTGGTCGTGGGGGTACTGTCGGTTCCACTGGAGATGATGGCCCATGTCCTGGAATATGTGGGGGGGGGAACATTCGAGACCTGCCATAACCACCTAGGTGGAGGTCGTTTGCTTCCTACTGTGGCCCATCACTTTGATATCCATTGCTTGCACTAGTGGTTGGTTGCCAACTATGTGTCATGTTGAATGGAGAATAATGATAAAACTACCAAGCACCTGGAAATGGCTGCTGTAAAGGCAGATCACCATCCCCATGTGGCAGATGATATTGATTGGTGTGTTTCCCAAATTGACTTTTTTTTGCTAGTTGCAGTTGGTGAACAATTATCCAAGATTCTGAATTGTCCTCAGGGCATTATTGCAAGCCATATAGGCCGCCTGATGGAGACATAGTTGTTGTCGTCAGTGGGGATTTGTTCTTCGGCATGCTCTGGTAACAACGATTGATGTAAACTACCATAGATGCGAGATATGATATAGAATAAATTGGGGTATGGTTGGGTATATTGCAGGCAGTAGTGACCGTTGGCAGAATGAAGGACTTCTTATATGCCATTCTGTTGTCACGATCTGTAGTGTTTCACCACACCCTCAATCCCTGAATCTACCCTAGGTGAGAAAAAGGAACCTTCGTCGCATACATCCTGCCCTTCTTTGATGTCACTCGACTTGATACAATACTGCATTGGACAGATGCTCTGCTTTGTATGCTTTCATTACTGTAAAGGTTGTAGAAGATATATGATATGATATCTGCAAGAACTCAACAAGAACAATATCCAGTTTGAAGGTTAGCACAACTAGGGATACTACATACAAGTTGTATGTGTACGACGTTGCAATCTCATTCAAAAGGAACCCTGTGGGTCGAGCAGCAACAGTGATTGTATTCTATTGAGCTCCTCATCTAAATATTATTGTTCACCTTAGGATCCACACTCCAGTCAAGGATCTTTCCTACAGCAACCGTTCTACCAGCCTATCCGTTCTTGATAATCATTACTCAGGCATACAGCTTGCCAGGAAGCTCACCTATTCATTGTACTAAGATAATCTACCTTCATTAACAGCTGCTCAGAGGCTGGAGCATAGGTATAACTCACAATGCTGCAATGCTGTAGTATAAGGCCCATTGTTGTGATTGCAGTAATGACAAAAGAAACCTCCTCTTCTCTGCTACTGATTCTTAGCAGACAACGTGCATGACAGTTGTGCGTAATATGATATATATATCCTGGATTATGAAGAGAACTGACAGTAAGGTGTCATTATTTACCCCCACCATGCATTTGGTGGCATGCGATGCAGCTGTGAATGTGATACACTAAACTGAGTTAGCTCACTATGCAACCAGGATTCCTGAGGCTTTAAATCACCACCGGAAGCATCATCGAGATTCATCTTTAATACATATACACTTACCATTTCCCAAATATTGTTAACACTCACCAGACACATGTGAAGTGCTGTATCTGCAAAATGAAATTATTTGACAAGAACTGACTTGAGGCTGACTCTCAACAACATCACCCAATACTGATAACTGAATGGTTATTACCTGATAGGATTTTGCCACCTGCAGGCTGGGATCAAGCCGAGCCATTATGGTTTGACTTCAGTTGGTGCATCTAAATGGCCATCAATGAGCTAGTCAACCAATGATCCACCCATGGACAATGTTCCTGGTGCACCTCGACCAGAAGATACTCGCTACAACGAAACTATAGTACATTAGAAGCCTGATCTGGCATGTACCCCTGATTCAACAAAGACAAAGGCTCAGAAGGAGGTTGTTGGAGTGGTAAATGTGAGAGGGGGAATGCATATGGCAAAGCAACGGGATTGTACAACAATCATTGAGAGTACTCAGAACAATGTAATCCGAGGAATCCATTTCAGTCAGCACATGACTTTTGACAGGGTCAATCATTTGGCCAGCAAATGCAAATGTGGATGATTCGCCATCTAAGGAGTTGACTAGACAACTTCACAATCGAATCATTTCAATTAGCTGATGCCCTCCCAGCGCTCCCCTCTGAACTTGATTTTAGGCTCAACAAGGATAGTTGAATTGAAGATCATTCGCATGTCTTTGGAACATTACTCTACAGGGATATATTCAAATGCATACAGTTACATTTGGCACAACATCCAGGTCTGGTGCACCTGGATATTGAACAGGTGTGCATTGCAGAATGGGAATGTCGCCGAATATAGAGTGAGATGCACACCGGCCATTGGTGATGGTATACACAATAACAGCTTCCTGCTGGAGGGAGGGATTTGGTAGTTATTTGTATATCCGACGAGACTCACTTACCCGAATGTTCTGCTGATAAACATACCTGGCCGCTCAATATCACAATTGGGACTATTCCAATAGATATCTGCTATGCACCAAAACAGCGCACCAGGATTCTTGTGGGGTTGATCCCCAGTACCACAAAAGGTGCCAAATATTGTGACAACACATGGGATTCAGGGGTCGAAACTGAGCTGTCCCGACTATGGAATCGTGAGATATCTGGTCCCGGCTTGAATTGGAATAGTGCTAATAGATTCTAAAGACAATGTTATTCTGTTTTGTCTGCCTCGGTCAGAGATTATCCAGCACTAGTCAAGATTGCTCCAGTCTCATATGCCTTGTGCTGGATGTGTGATATTGACAAAGGTGCACCAATGGGGTTCTCGATTGTTTGACCTCTTGACCACTCAAGATATCAGCATGTTGAATCGGAGCCTGTGGACGAAACTCAGATCGAGGTTCCATACACTATTGGTGTTCATCCGATCCGGTGCCAGTTCAGGCAATATGCTCTGAACAATGTCTATCGGCTTTGGCCGCCTGATGAATTGCATCAGCTGGTCTTGAGTTCAGGTGAAGACTTATTGTACTGGCAGATCAAATACCTGAAAGCCAGTATTGTCAAGGATCATTGTGACAATAGATTCACATCAGTACCACGATATCTGGGCCTTCAGAGCTTCTCTAAACAATGCATTTTATTGAAACACTGCCCCAGGCGTGGTGAAGTGGTCCGGGGCATGATCAGAACCTTGGCAGTGAATTGCGATACACTTTATGACTACTCCAAAGAATGACGGCAACACTATGGTTGAAACTGCCTCAGATGAAATGGTAATGGGAGCAGCGCGCGCATGATATGAATTTACTCTACTTGTTAGGCAACAAACTGAGTCTGATCTATCCCTCACAGCACTAGGCAATACACTAAAGCAGTTTTACAAGAATAAGGGCACTTATCGAGAACAGAAAATGTCGAAGTCTGCAAATTCCAAAGTCGTTGATAATTCACAAGAGAATCCCTTCGGTTAGCAGAACAAATGATTCATAAAATCCGTGTGCCAGTGGAGGTTCAGGTGTACAGGGCTCAAAAAGATACTACAATGCACTGACGGCAATATCAGGTGCCACTGAATATAGCCTGACAAGCGGCATCCACATGATCAGATGCAGTGTGGAAGAGGGTAAATGAGCGAGTCGAGCATAAATATCCATCAGGTATAACCTGCCAAACGCAAGCCTTATGATAAATGATTCCAGCATCATAGGTGACAACTAATGAAGGAAGTCAGGACTAGGGCGATCGGTCCTGCAAGCAGGTTCACCAAATCACTTCGACCAATGATGACTGCTGCAGGTGAAGTGGTATATGAGACTCCAAACATGACAGCCGACAACAGTGTGTAATTTCAGGTCCATGTATCCAATGTTGAGACTGAAGGCACCACCTGCAATATCACTGATATGGACGGCATTGTGAATCAGCTGGAGAGAAAGATTTATCGTTTCCCTTTGAAAGAGCAGATGCTGTTCAAGAAGCAATTCTCCATCTGCTTGATCAAGGTTAAGGCTTGATGGTATCCAAATGGAGTCCAGGAGCTCCAGAAAACCATCCAACAGGGTGTAATACATTTCGGATATGAATAGATGCATCTTGTAGGACATTGATGATAGTCAATTGTGCGAATGGGTTCTGGCGACAACGTCCAGACCGATATTTCTGACTGGCTACACATTTGCAATATGAATGAACGATATTGATATACCCACAGAGTCAGTTACATTTGCCAGATGCGCAAGCACAATGACTGGTGTACAGGTCTTGCCTATATGGAGAAGACACAGTCTTATCTTGCCCTTCAAGGCTGTTACAATAGTGATTCTGCAAAAGTATTCAACATACTATCCGCAGCCAACGAACAGCGAAATACTTGCTGAGCGAGTGTCAGCAACTGTTCCCGGCCATCCCAACAGGCCCTGGTATAGTTTGAAACTGAACTGTTTTAAATCAGCGGTGCGGGTCGCGACACACCCTTAACGTCAATTCGGGTCAGGTTTGATGGAAACCTCCCGCCCTGTCTGAATTTGGCGGGATGTCAGTGGGAGGCCCAGCGGGTCCATCTGTTGATTGATATAATGCTCTTGTTTGTACTGGTTGATAATAGTATATTATCAAAATCGCTTATTCGACATCCAATAATGTTATTTTGCATGTTTTGCTGTTTGCAATATCAATTCTTTCGTAATCCATGTGTTTCTTTTTGTATGTTGCTTTTTTGCCTATAAAGGCAGTCAATAGTTGTTTTATGAGCTCAAGTATCCACGCAATGCCTTGATTACCCAATATGCAAGACACAAATTGTTGATACTTAGTTGATGCTCATTTTCATGATGGGGTAACCTATCTGTCATGCACTGTTTTTGATGAAAAGGCCTCCATTACTTTGTATATGAATTATTGCCACAAAGCGACACTTAGGTTACCCAAGATGCAAGAACAAAAATCGTTCATGCTCCATTGAGGCTCAATTTCAGGGTGGGGCAGGGAGTATGTCACTAGTGATTGTGCCTCTAAAGGCACCGAATGCCTCATTGATGGATGTCTACAACCAATCACCACTTATATTGCCCCAGAAGCACGACCAAAAATTATTGATACTCTGTTGACGTTCATGTTCAGGATAGAGCAGGGAGCGTGTCGCATTTGTTTGTGCTTCCTAAGCCGGCCAATCCTGAATTTGTAGATGTTTGTAACCAATCACAGCTTCATTTACATAAGGTGCAATGCCAACAATTGTTGACGCTCCATTGGCGCTTATTCTCAGAATGAGGCAGTGACTGTGCTAGTTTCTCTTTTGCCTCTGAAGGCTGCCAATACTTCAGTTATGCATGACAGAGACCAAATCAAATTTCAATCACCTTACTTACATCAACAAAAATTGTTAATGCTCCGTTGACACTCATTTTAATGTATTGTTCATTCAAACTCTGCTGCCATGGATAATTGAATTCACAATTATTTGAACTTATTGGTTGCCTTTCTGACTGATTGAGACTTGGCCCTTTGGCAAAGCTGAGCCCAGTAATATTCTTGCACTGGTCGCTCTCATTCTATTAAAATTTATACATTTTGCCAAATGATTCATTTTGCCCACCATATTTCAGTTTATTACCCAATATTCACATGCGACTCCTCAATATTCCCCCATAATATTTCCCTAAATGAAGTTCTCTGTCAAACAAAAAAAAACCCCGGTGGAAATACATTGACGCATTCTGTCCTATTTTGCTTTGTTCCCCTTATTCCCGCTCGTTTCCATCGTATTATCCGCCATCAACATGTATTTCACCATTTTTTTCGACCTGCGTGTTGGCCGCATCAATCAGGGAACATAAAATGCGGCCGTCACATCCGGCTCCTCTGGGCTTTCCGGATTCTCGATGCCATTTTGCACCTCTCTGTTGAATTCTGTGTCAGCCTCCCTACCGTCTTCGCAGGCATTTGGATCACCGAAGTCACCATTCCAGTCGGGTTAATTTTCCTGGTCCGAAATGCATTCATTTGCACTGTCCAGATCACTTTTGGCTGGATGGTGGTCGATTCTTTTGATTCAGTGGACATTACATACGTGAGTTCATCCTCCAGGGAGGTCCTTTGCAGTCAAAGCTGGTGGCAATGGTGATCTTTCTGACTATTTACATGCAGCCACACCATTATGTTGGAAGTTTGACCAGGATGCTTTGATGATCTCTTCAGTATCTGAAATATATCCTACGGCTGTCATTTGCTTCTTTTGGGTGCGAGATTCCTGCAGTGTAGCATTTGAGTTTTGGCTGCCCGCCCTCATTGCCCAAAAGTCGTGGACATTGACCATTCTGTGCAGTTTCTTTCCTCCACCACTCGCTTCAGTTCCAAGTCATTTTCGGTATTGGTGGTATGTAATGCTGGGTCATGGACTACCAATATTCCATTATTGGCTCGTGCAAACTATCTTACAATGACTTTTCCACGAAGTGCCTCCCCTGTGGTGTTTCACTGCCTCCAGCCACTAATGCCACGCACAAGGGAAAAACTGGCCTGCACTCTGACACCATGTGGTATGATAGAGAATATATCGCGTGCCCCAGTAGAGAGATCGGCGTTCTTTGCGCGCATTTTGTTCTGTTGGTGCTACTGGTCAGTGATATCTGGTACCAAAAATCTAGTGCTAATCTCCATAGGGTTGGGGTGGTAATCGTTAAGATTCAGATTAATTTGCCCCCAGTTCTGACGTGATCCAGATGGAAAATTGAACTAGAGCCCTGTGGCTGTACGTAAAAGTGCTTCGCGATTGCAGCATCAGGGCATCGTTTCAGCCACACTGTTAAGTGGTAAGTATTCTTCATTGTTGCTGAACGAATTATATCAATCATCAGAAGATTGACAAGATCTCCAGTCCATTGCGCAGGAACAGAGATTGTTGCTTGGTACTCTTTCAGGTTTAATGATGGGTAAACCTCTAAGTTTGGCGCAGTATTCATCCTCGACATACTTCAGCAACGCCACTTGGTATTGGGTTGTACTGGAAGTCTCGTCTTCAGGATTAATGTCCATTCTCTTGTCCCACTTTCTAAAATATCACAATTTCCAGAAAGGATCAAGAATATGTGGTGAAACAAGAAGCATACCTGTTGTTGGAGTCACTACAGCATAATATTTAGACAGCTTCTATCACACAAACTTTATGGTGAAATATTAGTCTTTCTTTCATTGAGTCTTCTTTTTAGCTAAAGCACGCATAATGCCACCCAGCTGATCGAATAGGTCATTGTACACAGTCATAACGTGATGCAGAGAAACTGTATGCCTTTTCGATATCCACTTGGTCCAGTCCCGGAATGGCCTTGTAACTTCCATGATGTATGTGATGATGGTCCATTCATCATGTGTTTTGTGGAGTAGCCGGTAATCACTGTATAGGGAGTGTTGAGCGACTCAAGGTCAAATTCTCATAATGGGTAGGCTCGCCCAAGCAACTCAAGTGTGGAATTCAACCCTGGCATCACAGCCATAATACATAGTACTGCGATTCGTACCTTGGCTTTTTGAATGTTAATGAGCTCATTTCGATGACCTGGTGTCAGGGTACTCAATACAGCAAGCATTCGCTGCAAAATGAAGGTCAGATTGTGCACAGTCAAAATGCCTGTAAATACGTACTTTTGTGATTATATTTGCTAAATCTGTTCTCATCGCCGGGACAATGTTGCTTCAAGCTTTGTCCTCTTTACGAAGTCTTCAACTTCTCTCAATGTTGATGCTTTCATTCTCTCCAAATTGCTGATCACGCTCATGGGCTTCCCAAGACTTGGTGCAGCCTTTTATACCCAGACTGCTCATCAATGCACCTCAAGCAAGGTGAATGACGTGCGCCATGCATGGTATGTGGTTTGACATTGCAGGCCATATGAATCCAGAGGCCTCAAGGGTTGATGGTCATTCGCGAGTCATGAAGTAATATCAGGAAACATTATCTGTCGTAATTCCAAATAAACAGCGATCGGTCTGCTCAAATTTGTCCAGACCTTCATTCAAATTTACCGCTAGCTTTGCTGCGGTACGTTGACCCCTGACCTATCATCCTTAGTTAGCTTATAAGATAGGAATGTATAAGCTATCAACCTCATCGAATGGAAGTTACATTTCTCACAATGCCCTATTTCGATCCATATTGTTAGCAATGACCTGCATTATTGCCAAGTTGTTCACCTATGTCTGCCGGTCTAGAGCTAAAGTAACTTTATTTCTCGACGGCAATTGCTTCTTTATTGCATCCACCCTCAGTGAGTATTCCCGGCAGCAGATGTTGCTCATGGTGCAGGTGGATGGTACCACGAACTCGCTTCGTAATGTATTATATAACCACCATAGCTCATGGTATGATTCACCAATCGACGTAATATGAGCCGAATCAAATAGTAACATTATATAGTGAAGCGAGCTGTCTTTGTGAAATTTAGCAGTTTGTAAGTCCTTTGTTGCCAGTTTGGAGCGTTTTGTCTGTCACCTCAGTTAATATAGATATATCCTGAATGTCAAATATGAATTTCCTTTGCAAACTTACAATTGTGATTCCTTGACTTCCTTGCCTCATGAGTACGGCCAAAGCTGTTTCATCGACCTTTGAATGAGTCATTTCTGTAACATCTGACTCAGTTGATTCTTTTAACTTCGCGATGTGCCCTTTTGCTGGGAAGTGTTTCCCATTGGAGCTGGTCGCATGTTCTGTTGGAGGACCAAGAACTTGATGACAAACAATACATACGATGCCAGGGCTGCCGGTCTCGTCCATTCTGCAGTGGAAATAGAATCACCATGAATGTGCATGCCCAGAATTATCCCAAACAATAGGACGCTTCAAGCCTACTTTCACAGAAGCCCACCAACCATCAAATATGATTTGTAAAGTAAGGTCACTCAAATCATGAATAAAGACACATGCATTGTTGGAAGAAATCTTAACCTTTAGCAACATGTTATTTATAGATTTTAAAACCGACATTGGGGTAGAAATTTGAAAACTGCGTTATTTGGCTTGAGAGACTGTCAAAGGTTACATTATAGTACAGCAGAGAGCTGGTTCTCAAATATCGACTCTAGAGATTCAAGCAAGAAAAAAGTCAGACCTGTGAAACATTGCATGCATATTTGTGAAGTTCTATACAAAGACATATTGAGAAGACTGACTGTTAATAACTCAAAATAGAAACCATGTAGTGCAGTTTGGTCCGGTGTAGCTTACTGAGCCCCCACAAAACTGTGGACACTCCGTTGGCACACATTGTCAGGAGGAGGTTGCAATATCATCACCAGCATTTTTGCCCACAGAGGCAGCTGATAGTTTGATTCTGGGCTGACGCAGTTGCATAGCCCTTTGATTATCCAAGATGCAACACCTAAAATTGTTCATGCTCTATTGGCACTCATTTCTAGCAGGTAGTGGCAATATCGTGAGTAGCATTTGTGCTCATAATGGTGGTCGATGGCTTGATTGTGGGTTAACTCTGTGGCACTGCCCTTTGATAATCAAAGATGCAAGACCAAAAATCATTCATGCTCCATAGATGCTCATTTTTAGGTGGTAGTAGCGATACCATCACCAGCATTGTTGCCCATACAGCCGGCCAATGCTTCGATTATGGGTTAGTGTGATTGCATAGCCGATTACTTATCCTGGATGCAAGACCAAGAATCGTTGTTCCTCCTTTGCCGCTCAGTTTCAAGAGGTAGTAGGGATGTCTTCTCTAGCAATTTTGCATATAATGGTGGCCGATATGTTTATTCTGGGTTAACACAGTGGCATCGCCCTTCGATTATCCAAGATATAAGCCCAAAAGTCATTAATGCTCCTTTGACGGTTATTTCTACGAACGGCAACAAGAGTAACGGTCTTCTCTCTACCTATCAAGACAGCCAGTACTTCCTCTTCGAAAGGATGGGACTATGCACACCTTTGATTGCCAACAGGGTAAGACTAAAAATTGTTGATGCTCTGTGGACGCTCACCTTAATGGCATACTAATAGTCATTCGATGCTGAACAATTGTACACCAAATGCATACTGTCATTATTGACAGCCAATAGATCGTGTCTATCTATCGTCATTTGCATCCAAAAGCTTCGAGGCCTCTAAGAATTTGATCAAACACTTTACACCCTATCTGAACGATGAATGACGTAGGCACATTGGGTTGCAGTGCTTTCGCCCAGCGATTCACATCATCTTGATCGATTCACTAGTTTTCGATATATAAAGCCTGACTTTCTCACCTTTAATTATCATGCTTCTTCGCCTCCATTTCCATGATGTACCATATGCAACATTCAAAATCTCGAGCATGTGCACTAGGTCTGAGTAGAGAGTAATGCAGTTGGATGCATGGATGGATGCAGTATGACAGTCACCATTCATCCAGGTTTGCATTGCACATGGACCGCTACTTCTATCACTCGTTTGACATCACTGACTTGAATTTTGTCAGTAAATTATGTCTGGATTGTAATTTTTCCTTTCTCACTAAACTGTAACCGGCGAGACAATATCAAATTTGTTGGTTGTCTATCAACTAGATTTGGGGTCTGGAAGTTTTACATGGCCCGTACGACCATTGCACATGCACAGACGAAATCTCATGTCTCACAATTCGTTCAATGAAATGCAGAAAACGCTGACATATACCAAATTAGATACATGAATGCTTTTCAAAGAGTTATGACATCACAATTCAGTATTTGGCTGTCGGTTCCTTTGGCGACGCAGGAACAGTCACCATTCCATCGCCCAATTCTGATTTCTCGAAGGTGTTCAGCTAGGGAGGCTATATGCAGGGGTGATAGTCTGCAGGTTGAACAAGCTTCAATTTCATAATCCGTGATGATTTCGGCGTCATGTAGGGCAGGAGAGTCGCTATGCGTTTGCGTGACTGTGTGTTCTCGGTACCCAGGCTCATATGACTACATCATGGTCGAGAAGTCCCTTGCGGCATTTGCAATTGTCCAGGGATGACAGCACTTGTCTGCATATGCTCTCCACATGATGTTGGTGCAGGTGCAGCTGCAACCTTGTTTGTTTCCGGCTGAACAATTGCTGGAACATTCAATTCCACCATCCCGTACTTCATATCTGTCGCATGGACGTGGTCTAACACGTCCTCCCATCCCGGTTGCATGTATTTGTCAAGCCTCATCTGCTCCTGTCAATCACCATCCATGCGTTGGTGTACGGTTTTGGAGATAGTGCCATCACCCAGCCGGGATCATCATCTTTGCTCAGCTTGCCGAGCTCTCTATCTGGTTCATCCTCTTCCTCATCTTCCTCATCCTCTCCATCATCGGAACACGTAAGCTCCCTCAAACTGTCTCCAATAGCAGTCAACATCTCCCAATATATTTTTTCAGGCTCTCTGGTTGTTGATCCCGCCTTTTCAGCATTTCTCACATCTTCCTACTCTTGCATAATTGCTGTCTGCACATCTTTAACTCACATCCTTGCCACAGAGGTCTCTCTCTGCACATAATCCTGGATCCATTGCACTTTCTCTTTGTTGCATAAATTGTGCGTTGCTCGTCTTTTCTCCTCCATAAGGTTCTTCTTAGATTGTAAGCTGCACAATGCTCCCAATGCTTGGTTAGTTTCTGCATCCAAGCCGCTGTTGGGTTCATTTGCTTGCTGATGTCATCGTGTGGATCGCTTGGTTGATTTGCCATTTTTGCCCAGCGCAACTGGCGAAAGGTTCTTTTCCAGAACATTGACCACTGTATCTTGTGTTGACTTTGTTGTTGGGTGAGATGTTAGATGTTGCAAGATATGGACCACATGTAGGCAAGCTCCGTCTTTGTTGTCAAGGTAGGTACGTTTCTTCAACTGGATCAAAACATCTGGGTTTCGACCATCACTACATTGGGAATGGTACTGCTAACCATTCATCACAACTTGATGGTTAGCATCTGTTTCCTGTCAGGTCCGGGGATGTATTGAGACAAACAACACCAGACGTCCTTTCCGTCCAAGAATAACCTTTCTATATATCATGAACATGAGATGTCAGATGTCATTCAGCACAATTTATCCCTGTAAACAAACATACATCACCGGACAAACTTACTGCAATTCTGTGGACCATTGGAAACTCCTCGAACCTGCAGCTACACAAAGCAGGATTCATCTTCAGTAGAACGTGCAAGTTGGCTGTCATTCATTCCATTTTGACTTGAAGCCAACTATATACACCTCAGGACTCCCAGCTTCTTTTCGTTATCATCATCCTCACCTTGTCCACAAACACAAGGAATTGCTTGAGAAACACCTCAGCAAGGGGCAAGCTGATCTGAACCGAGCCAACCGACCAGTACTTCATCCAATGCGCCCCCTGCTAGGACACAGCAGTTATGCTGATACCAGTGAGTCCACTGCGGCGCTGCCAATGCAGCCATCAAAAATATGAACCAGAATGCACATTTAAAAAATGTCTGTGACACTGGAAGCAGCAACAATAACAAGCAGCATGCCATCGGGTGTGAGTCAATTCATACGAAGCAAAACAGCCATCGACTGATACAATACTGTATAACTAGTGTACATGGAGAGCTATATGACCAATATATAGCTGCCCACAATGGGAAACCTCCATGGTCGACCAAAGCATGAATTCACACATTCAGTGAAATTGAACCTCATGATGTTATCAGCTGTGGGATTACCGCGGCTGAATTCCTTGCTAAGCATTCCTGAGAGTGGACGAAACAGGCTGTACAGTCCCTAGAGAAGGTTAAGGAGTCAAATATGGTAGATGTAGTAGCCAAAACTCATTTTTAGAAGCAGCAACTAATTTCTTCTAGGTTTTCATCATGTCAGCTATTGTGGCCAAGAAAGGAGGTTGAATACAACAAGAACAGTCTGACATGCGGCTTGCCTTGAATATGGCCCAAATGGCAAAAGGAGGGTTTGTGTGCCCCATGATTGACAAAATGCAATACCTGATTGAGAAAGCTGGCAACAAAGTCTGAGAAGAAATAATGCCGGGAGTTGGGTTTCCTGCGCATGGAATGGTGAGGGCTGCAATGAAAAGACACCTGGCAATAGTTCGTGAAAATCAAACGGACAGCGTCCTTCTTTTGCCAAAATGGCACATCCAACTGATGGCAGATGTGCTGCATGCCCAAAGGTCCGGGTACACCTCCACCAGAACCGGTGCCACCTCTGCCCGGAATGCCACCTGCACAACCTAGTTTCCATGAGGGAGCTTCAAGTTCCAAACTGGACGGTGTGTCAGCCGGATATGTGTATTTACATACTCCTCTCCCCAACCCTCAATCGTTCAATGTTGATGCATAGGTCAAGAATCGGAGGCACGATAACGATTTCATTCCAGATTTGCTGAAAGACGAAGGAACATCCACTGGCTACTACACTATCTACTTCACAGTAATGCTACTGACATCCATTTTGCAGACCAGAGCAGTCTATTGAGCAAAGCTAACAGTGAAGATGAGCATTGATAGAAAGGAACGGGATTTTTGAGTATTATTATTATCTACAATTAGCAGACACTTTAAAGTATTTTGTATAGGCCATATTTGTATGTATTATTAAACAACGATGAAGCGATAAAGGAGAAGGTACATGAAGACGATAGTATTGCTGCCAAAACCCCATCAATGATATAGTATGCCAAATTGAATTGTTTCATATAATAGATACACCTGTGGCAAAATCAGTGTCAACAGAGCTTCGACAATTTTTGTTCCTGCACCTCAGGTAAATCAAAAGTGATTTAGTCGTTGTTATACATAATTAAAGTAATGGCTGCCATTATTGGGAAAAGGGAAAGCGATACGCTCCCTGCCCCATCTTGACAATGCGCATCAGTGGAGCATTGATAATTATTGGTCTTGCATCTTGGGTAATCTAAGTGGCACTTGATTGCAGACATCCATAAACAAGGAGTTGGCAGCCTTTATAGGAAGCTAAGCAACAGATATTCCCACAACAGCCTCCAGAACACTCACAACACAAATTGTTTTCACTGCCGCAACTCAGTGTTCCTGAGCGTTCTCACCTATACAACCTGTCAAAACTTCATATATAGAAAATAACAGCCATATCATGCTTTGATTAACCATGATGCAAGGCCAGACCTCATTCATGCTCCATTGATGCTCATTTTCAGGATGGTGCAGGGAGCATGTCACTGTCTGTTTGGCCTAGAAAGGCAGCCAATACTGTGATTATCCATAACAACGACCAAATCACACTTTAATTATATAACTTACATAACGAAAAATTGTTGACGCTCCATTGATGTTCATTTTTGGGAGATAGTAGCAATGTTGTAGCAAGCGTTTTTGACCATTAAGGCGGCCAATTCATTTGTTATGCATTTCAACAACCAAGTCTCTGATTAATTACCTGACTTACAGGACCAAAAATCGTTGACGCTCTGTTGACACTCATTTTCAGAATTGGGCAGTGAGCGTGTCACTTTCTCTTATGCCTAAAAACGTGGCCTATACCTCATTTATGAATATCTGCAACCAATTGCCTCTCAGATAAACCATGATGCAAGGCCAAAAATTGTTGATGCTCCTTTGACACTGATTTTCAGAATGGGGCAGGGAGCCTGTCATTTTCCCTTTTGCATGTAAATGCAGTGTATACCTCATTTATAAATGTCTGCATCTAATCGCCCCTCAGATTACAATAGATGCAACACAAAAAACTGTTGATGCTCCGTGGAGTCTCCTTTTCAGAATGGGGCGATGAGTGGGCCTCTCTTCTTTTGGATTACACAGGCAGACAATTCATCAAAAATGACAATGACGTACCAAAGTGAATATTGTGTGATTAAAAGTAGGATATTTGATTGTGACCATAAAGAGAAAAACTCGAAAATCCAAACCAGAGATTGGAACCAACAGGTCTAACCAAACACGGCAACACCCATGGGTTGAGGGGTACAGGTGTTTGAGCCGCCATGAAGCAGGGGGTCCGGCCTTTGGACGGGTCTAGAACGGTTCTGAACCGTTTTCGCCATCCGAACCTGGGCCGCCGACAGCTTACCCGGACCAATTGCAAACAGAACACCGAGCCCATCACTTTCACCTCCCGCACTCTCAGCAAGTGCCTTATTTGTTCCCCATATCTCAACCCCTACATCATTTGCAAGAGAATGACGTCCATGGAGTGTACAAAAGTATCAAACTTACGTCACTCAGAAAGGCATCAGAAGATTGCGGAATTCCTAACATCGGACAGCTATTCTGTGCACAAATTGAAGATGACTGGAGGTATGAAGTAAGTGGACTGGCGCTCAGATATGATCAGTATGTACACATAGACAGTATATTTATTAAACTTCAGAATGGGCTGTTGTACTACTGTCAACAATTTCACTGCCCTACATATGTTCAGCATCTGGAACTTGATTGCAAGGTAGAACATACTAATACTAACCAAGGGATCATGCCTGAATCTTATCACATCTGGGTCCAATATACAGAAAATGTAGAGAATGACCACAATAACAACTTCCAAGGCCGAGTTCCTTGTGTTTCTATTCCATACCTTAGCTGCACTCCACCGAATCTGATCTTCCAATATCCGGAATGCCTCCCGCCAGAACATTGTTATAGACCTTGTCCAAAGGGTGTAAAACGACCCAGGACTGGATATTATGTCCTAAACCCCAAGACTATGCGGCGGTGATTCCAATGAAGTTGAAAGATCTGCATGGTAAGGCTGATTGTGTTGACAGGTTTATCCGGGTTGTCAGACACACTGATAAGATCCATATTGTAACTGTCAGAGCAAACATTGGACTGGCACATTTGGTGTGAGAGAGTGCTGGATCAGATAGAATTGATTGCTGGTGGCTTGGAAACAATCAGGTGTATTCAGATACCTACTGGACTGTATCGTGAGTTACAATACCTGAATCAAGGTGTGCAGCGAGAAGATAATTAATTGTGAATTGTACTTTTTGATATAAACATTATAACAATCTCTTTGGGGGAGTATCGCTCCAGATTTGAGGTACACGGGACTAGTCTTGGGGACACGGCCAATACTCCCAATCGCTCCAAAATTTACACATCCTAATAGTTTGTTTTTGTATCATTTGAAGACACACACACCATCTCAAGGATTTTCTTCTATTCTGTTCCACGACTTCCAGAGGATTGAGAAGCACTGGGAAAGTAGTCTCGGAGTATCTGTGAGCACATCACTTTGCATGTAGCCTATCTGGGAGAATCTGGGAGCATCTGGCAGAATCAGTGTGGCTGTTCAGAGTTGCTGAGTTGTTCAGTTATGACTTCCAAACCATCTTACATTTTGCTGATGAGTCCCCTGGTTGGCATGCAAGTTGATTGTCCTCCCCCAGTCGAACTTGATGGTGAGGAGGAATACTATGTTTCAAGTGTTGAAGATGGCTGGGTGTACCAAAATGAGTTGTAGTATGTAATTCAATGGACGGGTTATGATTCCATGACATGGGAACCAGTAATGTTTGTAGAAGGGTTGCAGGCAGTAGGGGAGTTACATCAATGTTATCCAGGGCGGCTGGGACAGTTAGAAACCACTCTTGAAGGACCTCAAACCTCTGGGGGGACACTAACACGGCTCAGAATGTATGAGAGAGGATAGGAGGTTGGGCAAATAGTAATCATAGTTTTCGGGAACGATTTGGTGTTACAGACTGTTAGACATAATGGCAGAGTTGCACATGGACAAAGAATGTTGTATAGCGGTGGCAAGATGATTTGGTATGATAAGGAAGTGGTCCCATGTGTTGCCATGTTGGATGATGTGGTGTGGTTGAGGTGAGAAAAGGTTTATTAATGGTGTGTAAGATCATGAGTGAGAATTTGGATGGTAAATCGATGCATGAATGATGATTCGAGTACGACTGATGAACTCCAAATAAACACATGTTGTTTGGTGTTGGAGTATTTCATTTTTTTCTCACTTTACTTGTTCTCTTGTATAGCAGAGCAACTGGCAACTTTCAAACAGCTCAAACTCTGGTCCAGTCTTGATTTCTCGATATGAACTTCAAGTGTCTTTGTCCCTGTTTTGACATTACATTATGGTTTCCAATCGCACCTATATCCGACCCCACTCATTACACTTTCAATAACTATATTTGTTCATATTTCTGATACCAGATGCTTTCCGATACTTTAGAAGCTAAACACCATGGTTCTGAATACTGCAAGACTATTCTTAAGTTCATTTGAAACCATGTCAGGTTGCTGCAATAATTTCAACATCTTTGCAAATTTTATCTGTATAATCATCAAACTTTGGAGTAGAAGTGACAACGGCAGCGCTATATGGAATCACTATTCGGACAATTCTGTATTGTTATATGACTGATTTCGAGACACACACAAGCTATTTTGTATGTTATCTTGGTCTTTGTTAAGATATTTGTATTTTACCATTAGAAGAAGATTTACTACATTATAATAGAATATGTATTGTCAATTTTGTTCAAGCTAGATATATTCAACAAGTCAATCTGGCAGCTGATTACGCCAATGTGCAGTGAGAGGAGTACAGAGAGATTGTAATTATGTGAATACTGATATGAACTTGGAGGCAGAAATTGTACAATCTTGATGCCAGTACTCGGATAAACCTAGAGATGTACTTGGAGGTGATGATTGGGAGAACTTAGAGATACTCTTGAAGGGAAAGATCAAGCTAGTTCAGAGATGTACTTGGTAGTGAAGATTGAGCAAGTGTGGACAATAACTTGAAGACAGTAATCAGGTAAACTTACAGATACACTTGGAGAATATAATAATGTAAGCTTGGGCAAATGGAGAGTCAGTGAATCTGGAGATGATCAATTAGAAAGGAGACTCCACAGGGTAGTTTGTGAATCTGGAAACATATAGAGACTAAATCTGTTTATTTTTTGCAGGCATATGGATAAAGAGACTTGAAGGGAGTAGGAGACAGTGACATTTGGATGGATAGTGTATGTCACAATGGTATATGGACACATCATGCAGCGGTTGGGAAGAATGATCTCTGAATATATTCAAAGTCTGTGGTAGTGATGGGAATTAGACATAGGGAGGTGGCAAATGCATATAGCAATGCTATAAGTGAATAGGGGAAATATGGAAGAGCACCACCTTATCAGATTCAGTAGCTGTAATGTTGGGAATGTTTCATCCCCTTGCAAGGTCATACCTAATTCTGAGGTGTCCAAACAAATCTCAGCACTAAAAGTTTACTTCCATTATGGTTACTTGAAATAATGTCCTGAATCTTTTTCATTCTCCTTTGGCCGTCTCTCACTCCATTGTCTATAAGTTTACTGCCATGTTATAATTCAAAGTTTAGTTTATCCACTGAGTCTCTTCTTTTGATGATCATAAGTTAATACAGAATATAGCATCCAGCCAACATTGACTGTCTGCTGCTGACAGATAATTTCCACTAGTATCATACAGTTGTAAGTTAACCTCCAAGTAAAGCTTCAGCTCCCAGAGTGTTTCTTTCAGATCAATCCCCTTCATCCTGTGTACAGCAATCCACAAGGTAAGGGAAACTTCCATTACATTCCTACTATTATCTGATTATTCATTGATACAGTCACAGCTTCTATTTCATCTTCCTGTCTATAGACTGCCTCCAGATTTACAATTTCCAGTTACACCTCCATGTTTATGCTATTATACGTCAATGTGCATTTTTAGTTTACTGAATAATGACTTCCAAGTGAATTTCAAACCTCACTAGATTTCAG
>Ga0307515_10001283_pt1 | contig 57022 bp, 54 predicted proteins | sample 17_EM_MG_FD_194513 | JGI IMG/M metagenome (GOLD analysis project Ga0307515, IMG submission 194513) | Populus trichocarpa ectomycorrhiza microbial communities from riparian zone in the Pacific Northwest, United States - 17_EM | ecosystem: Host-associated > Plants > Roots > Unclassified | place...
AAGGGCTATGGCGGCCCAATCGCCCGATTCCACCCCAACCCGCAGGGCAGGTGGCTTTTCGGGCGCTCTGCGTCGTTACAAAACCAGCCAAGGCATCAGCCTTGGCTTGGGTTTTGCGCCTAGCAGTGCATCCCGAAAAGCGACCTGCGCGACCCCGAAAAAGACCTTGAACAGGCTCTTAGAGCGCGGCCTGGCCGTGTGGGCCTGGCATTGGTAACAGTCAACCCAGGGTCGTGTCCAGCAGCATCATCAGCACGAAGCCGAGCATCAGCTCGCCCGTGGCCCAGGACTCATGCCCCTTGCGGTGCGACTCGGGGATGATCTCGTGGCTGATGACGAACAGCATCGCGCCAGCGGCGAAACCCAGGATGATCAACGAAAACGCGCAGGCGGCGAGCATCACGCCGGCACCGAAGCCGAAGAGTGTGTCTTGTGCGCGGTCGGACAGGCGCTGCGAGAACACCACCGGCAGCGTGCCCAATGCCGTGGCCAGCGCGGCTACCGAGCCGCCGATCAGCGCGTTTTGCACCACCGGCTGGCTCGCGGCATAGAGCCAGAATTCACGGGCCAGGATCAGGCCGCCGGCGGCGACGATGGCCAGGCCGATGGCCTTGCGCCAGGCCACGGGGCGGAAGGAGTAGCCGAGGAGCCTGAGGAAAGCTGTTGTAGAGGTCATGCATCACATCCAGAAACAAGCCCTTTGCGTCGGATGGATGTTGCGTACTCAGGTTGTCTAGATGATAGCAGTTCTCATTTGTGAAGATGAGAAAGCCGGCCAAAGACCGGCTTGGGCGCAGGGCTGTATGGGGCTCAGCGCAGCTTGTGGCCACACTCGGCGCAGAAAGCGTCGGCAGCCAAAACCGGCGCGCTGCATTGCGGGCAATGCAGCGCGGGTGCTGGTTCGGCGCTGGCCGCGGCGATCTTGTCGTCCATGGCGGACTGCTCGGAGGCCAGGTCCAGCCCGTCGATGGCGCGCAGGTACACCGTACTGGTGCCGCGCAGGTAGACCATGCCCGGCAGGGTGAAGGCCACGCCGAACAGCAGGCCGCCGCCGATCATCGCCGCCACGGCATGTCCACCACCGGCACCGGCCATCACCGTGCCGAGGAGGCCCATGCTGCCCATGCCCGGGATCACGCCGGGCATGCCGCCGAGGATCGGCACCGACACCAGCGCGGTGGCGCCGACGCCGGTGAACAGGATCGCGCCAATCAACATGCCGACCACGGTGGCGATGAGGGACACGGCCACCATGAGCAGCAGCACCATCACCAGCCGTTTGCGTGCAATGGCCAGCAACTGGCTGATGCATTCCACGGTACGTGCGCCGCCCCAGATGGCCGGCGCGGAAAGCGGAAACACCACGGTCGGCACCGCGAACAAGGCCAGGCCGAACACCACCACGGCAATGGGGAACACCGCGGTGTAGAGCACCGGCCCGATGAAAGGGATCTTGCAGATGATCAGCACGATGGCCAGCACCAAAAAGCCAGCCAGATACAGCACGCCGAGCAGCAGGAACACCAGGATCAACCGGTGCGAGATGGCCAATGAATCCGTGACCGCGGCCATGGCCGGCCGGGCCTCGCCGCCGCGCGCTTCGTCCATCATCATCATGCCCACCGCATTGGCGCCGTAGAAGAAGATGGCATAGGCCGCCAGCATGAACAGGGCAGTGAGGAAATAGCTGATCTGCGCCAGCAGGCCGCCGAAGGCGAGCACCAGTGCCATGCAGACGAAGGTGGCCAGCAACAAACAGACCGCACGCCAGTTGCGGATGGCATCGATGCTGTCGAGCAGCGAGCCGCTGTTCTTGATCTGTTGGGCAATCATCAAAACTCCTTGGGTCATTCGAATTCGGGTGGACGCGGTCAGCAGACGCGTGTTCTCAGTTGCGCAGGGATTCCTGGTCCTTGCGGTGCTGCTCCAGCTCGCGCAGTTGCAGGCATTGCGGATGCTGGGCAAAGCGCGGCTGGCGGCATTGCTCGGTGACGCAGATCGTCTTGGCCAGGAACACCCGTTTGCCGCAGGCCTCATCGGGGCTCGACGGCCCGTTCGGCTGTGCCTTGGGTGGCGTGGGTTCGGGCGGGATCAGGCGCGCCGCGGGTGGCGGTGGTGGCTCGGCCAGCGGTGGCGGGGCTGGCCGTGGTGCGGGCTTCGGTGGCGGCTTGGGTGCGGCGGAAGCCTGTGCGGGCGGCGGCGGTGCGACGACGGGAGGCGGTGGTTCAACCGCCACAGGCGGCAAAGGCGCGAGTTCGGGCAAGGGTGCACGCACGGCGGGCAGGGGCGGTGGCACGGGTTCGACCGCTGGCGGCACAGGTGTTGGCGCCGGGGGGCTGGCCGGCTCGGCCTGTTCGGTGATCATCTCCGTGGGGTGCGGTGCCGGTTTGCCGCGTTGCGACCACCACCATGCAAGGCCTGCGATCAGCAGCACGGCGAGCAGGCCGAGCAGGGGCAGTGCGCTTTTAGCGCGGCTGGCGCTGGGCGTTGCAGGATCGGGGAACGGCGGCGGCGGTGCTGGTGGTGTCGGTGGCGTTCCCGGTTCGGACGGCGGTGGTGTTGGGACTGCAGCGGCCGGCACACGTGCCATCAGGCTGCCGCACTTCTTGCAGAACTTGGCCTCGGCGGCATTCGGCTCACCGCAGGCCTGGCACGGCACGCTGTTCGCAGCGGACGGCGTTGTGGCCTGCGTTGTGGCCGGTGTCAGTGGCGCAGCACAGCGGGTGCAGAATTTCGCGCCGTCGCGGTTTTCCGCGCCGCATTGGGGGCAGGTGAGAGCCATGGATTCCCTCGCATGATGTTTTTGGCGCCCGGTGCCTGGCACGGCCACCACGGATGTTTGCGGCCATGCTAGCAAACTTCATGCGGCGCAGCATCGATAATGCGCCGCATGGAAATCATTACCCACCTGATCGACTTCATCCTGCACGTCGACCGTTATCTCGAAGCCTTCGTCAACAACTATGGAACCTGGGTCTATGCCCTGCTGTTCATCATCATCTTTGTGGAGACCGGGGTGGTGGTGATGCCCTTCCTGCCAGGCGACTCGCTGATCTTTGTGGTCGGTGCCCTGTGCGGCGTGGGCCTGATGAGTTATCCGCTGGCCTGCGCGGTGTTGCTGGCGGCGGCCGTCCTCGGCGACCAGAGCAATTACATGATCGGCAGGCATTTCGGGCCAAAGGTGTTCCAGTGGGAGAACTCGCGCTTCTTCAACAAGAACGCCTTCAACGAGGCCCATGCCTTCTATGAAAAATACGGGGCCTTCACCATCATCGCCGCGCGCTTCATGCCCTTCATCCGCACCTTCGCGCCCTTCGTGGCCGGCGTGGCCGAGATGGACCGGCGCAAGTTCAGCGCCTTCAATATTGTTGGCGCGATCCTGTGGGTGGTGGGCATCGCCACCGCGGGCTACTTCCTCGGCAGTGTGCCGTGGGTGAAACAAAACCTGGACAAAATCATCTGGGCGATGATCCTGGTGCCAGGTTTGATCGTCGTGTTTGGCGCGCTCAAGGCGCGTCATGCCAAACCGACGTGATGAAGCCCGTCCTCTTGCTGGGCGGGCATTGGTAGGTCAATAGCGGCGGTCGCGGTTCTTGCCGGCTTCGTTACCGATCAGGGCGCCGGCTGCGGCGCCGCCGACGGTGCCCAAGGTGTTACCAAATAGCGCATTGCCCGCCACACCACCCACCACGGCGCCGACACCGGTGCCGATCTGCTGGTTGCTTGGGTTGGAGGCACAGCCAGTCAACGCGATCGTGGACGCGGCCGCAACGGCCAGCATGAGTTTGGATTTCATAGAGTCACCTCTGAGTCTGGTTGCAGACCTTTGCCGATTCGCTGCTTCGCTTTTTGGGTGATTGGCGATCTTGCAAGGACTTGGCCTGTCAAGAAACTTTAGGGCGCGGCGCGGTCCGTGCCTGTAGGCGAACAACAGGCCCTGGTGTCGGCAGCCTTGCCGGCCGATGCACGCTCAAACTGTGCGATTGCGCGCCAGCGGCGGGTTCTTGGAGAAGTAGCCGACGATGCCGCGCATGATGGCGTCGGCCAGCTGCGTCTGGTAGGCGTCGGTCCTGAGCCGGGCCTCTTCTTCGGGGTTGCTGATGAAGGCGGTCTCGATCAGCACGCTCGGAATGTCGGGCGCCTTCAGCACCGCGAAGCCGGCCTGTTCGACACGCGCCTTGTGCAATTGCCCCACGTGGCCGATCTCGCCGAGCAGCGCGCTGCCCAGTTTGAGGCTGTCGTTGATCTGCGCCGTGGTGCTCATGTCGAGCATGGCCGACTGCACCTGTGCGTCCTTGGCCTGCACGTTGATGCCGCCGATCAGGTCGGCGTTGTTTTCCTTGTTGGCCAGCCAACGCGCCGCGCTGCTCGAGGCCGCGCCGTGGCTCAGCGCGAACACGCTCGCGCCGCGTGCCTGGGGTGTGATGAAGGCGTCGGCGTGGATGCTCACGAACAGGTCGGCCTGCACCCGGCGCGACTTCTGCACCCGCACCTGCAGCGGCACGAAGAAGTCGGCGTCGCGTGTCAGGAAGGCGCGCATCGGGCTGCCGTTGATGGTGGTGCCGTTGATGCGTTCGCGCAGCAGGTGGGCCACCTTCAGCACCACGTCTTTTTCACGCGTGCCGGCCGGGCCGATCGCGCCCGGGTCTTCGCCGCCATGGCCGGGGTCGAGCGCGATGATGATCAGCCGGTCGGTACGGCTTGCCGGTGGCGGCGCGGCCGCGCGCGCCGCGTTCGCAGCGCCTGCGCTGTTGGACAGCGGCGGCGCGATGGACACCACGGCCTTGTCCGCCGGCGGCGCCATCGGGGTCATCGGCACCGTGGGGGCGGGTTTTTCGGTTTGTTTGGCGATCAGTTCGGCCAGCGGGTCGGCGGGTTGTGCGGACGGTACAGGCTGTGGTGGCGGCGGAGCAGAGGCCACCAGCGGCGTGGTGATCGGCGTCTTCGCGCCATGTGCGGGCGCGTTCATGCGTTCGGTGATCAAGGCCTCGAGCGGGTCTTCGGCCTGCGCCGGATACAGGTCGAACACCAGCCGGTGCTGGTAGGCCGCCACCGGCTGCAGGGTGAACACCTGCGGCGACGCAGGGCGTTTCAGGTCGATCACCAGACGTACCACGCCCGGCGCGTTCTGGCCCACGCGGATGCCGGCAATGTTCGGGTCGTCGGCCTGCACCCGGCCCACGAGTTCGCGCAGCGCGGGGTTCAGGTCGATGCCTTCGATGTCCACCGCCAGCCGCGGCGGGTTGGTGACGAACATCTGCCTGGCCACCAGGGCCGTGTCGGATTCGATGGTGACGCGGCTGTAGTCGGGCGCTGGCCAGACGCGCACCGCCACGATGGTGGCGCCGCGTGCGATCTGCTGCAGCCCGAGCAGCAGCACCAGTGCGCCGCCGCGCAGGGCTTCGCGGCGCTTCATGCCGCCACCGCCCGGACCAGGGCCATGCCGGCATCGGTGCCGGCGCTGAGTGTGGCTTCGCGCGCCGTGTCGCCGGTGGGTTCGATGGCGATCACCAGGTCGGGCGTGGGCAACATGCCGCCGGCCTGGTCGGGCCATTCGGCCAGCTTCAGTCCGGGGCTGGCGAAGATGTCGCGAAAGCCCGCGTCTTCCCATTCGCGTGGATCGTTGAAGCGGTAGAAGTCGAAATGCCAGATCTGCAGGCCGGGCACCTCGTGCGGTTCGACGACGGCGTAGGTGGGGCTCTTGATGCGCCCCTGCACGCCGAGTGCGCGCAGCAGGTGGCGCACCAGGGTGGTCTTGCCGGCGCCCAGCGTGCCTTGCAGGGCGATGAAGGTATTGCGCAGCGCGGGCTGCCGGGCCAGCGCTTCGGCGAAGGCCTGGGTGGCGGCTTCGTCGGGCCAGCGGACACGGGCGCTGCGCGTGCCGTCGCTGCCGTTGTCGCGGTGGGACGCTGTGCTTCCTACAATGGCTGCGTGATGTTTGACAGTGCTCAGAACGACGGTCTCCAATTGGTGTCTCAAATTCAGGTTTGGGCGCGTGCATTGGGATTTTCCCAAATTGGCGTGGCGCCCGTCGATTTATCTTCCGCCGAAGAAGGCTTGAGTGCCTGGCTGGCCCAAGGGTTCCACGGCGAGATGGCCTATATGGCCGCACATGGCCTCAAACGTGCGCGGCCCGCGGAGTTGGTACCGGGTACGGTGAGCGTGATTACCGCGCGCATGAATTATCTGCCGCGCGACACGCCACCGGACTGGCAGGCTTCCGAGTTTGCGCGGCTGCAGCACCCCGGGGAAGGCATCGTTTCGGTGTACGCACGGGGCCGCGACTATCACAAGGTGTTACGTTCCCGGCTGCAAAAACTCAGCGAATACATCGCCGCGCAGGTGGGGCCACTGGGCTTTCGGGTGTTCACCGACTCGGCGCCGGTGCTCGAGGCCGAACTGGCTTCACGCAGCGGCCAGGGCTGGCGCGGCAAACACACACTGGTGCTGAGCCGCGATGCGGGCTCGATGTTTTTTCTCGGCGAGATCTATGTCGACATCGCGCTGCCGCCGACCGCGCCGGTGGGCGAACATTGCGGCAGTTGCCATGCCTGCATCGACGTCTGCCCCACACAGGCCATCCTGGCGCCGCAGCGGCTCGACGCGCGGCGCTGCATTTCCTACCTGACGATCGAACACGCGGGGGCCATTCCGCTGGAGCTGCGGCCGCTGATCGGCAACCGCATCTACGGCTGCGACGACTGCCAACTGATCTGCCCCTGGAACAAGTTCGCCCAGCGCGCCGCGCTGCCCGATTTCGACGAACGCCAGGGCTTGAGCGGCCAGCAGCTCACCACCTTGTTCGCCTGGACCGAGGAGGAGTTCCTGCGCTACACCGAAGGCAGCCCGATCCGCCGCATCGGCCATGAACGCTGGCTGCGCAATGTGGCCGTGGCCATGGGCAATGCCTTGCGGGCTGGGGGCGATGTACGGGTCCGCCAGGCTTTGCAGCAGCGCGCCCAGGACGCTAGCCTGCTGGTGCGCGAACACGTCGCCTGGGCGCTGGCAGACCAGGCGCCTGCTGGCGGTCCTGCCCGGATCATGGGCTGAGGCACGCGCCAACCCCCGAAAATTTTTCATCCAGGTGTTGTAATATTCATTAATTAAAATCTCTCGATGTAAAAAATAATACAGAATGTATTATCAACTCAGGGAGGATCAGCATGCTGAATCAGGTCGGGGAAAAGAAGAAGGCACTCGTCATTGGAGGTGGGGCGCCGAACTCGCCCTTGATTGCCGGCGCGCTGGCGGCCTTCCTGGACCATGAGGTCGAATTCGACGTGATTTCCGCCTCGGGGGCCGGGGTGCTGATGGGCCTGCTCTACAAGGCGCCCAAGAACTACGCACCGCGGGAGGCCTTGGCCCGTTGGGCCGAAGTGGGCGTGGCCGACACGATCTACAAGCTGTTCCCGGTCAATTACAAGATATTCCAGAAGCCCGGCGCCAAGGCCATGCAGTACCGCAGCGCCTTGCAGCCCTCGGAGGCTCCGGTGACGAACAACCCATTTGTCGACGCCATCACGCAAAACTTCACGCAAAACTTGGCCCAAGCTTCTGGCACCTGGAAGGACTGGATGCACCTGGTGCAGTCCAGCCTGTCGCCCTCGGACCTGAACGCCAAGAGCCTGGGGCTGTGTGCCCATCTGCCGTTCCTGGAGCAGTCGATCGATTTCTCGGCGGTGGCGACCATGCAGCCGGCGTTCTACATCAATGCCTACAACATGACCCAGGGCCGCATGCAGATCTGGGGCAAGGAAGAGATCCAGCCGGTGCATGTGCGCGCGGCCTTGTCCTTTCCGTTCCTGTACCCGCCGACCGAGATCGACGGGGAAGACTACATCGAGGGCGCGGCGCTGGACACGCTGAACTTCCAGCCTTTCGAGACGGACGCCGACGGGCAGTCCATGCACGACGACGTGGACACCCTGGTGGTGCTCGACATCCTGGGCGACGAGCGCCTGATCCGCAAGCCGCGCAATCTGTATGACGCCTGGGTGCGTTCGGTGATCACGCCGCTGGTGAAGATCTCCAAGGCGGAAACCCGCTTGTTCGAGCTCGAACACAACACCGACCCGGCCACCGGCCAGCCCAAGCGGCGCATGCTCAAGGTGGATCTGATGCAGGGCATCCCCGACGGGCATTGGCCCGAAGTGCTGGAGTGGTCGGCGTCCAATATGCAACTGCTGTTTGAAGTCGGCTACCGCGCCGGCGAGGCTTTTTGCCGCGAACACGCAGAGGTGCTGCAAGCGGCTGTCCCGGAAGAGGCCGCACCTGCTTAATGCTTGATGGGCCAGGGGGCCTGGCGCCACCTGCCGCCCGCACGAGAAATGCCATAGGAAAATCAATGACCATCACCAAACGCCTGCTACTGACCCTGTCGACCGCCCTCATTGCCTTGATTTTTGTGGGTGCAACCGGACTGTGGCAGCTGCAGCGTTCCCAGGAACGCTTCAATACCGTACAGAACCGTATCATCCCCAGCATCCACGGCCTGAATGCGGCCAAGGGCTTTCTGGCGGACACGCGGCTGGCCGGTTACCGCCTGTCCGTGTTCTCCAACCTGACCGACAAGTCCGCGCTGGAAAAAGCGGTGGCCGACGCCAACAAGAACTTCGACGACGTGATCGCGACTTACGAGAAAGAGCGCATCTACGACGACACCGACCGCAAGATGCTGGCTGCCGACCGCACCAACATGGAAGCCTATCGCCAGGCCCTGGTGCCGTTCTTTGCCGCCGCGCGCGCGGGCGACATGGACGGCGTGCGCGCCACCCTGGTGGCCGGTTCACCGCTGGCGGTTTCGGCCGCGGGCGTGAAGAAGGGCATCGACGAGCACATCGCCTACAACAACACCCTGGTTGAAGCCGTGCGCCAGGAAAGCGCCGATGCCTATACCTTTGCGCAACGCAGCATGCTGGCCGTGATCGTGGTGGCCTTGCTGCTGACCGGTACGTTGGCCTTGCATCTCTACCGCACCATTGCCGGCAGCCTGGGCAATCTGCGGAAAGACTTCGAACGCGTCAATGCATCGCTGGACCTGTCACACCCGGTGAAGATCGAGCGCATGGATGAAATCGGCCAGGTGGCCAACGCGTTCAACAGCTTGCTGGCGCGCATTGCCGAGGTGATCGCCACCGTGCATGTCTCCGCCGACGCGGTCAGCGTGGCGTCGAAGCAGATCGCGGCCAGCAACACCGATCTGTCTTCGCGCACCGAACAACAGGCCTCGTCGCTCGAGCAAAGCGCGGCCAGCCTGGAGCAACTGACCGCCGCGGTGCAGCAGAACACGGCCAGTGCCCGCGAGGCCAGCCAGCTGGCGGTGTCGGCATCGCAGATTGCGTCCCAGGGCGGCAGCGTGGTGGAGCAGGTGGTGAGCACCATGACCTCGATCAATGACTCGTCGAGCAAGATCGTCGACATCATCAGCGTGATCGACGGCATCGCCTTCCAGACCAACATCCTGGCGCTGAATGCCGCCGTGGAAGCCGCGCGCGCGGGCGAGCAGGGCCGTGGCTTTGCCGTGGTGGCCAGCGAAGTGCGCAGCCTGGCGCAGCGCTCGGCCGCGGCGGCCAAGGAGATCAAGACCCTGATCGGCGATTCGGTGGACAAGGTGGGCTCGGGCAGCAAGCTGGTGCGACAGGCCGGCGACACCATGCTGGACATTGTGGCCAGCGTGCGCAAGGTCACCGACATCGTGGGCGAGATCGCCTCGGCCAGCCAGCAGCAAAGCGACGGCATCGGCCAGGTCAACGTCGCGATCTCGCAAATGGACCAGATGACCCAGCAAAACGCGGCCCTGGTGGAAGAGGCCGCGGCCGCCTCCAATGCGCTGCACGAACAGGCGCAGACGATGGAGCAGGTGGTCGGTGCGTTCCAGTTGAACGCGAGTCAACTGGCGGTGACACCCTCGGTCCAGAAGATCGCCCCTCGCGCGCTGGAGAGGAAACCCGCCCCGGCGCGGATGAAGTATCTGGAGACAGCCGCTTGATCTAGGGCAGAAGGCCCAGAGCGAAGGGCAAGCTCAAAATGCCCAGCAGCGTGGACAGGCTGACCAGGCTGGCCGTCAGGGCGCCGTCGTAGCCCATCTTGGCCGCGAGCACGTAGCAGCTCGACGCCGTGGGCAGTGCCGAAAAGGCCAGCAGCACGGTGCTTTGCACCGCGTTCAGGCCGTAGACGCGCGACAGCAGCAGTGCGGTCAGCGGCAGCACAAAGTGGCGGATCGACAATACCGAGCAGGCCAGCGCCTTGGCCCGTGCGAGCGGGCCGAACTGCATGCCGGCGCCGGCCGCCATCAGGCCCAGGGCCAGCGATGCCGCGCCGATGCGGGTCACCGTCGGCTCCAGCCAGAACGGGATGCGCAGCCCGAGCACATTGGCCAGCAGCCCGGAGGCGGTGGCGATGATCAGCGGATTGCGCAGCAGCTCGCGGGCAAAGCCGCGCTGGGCGTGCCGCGCCATGGGCCAGACGGCAGCGACGTTGAAGATCGGCACACACACGCCGATCAGCACCGCAATCAGCAACAGGCCCGGCGGACCGGCCAGGCGGTCGGCCAGCGCCAGCGCGATGAAGGAATTGAAGCGGAACGCGACCTGCGCGCTGGCCGCATGTTCGCGCCGGTCGATGCGCCGGCCGAGCCAGGGCAGGTGCGGCAGCGCATAGGCCAGGCCGATGCCCAGCAGCCCCAGCGTCACGCCGGCCCCGATGAGGCTGGACGTGGAGCCGAGGTCGAGCGGGCTCTTCACGATCGAATGGAACAGCAGGACCGGAAACAGGAAGTAATAGGTCAGGCTCTCCACCTGCAGCCACACGGTGCGGTTCAAGGCGGTGTAGCGGCAGACCAGATAGCCGCACAGGATCAGAGAGAAATCGGGGAAAAGCAGTTGGGCAAAGTTCACCTGGCTGAGAATACCAGTGAAGTCGGGCTCGTCCCGAGCTGCCCGGGTGTCCGGGTTTGCCCTCTATGGGTTATCCATGGTGGCGGGCGGTGCCCGTTTGCTTGACCATCCACTTTCACTTTCGTCCATGAAACGCATTGCCAAACTTTCTTCCGTGCTGCTGTCTTCCATGCTGGCGCTGCATGCCGGTGCGGCCACGCTGGAGGGGGTGTCGTTCGACGACACCATCCGCCTTGCCGGCAGCCCCTTGCAGCTCAACGGCCTGGGCCTGCGCGCGGTCTCCATCCTCAAGGGTTATGTGGCCGGCCTGTACCTGACGAAGAAGGTGGCCACGGCGGAGGAGGCGATGGCCGCGCCGGGGCCGAAGCGGGTGCAGTTGCGCCTGTTGCTGGATGCGCCGCCGCAGGTGTTCAACAAGGCGCTGGTCTCGGGCATCCGCAAGAATGCGAGCGAGGCCGAGTTGGTGAGCCTGAGTGAACGCATCGACCAGTTCGAGAGCATGATCAATGCGGCCGGCAGCCTGCGTCAGGGAGATACCATCGACCTGGATTTCACACCCGACAAGGGCATGACGCTTGCAGTGAACGGTGCGGCCCAGCCCACGGTGGTGGCCGGCGCAGATTTCTACAATGCGGTGCTCGGGATTTTTGTGGGCGCGCATCCGGTGGATGCGAAGTTGAAGAGCGGTCTATTGGGTCAATAATTTTTTCAGTTCAGAGGAGATCACATGCAACGTCGGACTATTTTTGCCTTGAGCCTGCTCGCCGTGGCCGGCTCGGCCATGGCCCAGGCTTATCCGAACAAGGTCATTCGCCTGCAGGTGCCGTTCGCACCCGGCGGCACCACCGACATCATCGCCCGCGTCATCGCCGAGCCGCTGGGCCGTGTGCTCGGCCAGAGCGTGATCGTGGAGAACAAGGCCGGCGGCGGCGGCGTGGTCGGCGCCACCGAAACCGCCCGCATGCCCCCGGATGGTTATGTGCTGGGCATCGCCACCGTGTCCACCGTGGCGGCCAACCCGGCGATCAACCCGAAGATCCCGTACAACCCGCTCACCGATTTCACGCCGATCATCAACATCGCGGCCACGCCCAACATCATCGCGGTGAACCCGAGCTTTCCGGCCAAGGACTACAAGGGCTTCGTCGCCGAGCTGAAGAAGTCGCCGGGCAAGTACTCGTTCGCGTCCTCGGGCACCGGCGGCATCGGCCACCTGCAGATGGAGCTGTACAAGAGCATGACCGGCACCTTCGTCACCCACATCCCCTACCGCGGTGCGGGCCCTGCGCTGAACGACACGGTGGCCGGCCAGGTGCCGATGATTTTCGACAACCTGCCTTCGGCGCTGCCCTTCATCAACACCAACCGCCTGGTGCCGATCGTGGTGGCCGCGCCGACGCGCCTGGCCGCGCTGCCCAATGTGCCGACCTTCAAGGAAGTCGGCCTGGAGCCGGTGAACCGCATGGCCTTCTACGGCATCTACGGCCCCAAGGGCCTGCCCAAGGAAGTCGTCGACAAGATCAACGCCGGTGTGCGCAAGGCGCTCGAAGACCCGGCGGTGCGCAAGCGCATCGAAGACACCGGCTCGCTGATCGTGGCCAACACCCCCGAGCAGTTCGCCGAGCAGATCAAGGCCGAATACGCCGTGTATAAAAAGGTTGTGACCGACTCGAAGCTCACGCTCGACTGAAGGGTTTAACATCCCCTGCAAGCCGCCTTCGAGGCGGCTTTCCTTTTTGAGCTTTTTGAAGTTATTCGCACCGCATGCTCGCCGACAGCCAAGCCCGTATCGACAGTTTCATCGACGCCATCTGGCTGGAAGAGGGGCTGGCCAAGAACACCCTCAGCGCCTACCGCCGCGACCTGAGCCTGTATGCCCAGTGGCTGGCCACCCGGCAGCGCACACTCGACCAGACCGTGGAAGCCGACCTGCAGGCGTATTTCGCGGCGCGGCATGCCGGCACCAAGGCCACGTCGGCCAACCGCCGGCTCACGGTGTTCAAGCGCTACTTCCGCTGGGCGCTGCGCGAGCGCGTGATCCAGGTCGACCCGACGCTGAAGCTGCAAGCCGCGCGCCAGGCGCTGCGTGTGCCCAAGACTCTGACCGAGGCCCAGGTCGAAGCGCTGCTGAACGCCCCCGAGGTGGAAACCACCCTCGGCCTTCGCGACCGGACCATGCTGGAGTTGATGTACGCCAGCGGCCTGCGCGTGAGCGAACTGGTGCTGCTCAAGACCTTCCACCTGAGCCTGGCCGACGGCATCTTGCGGGTGATGGGCAAGGGCAGCAAGGAGCGCCTCGTGCCCTTCGGCGAAGTCGCCCGCGAATGGCTGGAACGCTACCTCGCCGACGGCCGGCCCGCGCTGCTGGCCGGCAAGCAGACCGACGACCTGTTCGTCACCCACCGCGGCAGCAAGGCCGGCCGCGCCATGTCACGGGTGATGTTCTGGATGATCGTCAAAAAACACGCCCAGGCGGCCGGCATCCACGTCGCACTCTCCCCCCACACCCTGCGCCACGCCTTCGCCACCCACCTGCTGAACCACGGCGCCGATTTGCGCGCGGTGCAGATGCTGCTCGGGCATGCGGATATTTCAACGACGACGATTTACACACATGTGGCCAGAGAACGGCTGCATGCGCTGCATCAGAAGCATCATCCGCGGGGGTGAGGACAAAGTGAGTGCTGGCCGTGGTGGCCGCTGCCCCTCACCCTAGCCCTCTCCCCGGAGGGCGAGGGGACAAGACAAAATACCCGTCCAGAAAAGACGAGCCTGCCTCACTCAGCGAAGGATTCCGCCCAGGTCAGTGCTTGCAGATGCGCCCAGTTGACCTGCTTGTTCGACAGGTGCAGCGCATTCGCCACCCGTGCAAACACTTCGTCGTTGCCGCTTTCGCAGGCTTCGGTGAGTTCGAGGAAAGGGGCGAACACGCCGGTGCGGTGCAGCAGTGCGTCGAGCACGGGCTGGGGCAGGGCCACGGATTCGAGGGCTTTTTCGAGCGGCACGCCGAGCATGGCGTCGAGCAGCGAAAACACGCCCACCACGAAGGCGTTGTCGCATTCTTCCTGCGACAGCAGTTCGGCGGCCAGCAGCTCCATCAGGCGGCCGCGCACCACGGCGGTCTGGCCCACGGCCGGCGGCGCGCCGCCGTTGCGCGAGGTGGTCATCAAGAGCGCGGCCCAGCGGAACAGCTTCTTCAGCCCGAGGATCATCACCGCGTGGCGGAACGAGGTGATCTCGCAGCTCAGGCCGAAGCCGGAGGAATTGATGAAGCGCAGCAGGTTGAAGGACAGCGTCGGATCCTTCTTCAGCAGGTCTTCGATTTCACCGGTGGTGGCCTGTTTGCGCACCAGGTTGATCAGTTGCAGGATGGTGGCCTGCGAGGGGCGGATGGTCTGCGCCTTCACCAGCGAGGGCTTGGCGAACCAGTAGCCCTGGAACAGCTTGATGCCGTAGCTGGCCAACAACTGGTGCTGCTCGGCGGTTTCGACCTTTTCGGCGATCAGCTGCGCGGTGGTGTTGGCCTGCGCGAAGCGCACGAAGGGCTGCACCATCTCGGGCTTCAGCGCCACCATGTCGAGCTTCACGAAAGACGCCAGCAGGCGCCAGGAGGCGTAGCCGCGCGTGAGCACGGTGTGGTTGAAAGCGAAGCGGAAGCCGCGCTTGCGCAGCTCGTCGAGCAGCAGGGCGCGGCTTTCGATGTCTTCGGGGGCGTTGCCCGGGATCGGCGGCACTTCCAGCACCACCTTGTCGGGGTGCACCAGCTCCAGGTGGCCGCCGGCCAGGCTGTCGTGGGTGCAGTTGATGAACACCAGCTTCTTGCCGACCAGGGCCTCGGTGTCGGCGAAGGACAAGGCGTTGAACAGCAGCGCGGCATCACTTTCGGCGGTGTGCGAGTCGCTGGCGCGCGAGCGGTCGAACAGCTCGTAGCCGAAGACGGCCCGGTTTTCGTCGACGATGGCCTGGCGCGCGATGACGGCCTGATTCTCCGAGTCCGCCTCGAGGGATTGGCGCATGGAATGGAGTTGGTCAGGTATGGTGGACATGGCGGAGCGGAAAACGGGGTGGCGGAAGCGCGATGATTTTGATTCTAGAGAAGAATGGCCCGACGGGGGGGATTCGTGCGCGAAACTCGCCAAATTGCCGCGCTGAAATGTTACACACCCAGCTCATCCGCCCAGGCCAGTGCGTCCATGTGCGCCATGTTGATCTGGTGGTTGTTGAATGGCAGGGCGCTGGCCGCGGCGGCGAAGGCCGCGTCGTCATCACCCTCGCAGGCCTTGGCCAGCGCCAGCAGCGGGCCGAAAGGGCCGGTGCCGTGTTCCAGGGCCTCCACCACGGCTGGCGGTAGCGACAGCAGGTGCAACGCATCGGCCAGCGGTATGCCGAGCATGCTGTCCAGCAGCGAGAAGATGCCCACCACGAAGGCGCTGTCGCGGTCTTCGGCCGACATGGCCTCGCCGGCCAGCAGTTCCATCACGCGCCCACGCACCACGGCCATGCTGCCGAGCGCAGCCGTGGTGCCGTTGGCCTTGGCGGTCGTCAGCAGCAGGGCCGCCCAGCGAAACAGCTTTTTCAGCCCCAGCAGCAGCACCGCCTGGCGGAACGAGGTGATCTCGTGGTTCAGGCCGAAGCCCGATGAGTTGATCAGCCGCATCAGGTTGAAGCCGAGCATGGCGTCTTTTTTCAGCACCGCCTCGATCTCGTCGGTGCTGGCCTGGTTGCGCACCAGGTTGATCAGCTGCAGCACATGCGCTTGCGACGGGCTCACCACCTTGGCCTGGACGATGGTCGGCTTGGCGAACCAGTAACCCTGGAACAGCGTGGCGCCATAAGAGGCGAGGGCACTGAACTGCTCGGCCGTTTCCACCTTTTCGGCCACCACCTGGGCCTGCGGCACGCGGGACTTGCATGCGCCGACGATGACCTGCAACTGCTCGGGTTTGAGCACGGCTAGATCAAGTTTGACGAAATCGGCCAGCGGCTGCCAGGCCGCATAGGCCGGTGCCAGGATGGTGTGGTTGAAGGCCAGGCGGAAGCCGCGCCGGCGCAGTTCGGCCAGGGTCAGGGCGCGGTTCTGGATGTCTTGCGCGCCGTGGCCTTCCTCGGGCTGAATTTCCAGCACCACCTTGTCGGGCTGGATCAGGTCGAGGTGGCCACCGGCCAGGCTGTTGTGGGTGCAGTTGACGAAGATGGTCAGCTTGCCCACCAGCGATTCGCTGCCGGCATGCGTGAGGGCGTTGAAGATCAGCGCGACGTCGCTGGCCGGGGTGTGCGCGTCGACAGGGGTGGAGCGGTCAAACAGCTCATAGGCGACCACCGCCCGCTGCGCATCCATGATGGGCTGGCGGGCGATCAGCACGAAATTGCCGGGAGTCGGCGCGGTGCTGGCGTTGGGATCGATGGGGGCGGAAGAAGGCATGGGCAGGCGGGCAAGCGGCTGGACGACAGCGGTTTCGCCGGATGTTAGCGCACGATCCATGCGATTTGCCGGGATCGCTGATCAGTCAGTCAATCAGCCAGGCCAGCTCGGCATCGGTAAAGCCAGCCCGGCGCCGGGCGGCACGGTTGAACGGCGGCCGCGGCTTGGGGGCGCCGTGGCGCTGGGCCAGCAGCAGGTAATGGTCCAGCGGATCGAGTCCGTCGCGCGCACACAGCCAGCGGTACCAGTGGTTGCCGATCGCCACATGGCCGACTTCGTCGCGCAGGATGATGTCCAGGATCTCCACCGCGGCCAGCGCGTCCGGCGTGCCCACGCGGGCCAGCTTGGCCTGGATCAGCGGCGTGGCGTCGAGGCCGCGCGCCTCCAGCGTGCGCGGCACCAGGGCCATGCGGGCCACGATGTCGCCCTGGGTCTGGTCGCACATGGTCCACAGGCCGTCATGTGCGGGAAAGTTGCCGTAGTCGCAGGGCTGGCCGTCCAGCGTCATGCCGCGCAGATGGTTGCGCAGCAGGGTGAAGTGGTAAGCCTCTTCCTTGGCCACGCGCAGCCAGTCGAGGTAGTAGGCGTCTGGCATGCCGTCGAAGCGCCAAATGGCGTTCAGCGCCAGATTGATGGCGTTGAACTCGATGTGGGCGATGTTGTGCAGCAAACCCGCACGGCCGTCGGGGGTGAACACCGAGCGGTGCGGCGTGCGGATGCGCTCCAGCAGCACCGGCCGCGTTGGCCGGCCCGGCACTTGGGGCAGCAGTTCGGCCGATGCCTGGAAATGCGGGCTGATGGAAAGCGTGTCGATTTGCTTGAAAAGCGCTTGCGCCGCGCGTACCTTCTCTTCGGGATCGGGCTGGCAAAGGGCCTGCAGGGCGGCGTGGCGGAGTTCCATCCCTACAATTGTAGGAAGTCCCCACCCCCTGGTGCCCCACCACCCCCTACAAGAAGCTGCGGAGATCCCACATGGCAATTTACGAACTCGACGGCAAGACCCCGCGCCTGGCGCCCACGGCCTGGGTGGCCGACAGCGCCGAAGTCATTGGCGACGTGACCTTGGCGGAGGACAGCAGCGTCTGGTTCGGCGTGGTGATCCGGGGCGACAACCACCTGATCAGCATCGGCCGCGGCTCGAACGTGCAGGACCAGACCGTGCTGCACACCGACGAAGGCCTGCCGCTGGTCATCGGCGAACGGGTGACCATCGGCCACCAGGTCATGCTGCATGGCTGCACCATCGGCGACGAGACGCTGATCGGTATCGGCGCGGTGGTGCTCAACGGCGCGCGCATCGGCAAGAACTGCCTGGTGGGCGCGGGCGCGCTGGTGACCGAAGGCAAGGAGTTTCCCGACGGTTCGATGATCCTGGGCAGCCCGGCGAAAGTGGTGCGCCAGCTCACGCCGGAGCAGATCGAGGGCCTGAAGCGCGGCGCGCAGCATTACGTCGACAACGCGCGGCGTTACCGCAGCGGGTTGAAAAAAGTCGGCTGAGCCGCACTTCTTATCTTTAGCAAGTCAGCAGGGTCAAAGCGTGTCCGAACTCCACAAATTCATCTTCGACGGCTTGCCGGTGCGCGGCTCGATCGTGCGGCTTACCGATGCCTGGCAGGAGATCCTGCGCCGGCGCGCCTCCAACACCACGGTGGGTGCCTACCCGATGCCGGTGGCCGAGCTGCTCGGCGAGATGACGGCGGCGGCCGCGCTGATGCAGTCCAACATCAAGTTCGACGGCGCGCTGGTGCTGCAGGTGTTCGGCGACGGGCCGGTGAAACTGGCCGTGGTCGAGGTACAGCCCGACCTGAGCCTGCGCGCCACCGCCAGCGTGATGGGCGAGGTGGCCGCCGACGCCACGCTCTCCCAGATGGTCAACCAGGCCAACCAGGGCCGCTGCGCCATCACGCTCGACCCCAAGACCAGGTTTCCCGGCCAGCAGCCCTACCAGGGCGTGGTGCCGCTGTTCGGCGACCAGCGCGAGAAGCTGGAGAAATTCAGCGACGTGCTGCAGCACTACATGCTGCAAAGCGAACAGCTCGACACCTTGCTGGTGCTGGCCGCCGACGACAAGGTGGCCGCCGGCCTGCTGATCCAGCGCCTGCCGGCCAAGGGCGAGGGCAACCTGGCCGGTGGCGGTGTGGCCGATGAAGACGAGATCGGCATCAACGAACACTACAACCGCATCGCGCACCTGGCGTCCACACTCCAACGCGAAGAGTTGTTGACGCTCGACGTCGACACCATCCTGCGCCGCCTGTTCTGGGAAGAGCAGGTGCTGATGTTTGCGCCGTACGCGGGCGAGACGGCGCCGCGTTTTCATTGCACCTGCAGCCGCGAACGCGTGGGCAACATGATCCACAGCCTGGGCCGCGACGAGGTCGAAGGCATTCTTTCCGAGCGCGCCGAGGTCGAGGTGGGCTGCGAGTTCTGTGGCCAGCAATACCGCTTCGACGCGGTGGATGCGGCGCAGCTGTTCGTCAAGCCGGACGCGACCCTGCCCGGGCCGTCCAGCGTGCAGTGATCAGGCCGGCGGGGACTTTGCGCTCAGCCGGCTGAACAGCCGGTGTTCACATTCGGGATCGCTGCACTTGTCGCAGGCCCAGACCCAGCGTGCTGATGTGCGTGAGGCCGGCGAGGGCGCCCGGGCGGTCGCCGCTGCCATGCCGATGGCCTGCAGTGCGTTGTTCAAACGTTCTTCGCCGCTGCCGTAGATCACCTTGAACGGCACGCCGCCATCGGCGAGCTGGCGGCGCAGCAAGCTGTCGATCGGCGCCCGCACCTGGGGGCCGTCGCGCTGCAGGCCGTCGGCCACCCAGGGCAGGTCGAGGCCGGTGACCAGGGTGTGGGTGAAGCCGCGCTGGTGCGCCAGCGCCATCGGGTAGAGCGAGGCGTCGGCAAACAGCCAGTCGCTGTAGATGGCCGTCATCAGCGGTGTGGTGTCGGCGATCACGCAGGCGGGCGATGCAGCGGGCTCCGCCGCCAGCCGCGCGCCGGCTTCGATGACCCGTTGCGCCTGGGTTTGCGCAATGGCCGCCTGTTCGTCGGGCCGCGGCGTGCGGCCTTCGAGCGTGCACCATTCGCGCAGCCATTCGGCCACCACGGCCACCCGGTGGCCGCGCGCCGACAAGGCCTGGGCCATGGCGGCGGCCAGCTGTGTCTTGCCGGTGCTTTCGGTGCCGAGCAGGGCGATGCTGATGACGGGTGTTTTCACGCCTGGGTTCAAGCCACGGCCTGTGGGGTCAAACGGCCCAAACGGCCGCGCCAGGCACGCCAGCCGGCCACGCTCAGGCCGATGAACAGCGTGTACAGGATCGCCGTGAGCCACAGCCCCTTGTAGGCGAACAGGCCCACGCTGACGACGTTCACTGCGATCCACAGCAGCCAGTTTTCGATGTATTTGCGGCCCAGCAGGAACTGGCCGACCAGGCTCACGGCGGTGGGGAACGCGTCCCACCAGGGCACGTCGGTGTTGGTGAAATGTTGAAGGACGAGGCCGGTGGCGGGCCAGAGCAGGGCGCAGGCGGCGATGGTTTGAACCGCGCCGGCGCGCAGCAGCGCCCGCACATGCAGGCCTTGTCCGTCCGTCTGATGGCCGCGCAGCCACTGCCACCAGCCCCAGAACGCGACCACCACAAAAACGCCTTGCAGCGCCGCGTCGCCATACAACCGGTTGCGCCAGAACAGCTCGCCATACAGCAGCGAACTGAGGATGGCCAGCGGCCAGCCCCAATGGATCTCACGGATGTTGCAGCCCACCATCACCAGCGCCAACACCACGGCGACCAGCTCCAGCCAGGTGGTGGGCGCGCCCCAGAGTGTGAAGGCGCTTTGCTCGGCCAGGGCCCAGAGGATGTTCCACGCGTCAGTCATGTTGGTTTTTTTCTGCGGGGCATGCTTCGACAAGCTCAGCACGAACGGTGGTGACGGACAGGCCTGCCCTATTCCAGAACACCGCAGAACTGGCTTTGCCAGGCTGCAGGTGTTGCCCCCTGCAAGCCTGTCCTGAGCTTGACGAAGGAGGGGTGGGCGCGACACGAAGTGCGCAACCTGGGGGTGTGCCTACTTCTTACTCACGTGCACGAAGATCTCGTTGGGCTTGACCATGCCGAGTTCCATGCGTGCGCGCTCCTCGACCATCTCCAGGCCTTCCTTCAGGTCGCGCACCTCGGCGGCCAGGCGTTCGTTGGCCAGCTGCGCTTTCGCATTGCTGGCCCTTTGCTGGTCGAGCTTCTGCTGCAGCAGATTGACCTGCGACACGCTGCCACGCCCGAGCCAGAGCTGGGCGTGCAGCATCGCCAGCAAGGCCAGCAGGATTGCTGGAACGATGCGTGAACCCATGACCCGCCTACAAGATCAGCGAAGGTTGTAGAACGCGGCGCGGCCGGGGTAGGTGGCGATGTCGCCCAGGTCTTCTTCGATGCGCAGCAACTGGTTGTACTTGGCCATGCGGTCCGAGCGGCTCAGCGAACCGGTCTTGATCTGGCCGGCGTTGGTGCCCACGGCGATGTCGGCGATGGTCGAGTCTTCGGTCTCGCCCGAGCGGTGGCTGATCACGGCGGTGTAGCCGGCACGCTTGGCCATCTCGATGGCGGCGAAGGTTTCGGTCAGCGTGCCGATCTGGTTGATCTTGATCAGGATCGAGTTGGCGATGTGCTTGTCGATGCCTTCCTGCAGGATCTTGGTGTTGGTGACGAACAGGTCGTCGCCCACCAGCTGGATCTTCTTGCCCAGGCGCTCGGTCAGGTGCTTCCAGCCGTCCCAGTCGCCTTCGGCCATGCCGTCTTCGATGCTGATGATCGGGTACTTGTCGCACCAGCTGGCCAGCATGTCGGTCCATTGTTCGGCCGACAGCTTGATGCCGCCTTCGCCTTCGAGCACATATTGGCCGTCCTTGTAGAACTCGCTGGCGGCGCAGTCGAGGCCGAGCACGATCTGTTCGCCGGCGGTGTAGCCCGCGGCGGTGATGGCTTCCAGGATCAGCTGGATGGCGGCTTCATGGCTTTCGACGCTCGGCGCGAAGCCGCCTTCGTCGCCCACGGCGGTGCTGATGCCGCGGTCGTGCAAAATCTTCTTCAGCGCGTGGAACACCTCGGCGCCGTAGCGCAGGGCTTCGCGGAAGCTGGGGGCGCCGATCGGGATGATCATGAATTCCTGGATGTCCAGGCTGTTGTTGGCGTGTGCGCCGCCGTTGATGACGTTCATCATCGGCACCGGCATCTGCATGCTGCCCATGCCGCCGAAGTAGCGGTACAGCGGCAGGCCGGATTCTTCGGCGGCGGCGCGGGCCACGGCCATCGACACGGCCAGCATGGCGTTGGCGCCCAGGCGGCTCTTGTTGTCGGTGCCGTCCAGGTCGAGCAGGGTCTTGTCGAGGAAGGCCTGTTCGGACGCATCGAGGCCGAGCACGGCTTCGGAGATTTCGGTGTTGATGTGTTCGACGGCCTTGAGCACGCCCTTGCCGAGGTAACGGCTCTTGTCGCCGTCGCGCATTTCAATGGCCTCACGCGAGCCGGTGGACGCACCCGAAGGCACGGCCGCGCGGCCCATCACGCCGGATTCCAGCAGCACGTCGCATTCCACGGTGGGGTTGCCGCGGCTGTCCAGGATCTCGCGGCCGACGATGTCAACAATTGCACTCATTGTTTTTTCTTTCAGAGCTAAAAAATCAGAACCTGCAGGTCAGGGCTAGACGCCTTCGACCACGATCATGCGCATGACCGCAATGCCTTCGCGCGCCTTGCGCGCCTTCTCGTATTCTGCCGACGCGTTGAAAGCCTTGGCGGCTTCGAAGGTCGGAAACTTCAGGATCACGATGCGCTCGGGTGCCCAGTCGCCTTCGAGCACTTCCACCTTGCCGCCACGCACGCAGACTTCGGCGCCGTGCAACTGCATGGCCGCGGACGACCACTTCTTGTATTCCTCGTATTGCTCGGGATTGTTGACTTGCACGTTGGCGATGATGTAGGCGCTGGTCATTCGAAGTCGTTCTCCAGGAAAGTGTTTTTCTTTGTGACGGTGTCCAGGGCCACCAGTGTTTCGAGCAAGGCCTTCATGTGTTTCAAAGGCACGGCATTCGGGCCATCGCTCATCGCCACGGCGGGGTTCGGATGTGTCTCCATGAACAAGCCGGCCACGCCCACGGCCACGGCCGCACGCGCCAGCACCGGCACCATCTCGCGCTGGCCGCCCGAGCTCGTGCCCTGGCCGCCGGGCAACTGCACCGAATGGGTGGCGTCGAACACCACCGGCGCCTGCGTCTCGCGCATGATGGCCAGGCTGCGCATGTCGCTCACCAGGTTGTTGTAGCCGAAGCTGGCGCCGCGTTCGCAGGCCATGAAGTTGTCCTCATTCAGGCCCTTTTCGCGCGCGGCGGCGCGGGCCTTGTCGATCACGTTTTTCATGTCGTGCGGCGCGAGGAACTGGCCCTTCTTGATGTTCACCGGCAGGCCCGACTGGGCCACGGCGCGGATGAAGTCGGTCTGGCGGCACAGGAAGGCCGGCGTCTGCAGCACGTCGACCACGCCCGCCACCTGGGCGATCTGCGATTCGTCGTGGATGTCGGTCAAGACCGGCAGGCCGAGCTCACGCTTGACCTTGGCCAGGATCTCCAGGCCACGGTCGATACCCGGGCCGCGGAAGGTGTTGCCGCTGGAGCGGTTGGCCTTGTCGAAACTGCTCTTGAAGATGAAGGGGATGCCGAGCGCCGAGGTGATTTCCTTCAACGTGCCGGCGGTGTCCATCTGCAACTGCTCGGACTCGATGACACACGGGCCGGCAATCAGGAAAAACGGCTTGTCCAGGCCGACGTCGAATCCGCAGAGTTTCATGCTTCGATGACCTCGGTGGCAGGCAGGGCGTTGCCTTGTTTTTGATGGTCCAGCGAGGCCTTCACGAAGGCATTGAACAGCGGATGGCCGTCCCATGGCGTGGACTTGAACTCGGGGTGAAACTGCACACCGACGAACCAGGGGTGCAGGGTTTGCGGCAGCTCGACCATCTCGGTGAGCTGTTCGCGCTGCGTCAGGGCCGAGATCACCAGGCCGGCCTGGCGCAGCTTGTCGAGGTAGTTCACGTTGGCTTCATAACGGTGGCGGTGGCGTTCGGTGACCACGTCGCCGTAGATGCTGTGGGCCAGCGTGTTCGGCGCGACGTCGGAGCTCTGCGCGCCCAGGCGCATGGTGCCGCCCAGATCGGATTTTTCGTTGCGCGTCTTGATGGTGCCGTCGGCGTCTTTCCACTCGGTGATGAGGGCGATGACCGGGTTCGGCGTGGCAGGTTCGAATTCGGTGCTGTTGGCGTCCTTCAGGCCGGCCACGTGGCGTGCGAATTCGATGGTGGCGACCTGCATGCCCAGGCAGATGCCGAGGTAGGGCATCTTGTGTTCACGCGCGAAACGGGCCGCGCAGATCTTGCCTTCGATGCCGCGCTTGCCGAAGCCGCCCGGTACCAGGATCGCGTCGAACTGGTCCAGGCGCGACACGCTTTGCGGCGTGATGGTCTCGGAGTCGATGTATTCGATCTTCACCCGCACGTGGTTCTTCATGCCGGCGTGGCGCAGCGCTTCGTTGAGCGACTTGTAGCTGTCCGACAGGTCGACATATTTGCCGACCATGGCGATGCTGACCTGGCCCTGCGGGTGCTCGGTCTCATACACCAACTCGTCCCAGCGCTTGAGGTTGGCCGGCGGTGTGTTCAGGCGCAGCTTGTCGCAGATCAGGCCGTCCAGGCCTTGCTCGTGCAGGATGCGTGGCACCTTGTAGATGGTGTCCACGTCCCACATCGAGATCACGCCCCATTCGGGCACATTGGAGAACAGCGAGATCTTGGAGCGCTCGTCCTGCGGCACGGGGCGGTCGGCGCGGCAGATCAGGGCGTCGGCCTGGATGCCGATTTCGCGCAGCTGCTTGGCGGTGTGCTGGGTCGGCTTGGTCTTGAGCTCGCCGGCCGCGGCAATCCACGGCAGGTAACTCAGGTGCACGAAGGCGGTGTTGTTCGGGCCGAGCTTCAGGCTCATCTGGCGCACGGCTTCCAGGAAGGGCAGGGATTCGATGTCGCCCACCGTGCCGCCGATTTCCACGATGGCCACGTCCACGGCATCGGGTTCACCCACGCGCGCGCCGCGTTTGATGAATTCCTGGATCTCGTTGGTGACGTGGGGAATGACCTGTACCGTCTTGCCGAGGTAGTCGCCGCGGCGCTCCTTGTCGAGCACGCTCTGGTAGATCTGGCCGGTGGTGAAGTTGTTGGTCCGGCGCATCCGGGTTTCAACGAAGCGCTCGTAGTGTCCGAGATCGAGGTCGGTCTCGGCACCGTCGTCGGTCACGAAAACTTCGCCATGCTGCAATGGCGACATGGTGCCCGGATCCACGTTGAGGTACGGGTCCAGCTTGATCAAAGTGACTTTGAGGCCTCGCGATTCCAAAATCGCAGCGAGGGAGGCTGAGGCGATTCCCTTGCCGAGGGAAGACACCACACCGCCGGTGACGAAGACAAATTTGGTCATGTCGGGGGTCGGGACTTGATCCCGGGGAGGTGGTAAACGCAGATTATAGAGGGCCGATCTGCCGGCGGAATCCGCTCTGCTACATTGCCGACAAATGGATACCAACATTCTTGCTCCCGCAGCGGGTGATCTTGCAGGCCGCCACATCGTGCTCGGCCTCACCGGCGGCATCGCCTGCTACAAGTCGGCCGAGCTGTGCCGGCTGTTGCTCAAGCAGGGCGCCACGGTACAGGTGGTGATGACGGAGGCAGCCGAGCAGTTCATCACCGCGGTGACGATGCAGGCGCTGAGCCTGCGCCCGGTGTACGGCTCGCAGTGGGACGTGCGCGAGCCCAACAACATGCCGCACATCAACCTGAGCCGCGAGGCCGATGCGATCCTGATCGCGCCTTGCAGTGCCGATTTCGCCGCGCGGCTGGCGCAGGGCCGCTCGGACGAGCTGCTGAGCCTGCTGTGCCTGGCGCGGCCCATGCACAGCGTGCCGCTGCTGCTCGCGCCGGCCATGAACCGCGAGATGTGGGCCCATCCGGCCACGCAGCGCAACCTGGCGCAACTGCAGGCCGACGGCGCCGTGTTGCTCGGTGTGGGCAGCGGGCTGCAGGCCTGCGGCGAAACTGGCGACGGCCGCATGCTGGAGCCGGCGCAGCTGCTCGATGACCTGATTGCTTTTTTTGCCCCCAAACCATTGGCTGGCCAGCACGTGCTGGTGACTGCCGGGCCGACCTACGAGGCCATCGACCCGGTGCGCGGCATCACCAATCTGTCGAGTGGCAAGATGGGTTTCGCCATCGCCCGTGCCGCGGTGGAGGCCGGTGCCGAGGTCACGCTGGTGGCCGGGCCGGTCGGCCTGCCGACGCCGCGCGGCGTGGCGCGTGTCGACGTGAAATCGGCCCAGGACATGCTGGCGGCGGTGCAATTGCAGGCGGCCCGGGCCACGGTGTTCATCGCCGCCGCCGCTGTGGCCGACTGGCGGCCTGCCCATGCGGCCGAGCAGAAGATCAAGAAAGACGGCAGCGGCCGCCCGCCCGAGCTGCAGTTCGTGGAGAACACCGACATCCTGGCCACGGTGGCGCAATCGGCGCGCGGGCGCAGCGGGGCGCTGTATTGCGTGGGCTTTGCCGCCGAGAGCCAGAACCTGCTGGCCAATGCCCAGGCCAAGCGCGCGCGAAAAGAAGTGCCGCTGCTGGTCGGCAACATCGGCCCGGCCACCTTCGGGCGGGACGACAATGCGCTGCTGCTCGTCGATGCCAAGGGCGCCCAGGAGTTGCCGCGCGCCAGCAAGCGGGCGCTGGCCCGTGCCCTGGTGGCGCAAATCGCCGAACGCCTGCACACGGCGGCGGCCGCCGAAAAGAAGAATTGAAACTGAGCTTGACCGCGCCTTCGGGCGGAACCTGAAAAAATGAAAATCGACGTAAAAATCATGGACGCCCGCATGGCGGACCAGTTGCCCACCTATGCCACCCCCGGCAGCGCCGGCCTCGACCTGCGCGCCTGCCTGGAGGCGCCGCTGACGCTCGAGCCCAATGCCTGGCAACTGGTGCCCACCGGCATCTCCATCTACCTGAAGGATCCGGGTTATGCCGCGCTGATCCTGCCGCGCTCCGGCCTGGGCCACAAACACGGCATCGTGCTGGGCAATCTGGTGGGCTTGATCGACAGCGACTACCAGGGCCAGTTGATGGTCAGCGCCTGGAACCGCAGCAACACGGCCTTCACCATCGCCCCGATGGAGCGGCTGGCGCAACTGGTGATCGTGCCGGTGGTGCAGGCCGAATTCAACGTGGTGAGCGAATTCCCGGCCTCGGTGCGCGGTGAGGGTGGCTACGGGTCCACGGGCAAGGCCTGAGCCGAGGTGGCTTCTGGCCGCCAGACCATTTCACGTTCGGGCGCTTTCAGGATGTTGGTCCGCCCCGAAAAGATCGAAGACCACACCGCGCAGCCATTGATTCGACGGTTCGCGATGTACCTTGGCATGCCAAAACAGGTTGATCGTTGCATCGGGCAACTTCACGGGGTGCGGGCGCAGCGTCAAGCCAAAGGGCTCGACGAGTTGCAGGGCCAGCCGCTCGGGCACGGTAGCCACCAAGGCGGTGCGTTGCAGGATATGGCCCACACTGACGAAGTGCGGCACGGTCAGTCGAACCACACGTTCGATACCGGCCTTCTGGATGAGTTCATCGACCTTGCCGTGGCCGGTCCCCGCCGAGACAATCACCAAATGCTCGGCGGCCTTGTAGTCTGCCAGTGTCACGCGCGGCCGGTCAAGCGCATGTCCGCGCTGGAACAGGCAGACATAACGCTGCCGGAACAGGCGCCGCTGGAAGAACCCGGTCTTCAGTTGGGGCAGCAGGCCGATGGCGAGGTCCACCTTGCCGGAGGCCATGTCGTCGCGCAGGTTCTCCGCCGTGTTGCGCACGGTGTTCAGCGTTACGCCGGGAGCGTCGCGGCCCAGTCGTTCGATCAGCGCAGGCAGAAAGACGATCTCGCCGATGTCGGTCATGCCGATGGTCACGGTGCGCTTGACGGTGGCCGGTTCGAACTGCGTGCGCTGATTCAAGCCACTGTGGATCATGCCCAGTGCGTAGCCGATCGGCTCGCTCAACTGTTCCGCGAAGGGCGTGGGCACCATGCCCGAGGGCGTGCGCAAAAAAAGCTCATCGCCGAAGATCCGGCGCAGCTTGGCCAGGGCGTTGCTGACGGCAGGTTGCGTCAGCCCCATGTTCTCGGCGACCTTGGACACACGCCGCTCGACGATGAGTTGCTGAAACAGCACCAACTGGTTCAGGTCGATATCCGATAGTTCCATGCCTGCACTCCATCATCGCGAATAATAGGGACCGGCCATCTTATTCGAGGCTGTGATTCTTCAGCACCATCACCGAGAGGCCCATGAGGTCCGTTTGCCATGGACATTCTTGTTCAGCCGCTCAACCGCCTGATCCGGGTCGCACCGGGCGCGAACCTGCTCGAAGCGCTGCGCGCGGCGCAGGTGCCCATGTCGTATTCCTGCCTGTCCGGGCGTTGCGGCATTTGTCGCTGCCGCATACTCGATGGCGAGGTGCTGGACGGCGGCAGCGAGCAACAGCGCCCACTGGACGGCATGGACGGCGCCGTTCTTGCGTGCCAGACCTATGTGACCGAGCCCTGCACGGTTGAAGTGCCCGCGCCTGAAGAGGCGGTGGTGCACCGGGCGCGCATCGTCAAGGCCACGGTTATCGCTATCGAACCCCTGGCGCAGGATATCCGGCGCCTGCTGCTGAAACCCGTCAAGCCCATCACATTTTCGCCGGGTCAATACGTACAGATCGCCTTCGCGCCGGGCCATTCGCGTCCGTATTCAATGGCCGGTCTCGCCAGCGACGCGATGCTGGAATTCCATGTGCGCCTGGTACACCAGGGCCGGGCGAGCACCTACGTCGACCAGCAACTGCAGGTCGGCGATGTGGTCAAGCTCAGTGGCCCGCTGGGCGCCGCCTATCTACGCCAGCAGCATGCCGGCCCCATGTTGTGTGTGGCGGGCAGTACGGGGCTGGCGCCCATCCTGTCGGTGGTGCGGGGCGCCGTCGCCGCCGGGATGCGCAACCCGGTCCATTTGTACTTCGGCCTGCGGTCTCCACGCGAGCTGTATGGGCTGGCCTGGCTCGAGGAACTGCGCCGGGTGCATCCGGCGCTGAAGGTGCATGTGGTCGTCGCGTCGGGCGCGGACGGTGCAACCCAACGCCGGGGCCTTGTGACCCAGGCCATCGAGCAGGACCACGCGAGCCTGCAGGGCTGGCGCGCCTATCTGTGTGGTTCGCCACCGATGGTGGAGACCACCACGCTGGTGGCGCTCGGCAAAGGCATTGCCGCCTCGCACATCTACGCGGATGCGTTCTACATGCAGGACAGTTGAACCGCCAGACCGTCAAGCTGCCGCATCGGGCTGCACGCCTGGTGCTGCCTTGCGAAATGCCTCCCATTGCCCGCACGCCAGGTCCACGGCCTGCACACGCGGCCAGCGCGCCATGTCCACCTTGAAGCGGCGTGCGCTCTCCACCTGCGGCACCAGATAGACATCGGCGAGCGTGGGCGCACTGCCAAAGCAGAAATCGCCGCGCTGTGGGTCGGCCGCAAGCAGCGCTTCAATGGTGTCAAAGCCTGCCTCGATCCAGGTTGCGCACCAGCGCAGGACGGCCGCCTCGTCGGCGCCGAAACCATGCCGCAGCGCCTCCAGGATGCGACGGTTGTTGATGGGATGCACATCGCAGCCCACGATGGCTGCCAGCGCCCGCACGCGCGCGCGGCCTTCCAGGTCGGTGGGCAGCAGCGCGGGTGTGGGGTAGCGTTCCTCCAGCCACTCGATGATGGCCGGCGACTGGATCAAAACCTTTTCTTCGTCGATCAGCGCCGGTACCATGCCCTGCGGGTTGATCGCCTTGAAGGCGGCTCCGAGATGCTGCTCCGTTCGCAGGTCGACCGCCACATAGTCATAGGCCAGGCCTTTGAGATTCAGCGCGATGCGCAGGCGGTGCGAGGTGCCGCTGCGAAAGAAGTTGTAGAGCTGCATGGCTTTCCTGGCGTTCATGCGCCCACTTGCACGCGGTGTGCATGCAGGGCTTCGAAGATCGGCGCGTCGCCGAACCGGAAAAGATCCAAGGCGCTGGCATCGGAAGCCTTGGCTGCGAACGGCTGCCACGACGGCACGACAAACAGGTCGCCGCGCGCCACCTCCCAGGTCCGGTTGCCGACGGTGACGCTGCCCTCGCCGTCGAACACCTGGAACACCGAAGAGCCGACTTCGCGCCGTACCAAGGTCTCTGCGCCAGCGCGCAGGCGGTGCATCTCGGTACGCATGGTCGGCAGGACATCGCCGCCGGTGGTGGGATTCGTGAAGCGCACGGCAGCGTGCCCTGGGCTCAAGGTTGCGACGCAAGCTTCGGTTTCGAGGGCCAGTTGATCCGCCAAAGCCCGGTCGGTATCGACCCAGCGGTAGGCCAACAGCGGCGTGGCTGGCAGGGCTGTCGTCGCAGAGGCAGGTCGCAGGCCTGGATAGCCCCACAAGCGCTCGGACTGGGAGCGATCGGGCGTACCTCGTTCGGTCTGGCTGATTCTCTCGCGACCCACTTCGAAAAACTGGCTTTCGGTGTAATACGAGAAAGGAATATCCAGGCCGTCGATCCAGGCCATCGGCTCGGTGGCGGCATTGTGGTGGGCATGCCAGTTCCAACCCGCCTGCGGCAGGAAGTCGCCGCGCGACATGCGCACGGCGTCGCCGTTGACAACCGTCCATACGCCTTCGCCTTCCACAACAAACCTGAACGCGTGCTGGGTGTGGCGGTGCTCCGGCGCGTCTTCTCCCGGCATCAGGTATTGGATGGCGGCCCACAGCGTGGGCGTGGCGAACGGCCTGCCGCCCAGCGCCGGGTTGGCCAGCGCGATGGCGCGGCGTTCACCGCCGCGCCCGACGGGAACGATCTGGCCGGCCTGCGCCGCAAGCGCCTTCAGCCGGTCCCAGCGCCAGAGATGCGGTGTGGCCTTGGACTTGGGATGCAACGGCATCAGGTCGCCGATTTCCGTCCACAACGGCACCAGCAGTTCCTCCTCGAAACCTCGGTACAACTGCTCCAGCGCAGGTGAGGGCTCCGGTTGTCCTCGGCCGGAGACGGCTTTCAGCCGTACCGGCGATGGAATCAGGTCGATGGTCATGATGGGCGTCCTTATGCTCGTGGTTGTTCAGGCCTACTCGGCGGCACCGACGTCCAGCGTGATCGTGCCGACACCTTCGATATGGCCTTCGATGCGCTCGCCAGGTTGCAACGGGCCGACGCCTTCCGGCGTGCCCGTGAAGATCAGGTCCCCAGGCTGCAGGTGGTAGAACTTCGACAGGTCGGCAATCAACTCGGGGATGTTCCAGATCAACTTGGACAGGTCGGACTTCTGGCGCACCTTGCCGTTGACCGACATGGCCAGTTCACCCGTGCTGAGCACCACCTGGGGCATCGGCACGATTTCGGAGACCACGGAGGACTGCTCGACATCCTTGCCAAGATCCCATGGTCGGCCTTTTTCGCGGGCCACCAATTGCAGGTCGCGCCGCGTCATGTCCAGGCCGCAGGCATAGCCATAGATGAGCTTTGGCGCATCGGCTTCGCTCACGCGGAAGCCGGGGAGGCCGATGGCCAGCACCAGTTCCATTTCATGGTGGTAGTCCTTGGTGCCGGGTGGGTAGGCCACGGTGGCACCGGACTCGACCAGGGTCGATGGCGCTTTGGTGAAATAGAAAGGCACCTCGACCGACTTGTCCACGGGGCGCCCCATCTCCACAGCGTGCGCGTGGTAGTTGCGGCCGACGAAGAACAGCCGGTGGATGGGCAGGCGCTCGCTGCGGCCGCGCACGGGCAGGGAATAAACGGGCGGTGGGGTCCAGAGGTAGGTGGGTGCGGTCATGGTTTTTCCTTGTGAAGCGGTGGAGGGACTCAGTGGGCGATTGCGGGGCCAACTGCGGTGGATGCCGCTTCGGGATGCGCAACTACGGGTTGCGCCGATGCGGACTTGCGGTGATCGATGAGCAGCACGGCCAGCATGCCTATCGCACCCGGGATGGCGATCGCAAAGAAGTTCTGTTGCAGCGGCAACTGCAGGCTGACCAGCACGCCGATGACGATGGGTGCCAGGATGGCGCCGCTGCGGCCGATGCCGAGCGCGAATCCCAGCCCCGTGGAGCGGATGGCCATCGGGTAGAACTGCCCGGTATAGGCGTTCGCGACGATCTGCGTGCCAATCGTCGAAGCGCCAGCCACCGCCACCACGATGAACAAGAGTTCTTGCGGCATGGCAAAGCCGAGCAGGCTGACCGAGACCGCGGCCAGTGCGTACATCGCCGCGAGAACGTATTTGATGTGAAACCGGTCCGCCAGCCAGCCTCCACCGATGGCACCCACCATGGCGCCCACGTTGAGCACCAGCACGAAGGTCAAAGCCGATCCCAGGCTGTAGCCGGCGCCGGCCATCAGTTTCGTCAGCCACGAACTCAGTGCGTAGACCATGAACAGGCACATGAAGAAGGCAATCCAGAACATCACCGTGCTGAAACCGCGGCCATCGGAGAACAGTTGCCGTGTGGGCGCGCCCTGCGCCTTGTCTTTCGCCGGCACGGTGAGTTGATCACCGGCCAGGGGCTTGTAGCTCGGCTCGATGCGGGCGGCGATGCGCTTGAGTTCCTCGTGGCGGCCTTTGGCCAGCAGGAACGGCATGGACTCCGGCAGCGATTTGAGAATCGCCGGGATCAGCAGCACCGGTAGCGTGGCGGCGAAAAACACCGACTGCCAACCATAACTTTCGATCAGGCCCTTGCCGAGCAGGGCGGCCAGAATGCCCCCGACCGCGTACCCGCTGAACATCAGTGTGACCAGGGTGGCGCGCATCTTCTTCGGCGAATACTCCGTCATGTGGGCTACCACATTGGGCATGACGCCGCCGATGCCCAGGCCTGCCAGGAAGCGCGACATACCGAACAGGACCGGATCGCGGGTCAGGCCCGCAGCGGCCGTGAACAGGCTGAACAGCGTGATGCAGATGACGATGGCCCAGCGCCTGCCGATGCGGTCGGCAATCGTGCCCAGAAAGATCGCACCGAACATCATGCCGAACAGCGCCGAGCTGACCATGAGCCCGGCCTGGGTCGGGTCCACCTTCAGGTCCTTCATGATGGATGGCAGCGCAATGCCGACCACCGCCAGGTCGTAGCCGTCGAAGATGATGATCAGGGCGCACCAGAACAGCACGAGCCCATGGAAGCGGTTGAAGCGGGCGTTGTCCGCGAGTTGGTGAACGTCGATTTGGCGCATGGTGTTTGTCTCATTTATGTTTTGGGAAAAGGTGCCGGCTCTGTCAGAGCTTGGACATGGGGATGTTCGGGTCGGCCAGGCGTTCGACGTCCACGGGTTTGCGCTGCTCGATCAGCCGTTTCGCAAAACGCAGATCGCGTGCGGCGTTCGGGCCGATCGCGGCCTGGATCACATCGTCGGCCAGGTAGAACAACATGAAGCTGCCGGTCGCGGGATCGCCGCGGCGCACGACGCGGTGCGTGGGCATGGGTACGCCGTAGATTTGCAGGTTCATGCCGTACTGGTCGGACCAGAACCACGGCAGCGGCTGATAGTCCACCGTCAGGCCCAGGGCCGAGCGCGCGGCGGCGATACCCTGCTCCTGGGCGTTCTGCCAGGATTCGAGCCGAAGCCGACGTCCGGCCCAGGGGTTGGCCGCCACGGCAACATCGCCCGCGGCCAGGATGTCGGGGTCGGAGGTCTGGCAGCGCGCATTGACCAGCACGCCACCATCGCAATCCAGGCCAGCGTCCTGCGCCAACGCGTCGTTCGGCACCAGGCCGATGCCCAGCACGATGGCATCACAGGTCAAACCGCGGCCGTCGGCGAGTTGGACGACCGAGCGACCATCGGCATGTTTCGCAAAACCACTGATGCCCGTGCCAAGCAGCACCCGCGTCCCTTGAGCGCTGTGCAGCGCCAGCAAATGTTCCGATATCTCGGCCGGCACGGTTCTTTCGCAAAGTCGGCTCTGGGTTTCGACGACAACCACCTCCGCGCCACGCAGGCGTGCCGTGGCCGCGACTTCCAGGCCGATCCAGCCGCCGCCAATCACCACCACGCTGCGACCCGGTGCGAATGCCGGGGCCAATGCCAGCGCATCCTCGATGGTGCGCAAGGTGTGCAGCACCACTGTGTCGGCACCCGGCAGCGAAATCCGGCGGGCCCGCCCACCCGTGCACAGGATCAGCTTGTCGTAGGCCATCGCCGTGCCATCGGCCAGCAGGGCCTGTTTGGCTGCGCGATCAATGCGGCTGACCTGTGCACCTGGCTTCCAGTCCAGTGCCAGTGCATCGAAGGCCTCAGGCTTCATCAGCCGCGTGCTTTCGGGCAGCGCCTCGCCGGACAGAACGGCCTTGGACAAAGGGGGGCGTTCGTGCGGGGGATGGGCCTCGTCGCCGATCAGGACGACGCGGCCGGTGAATCCCTCCTTGCGCAGTGTCTGGGCCGCCCAGCCGCCGGCCTGGCCCGCGCCGACGATCACGATCGTGGCAATCGGGCATGCAGCAGCCGCGACCTCTGGTCGCTCAGCATTCATGGCAGTCTCCTGTTTTGTGGGAAGGTGTTTCAGTCGAGAGCGAGCCAGACGCGGCCGCCCTCGATCTTCACGGGGTAACTGCGCAGCGCCTCGGTCACCGGCGCACAGGTCGGCTGGCCCGAGCGCACGTCGAACCTGCCCTGGTGCAGCGGGCATTCGATCTCGTGGCCTTCCAGGAACCCATCACACAGCCGGGCGTGCCCGTGCGTGCAGACGTTGTCGGTGGCGAAGACCTCGCCGTCCACGCCATACAGCGCAATGTCTCGGCCCGCGACGGCCAGGCCGATCACATCGTCCTGCGGCACGTCGTCCCGCGCGGCCGCATCGATCCAGTTGGTGGTCATGGTGCAGTGCCTCAGATGGGATAGATCAACGAGTTGGGAATCATCTCGCTGTCGTAGATGACCAGGCGGGACGCGAACTTCAGGCCCTGCGGTGTTTGCACCACTTCATCCAGGGTGCGGCCGACATTGAACACGGTCGATTCCTTGGACAGGCGCGTGCGGAACACCGCGTAGTTGGCCTCGCTGTGGATGCGGCCGTCCGCGTCGACCTTGTGAATGACAGGTGTGCCGACCACGTGGCGCTGGTAGTACGGGTCGTGGAACAGCGTCTCGCGGATGCCGTAGACACGGTCCTTGAGCATGCCCTTGCTGTCGAAGGCCAGCGTGGCCAAAGGGAATCCGCGCTCGTGGTTCTCGCGGGGCTGCAGCTTGTACACGCAGTCCTCGATGAAGAATTCAGGCCAGGCATCCCAGTCGGCCGCGTCCACCGCCGAGGCGTAGTTGGCGTACAGCTGCGTCAGTTCGAAGTAGTTCTGGAAGTCCATGATCAAGCCTCCGCCTCCATCACCTTGCGCCAGTATTCGTACATGCCGCGGATCAGCGTCTCGGTGACCATGTGGTCCGTGTCGCCCACTTCGCGGCCGCCCAGCTCGGCCAGCGTGCGGTGCGCAGGCTTGGTCTCGAAGCCTTCCTGCGACCATTCGATGACTTCGCCATCGTCGGCAGAAACAAAGCCTGCCGGCCCGAACAGGTTGGCCTGGCGCAGGCGGCGCTGCGTCATCTCCTCGCTGTCGTCCTCGAAGCCGAAGTGTGTCCAGACGAAGTCGAAGGCGCCATGGCCGTCGGGCTGAATGTGGCGGGTGGACACGCTGTTCACCTGCTGCTGGAAGATGACACTCGGGAAGACGGTCATCATCACGGCGGTGGGAATCGATGCCCCCACGTTCGGCACTGGCGTGTCCTCACTGCCCCCCGAGGGGGCGTGGTCCGCCTTGGGACGGCCCGGCGACGGGCCTGCCCACCAGTCCTCGTGCACGATGTCCAGGAAGCGTGGATCGTTCAGTTCCATGTTGGCCTTGAAGCTCGACACCTGCGTCACGTCGGCGGCCTTGCCGGCCGCGCCGCGCGTGGACACCATGGCCGCGTGGCGGTGGTGCGCATCCATCAGCAGCTGCGACTTGTTGTCCGCGCGCCAGAGCCCGAAGGTGACAAACCAGGTGTGCAGCAGGCCCGGGTGGTAGGGGTCCTTGATGTTCTCCTGCATCAGCTTCCAGTTGCCCGGAATGCGCTGGCGGTTGTAGCCCAGGATCTTGAGTTTGCGGCCGTCGAACAGGCGGTCGAAGTAGCCGAGGATCACCGGGCCGAGGAAATCTTCCAGCGGCTCCACGCCGTGGTCGAACGAGGCGAAGACGACGCCGCCGCGCGTGGCGACCTTGAGCTTGGTGAGGTTGTGGTCGGAGGGCTTGAAGTCGGCGGGCATGCCGCCGTTGACCTTGCCGTCCTGCTTGACACCGCGCCGGAACGGCACGCCCTGCAGATCGCCGGACAGCGTGTAGTTCCACTGGTGGTAGGGGCAGGTCAGGCTCTCGCGGTTGCCGTGGCGTTCGCGGCAGAAGGCCATGCCACGGTGTGCACAGACGTTCTCGACGACATGGATGGAGCCGTCCTTGTCGCGAACCATCAAGACAGAGCGCTCGCCGACAACCGTACGCGTAAAGTCGCCAGCGTTTGGAACTTCGGCCTCGAGGCCGACGTAGCACCAGTGGTCTCGGTAGAAAAGCCGGTCCAGTTCCTTGCGATACAGGGCCTCGTCGGTGTAGGCCTGGAACGGAATGCGGCTGGTGCCATCTGTTTCCCAGCGGATCTGCTGTGGAAAGACGGTAACGGGGGTTTCATGCATGGGCGTCTCCTTTGTTATGAGGACTTCGAACGGCGCGCCGTCGCGCCGTTTCGTGTCGTCCATCTGGATGCGCGCAGCTTGTGGGGCCCGCCGCGCTACATCCAGTACTGGGGAGTGATCATTCGCCTTCGGGCGATATCAGTCAATGGACAGCCGATGATGTTTCACATCACTCGCATGAATGTAGGCCCGGGCTCCTAATGCAGCGTGCCGTTGCCCGGCGTCGCCGTTTGCACCTTGAAGAAGCCCGTGCCGGCCGTGCCGCCGCCGATTTCTTGCTCGGTCGCCTCGCGCACGCTGTTCACCTGGAGATGCAGCCGCAGCGCAATGCCCGACAGCGGATGGTTGCCGTCAAGCACCACATGCTCGGGGTAGATGTCGGTCACGACGTAGAGGCGGTCCTTGGGGATGTCGGGGTTGCTGCCTTCGGGCAGGGCGTTGCCGTCGAAACTCATGCCTTCTTCGAGCACGGCCGGAAACAGGGCGCGCGGCTCCAGGAAGATCAACTGGTCGTTGAAGTCGCCGAAGGCGTCCTCGGGCTCCAGGTGCAGGTCGAGCTTGTCGCCCGCCACATGGCCCTGCAGCGCCTCTTCGACCTTCCTCAGCAGGTCGTCGCCGCCGACCAAAAATTCAACCGGGTCGCTGAGCACGTCGAGGTCTTCGCCGAGGGTGTCTTTGAGCGTCCAGGTCAGGGCGACGACGCATTGGGGGGTGATTTCCATAACGGGGGCCGCAGGCGCGGCGCTGTGATCGAGTGGCCCCGATTGTAGGCAGCGTGTGCGGGCGGTGGGCGCAAGGAGTGAGAATCCCTTGTTGCCAACCCCGGTCACGCATCAAAAAAAGAAAGCAGATGAATTCCATGGATATTTCAACCGGCCTGCCGCTGCTCGGCGGCCTGAGCCCGCAGCAGTTCATGAAGCGCCACTGGCAAAAGAAGCCGCTGCTGATCCGCCAGGCCGTGCCCGGCATGCAGCCGCTGCTTGACCGCGCAGCGCTGTTCGACCTGGCCGGCGACGATGCCGTGGAGTCGCGCCTCGTCACCCAGGCCGGCACCGGCTGGAAGCTGCGCCAGGGCCCGTTGGTGCGCCGCGCCCTGCCGCCGGTGAAGCAACCCGGCTGGACCTTGCTGGTGCAGGGCGTGGACCAGCATGTGGACGCCGCGCACGCGCTGCTGCGGCAGTTCCGTTTCGCCCCCGACGCGCGGCTCGACGACCTGATGATCAGTTACGCCACGGACGGTGGCGGCGTCGGCCCGCATTTCGACAGCTACGACGTGTTCCTGCTGCAGGCCCATGGCCGCCGCCGCTGGCGCATCGGCCGGCAAAAGGACCTGAGTCTGGTGGACGGTGCGCCGCTGAAGATACTGGCCAACTTCGAGCCCGAGCAAGAGTTCGTGCTCGAGCCCGGCGACATGTTGTACCTGCCGCCACGCTACGCCCACGACGGCGTGGCCGAGGGGGAGTGCATGACCTATTCCATCGGCTTTCGCGCGCCCAAGCGCGGCGACCTGGCGCGCGAGCTGGTGCAGCGCATGGGCGACGAGGCCGACGAGGTGCTGGGCCAGGCCCTCTACAAAGACCCGGGGCAGGTGGCGGTGGCCACTCCGGCGGCGATTCCCGATGCGCTGCAGGACTTCGCGCGCGGCACGCTGCAGTCCTTGCTGGGCGACCCGCTCGCGCTGGCCTGCGCGCTGGGCGAGGTGTTGACCGAGCCCAAGGCCAATGTCTGGTTCGATGGGGCCGCTGAAGTGCCCGAACCCCTGGCCGGTTTGACCCTGGACCGCCGCACCCGCATGATGTATGACGCGCAGCATGTGTTTATCAACGGCGAGAGTTACCGCGCCGCCGGTCGCGACGCCACGCTGATGCGCCGGCTGGCCGACCGGCGCACCCTGAGCGCGGCCGATCTGGCCCGTGCCAGCGACGATGCGCAGTCGCTGCTGGTTGCGTGGTGCGAATCGGGATGGGCGCACGCCGCGTAAATACGTTCTAACGACAAGGCCTGCTGAAAGGAGTTTTGCATGGACAACGATGCCGAGGTTTCCGGCAAGCCGGATGTGCCGCCTGGTTTGCCGAGCGGCCGCTTCGAAGGCCACGCCGCGTTCCAGCAATTGGTGCGCGACGCCTTGTTATGCGCGGCGCATGAAGGCTGGCGCGAGATCATCGTCTGCGACCCGACCTTCGAAGACTGGCCCCTGGGCGAGCGCGCCGTGGTCGATGCGCTGCAGAAATGGGCCGGGCCGGGCCGCAAATGGACCATGCTGGCGGGCAGCTTCGACGAGATCACGCGCCGGCATGCACGCTTTGTGCAGTGGCGCCGCACCTGGTCGCACCTGATCGACTGCCGCAGCGTGCGCAGCGCCGATCCGCAGTTTCTGCCGAGTTGCCTGATCGGCCCGGGCTGGGTGATGCGCCGGCTGGAGATCGAGCATTGCACCGGCATCAGCGGCGGCGAGCCGCGCCGGCGCATCGACATGCAGGAGATGCTGGGCGAATGGCTGCGCAAGAGCAGCCCGTCATTTCCTGCCACGGTGCTGGGGCTTTAGGACTTTGGAAAAGGTCTTAACCGAGGGTTAACAATCATTGCCAGGGCCACCGGTTATAATTTTTGGCTGAGTTGAAAGAGCTCGAGTGCTTTCTCTCGGTCATCACAACAGGGTTGCGGTGACAGTTTCCGGAAATTGTTTTCCCTAAATAAAAGGAATTTTTGCAATGAACAAATCGCTTGTCCTGGCAGCTCTGGTTGCCGCCGCTGCCCTGGCCGCCTGTGGTAAAAAAGAAGAGCCGGCTCCTGCGCCTGCTCCCGCTCCTGTTGAAGCGCCTGCTGCCGCACCGGCTGCAGCCCCCGCTCCTGAAGCCGCTGCTTCCGCCGCCGCTGCTGTTTCGTCCGCCGCTGGTGCAGTGGCTGGTGCCGCTTCCGACGCTGCTGCTGCCGCTGGCGATGCCGCCAAGGCTGCCGGCGACGCTGCCAAGGCTGCTGCCGACGCTGCTGCTCCGAAGAAGTAATTCTTCGCGCAACGAAAAAAAGCCACCGCGAGGTGGTTTTTTTTCGTCTGCATTCCGCCTCTGCATTTCGCCTGTACGCGTACGCAGCTGGGCGGTCAGATGGTGAGCCAGTCGGTGCCCTCTACCGGATGGGCCACCAGCAGTTCCAGCGCCGCGCAGGCCGCGCTTTGCCGGAGCGCGGCCAGGGCCAGTTCAGGCCGGTTGTTCTGCTGGCTCAGGTGGGCGGCAACGATCCGGCGCAAGCCATCGCCTGCCACCGCTTCGGCGATCTCGGCGGCCGCCTGGTTGGCCAGGTGGCCATGGAGTCCGGCCACGCGCCGTTTCAGAAAAGGCGGGTAGCGCGATGCGCTCAGCAAGTCCGGGTCGTGGTTGCATTCCAGCAGCAGGCTGTGGCAACCCCTGAGGTTGGCCAGGACATGGTTGCTGGCGTGGCCCAGGTCGGTGAGCACGCCCAGCCGTACGGCGCCATCGGTGCAACTGAGCTGCAGCGGCTCGCGTGCATCGTGCGGCACGGTGAAGGGCATGAGCTGCAGTTCGCCGAGGTCGATGGCCACGCTGTCGCGGGCCTGGTTCAGCAGGCCGTCGAAATCGGCCTGTCCCATGCCGACGTGGGTGCCGTGGCTCATCCACACCGGGATGCGGTAGCGCAGCGCCATCTGCCGCACGCAACCGATGTGGTCGCTGTGTTCGTGGGTGATGAAGATGGCGTCGATTTCATCGGCCTGCAGGCCGGCCTGGGCCAGGCGGAAATCGAGTTGCTTGATGCCGAGCCCGCAATCGACGAGCAGCCGCGTGGTGCGGCTGCCGCTGCTGGCTTCGATGACGGTGGCGTTGCCGGTGCTGCCACTGCCAAGATTCTTGAAACGCAGCATCAGGTCGAGGACAAACGGTGCGGCGGGTTGGCAAGAATGCCGCCCCTCACCCCAGCCCTCTCCCCGGAGGGGCGAGGGAGTAAAACCAGACCCGGGCGCGCATTGGCCAGCCTTCCAGAACACCGCGGAACTGGCTTTGCCAGGCCGCAGGTGTTGCCCCCTGCAAGGGGGTGGGCGCTACACGCAGTGAGCAACCTGGGGGTATGCCTATTTCAGATCGTCGGCGATGACCTGGACGATGCGTTGGGCGTTCGCCGAGGTTTCGGGTGCGCCGTCGGCATTCAGCACCGACACGGTGGTCGACTCGGCCTGGCTGCGCACTGCGATGCGGTATTTCAGCGGCGGCGTGTTCGGCGTCGAGCTGAACAGCTTCGAGAAGAAGCCGGGTTCCTTCTTCTCGGGATTCGGTGCCACGTAGCGCACGAAATAGAGGCCTTGGCTGCGGTCGCGGTCTTCGACGGTGAAGCCGGTGCGGTCCAGCGTCAGGCCGACACGGCGCCAGGCGCGGTCGAAGCCGTCTTCGATCTGCACCACCGGCTGGTTGTTCACCGTGGTGACACGGGCGCTGGCGGGCGCGGCCGAGGCTGCGATCGCGGCCTGGGCCTGTTCGTTGGTGCTGCCCAGGCGCACCATCAGGCGGCGCAGGAATTCGGCTTCGAGCTCAGGATCGGCCGGGCGGGGCTGCCACACGGTCTGGTCCTTTTGTGTGCTGTTGTAGACCTCGATCATGCCGCGGTGGGTGACGTAGATCTCGGTGCCGCCGCTGGCATTGCGTTCCAGGCGGGTGCGGAACTTGTCGCGTTCGCTGGTGGAGTAGAGCGAGTCGAAGGCCTTGCCGATGGTGCTGCGGATGAAGTCCTGCGGGATCTTGGCGCGGTTTTCGGCCCAGTCGGTTTCCATGATGCCGAGAGCGGCCTGGTCTTGTACCAGCAAGAAGCCGCTTTCCTGCCAGAAGTCGCGGATGGGGCTCCACAGCTGGTCGGCCGGACGTGCCACCACCAGCCAGCGCTGGTTGCCCGAGCGTTCGATGCGCACGTCGCCGATGGCGGTGGCAGCGGTGGGGGCCGTGGGCGCGGCCTGGCCGATCTGGTAGCTGCTGGCCGTGACCGGGGCGCCGGGCACGTTGTAGCGGTTGTCCCGGCTGAGCTGTGTCAGGTCGGGCGGCACCTCCAGCGTGGGGGCCTTGGCGGCGCTTTTGTAGTCGATCTTGTCGCCTTCGAGCACCGAGCAGGCGCCGAGCGCCATGGTCAGCCCGACCAGGGCCAGTCTTGCAAATTGATTCACGTCGTCGTCCTATTGAAGTCTGTCAGATCAGGCCGCTGCTTTTCAGCGCGGCTTCCACCACCGGCTCGAAGCTGGCGGACAGTGGTGTCATCGGCAGGCGCATGGTGCCGCCGCAAAGGTTCATGCGGGCCATGGCCCATTTCAGGGGGATGGGGTTGGCCTCCACGAACAGGTTTTTGTGCACCGGCATCAGCTTGCGCTGGATTTCCATGGCGGTGCGGACATCGCCAGCGATCGCGGCCACACACAGCTCGTGCATCAGGCGTGGTGCGATGTTGGCGGTGACGCTCACATTGCCCTGGCCGCCGCACAGCATCAGCGCCACGGCGGTCGGATCGTCGCCCGAATACACGGCGAAGCCCTTGGGCACGTCGCGGATCAGCCATTGCGCGCGTTCGATGTTGCCGGTGGCTTCCTTGATGCCATTGATTCCGGGCACCTGGGCCAGGCGCAGCACGGTGTCGTGCAGCATGTCGCCGACGGTGCGGCCGGGCACGTTGTACAGCACCATCGGCAGGTCCACCGCTTCGGCGATGGCCTTGAAATGCTGGTACTGGCCTTCCTGCGTGGGCTTGTTGTAGTAGGGCACGACCTGCAACTGGCAGTCGGCGCCGACTTTTTTGGCGAAGCGCGTGAGCTCGATGGCTTCGGACGTGGAATTCGCGCCGCAGCCGGCCATGATCGGCACGCGCCCTTTGGCTTGTTCCACGGAGACGCGGATGATCTCGCAGTGCTCTTCGACGTTGACCGTCGGCGACTCGCCGGTGGTGCCGACCACGCCGATGCAGTCTGTGCCTTCGGTGATGTGCCAGTCGATCAGCTTCTGCAGGGTGGGGTAGTCCACGCTGCCGTCTTCATGCATCGGGGTCACGAGTGCCACGATGCTGCCAGTAATGGGTGTCATGTCCGCAGTCTCAAACGGGGAAAGGCGCATTCTACCCAGCCGGTGGGTGGCTTCCTTGGCTGGGCGGTAAAGCCGCCCAAAGTCGCTCAAGGTCGCTCAAAGTTGATATCGCACTGCCGCGGCACCGGTTTCGCGCACGGCGGCGATGCGTTGCACGAAGCGCGGCGGCGCATCCAGAAAGCCGTCTTCGAAAGCCACCACGCGCAAATCGGCACAGGCCTGCAGCAACTCGCCCGGGCGCAGCAGGAAGTCGGGCCGGGAGGGTTTGCCCACGGTTTCATGGCCCGCGGCGAAGGTCTCGTAGAGCAACACGCCGCCGGGCGCGAGGCTGGCCAGGATGCGCGGCCACAGGGGGCGCCACAGGTAATTGGTGACGACTACGGCGTCGAACACCCGCTCGCCCAGCGGCCACGGGCCGTCTTCGATGTCGGCGAGCAGGGTTTCGAAATCGGCGCTCAGATCGTCCAGCGCCTCGGCCGAGCGGTCCACACCGGTGACGGTATGCCCGCACCCCGCCAGCCAGCGCATGTGCCGGCCGCTGCCACAGGCCAGGTCGAGCACGCGGCCACCGGTCGGCAGCAGATGCGCCCAGCGCTGGACCCAGGACGATGCGGCAAGGCTGGCGTGGCCCGCGGGTTTCAGAAGCAGGCCCAGAGTTGGTTGGCCAGCGCCACCAGGAATTCCGGCCGCGTGTAGAGTGTGAACACGGCCGCCAGCCCGGCAAGGGCGGCGCCGTACAGCAACACTTTGCGGCTGCGGGTTTTCATGGTCTCAACCCGCCGAGCCTACCGGTATGGGGCGACGGATCGCGGTCTCCTTCACCGGCAGGTTCACCAGGCCGGCAAATACGCCGAGGGCGATGGAAATGAGCCAGACGATGTTGTAGCTGCCGGTGCGGTCGTACAGGTAGCCGCCGAGCCAGACGCCCATGAAGGAGCCGATCTGGTGGCTGAAGAACACAAAACCACTGAGCATCGACAGATGCTGCACGCCGAAGATCTGTGCAACCAGCGAATTCGTCGGCGGCACGGTCGACAGCCACAGCAGGCCCATCAGCGCGGCGAAGATATAGACACTGATCGGCGACAGCGGCGCCAGCAGGAACACGCTGATGACGATGGCACGGGCGAAGTAGATGAAGGCCAGGATGTTCTTCTTGGCCAGCCGCTGGCCCAGTGTGCCGGCGATGTAGGTGCCGAACACGTTGAACAGGCCGATCAGCGCCAGCGCATAACCCGCCACCTCGGGCGACAGGCCCTTGTCCTTCAGGTAACTCGGCATGTGCACGCCGATGAACACCACCTGGAAGCCGCAGACAAAATAACCCGCCATCAGCAACTGGAAGCTCGGGTACTTGAAGGCCTCGCCGACCGCGTGGCCGATGCTCTGCTGGCGTTTTTTGGGGCCGCTTTGGCCGGAAAAGCCGGGCTCGCGCAGCCAGAACGACAACGGAATCAACAGCAGCACGGCCGCGCCCAGGATCACCAGCGCCTCCTGCCAGCCGAAATGGCCGATCAGGAAACCTTCGGTCGGCACCATCAGGAATTGGCCGAACGATCCGGCCGCTGCCGCGATGCCCATGGCCCAGGAGCGTTTTTCGGCCGGCACGTTGCGGCCGATCACGCCATACACCACGGCATAGGTGGTGCCGGCCTGGGCCATGCCGATCAGCACCCCGGCGCTGAGCGTGAACAGGAACGGTGTGGGCGCATGCGCCATGCCGAGCAGGCCCAGCGCATAGAGGATGGCGCCGACGAAGATCACCTTGAAGGCGCCGAAGCGGTCGGCGAGCATGCCGGCGAACACGCCCGACACCCCCCAGGCCAGGTTCTGGATGGCGATGGCGAAGGCGAAGGTCTCGCGGGTCCAGCCCTGGGCCTGGGTGATCGGCTGCAGCCACAGGCCGAAGCCGTGGCGTATGCCCATCGACAAGGTGACGATGATGCCGCCGCAGACGAGCACCTGCGTCATGGAGAGTGTTTTGTTCGGGGTTTGCATGGTGTGTTGGGGCTCGGGGCCCGGTGTGGGCCCTTGTCTCCGGCGGCGCCCACCGGTTCAGATGAAAATTGGAGTTTACGCAATGCCGGCGATTGCTGCAGTCCGTCGCCACGGCCGAATCCAATGCATACTGTAAGTGCATCCAGCCCTCGCCGTTTGCTCACTACAATCCCGTCCCATGGCTACTACTCCCCGCTCGACTTCCGCTGCTTCCGCGATTTCCGAATATTCCGAAGGTTCGATCCGTGTGCTCAAGGGTTTGGAGCCCGTCAAGCAGCGCCCGGGTATGTACACCCGCACCGACAACCCCCTGCACGTCATCCAGGAAGTGCTGGACAACTCGGCCGACGAGGCGCTCGCCGGCCACGGCAAGAAAATCAAGGTCACGCTGCACACCGACGGCTCGGTGAGCATCGAGGACGATGGCCGCGGCATTCCGTTCGGCCTGCACCCCGAAGAAAAGGCGCCGGTGATCGAACTGGTGTTCACCCGGCTGCATGCCGGCGGCAAGTTCGACAAGGGCAAGGGCGGCGCCTACAGCTTCTCCGGCGGCCTGCACGGCGTGGGGGTGAGCGTCACCAACGCGCTGGCCAAGCGGCTGGAAGCTACTTCGTACCGCGAAGGAATGGTCGCGCGGCTGGTGTTTGCCGACGGCGATGTCGTCGAGCCGCTGGTCACCCGCAAGAGCGGCGAAGAAGGGGACCGCAAGACCGGCACCAGCGTGCGCGTCTGGCCCGACGCCAAGTATTTCGAGTCGGCTGTGCTGCCGATGAATGAACTCACGCACCTGCTGCGCAGCAAGGCCGTGCTGATGCCGGGCGTGACCGTCACGCTCAACAATGAGAAGACCAAGGAAGTGCAGACCTGGCTCTACAAGGGCGGCCTGCGCGACTACCTGATGCAGACGCTCAACGGCGAGCCGGTGATCCCGCTGTTCGAAGGCGAAGGTTTCGCCGACAACGGCCATGAAAGCTTCGCCGAAGGCGAGGGCGCCTCATGGTGCGTGGCCTTCACCGAAGACGGCCAGCCGGTGCGCGAAAGTTATGTGAACCTGATCCCCACCAGCGCCGGCGGCACACACGAGTCCGGCCTGCGCGACGGCCTGTTCAACGCGGTGAAGAGTTTCATCGAGCTGCATTCGCTGTTGCCCAAGGGCGTGAAGCTGCTGCCTGAAGACGTGTTCGCCCGCGCAAGTTATGTGCTCTCGGCCAAGGTGCTCGATCCGCAGTTCCAGGGCCAGATCAAGGAGCGGCTGAATTCGCGCGACGCGGTGCGGCTGGTATCGAGCTACGTGCGGCCCGCGCTCGAGCTGTGGCTGAACCAGCACGTCGAATACGGCCGCAAGCTGGCCGAGCTCGCCATCAAGGCCGCGCAGACCCGGCAGAAGGCCGGGCAGAAGGTCGAAAAACGCAAGGGCTCGGGTGTGGCCGTGTTGCCGGGCAAGCTCACCGACTGCGAAAGCCGCGACATCGCGCACAACGAGGTGTTCCTGGTCGAGGGTGATTCGGCCGGCGGCAGCGCCAAGATGGGCCGCGACAAGGAAAGCCAGGCCATCCTGCCGCTGCGCGGCAAGGTGCTCAACACCTGGGAAGTGGAGCGCGACCGGCTGTTCGCCAATACCGAAATCCACGACATCTCGGTGGCGATCGGCGTCGATCCGCACGGCCCGAACGACACACCAGACCTGAGCGGCCTGCGTTACGGCAAGGTCTGCATCCTGAGCGACGCCGACGTGGACGGTTCACACATCCAGGTGCTGCTGCTCACCTTGTTCTTCCGGCATTTCCCCAAGCTCATCGATGCCGGCCATGTGTATGTGGCCCGGCCACCGCTGTTCCGGGTGGATGCGCCGGCGCGCGGCAAGAAGCCGGCGTCCAAGGCCTATGCGCTGGACGAAGGCGAACTTACCGCCATCCTCGACAAGCTGCGCAAGGAAGGCGTGCGCGAAAACGCCTGGAGCATCAGCCGCTTCAAGGGCCTGGGCGAGATGAACGCCGAGCAACTGTGGGACACCACGCTCAACCCCGACACCCGCCGTTTGTTGCCGGTGCAGCTCGGGGGCATCGATTTTGCGCAGACCGAAAACCTCATCACCAAACTCATGGGCAAGGGGGAGGCAGCCTCTCGCCGCGAGCTGATGGAACTGCACGGTGATGCGGTCGAGGTTGACATTTGACGCGGTTCTCAGCACGCTTGGCGGTTCAGGAGATCGAAGCCATGGGCATAGGATTGATCAAGAAAATAGATGTTTCCGGCAGGATTCTCCTGGTGTCGGTGCTGCTTTTTTTGCAGCAATCGGCCATGGCCGACGTGTGGGGCTACATCGACGCCAAGGGCGTAGCGCATTTCGACACCCAGCGTGTCGACGAACGTTACGAGCTGTTCTTCAAGGGCAATGAGAGCTTCGACACCGCGCAGATGCCCTTGTCGGGCAACGGCCCCGTGCCCGCCGCGTCGCCCAAGCTGCTGGCTTTTTTCGACATCTCGCCGAGCTACAAGCTGGTGAAGCACCATCTGCGCGAAGCCGCCATCACCCATGGCATCGACTACGAATTGCTGCAGGCACTGATCGTCACCGAGTCCGGTTTCAGCAGTACGGCGGTGTCGCCCAAAGGGGCCGTCGGCCTGATGCAGATCATGCCGGCCACGGCCGAGCGCTACGGCCTGACCGGTGACCCCAAGCTCAGCGTCGAACAGAAGCTGACCGACCCCAAGACCAACATCCGCATCGGCACGCGTTACCTGCATGACCTCATCGCCATGTTCCCCGGCCAACTCGATCTGGCGGTGGCCTCCTACAACGCAGGCGAAGGCGCGGTGCAGCGCGCGGGCAACCGCATTCCCAATTTCAAGGAAACCCAGGCTTATGTGAAGACTGTGCTGGCCCTCTACAGCGGCTTGAAGCCACCGGATGCCGTGGTCGAGCAACGCCGCCATCCCTTGCGTGTGCGCATGGAACTGAACGGCGGTGCGGCCGGCCGGGGCAACCTGCCCGAACTGGCCACCTCGGTGCTGGACGCCGCGCGGCCCTCCATCCGCTGAGCCAACTGCTGAACCACCCGTTAAGTCAATCGCCGAGTTTGCCGAGTTTTTTCATTCTTCCGCTTTTCCTCTTCTGACGCGGCACGCGTCGCCGCAGTGGCCGAAACGCCGTCCTGCAGTTCGCCGTGCGTCCTTCTTTTCCGATCCTCCTTTGATACCCGCCTTCCTTTGCCATGAGTGAACAGACCATCCTGGGATTTCCAGAAGATCCGCCTTCCGACCTGACATCTCCAGTTGCACCGCCTGCTCCACCTGCACCGCCCGCACCGCCCGCCGACCCCATGGGTGCCGGCACGGGCGACGGCGGCGACAGTCTGGCCAGTTATGCCCAGCGCGCCTACCTCGAATACGCGCTCTCCGTGGTCAAGGGCCGTGCACTGCCCGACGTCTGCGACGGCCAGAAGCCGGTGCAGCGGCGCATCATGTACGCCATGTCGCGCATGGGCCTGGGTTTCGGCGGTGCGAACGGCGCCACGGGGGCCAAGCCGGTGAAAAGCGCACGTGTCGTCGGCGATGTACTGGGCAAATACCACCCGCATGGCGACCAGGCCGCTTACGACGCGATGGTCCGCATGGCGCAGGACTTTTCTCAGCGCTACCCACTGATCGACGGCCAGGGTAATTTCGGCAGCCGCGACGGCGACGGTGCCGCGGCCATGCGTTACACCGAAGCGCGTTTGTCGCGCATCACCAACCTGTTGCTCGACGAGCTCGACGAGGGTACGGTCGATTTCGTGCCCAACTACGACGGCTCCTTCGAGGAACCCAGGCAGTTGCCGGCACGCCTGCCGTTCAACCTGCTCAACGGCGCCAGCGGCATCGCCGTGGGCCTGGCCACCGAGATTCCGAGCCACAACCTGCGCGAAATCGCCGACGCCTGTGTGGCGCTGATCAAGTCGAACGGCAAGCTCACGGACGAAGAGATCTTCACGCTGGTGCCGGGCCCCGACTATCCCGGCGGCGGCCAGATCATCAGCAGCGCCACCGACATCGCCGACGCCTACCGCACGGGCCGTGGTTCGCTCAAGGTGCGCGCGCGCTGGAAGATCGAGGAACTCGCGCGCGGCCAATGGCAACTGGTGGTGAACGAACTGCCGCCTGGTGTCAGCACCCAGCGTGTGCTTGAGGAAATCGAAGAACTCACCAACCCGAAGATCAAGGCCGGCAAGAAGGCGCTGTCTACCGAGCAGGTCCAGCTCAAGGCCTCGATGCTGTCGGTGCTTGACGTGGTGCGCGACGAGTCGAACAAGGACGCGGCCGTGCGCCTGGTGTTCGAGCCCAAGACCAGCCGCATCTCGCAGTCCGAGCTGACCAATGCCCTGCTGGCGCACACCAGCCTGGAGACTTCGGCGCCGATCAACCTGACGATGATCGGCCTGGACGGCCGGCCCACGCAGAAGTCGCTGCGCCAGATGCTGGAGGAATGGATCTCCTTCCGCCAGACCACGGTGCAGCGCCGGTCCAAGCATCGGCTGGACAAGGTGCTGGACCGGGTGCACATCCTGGAAGGGCGGCAGATCGTGCTGCTCAACATCGACGAGGTGATCGCCATCATCCGCCAGGCCGACGATCCGAAGGCGGCGCTGATCGAGCGCTTCAAGCTCAGCGACCGCCAGGCCGAGGACATTCTTGAAATCCGCCTGCGCCAGCTCGCGCGGCTGGAAGCCATCAAGATCGAGCAGGAACTGAAGTCGCTGCGCGAAGAGCAGGCCCGGCTGGAAGAAATCTTGGCCAACCCGGCCGCACTGCGCCGCCTGATGGTCAAGGAGATCGAGGCCGACGCCAAGATTTTTGCCGACCCGCGCCGCACCCTGATCCAGGCCGAGAAACGTGCCGTGGTCGAGGTCAAGATCATTGACGAACCGGTGACGGTGGTGGTCTCGCAAAAGGGCTGGGTGCGTGCGCAAAAGGGTTGGGCGCGTGACCGCGTGGCCGCCACGGGAGCCGCGCCGGAATACAGCTTCAAGTCGGGCGACGGCCTGTACGGCACCTTCGAATGCCGCAGCGTCGACACCCTGCTGGTGTTCGGCACGGCCAAGGACAAGGTCGGCCGCGTCTATAGCATTCCGGTGGCCACGCTGCCTGGCGCGCGCGGCGACGGCCAGCCGGTCACGACCATGATCGAGCTCGAATCCGGCACCCATGTCGCTCACTACTTCGCCGGCCCGGCCAGCGCCACGCTGCTTTTGAGCAGCTCGGGCGGCTACGGTTTCCTGGCGAACGTGGAGAACATGCTGGGGCGCAACAAGGGCGGCAAGGCCTTCATCACCGTGGGCGAGGGCGAGTCGGTGTGCGCGCCTTCGCATGTGAGCGGCGGCAACGCCGTGACGGCCGGTGGCCAGCCTCTGGTGCCCGCCACGCATGTGGCCTGCGCCTCTACCGGCGGGCGCATCCTGACCTTCGAGATCGGCGAACTGAAGGCCATGGCCAACGGCGGCCGCGGCCTGATGCTGATGGACCTGGAAGACAAGGACACACTGGCCGGCGCCACCGCCTACAGCCGCAGCATCCGCATCAGCGGCACCGGCCGTGGCGGCAAGGCGCGCGAGGAGACACTCGAGATCCGCTCGTTGAACAACGCACGCACCGTGCGCGGGCGCAAGGGCAAGCTCGCCGACCTGGGCTTCAAGCCGAGCCAGATCACGCGCGAAGAGTAAAAGACCGGGGGAGGGACGGTACCGGGCGCTTGTGTTCCTGTGCCGTCCTTTTGTCCTTTTGTGCGTTTGGAGCCACCTTTGGGTGGTTACATGCATTGATCGGCCTCTGCTGTAGTGCTATACCGTAAGCAGTTGAAACAACAACCTGTATACGGGGGACGCCATGAACTTCAGCAACCTGCGCATCGCCGCCAAACTCTGGGTGGCCGTCAGCGTGATCATCCTGGCCCTTCTGGCGCTCATCCTCTGGGCCGGACAACGTTCGGCCCAGGTGCAGGACGAAAATACTGCCACGCAAAACATGATGACCCAGCGCGTCGTGGCCGCCACCCGCTGGGCGGGGCTGACCGAGACCAATGCCGCGCGCACCCAGGCCCTGATCCTCAGTAGCGAGCCGGCTGTGGAGGCTGCTTTCAAGGACGTGATTGCCGCCACCTCGAACGAAATCTCGCAGGTGCAAAAAGGCATCGAGGGCATGGCGCTGCGCCCGGTCGATATCGCCCAGATGGAAAAAATCGCCACCAGCCGCAAGACGATGATCGATCTGCGCGGCAAGGCCCGGCAGATGAAGGTCGATGGTCAGGCCGCCGAAGCCACCACGCTGGTCAACACCCAGTACAACCCGGCGGTGGCCGCCTATCTGGGCAACCTGCGCGACTTCGTGAAGATGCAGGAACAGGCCACCGCCGACGCGGAAAGCAGCACCCAGGCGGCGCGCAGCGTGACCACGCGCACCTCGGTGGCGGCGATCGCCCTCATCGTGCTGACCCTGCTGGCGGGGGCCTGGTGGCTGATCCGCAGCATTCAGCAGCCGTTGACCGAAGCCAATGGCCTGGCCGCACGGATTGCCGAAGGTGACCTGAGCCACCGCATCGAGTCCAGCCGCAAGGACGAATTCGGCGATCTGCTGCGCTCGCTGATGCACATGAGCCAGTCGCTCGGGCGCATGGTGCTGCAGGTGCGGCACAGCACCGACAGCATCGCCACCGCCAGCGCCGAAATCGCCAGCGGCAACAACGACCTCTCGGCGCGAACCGAACAGACCGCGAGCAACCTGCAGCAGACAGCAGCCTCCATGGAGCAGCTCACCAGCACCGTGCGGCAAAGCGCGGACAACGCCAATGCCGCCAACAGCCTGGCCGCCAAGGCTTCCTCGGTCGCCGAAAAGGGCGGCGAAGTGGTGCGCCAGGTGGTGAGCACCATGGAAGACATCAACCTCAGCAGCAAGAAGATCGCCGACATCATCGGCGTGATCGACGGCATTGCTTTCCAGACCAACATCCTGGCACTGAACGCGGCGGTGGAAGCCGCGCGCGCCGGCGAACAGGGCCGCGGCTTCGCGGTGGTAGCCAGCGAAGTGCGCAGCCTGGCCCAGCGCAGCGCGCAGGCGGCCAAGGAAATCAAGGGGCTGATCGGCGACTCGGTCGACAAGGTTGCGTCGGGCGCGCGGCTGGTGAGCGAGGCCGGCACCACCATGAGCGACATCGTGCAGTCGGTGAAACGCGTGACCGACATCATCGGCGAGATCACCTCGGCCGCCTCCGAGCAGAGCACCGGCCTCAACGAGGTGAACCAGGCGGTGAGCAATCTCGACCAGATGACGCAACAGAACTCGGCCCTGGTGGAGGAAAGCGCGGCCGCCGCGCAGAGCCTGCGCGAACAGGCCGACCAACTGGCCCAGGCCGTGGCGGTGTTCAAGGTGAGTGCGGCCCAGGCTGGCGACGGCCTGTTGACCAAGCCGGCTGCGGCGCTGAAACCGATGGCTGCGCCGGCCAACAAAACCACCGTCAAGGTGGCGGCACCTCGTCCCGTCGTAAAGCCTGCGCCGGCCGTTGCCCGCGCGCCCACCCCGGCGAAGCAGCCGGAGCCAGCCGGGGAAGGGCCATTGGCTCGTGCTCTGGCTGCGCCCAAGCCGACCCCTGCGAAGGCCGTTGCCGCCGGGGCCGGCGAGGGTGACTGGGAAACCTTTTAAGCCGCGGTTTCGGTCAGTCCGCCACTTCCGCGATCAACTCGATTTCCACACACGAACCCAGCGGATTCTGCGCCACGCCGAAGGCGCTGCGTGCATGGGTTCCCTTGGCGCCGAACACGGCGGCCAGCAGTTCGCTGGCGCCATTGGTGACCAGGTGCTGCTCGGTGAACTCGGAGGTGGAGTTGACCAGCGACATCAGCTTGACGATACGAGTGACCTTGTCGAGGTCGCCCACCGCGGCCTGCAGGGTGCCGAGCAGGTCGATGGCGGCGGCGCGCGCGGCGGCCTGGCCCTGGGCGGTATCGATGTCCTTGCCGAGCTGGCCGACCCAGACCTTGCCGTCCTTCTTCGCCAGGTGGCCGCTCAGGAAGACCAGCGAACCGGTCCGCACGAAGGGCACATAGGCGGCCGCGGGCACCGAAACCGGCGGCAGGGTGATGTTGAGTTCTTTCAGCTTGTCGTACACGCTCATGGAGGGCTCCTTGCTGGATCAAAAAACGAGGATTGTGAGGCTACTCTTGAAGATGGCGCCGGGGTAGACGACGTCCAGGTGGTGCGCAGATGGCGTACGCGCGGCACGCCGCCAGCCTGGTTCAGGCCGCGCTGGCCGGACCGCTCTGGCTCTGGCTTTGTGTCTGGCCTTGGCCTTGACCTTGACCTTGACCTTGACCTTGACCTTGACCTTGAATCTGGCTTTGACTCTGGTGCTGGCCTTGTGCCGCAGATTCAGTCGCTTCGGGCATGTGGGTTGGGCCCAGCGGCATCACCGTCACCGCCACGCGCAAGGTATGGCTCGCGCCGCCGTGGATCACACCGCGGATTGGCGACACGTCGGAATAATCGCGGCCGGTGGCCAGGGTCACGTAGTCAACGCCTGGTGTGCGGTTGTTGGTCGGGTCGAAGTCGCACCAGCCTTGGTCGCCGGGCAGGTCGGGCACATACACCGACGCCCAGGCATGCGAGGCGTCGCTGCCGATCAGCCGGGGCTGGCCCGGTGGAGGATGGGTCAGCAGGTAGCCACTCACGTAGCGCGCCGGCAGGCCCATTGCCCGCAGGCAGGCCACCATGATGTGGGCGAAGTCCTGGCAGACACCCTTGCGCAGCGACAGCGCCTCGACCGCGGGTGTGTTGACCTCGGTGCTCTCCGATGAATATTCGAAGTCGGTGTAGATGCGCTCCATCAGGTCGCGTGCGGCCATCAGGAGTGGTACGCCGGTGCCGAAGCTCGGACGGGCGTAGGCGGCGAAATCGGCGTGGCGCGGCACATAGGGCGAGGCGAACACGAATTCCGCGGCCGGGTTGAAGCTGGCACCGGCACGGTAGCGGAAGCGCTCGCGGACTTCTTCCCATTCGATGTCGCTCTGCGGCGGCACGGCCTCGCGGGTCGACACCAGGCTGTCGGCCACCACGCTCAGCATGTCGTGCGAGGCCTGCAGCGAAAAGAAGGACCGCATGTTGCCGTACACGTCGAGCGACTGGGTCTGCTGAGCCGGTGCGGGTGAAATCGTCAGTGTGTGGTTCTGCAACTGCTGCGTCGCCGTGGTCAGCGGCCGCAGATGGGCGATGTGCTGCGCCGTCTCTACAGAAGGGGAGTAGCGATAGTGCGTTTCGTGCGTGATCTGGAGTTGCATCGCGGCTACGCTCCGACGCTTTGTTTCAGGTCGCGGGAATGGGTGAAGTAGATCGAGCCGATTTCGTCCGAGATGTCGTAGGCGCAGTCGGTGGTCTGGTCGAGCCGTTTCTCGAGCACGCTGTAACGGCCGGAGGCGTCGGGCTGGCTGATCTCGCGCAGGTCCCAGGCCGAGGGGTTGATCACCGACAGTGCCAGCGGGCTGAGCTCGTTCGGTGCGCTGCCGGCGAGCTTGGCCAGGCGGCCACGCAGGGTGTGCGCCACCCAGCCCAGGGCCCGTGGGTTGTCGCGGTCGAGCACCAGCAGGTCGATCAGCGCGGTGATGTCGCGGCTTTGCTGGTACTGGGCGTGGAAGGTGATGCTGCTGTCGAACAGGGAAATCATCGCCTCGAAGCCGCCGGTGGAGGCCATCGAGCCGGCTTCGAAGCCGCGCAGCAGCGCTGACGACAGGAAGCCAAGGCGCTCGATGTGCCGGCCGATGCTGAGCAGGCGCCAGCCGTCGTCGCGGGTCATGCGGTCGGTCTGGGCTCCGGTCACGGCGGCCATGTGGGTGCTGGTGTCTTCGAGCAGGCGCAGGGCCTCAAGCGGCGAAAAATCGCTGTCCTTGGCGTTTTCGGCGCAGCGATCGAAGAATTCCTCCTCGGCGCGCACGATGACGTTCCAGTGCTCCTTCGACAGCCGCTCGCGCAGGGCCGAGGCCGAATGCCGGATCGAGCGCAGGTTGTAGCCCACGCTGGGCACGGCGCTGGCATTGCCCAGGCCGGCGATCAGCGAGCGCTCGAACACGCGGCGCGCCTGCAGCGCGGACGGCACGGCCGGCAGCACCAGCCCGTTGTGGATGGCCATGTTGCGCATCCAGGACAGCAGCGGCGCGGACGACTGGTCGTCGCCGCTCAGGCCTTCGAGGATGACGCGGGCCAGGCGCAGGCTGTTTTCGGTACGCTCGGCGTAGCGGCCCAGCCAGAACAGGTTTTCGGCGGCGCGGCTGGTGACCATGCGCTTGCGATGGGTCAGGGTGTCGGCCGAGATACTGGGGGAGAGCAGGGTGGTGCGGTCGACCTCGCCGCGGGTCTTGACCCAGGCATCGGCGCTGCTGCCTCCGCGCTGCATCGAGGCGATGCTGTCGTGCATGCTGACCATGCGCGCCAGCCCGCCGGGCAGCACGCGCCAGGAACGCGGGCCGTCGGACACGGCGAACACCCGCAGCATCATCGAGCGCGGCGCGATGCGCGGCGGATGGTTGGGCGGGTTGGTCCAGGTCGGCATCTGCGACAGCGGCAGGTAGGCCTGCACCGTGTATTCGTCGCCCTGGCGCACGATGCGGCCGGCCCATTCGTCGAGTTCGCGGCGCGACAGGTTGCGGCCCAGCACGGCTTCGAAGGCGTTGTGGCCTTTGGTTCCGCGGTAGGTGGGCTTGATGACGCAGTTGGCCAGGTCGGGCAGGGCGCTTTCCAGCGCCGCGCGTTCGCCGCACCACCAAGTGGGCAGGGCCGGCAGTTGCAGGTCTTCGCCGAGCAGGTGGCGCGACAGCGCGGGCAAAAAGCCCAGCAGCGCCGGCGATTCGAGAAAGGCCGAACCGGGCGCATTCGCCACCAGCACGTTGCCGGCGCGGATCACCTGCAAGAGCCCGGGCACGCCCAGGCGCGAGTCGGGGCGCAGCTCCAGCGGGTCCAGGTACTGGTCGTCGAGACGCTTCAGCAGCCCGTGCACCGGCTCCAGGCCCTTGAGGGTCTTGAGGTAGAGATGCTGGTCGCGCACCGTGAGGTCGCTGCCTTCCACCAGGGTGAGGCCGAGGTAACGTGCCAGGTAGGCGTGTTCGAAATAGGTTTCGTTGTAGGGTCCGGGCGTGAGCAGGGCGATGTGCGAATCCTTGCCCGCCGGGCTCATCTGCTTCAGGCCCTCGACCAGCGCGCGGTAGGTGGCGGCCAGCCGCTGGATGTGCATTGATTCGAAGGCCTGCGGAAACAGGCGCGAGATCGACAACCGGTTCTCCAGCAGGTAGCCCAGGCCGCTTGGGGCCTGGGTGCGCTGCGACACCACCCACCAGTTGCCGTCGGGCCCGCGGGCCAGGTCGAAGGCGGCGATGTGCAGATGGGTGCCGCCGATGGGCGCGACGCCGTGCATGGAACGCAGGTAGCCTGGGTGGCCCTGTACCAGCGCCGGTGGCAGCAGGCCGCGCGCCAGCAATTGCTGTGGGCCGTACATGTCGGCCATGACGCTGTCGAGCACCCGCACCCGCTGCAGCACGCCGGCTTCGACCTGCTGCCAGCTCTCCGGCGACACGATCAGCGGGAACAGGTCGAGCGACCAGGGCCGCTGCGGATTGTCGGTGTCGGCATAGAGGTTGTAGGTGACGCCGTTGTCGCGGATCTGGCGCTGCAGCTGGGCGGTGCGCCGGTTCAGGTCGTTGAAGCCGTCATGGCCGAGATGCTCGAAGAATTCAGACCATTCGGGTGTGAGCTGCGGCTGGGCCGCGGTGCTGCGCAACGGGCCTTCGTCGACTGCACGGGACTTGCCGCGCAACTCGTCGAAATGGCCGGGCAGGGCCGCGCGCGCCAGCACGGACGCCAGGCCTGACGCGCTTTCCTGTCCTTGCGCTTCGAAGAGGGAGTTGTTTTGTTTTTCCACGGGTCATCGCATTGTCACATTGACGCGCTCGCACAGTGACGTCTTGTGGGTGAATTGCGACGCCGATGTCGGCCCAGGACGGCATGGCGGCATGAAAAATCGGCATGCCGCCAAGCCCGACAGCCTCCTAGCGCCGCAAGTCCAGCGTGAACGGGAATTCCTTGCTGCCGGGCACGTTGATGGTGGCCGGCGGCACGTTCATCACGCCCGGGGTGTGGCCCATGCGGGCGAAGCGCGACAGGCGCCGGCTTTCGGCCGTGTAGGCATTGACCGGGAAGGTGTCGTAGCTCAGGCCGCCCGGATGCGTCACGAAGTACTGGCAGCCGCCGATCGAATGTTTCATCCAGGTGTCGACGATGTCGAAGGTCAGCGGTGCATGGATGCCGATGGTCGGGTGCAGCGCCGACGGCGGGTTCCAGGCGCGGTAACGCACACCGGCCACGAACTCGCCCATGGTGCCGGTGCACTGCATCGGCAGCGCCTGGCCGTTGCAGGTGACCACATAACGGCTCTGGTTCATGCCGGTGACCTTGACCTCGATGCGCTCCAGCGAGGAGTCCACGTAGCGCGCGGTACCGGTGGACGAGCTTTCCTCGCCCAGCACGTGCCAGGGCTCCAGCGCATTGCGCAGCGTGAGCTCGATGCCCTGGGATTGCACCGAACCGACCAGCGGGAAGCGGAACTCGAGGTGCGGCGCGAACCAGCTGCGGTCGAACGCATAACCGGCCATGTTCATCTCGTCGATGATGTCGTTGAAGTCCATCTGGATGAAGGACGGCAGCATGAAGCGGTCGTGCAGCTCGGTGCCCCAGCGTGTGGCCGGCGCCTTGTAGGGCGTCTTCCAGAAGCGGGCCACGAAGGCGCGCAGCAACAACTGCTGGGCGATGCTCATGCGGGCGTGGG
>Ga0307515_10001284_pt1 | contig 56989 bp, 52 predicted proteins | sample 17_EM_MG_FD_194513 | JGI IMG/M metagenome (GOLD analysis project Ga0307515, IMG submission 194513) | Populus trichocarpa ectomycorrhiza microbial communities from riparian zone in the Pacific Northwest, United States - 17_EM | ecosystem: Host-associated > Plants > Roots > Unclassified | place...
GAATTCCACGACGATTGCCCATCGAAAATCACCGGCTTTGCTGACGGATGGTGCATGCAGAGGCATTGAATAGATTGATTTTTCGTCCAGTAACGGCTGAAAAACGTCAATTGAGAAAGCATTGCAGTAGCGACTGTGATCAGAAGTAAGATTAACCAAGAACATGTGTTTTGCATGCCGGCGGCCAGGCAGGGTGTATAAAGCCTTAACGCTGCCATAGGGTTTACGAGGCCTTAACCATAATGTCCCTGTTTTCCGACACCTCAAAATCGTCTGCCGCAAATCCGGCGGCCCGTCCGTTCAGCCGGAGCGACTACGAGACGGGTCCGCGCATCGGCAGTCAGTTCAAGACCGTCCGCGAACCCGAGGAGACGGTGACGATCGAGAAGATCGGCGATTTCCTCGAACTGGATTTCCGCCGCCTGTTCGTCTGGCTGCGCTCGGGGCTGATGCTTGCGGTCGTTCTGGCCGTCATCGGCGCAATCGGCGGCGTCGCGTTCTCTCTTCTGGCAACGCCGCGCTACACGGTCGGCACCGATATATTGATCAACCCCGCCAACCTGCAGGTCGTCTCCAACGATCTCTATTCGCAGCCGGGACAGGTCGATGGCCAGGTTCTCAACACCCGCAGCAAGCTGCGCGTGCTGACATCGCGCAACGTGCTGGCGCATGTGGTGGACGATCTCAATCTTGTCGATGATCTGGAATTCTACGATCCGACGCCACGTTTCAGCGTGTCGGCCCTGCTTGGCCTGAAGAAGGAAGTCTCCAAGCCCGATCCAAAGCTCGCGGCGCTGGAAAGCCTTGCGAAGCGTGTCGATTCCAAAGCCGACGAAACATCCTTCGTCTCAACCCTTCTGGTTTCATCGGAATCAGCCGGCAAGGCGATCGAAATCTCGCAATCCATCGTCAATGCCTTTCAGAACGAGCTTGCCAAGGCCGATGCTGAGGGCGCCAATCGAGCCGCCAAATCGCTTGAGGAACGCCTGGGCCAGTTGAAATCCGACGCGACGGCTGCCGAGCAAAAGGTCGAGGCCTACAAGCGCAGCCACAATCTCTCGGCCAGCGACGGCCAGCTTGTCAGCTCGCAGACCATGACCCAGCTTAATACCCAGATCATCGCGGCGCAATCACGCGTGATCGCTGCGCAGTCCACTTACGACGCGCTGCTGGCCGCAAGCACCAATGCCAACCTGTCGGACTCAGTCGCATCGGCAACGATCGTCGCGCTGCGCGAAAAGGCCAATAACCTGCAGCGGCAGATCGATGCGCAATCCATGACCTTCGGCCCGCGCTATCCGGCGATCATGCGGCTGCGCGCCGAACTCGATGGCGCCAATGCACAGCTCAAGGTGGAACTCACCCGCACGATCGAGAATGCCAGGGCAATGCTGGAGAAGTCACAGGCTTCCCTCACCGCGCTGGCTACCCAGATGGATACGATCAAGGGCAGCGTGTTCAGCGACAACGAATCGCAGGTCGCACTCCGCGAACTTGAACGCGACGCGTCCGCGAAATCCACGATCTATGAAAGCTACATGTCACGCGCGCGCCAGATCACCGAACGCGAGCAGATCAATACGACCGATGTGCGCGTGATCTCGACTGCGGTGCCGCCCTCGTCGCGATCCTGGCCGCCGCCGACCATGCTGATGATTGCGCTGGGCTTGTTTGCCGGCTTCATGCTGGGCATGATGCTCGCCGTGATACGCGGCATGTCGCGCGATTTGAGGCAACCGGACCAGACGAGCAGTGCCGCATACAGATAATGGCGTAAGCGCCGCCAAGCGTATTGTCTTCCACAGCGCAAGCCTTCGGGGCGGCGGCGCAGAACGTGTTTTCGTGCTGATGGCCAATGAGATGGCCGCGCGCGGGCACGACGTGACGTTGTTCACCTGGAATGCGGACGGCCCCAATGCGGCGCTTCTCTCGCCGCGTGTGAAACTTATCGAACTCGGCCTGACCATCCACGGCGAAGGCTATGGCAAACCGGCCACGCTGCGGGGGCTCTGGCGGACCATACCGGTGCTGCGCCGTCTCAGGCCTGATGTGGTGTTCAGCGCGCCGGAATTTGCCAATCTGGTGATGACGCTTGCTCTGCTGCTGTCCCGCAGCGATGCGAAATTCTTCCCGAGTTTCCACGCCGCCAAGTCGCTGCCATCCGGCGGCATCGGCGCGCGCCTGGCGATCTGGCTTTCGAAACTGGTGGCTTCGCGCGCGACACGCGCCATTGCCGTATCACAGGGCATAGGCCGCGACCTCGCGGCGCGCGGATTTCCTTCGTCCCGGATCGTCGTCATCAACAATCCGCTTCCGCCTCGCGCCGAAACAACGCCCTCCTATCCATGGCAGGATCGGCTCGCGGTCATGGGCAGTGGGCCGGTCCTGGCTTCGGTCGGCCGGCTTGTGCCGGTGAAGGATCACAAGACCCTGCTCGGCGCATGCGCCATGCTGGGCACCGACCGTCCCTGGCGGCTGGCGATCTTCGGCGAAGGCCCGCTGGAAGCCGAATTGAAAGCCTATGCGGCGAAACTCGGCATCGGCGACCGCGTGCTGTTTGCCGGCTATGTCGATGATCCCATGGCCTGCTATGCCGCAGCCGATCTCGTGGTTCTGTCGTCGTTGAGCGAGGGATTCGGCAATGTCCTCATCGAAGCCATGGCATCTGGCGTGCCCGTGGTATCGACCGACGCCCCGCACGGTCCCCGCGAAATTCTCGACGATGGCCGCTTCGGCCCGCTGGTGCCGGTTGGTGATGCGAAGGCGTTGGCGGCGGCTATGGCGCAAATGCTGGAGCATCCGACTCCGGCTAAGCGTCTCAAGGATAGGGCTGATGATTTCGATGTGACACGGATCGGGGATCGATACGAGCAACTGCTCTGACGCCTCATTGAACATCGCGCACCTTCCGCTCCTGGCTCGGTGTTCTCGCAAAGAGCGCTTTGTAAGCCGTGGAAAAATGTCCAGGGCTCGAAAAGCCCGTCGCCATGGCGATCTCCGAGATCGACAGCGGGCTCTGCTCCACCAACCGCCTTCCATGCTCAAGACGTATCTCGCGATACTTGTCGAGAAATCCACGCCCTAGCTGCTCGCTGAAGAGGCGGTCGAGGTGGCGCGGGCTGACGCCGGCGAAGCGCGCCATGGCGGATCGATCAAGCGGCTGCTCGACGGTCGCTTCCATTTTTTCCAGTGCGGCCAGCAACGCGGGATGGTGGGTGCCGAAGCGTTCGGCGGTGGACCCGCGCTGGGGTGCGGCCGGTTCGGCGATCGCCGTATGCAGGTACCAGTCGCTGATCCGGCGCGCGAAATGCGAGCCCATCCGCTCCGAAATCAGGGCATGCATCATGTCGAGCGGCGCGACGCCTCCGCCACAGGTGACACGGTCTCCATCGAGCACATAGCGCGCCTGCCGCAACCGCAGTTGTGGAAACGCCTCCCGGAAGGCCGGCGCATGTTCCCAATGGATGGTGAAATCCCGGTTGTCGAGTAAGCCGGCAGCCGCCAGCACGAAGGCGCCGCTCGAAATGCCGCCGATCCTGACCCCAAGTCGCGAGAGCCGGCGTAGGGACGCATAAAGACCCTCCGCGGTTGCCCAGTCCGCCGGCCCGCCACCGGCGCAGACGAACACCGTGTGCATATCGCCGGCCCGCGAAGCGATATCCTCGCAATCGATCGTCACGCCCCCGGAACTCCGAACGGGAAGCCCCCCTGACGACAGCGGCGCGATGCGATACAGCTCGCGGCCGGCCAAGAGATTGGCGGCGCGCAGGGGTTCGGTTGCCGACGCATAGGACATCAGCGCGAAATTCGGCAGCAGCAAGAAACCGAATATCTGGGCATTTTTGTTGTCCGAAGCGGTCATGGCCCATTTCTATAATATTCCGGCTCTTTTACGCAATGAGCTCCTTTCGATTCGCGCTATGCCTATGTCGAATGAACCAAGGCGAGATACCATGCGCTATTCGGCACTCTCCATTCTGCTCAACGGCCTCAGGGGCAACAAGCATTGGGCGCCGGCCTGGCGTGACCCTGAGCCCAAGCCGCATTACGATGTGATCATCGTCGGCGGCGGCGGCCATGGTCTTGCCACGGCCTATTATCTCGCCAGCCGGTTCGGCATCATCAATGTCGCGGTGCTTGAGAAAGGCTATATCGGCTCCGGAAATGTCGGCCGTAACACGACGATCATCCGATCCAATTACCTGTTGCCGGGCAACAATCCGTTCTACGAACTCTCCATGAAGCTCTGGGAGGGGCTCGAGCAGGACTTCAATTTCAACGCCATGGTTTCCCAGCGCGGCGTGCTCAATCTCTTCCATTCCGATGCCCAGCGCGATGCCTATGTCAGGCGCGGCAATGCCATGCGGTTGCACGGCGTCGATGCGGACTTGCTCGATCGGGCGGCGGTGCAGTCGATGCTGCCTTTTTTCGATTACGACAATGCCCGCTTCCCGATCAAGGGCGGGCTGCTGCAGCGGCGCGGCGGAACGGTGCGTCATGACGCCGTCGCCTGGGGCTATGCCCGTGGTGCGGACAGCCGCGGCGTCGATATCATCCAGAACTGCGAAGTGACCGGCATCCGCCGCGAGAACGGCAAGGTCACCGGCGTCGAGACCAACAAAGGCTTCATCGGCTGCGGCAAGCTGGCTCTCGCCGCGGCCGGCAATTCCTCCCGCGTCGCCGAAATGGCGGACCTGAAGCTGCCGATCGAAAGCCATGTCCTGCAAGCATTCGTGTCCGAGGGACTGAAGCCGTTCATCGATGGCGTGGTGACCTTCGGCGCCGGACATTTCTATGTCTCCCAGTCCGACAAGGGCGGACTCGTGTTCGGCGGCGATATCGACGGCTACAATTCCTATGCCCAGCGCGGCAATCTCGCGACGGTCGAACATGTCGCCGAAGCCGGCAAGGCGATGATCCCCTCGATTTCCCGCATTCGCGTGCTGCGGTCCTGGGGCGGCATCATGGACATGAGCATGGATGGCACGCCGATCATCGACCGCACCCATATCGACAACCTCTATCTCAATGCCGGCTGGTGCTATGGCGGCTTCAAGGCGACGCCGGCATCCGGCTTCTGCTTCGCCCATCTGCTGGCAAACGGCACGCCGCATGAAACCGCGCGGGCCTTTCGCCTCGATCGCTTCGCGCGCGGCTACCCGATCGACGAAAAAGGTCAGGGCGCCCAGCCCAACCTTCACTGATATTACTCGCCAAGGATATTCCGAGAAATGGCAAGTCTGGTTCCCTGCCCGCATTGCGGGTCCCGTCCGAAAGAAGAATTCACCATCAAGGGTGCGGCACTCCCGCGCCCGGCGCCGGATGCGGGCGAGCAGGCGTGGATGGATTACGTCTATCTGCGCGACAACCCGCGCGGCCGCTACGAAGAGTTCTGGCATCACACATCCGGATGCCGGCGATGGCTGGTCGTGACGCGGGATACCGCCACCCATGAGATCGAAGGCAGCCGCGACGTCGCTCCGGCTGCAAGCCCGGATGCACGCGCATGACGTCGTACCGCTTGCCGAAAGGCGGTTTGATCGACCGCCGAACGCCGCTGTCTTTTACCTTCGACGGCGCACCATTCCAGGGTCTCGCCGGAGACAGTCTGGCATCGGCGCTGCTTGCCAATGGCCGCCAGATGGTGGGCCGCAGCTTCAAGTACCATCGCCCGCGTGGCATTCTCACTGCCGGAGCAGCCGAACCCAATGCGCTGATGACCATCGGCTCGGGTGGCCGGACGGAAGCCAATACGCGCGCCACGATGCAGGAACTCTATGCCGGTCTCGAAGCGCGGAGCCAGAACCGCTGGCCATCGCTCGATTTCGACATCGGAGCGGTCAACAGCTTGCTGTCGCCGTTTCTCAGCGCCGGTTTCTACTACAAGACCTTCATGTGGCCCGCGGGCCTTTGGGAAAAGCTCTACGAACCCTTCATCCGCAAGGCCGCGGGCCTCGGCAAGGCGACATACGAGGCGGACCCGGACAATTACGAAAAATCCTGGGCGCATTGTGACCTGTTGGTCATCGGTGCAGGGCCAACAGGTCTCGCAGCGGCGCTGACCGCCGGACGAGCCGGTGCGCGTGTCATCCTCCTTGACGAGCACACGATTGCCGGCGGCTCGCTGCTACAAGAGACCGCGACGATCGGCTGCGAGGTTGCGCCGGCATTTGCGGCCGGCATCGTGGCGGAACTGCAATCGCTACCGAATGTCCGCGTCATGACCCGCACGACCGCCTTCGGCTGGTATGACGGCAACGTCTTCGGTGCCATCGAACGCGTGCAGAAACATGTCCGCGAGCCCGATCCCAATCGTCCGGTGGAAAGGCTCTGGCGTATCGCCGCCAAACAGGCGCTGCTGGCGACCGGTGCTGAGGAACGGCCGCTGGTCTTCGGCGGCAACGACATTCCCGGCGTGATGATGGCAGGCGCCATCCGCAGCTATCTCAATCGCTACGGCGTGGCGCTGGGCAATGGCACGGCGATCTTCACCACCAATGATGCTGGCTATGCACTCGCCCGCGACATGGAGAGTGCGGGGCTCGGGCTCAATGCCATCATCGACAGCAGGGCGGATGCGTCTTTCGTTTATCAGGGCAAGGCGCGGGTGATCCGGGGTGGCGTCGTCACCGACGCGAGCGGCGGCAAAGCCCTCAAGTCGATCGACATATCGGTGGGCGGCAAGACCGAGACCATCGCCGTCGACGCGCTCGCCATGTCGGGCGGGTTCAGCCCGATCATCAACCTCGCCTGCCATCGCGGCGGCAAGCCGCAATGGTCCGATGCGCATGCTGCCTTTCTGGCGCCCTCCGGCCTCAAGGGAATCGAGATCGCAGGCGCGGCGGCGGGAACGGTGAGCCTCTCTGATTGCCTCGCTGCCGGCGCCGAACGCGGTGCGGCGTTGGCCAATACTCTCGGCTTCGCGGCCCAGCCGTTTGCAGCAGGCGCGGTCGAAGGGGATATCGTGGCGTCCGCCGGCAAGCCGCTCTGGTCGATTCCGGGTATCAAGGGCAAGGCCTTCGTCGATTACCAGAACGATGTCCATCGCAAGGATATCGATCTGGCGGTGCAGGAAGGCTACGGTCATGTCGAACTGGCCAAGCGCTACACAACATCAGGCATGGCCACTGATCAGGGCAAGCTCTCGAATGTCAACGCCATCGGCTTGCTCGCCGAAGCACGTGGTATCTCGCCCGCAGATGTCGGCACAACGACGTTCCGGCCGTTCTACACGCCGATTTCGTTCGGGGCCTTGACCGGCGCTCATGCCGGCCAGCATTTCCAGCCGGTGCGCAAATCGCCGCTGCACGATTGGGCCGCCAAGCACGGTGCGATCTTCGTCGAAACCGGGCTCTGGTATCGCTCCTCATGGTTCCCGCGCGATGGCGAAACCACCTGGCGCGAGAGCGTTGATCGCGAAGTGCTGAATGTGCGCAAAAACGCCGGCCTCTGCGATGTCTCGATGCTGGGGAAGATCGAGGTCTGCGGCAAGGATGCGGCGGAGTTCCTCAATCGCATCTATTCCAACGCCTTCCTGAAACTCCCCGTCGGCAAGGCGCGCTATGGCCTGATGCTGCGCGAGGACGGCTTTATCTATGACGACGGTACGACGAGCCGGCTCGAGGAAGAGCGCTTCTTCATGACCACGACAACCGCCTATGCCGCCGGCGTCATGACCCATCTCGAGTTCTGCGCGCAAGCGCTGTGGCCGGATCTCGATGTCCGGCTAGCCTCGGTCACCGATCAGTGGGCGCAGATGTCGATCGTCGGCCCGAAATCGCGGCTGATCCTGCAGACGATCGTCGATGACGACATATCCGACGCGGCCTTCCCCTTTCTCGGCGCGCGCGAAGTGTCGCTGTTTGGCGGCCGGCTGCATGGGCGGTTGTTCCGCATCTCCTTCTCCGGCGAGCTGGCCTTCGAGCTTGCCGTTCCCGCTGGCTATGGCGAGAGCGTCGCCGATGCGCTGATGGAAGCGGGTGCACCGCATGGCATCCAGCCCTACGGTGTCGAGGCACTCGGCGTCATGCGCATCGAGAAGGGCCATGTCACCCATAATGAGATCAACGGCACTGTCATCCCGTCCGACCTCGGCTTCGCCAAGATGGTCTCGGCCGTGAAGCCTGATTTCATCGGCAAGGCGATGCTGAACCGAGAGGGGTTGCTCGCCGGCGACCGCCCGAGCCTCGTCGGCGTCGTGCCGCTCGACTCGAAGACATCGTTCCGCACCGGCTCGCATATCCTCTCAAAAGACGCGGCGGCGACGCTCGAAAACGACCAGGGCTATGTCTCGTCCAGCGCCTATTCCCCGCATGTCGGGTCCACCATCGGCCTGGCTCTGGTGACGCGCGGCCCCGCCCGCCATGGCGAGGAAGTCGTGGTGTGGAACGGGCTGATGAATGAATTCACGCCGGCCCGCTTGTGCGATCCGGTCTTTGTCGATCCAGCGAATGAGAAGCTGCATGGCTGACTTTCAACTCGTCCACCGCCCCGCCGTCAGTGGGGCCTTCGCATCCGGTGCGGGTGCCGTCACGCTTCGGCCATTGCCGGAAGGCCGGGTTATCCAAGTGCTCGGCAAGCCCGATGGTGGCGACTTGCGCCAGGCTCTTGGCGAGTTCGCAGGAGCAGAGCCGCACGGCCTGCGATCCGCGGGCCCCGGCCAATGGTTCATCGTCGGCGACGCCCCGATAGGTCACGGCGAGTTTCAGGCAATGGCGGCGAAGTTTGCCACGCATGCATTTCTTGTCGACCAGAGCCACGGCCGGGTGCGCATCGGCCTGAAGGGAACCCGGATATCGGATGTGCTGGCAAAGGGCACCGGCGTCGATCTCGAAGCGATCGCCGTCGGAGAATCGGCGATGACGCTGGTCGGCCACATATCCGTGCATCTCACCCGGCTCACGCCGGATTCGATCGAACTCATGGTGCTCCGCGGGTTCTCGGAAAGCCTTTGGGATGATCTGGTCCGGATGAGCCGTGAATTTCTATGATCCACTCACGCGCCACGTGCCGTTGAGAGCCGTCTTCGTTGCAGCAGCGCTTCGCTGGGGCTGGCGGCGCTGCTTTCCTGACCTTGCTCGCGCAGCAAGGGAGTCATTTCCTTGGCAGGCACCGCCCTCGAATACAGATAGCCCTGACCCAGCACGCATCCCATCGCTTTCAGGCGTTCGGCCTGGTCCGCCGTCTCGATTCCCTCGGCGACGACCCGGATGCCAAGGCCTTTGGCGATGTGAAGAATACCCTCGACAATGCAGCCGCCGGCATCGCCCGGACCCAGGCGATCGACGAAGGACTTGTCGATCTTGATGATATCGACCGGCACCGTAAGCAGGTGGGTCAAGGAGGCAAAACCCGTCCCGAAATCGTCGAGGGCGACCTTCAGGCCCCGTGCACGAAGCGCCTTGATCTCGTTGGCGACGGTCTTGTCGCGCTGGCTGATATAGACGGATTCCGTGACTTCCAGGATCGCATGGCTGAGTGGCACGCCCGCCGCCCCGAACGCGTCGGAGAGTAGATCGGACAACCCGCCGCACTGGAAATCGGCGGCGGAGATATTGATCCCGACATGCTGGAAGGCGATCCCGCTACGGAGCCATCCGCCGACATCTTGCGCGACCTGCTTGAGCATCGAGCGCGTCAAGGCCGCCGCGACGCGCGCGTCCTTCGTGGCTTCATGAAACTGCGAGGCCGGGATGATGGAGCCGTCCCGGCCGATCATTCTGCACAGGGCCTCGACGCCGACGATCTCTGACGTATCGAGGCGAACGATGGGCTGATAATAGGCCCGGATGCGGTCCTCTTCCAGGGCAAGCGCAACGCTGCGGATCGCCTCGGATCGCTCGGAGATAGCGGTGCCCAAGGTCTCGTCGTGATGAACGAAACCACCGCGCTGGGTTTCCTTGGCGTGGTAGAGCGCCAGGTCGGCATTCTGGCGTACGGTCTCCGGTGTCTGATCCGGATGGTGTCGCTCGGCGGCGCCGATTGTGACCGATGAAAAAACCGTATGGCCATTGCAAACGGCGGGCTCGCGGGCCGAGGTAAGAATGCACTCGGCAAGCGATGCCGCCTTTTCGGCGGAAGCGGAACCAACGAGAACCGCGAATTCGTCGCCACCCAGCCGATAGGTTTCGAACGGCGTCACCGCCTTGGAGAGTCGCGATGCAACGGCGGCGATCAGGGCATCGCCCGCGCTGTGGCCGAATGTATCGTTGACGGTCTTGAGATTGTCGATATCGACCAGCAGCAGGCCCCAGTCGTCCTGACAGACACCAAGATCCTTTTCGAACCTGGTGCGGTTGGGAAGCCCCGTCAGGACATCAGTGAAAGCGAGGCGGCTATGCGCCAGCAATCGTTCCTGGCGCTCGAGGGCAATCATGCAGAGCGGCAGGCAGATCTCGACGATGCCCTTTTCCAGCAATGTCGGGCCGCGCGTCTCGCGGAAGTAGAACGCGAACGTGCCGATAACCTTGCCACCACTGCTGAAGATCGGGCTCGACCAGCAAGCGCGAAATCCAAGCGGCAGCGCCAATCCCTTGTATTTCGCCCAGAGCGGGTCGTTCGCTATGTCCCTGACGGTCACAGGTTTGCCGAGATAGGCAGCCGTTCCGCACGAGCCCACATCAGGGCCAGCCGGCAGGTTGTCGAGCGCAGCGGAATAATGCGCCGGCAGACTGGGGCCGGCGGCCGGATGCATACGGCCGTCGCCATCCAGCGTCAGGATGGAGCATACGATCCCGCGTGCCAACGCCTCTGCTTCCACGCATAGCCTGCTCAGCGTCTCTTCAAGTCCATCGCCCCTGGCGACCATCCTCAGGATGACATTTTGCAGTTCCAGAAGCATGCCCGACTCCATTCGCCGAGGCTAACATATAGATGGACGTTTTCAGAAGCGTTAGGCCGATGGATACAACTTTAGAAAATCCGGAGCCGGTGCGCCGTTGCTACGCGGTTTGTCTGTCGCCCATGCAGGCCGCGCGATAGTCATCAAGGCTACGCTGAACCGCGGCAACAAGCAATGATGCTGGATCGAGCGGCTTGCCGGACCAGCTTTCGAAAGCCGGAAGATGTTGACGGAAGAGCGTCGGCGGCACGGTTTCGCCGCGCAAGGCATCGATCAGGCGTCGGACTGCAGCTTCCGCCTGAGGCTGGTTCCAGTAATAGCGGATGCGGTCGGAATAGGAATAATGCCGCTGCACGCGCTGTTGTTGCGCCGAGCCGTGATAATGGCCTTGCCAGAAGACCGGGTTTTCCAGCATCAGCTTTTCCTTGTCGGCGAAGAGCGCGCGGGGTGGATAATCCTCGATGAGATCGCTGGCGATGAGATCCAGCCCGTAAAGCGCTTCCCGTAGCACGAAGGTCAGTTCGGGCCCGACCTTGAGAATGGGAAAACCATCCTCCACGAGATGCCTGAGCGCGGCCCGGCCCTGGTAATCGGTCGAATGGGCCTCGTAGACGAGGCCTTGCTCGCGATCGAGCAACTGCGTCAGCCCCCGCGCTTTCGTGGGATCGTAGATGACCACGTTCTCATTGCCGAATTCGACGCCGGGCTGGACGACGAGGCCGATCACGCGCGAGAAGGCATCTTCCATGCCGGCTTGCCGGAACAGATCGCGGTGAATATCGATGGTCTGCTGTGCCGCCGCCACACTGGTCGGTTCGAGTTCGGTGATTGCATGATGCGCCCCGCCCGGCGGCGGCACTTCGGTGCCGATGATATAGACCGGCTTCTCGCCATCGGCCTTGCGCGCGGCATATTCCGCCGCCTTCGCCAGCCTGAGCGCGCGCTCGGCGGTCGTTGCGTCGTCGAGTGCGGCAGGCTCGCCCGCGCATCCCATCGATGCGTCGAGATGGATCTTGCGGAAGCCTGCTTCGACATAAACCGTGACCATCTCCTCGGCTTTCGCCATGGCCGACGCTGCAGGCTCCGCCCGCCACGGGTTCGGGCCGAGATGATCGCCGCCGAGGATGATTTTCTCCACCGGCAGCTTTTCCACGGCCGCGATGCGGTGAACGAGGCTCACGAAGTCCGCCGGCAGCATGCCGGTATAGCCACCGAACTGGTTGACCTGGTTGCAGGTGGCCTCGATCAGCAGGATATCCGAATAGTGCGCGGCGTTCCGGGCGGCCGCGCGTATCACCAGCGGATGGGCCGAGCAGACCGAGGTGATGCCGACCGGCTTGCCGTCGCGGCGCGATTGCGCCAGCTGTCTCAAGAAATTGGTCACAGCGCTGCCCTCGGCGTGTTTGCAATGAAGTCGTCGAGCTGCTGGCGGCTGCCTGCGCCTTCCATCGGGCCCTTGACCGTGACATTGCGCGCCCCCGCCGCATTGGCATATTCCAACGCTTTATCGGCCGGCATGCCGAGCCTGCGGCACGCGACATAGGCGCCGCCGAAACAATCTCCGGCCCCGGTTGGGTCGATCTCCTCGACCTGGAAGGCCGCGCAATCGAGGCGCGTGCCATCGCGGCCGTAGAATGTCGATCCCCGCTCGCCGCGCTTGAGTGCGATCTCGGTCGCGTCATAAGAAAACAGCGCGTGTACCGCCGCCGCCTCACCGTCCACGCCCGCCGCGACGAACAGTTCGTCGCCTGAGGGCAGGATGAGGTCGGCGATCTCCACCAGCCTCGCAAAGCGCGACAGTGTATCTCCTTGGCCGAGCAGTTCCTTGCGCAGGTTGGGATCGAAGGAGATGCTGCCGCCACGGCCCTTTATGACGCCGATGGCGTGATCCATGATCTCCCAGGCACCCGCAATAGAGAATGCTGTCCCCATGACGTGCAGATGCCCGGCGCGCGCGATCAGCGCCTTCGTCTCACTGGTCAGGCTAAGCTGGGCGGCTGCTGATTTGGCAATGTTGTAGACGAAATCGCGCGAGCCATCCTCGCGGTAGCGCACGAAAGCGCTGCCGGTGGGATAATCGGCGCTGACCGAGACGGCCGACACATCCGCGCCGTCTGCGCGTAGCCGTTCGATGTTGATCCGCCCGAAATCGTCATTGCCGACCGAGGCGATGATGCCGGCCGAACCGCCGATCTTGGCGCATTGGTCGATGAAGATCGCCGGCGCGCCACTGGGATAGGGACCGGTCAGTTCGATCGGCTCAAGAAAACCGTCACCGCGATGGACCGCCATGATCTCCACCAGGATTTCGCCAATGGTGATGGTGGGACCAAGCTGGTCCGAGGCGAGTAATGTGCTTGTCATGATCTCATTTGCGGGCATGGATGCATTCTCAAGATTTATCTGCGTTATGACCGGGCTACCCGGCATCCTCGGCAAACCGCTGGCTCTCCATCGACAGATACCGCTGATGGAGAATGCAGGCCGCACCGAACGCCGGACCGATCGTCTCATTGTCGTTCATGACGATGGAAGGCATGGGGAAGCTTGCCTCCTGCGTCGACTGGATGTGGTGGGCGACGCGGGCGGCCATCAGCGGGTAGAGTGCCGCCACCGATCCGCCCAGCACGATCCGGTCCGCATCGATGACCCGACAGGCCTGGATGAGGCCGATCGCCAGCGCTCTCGCCCATTCCTCGGCAATTGTCACTGCGCCGGGAACACGATCGCGCACATCGGAGAGGAATGTCTGGAACGTCGGCTCGGCCTTGCCGGATATGGTGCGATAGTGCTGCATGATGTTTTCGAGGCCGAGCACCTGTTCGAGGTTCCGGTCCGGCTGTGATACGCCGTCGATCCTGAGATGGCCGACTTCGCCGGCCAGCCCGTTGGCACCGCGAAACAGGCTGCCATTGACGATGATGCCGCCACCGACGCCGCTTTCCATGACGAGGAACAGCGTCACGCCCGCATGCACTTCGTTGCGGCCATAGGTTGCTCCAATGGCGAAGGCATTCGCGTCGTTCTCCGCCACGACTGGAACGGAGACGGGCAGGACATCGCGCACCCGTTCCACAAGCGGTACGTTTTCCCAGCCGAGCAGCGGGGCCAGCCGAACGAAGCCTTGGCTGTTCATCTGCGCCGGGGTTGCGATCCCGAGACCCTCGCAACGATCGCGCCTGGAGGCGGGAATAGCCTCGAATGCCATTTGCACCGCCCGCTCGACGGCTTTCGTAACACCGGCGGACGCGCCGTCGAAGGGCTCGACGCTCGTCGAAATGATGTTCGTCCCGAGGTCGATCTCGACCGTGCTGATATGCTCAACGCCGATCTCGACGCCGATGAAGAAGACAGCTTCCGGTACGAGTTCGAGCATGATGCCGGGCCGGCCCGCATGGGTCGGGTTGGCCCGGACATGATGGCTTTCGTTGACCTCGCGCACCAGCCCGTCCGCAGTCAATCCAGCGATGATATGGCCCGAGGACGAGCGGTTGAGACCCAGTTTGCGCGCGAGATCGGCACGGCTGAGCCGGCCGAACTGATGCAGCGCCCTGAGAGCAGCCACTTCGTTTCGTTGCCTGATGCCGCGCGGCGAACTGGTGATCAACGCTGTCTCATTCACGCAAAGATCTCCTGAGATGCATGGCCGGATGGAAGACTGATGGCACAAGACCGCGAGCCGGTAAAATGCCGATACAGTCCGGCGTCGACTTTCCCCGCATGTTCAGGCATCAAGGCCGGGCATTCGTCGCGCGCCGGCGGACGGCTTCTTCCATCTTGAGATCGATGAATGCCTTGGCATGCCGGGCGACCGGCATATTGTCCGTCCAGGTATCGCGCCAGATGGCGCAGGCCAGCGACAAGCCTTCATCCACCACCGCGCTCGAAAAGGATTCGAAGGTGATGTCCCTCTCATAGCCGATGTCGAGAAGCGCGTCGAATATCCGGTCGAAATCGATGACGCCATCGCCGAGATAGCCGCGATTGCTCTCGCCGATATGGAAATAGCCGATCTTGCCGCCGGCCAAACGGATGGCCGCGGCCGGATTGGCCTCCTCGATATTCATGTGGAACGTATCGAGATGCAGCGTGACGTTGTCGGAACCAGTCGCCTTGATGAAATCCAGCCCCTGTGCAGTGGTGTTGAGCAGGTTGGTTTCGAACCGGTTGACGATCTCGAGCACGAGATCGACACTGGCTGCCTTGGCGACATCGGCGGTCCGCTCGATTGCCCCGATGCTGTTCTTCCGGCCCCGATCCGTCGGCATCCGCGAGTATTTGGTATGGGCGGAATAGAGAATACCGCCGAGCTTGGTGCCGCCGATGTCGCGCACGGCCTTGACGGCGTTCGCCAGAAGCGCCTCGCCGGCCTTCACCACGTCAGGCTCGTCGTTCGAGACATCCGCATCGAGCGGCAGTCCCATGGTCACGGCGATCTCGAGATCGAGCGCGGATGCTCGTTTCGCCAGTTGGTCGAGGTTGAATTTCTCGGGCCGGAGATAGGCGAACTCGATCAGCCGGTATCCGCAGGCAGCGGATTTTTCCATCGCGTCCTCAAGCATCGCCTGGGTGGCGCCGCCGGTCCAGACGAATGAATGTATTCCCAATCGGCCCATGTTTTTCCTCCCTTCCGCGCTGGCGGAACAGTTATGTTGTTATGCGCAACAAAATTGCCGCACTGCAGCAAATTCAAGTGTGGTTCATCGTGAAATTGATATAATGTTCTTGCGAACCTGTCGGCAACTCTCCGGCTACCGTTGCGCGAAATGAACGATACCTCGCGCTCGGCAGTTCTCCTCCCTTGGCGCCAGACATCTTAGCAGTTTGTCATTGACTTATTTGTAAAGAATATTAATTTGTCTTGTCAAGCAACATATAGTCCTGAAAATGCAACGGGACCAGGAGGAATTGAATCATCATCGAGGGCACACCTGCGTCTATCCGCTAAACCGCACGGATTCCAGGCCGGCGATCATCGATTTGAAATTTGAAAATTCTTGTGCATTGATGTCGTGGGGAAGAGGAGCCCTACCGACAAGAGACTTGGGAGACTGCGGATCAGAGTGAGCGAGGCGTATGCCTCACTGGGGAAGAGGAGTCATTCAATGAAGGCCGATCTGAAGATCGTTCCGGACTTCGAAATGATCATTTGTCCGCCTGCGGAATCCTTCCGCTGGAACATGCACGACTATCCATATTTCGGCGCCAAGTGGCATTATCATCCGGAATACGAACTGCACCTGACACGCACGACTTCAGGCGTGATGATGGTTGGCGACCATATCGGGGAGTTCGCGCCGGGCTGCCTGGTGCTGACCGGCCCCAATGTGCCGCACAATTGGGTCAGCGACATCGAGCCGGGCAAGCTCATCCGCAACCGCGACATGCTCATCCAGTTCAGCCCCGAATGGGCCGATCGCGTCACCGCCTTTTGCCCGGAACTCGGCACCATCCGCCCGCTCTATGAGGATGCGGTCTATGGCGTGGAATTCAGTGGCGCCACGGCGCTTGCGGGGCAGCGGCTGCTCGCCCAGATCGGTGCCGCTCATGGCGCTGAACGGATCGTTCTTTTTCTGGAGCTGATGATCGCGCTCGCGCGCAATCCCAACGAACGGCGCAAGCTTTCGCGCATGGCCCCAACCTCCGCGCGGGTTGAATTGCCGCCCGAACTCGATGTCGCGATGCGCTATGTGCTGGAGAACTACAGCGAGGACATCGATCTTGTGTCGGTGGCGAGGCTCTGCGGTCTGGAACCGCAGGCCTTCTCGCGCTTCTTCAAGCGCCAGACCGGCCACACCTTCGCGCGTTACGTGATCCTGGCGCGCGTCTATGCCGCCTGCTCGCTGCTCACCCAGACCTATCGGCCGATCACCGACATCTGCTTCGAAGTCGGCTTCAACAATATCGCCAATTTCAACAGGCAGTTTTTCAAGATCTGCGGGCGAACGCCGTCGGATTATCGACGCAATGCGCATAAGATCGGCACTGAAGCACGGCCCGACCCGTTCCGGGAGATTCGTGCTTTTTCGGCAGGTCTGGCCGTCGGCGAAAAAGTATAGGTCGCCTGCAAAGCACGCGTGGCACAGGCGGCAACCCCGCTCTAAGCTTTTGGGACGCTCAAGGGAGCGCGCCCCGGCCAATAGATCCGGTGTCGATCCCTGGTCAGCGAAGCATGCCTGAATGCCGGGAGGAGCCGTGCATTCGGGCTATGGGAGGACCCGGCTTGCGCCGGGTGCGAGACCTTGCCCGAAGGCCGCCGGCCGCGGGATGACAGATACCTGGAGGAGGAATCATGATCAGGAAAAGTGGAATTGGAATTGCCGCGCTTGCGATCAGCTTGCTGGCAAGCGTGATGCCTGCGCGGGCCGACTTCTGGTCCGATGCCGGCGCGAAATACAAGGGCGTCGTGCTGCACGGCGTGACCGAAAGCACGCCGCCGTCGAACTACATCAAGGACGTCCTGGCACCGGAATTCGAGAAGAAGACCGGCATCAAGGTCGAGATCGAAACGACCTCCTGGGACCAGATGTACGACAAGGCGATCAAGGACATGGAAGCCAAGACCGGCCTCTATGACATGGTCTATATCGAGCAGGACATCATCTACGCCTACCTGTCGCGTAATTTCCTCGTCGATATCACGAAATCGCTCAAGGACGACCCGTCGCTGAAGGCGCCGGATTTCGACGAAAGCCATTTCACGACCTTCGCCAACTACTTCAAGAATGCCGATGGCGATCTCTTCGGCATCCCAATGGAAGCCTTCATCAAGGTCTATCTCTATCGCACCGATCTTTTCAACGATCCGAAGATCAAGGAAGCCTTCAAGAAGGAAACCGGCAAGGATCTCGTGCCTGCCAAGACGCATGAGGAATATACGCAGATCGCGGAATTCTTCACCAAATACGGCAAGGACAATGGCATGGAGCTCTGGGGCACGACCGCCCAGGCACATACCGGCCATCCGGCATCCTGGTATGAATTCTTCGAGTCGATCGCGCCGACCTATGGCGTCTACAACTGGGGCATCGACCCCGCGAAGAACTATGCCGCCTCGGTTGAGAATGGTGGCCAGATGAACAGCGACAAGGCCAAGGCCGCCATGAAATATTGGCTGCATCTGCGCGACATCGCGCCGCCTGAATCGGCTGCATCGACCTGGACGGAAGTGGGCACGACTTTCGCCGCCGGCCGCGTCGCACAGGGCCTGGTCTATGGCGAAAATGCTGCCTGGATCGCATCCGATGCCGAAAAATCCAAGGTTGTCGACAAGGTCGGTGTCGCTCTGCCGCCCACGGAACCCGACGTCCTGAAGGAAGTCGAGGCCGGCAAGGGCTATCTCGGCTACTATGACGGCGGCGCCTTCGGCCTGCCGGTGACATCCAAGAACAAGGAAGCGACGCTGCTCTTCTTGCAGTTCATCGGCCAGGATTCGGTTCAAGCCGACTGGGCGGTGGCGGCTCCCCGCATCACCAACACGGCGACCTACGACGACCCGAAGGTCGTCGCCATGGATAAGAAGCTCAACGGCTACTACACCATGCTCAAGGACCAGGGAAAGCTGTTCGCCGGTGCGCCGCCCTTCCCGTTCCATGCCCAGGTGCGTGAAGCCACGGCTCCGATCTTCTACCGGATCCTGCTGGGTGAGGTCGGTCCCGATGAAGGTCTCGACCAGATGGCTGCCGCGGCGGAAGCCGAACTGAAGAACCTCGGCTACCGCAAGTAAGACGACTACGAGCCTGCGTCCGGGTGGCATCTCCCAAGACCGCCATCCGGGCGCAGTGTCCTCTCAAGACAGGCATCGAGCCTGCGTGAATATCCTGGGGAGCACGAATCCATGCGTTCAAACACAGTCGGCTGGCTGATGCTCGCTCCGACCATCGCGATCCTCGGCATCTTCGGCATCCTGCCCTTCATCTACGTACTCTATGTGGCGTTCCATCAGTGGAACCCGTTCGGCGCCAGCCCTGATATGATCTATAACGGCGCCAACAATTTTCGCCGCCTCGTCTTCGATGCCGAGTTTCTCTCCTCCATCGCAGTCACGATGAAATTCGCCTTCTTCGCGGTGGCAAGCGAAGTCGCGCTGGGTTACCTGCTCGCACAGCTTTTCATGAAGGAATTCCCCGGCCGCGGCTTCTTCCGCACCATCCACACTTTGCCGCTAATCGTAGCCCCCATCGTCGTCGGCTCGGTGTGGCGCCTGATGACGACACCCAGCATCGGCATCATCCCCCATCTTCTAAAAAGCTGGTTCGGCTATGATCTCAATATCGGCCGCGACCCCACCACCGCGTTTGCGCTGACCGTCGTCATGGACATTTGGCACTGGACGCCGCTGGTGACGCTGACGCTGCTTGCGGCACTGCTGGCGCTGCCGAAGGAACCCTTCGAGCAGGCGCAGATCGATGGCGCCAACCGCTGGCAGATCTTCTGGCACATCACGCTGCCGATGATCCGCCCCGCCATTCTTGCAACAGTCTTCATCCGCCTGATGGACGCGCTGCGCACCGTCGATGAAGTCTGGATGCTGACCTCCGGCGGGCCGGGCGCCGCCACCCGCTATGTCGGCCTGCATATCTGGAAGGTCGTCTTTCCCAAGACCGATTACGGCTATGGCGCCGCCATTTCGGTGATCGTGCTCTATCTCACGCTGGTCATGTGCTGGATACTCTACGTCGCCCTTGTCGCGCGGCGCGAACGCAAGAGGACATTCTGATGCCGAGCCGCAATCCTCTGATCTATGTCGCGCTTTGGGTGCTGCTCAGCCTGCTGACGCTGTTCCCGATCTACTGGCTCTTTGTCATTTCGGTGAAGCCGGCGGTCGATCTCTTCACCACGCCGAGCCTGTTCCTCGACACAATCTACTGGAAGAACTACGTCAATGTGATCGGCAACGCGACGCTACGCGGCTACATGCTCAACTCGATCATCATATCGAGTTGCAACGCGCTGCTAGTGACGACGCTGGCCTTCCTGGCCTGTTACGCGCTGTCGCGTTACGATCTTCCCGGCAAGGAGAACATTTTCTTCTGGACGATCACCAACCGCATGGCGCCAGCGGCGGTATTCCTGCTGCCCTTCTTCCTGCTGTTCACCCAGGTCTTCACCTTCGGCGACTGGAAGCTCTACGACACCAAGATCGGCATGATCCTGCTCTACTGTACCTTCAACCTGCCCTTCGCGATCTGGACGCTCCGGCCGACGATCGACGGCATTCCCAAGGAACTGGATGAGGCCGCGACCGTCGATGGCGCCTCGACCTGGCAGGTCATCTCGGAGGTGATTTTCCCGCTCGCCCGGCCCGGTCTTGCCGTGACGCTGATCCTCACCTGGGTCTTCGCCTGGAACGAGTTCCTGCTGGCGGCGACGCTGACCAGTTTCAACGCGCGCACCATCACGACGGGCCTTTCGGAATATGTGACGACGACTGGCACCGAATGGGGAGCGATGGCCTCGATCGCGGTTATTACCCTGATCCCGGCGCTGATCATCTTCTCGGTCGTGCAACGCCATATCGTGGCCGGCCTCACCTTCGGCGCGGTCAAGGAGTAAGCCATGCAGCAGCCACTCGACAGCGAGCACCCCGATCCGGAACTGGAGACTGCGCCGGCCAAGGCTGGACGCACCGGTTTCCTGCCGATCGTTACGAACTGGTTCGACCGCGTCTTCGTCGGCATCTATCTGTTTGTCGCGCTCGAGCTTTTCTGGATGCGCTTCCTCGAACAGGCGATCCCGCTGACTGTCTGCCACGTGCTGGCCATCGCGCTCGGCGTATTGATCGTCTGGCGCGGCTGACGACTTCATCGGAAAACAGGACAAAGACAATGAAATCGCTGGTGTTGGAAGAGAAAATGAAGCTCACGCTCCGGGATTTCCCGATTGAGCGGGAAGAGCATCTGGGGCCGCGCGACGTGCGCATCAAGCTCCACACGGTCGGCATCTGCGGTTCCGACGTGCATTACTATACCCATGGCGGCACCGGCATCTTCCAGGTCAGGGCGCCGATGATCCTCGGACACGAGGCATCCGGAATCGTGATCGAGGCTGGCGCCGAGGTCACTTCATTGAAGATCGGCGACCGTGTCTGCATGGAGCCGGGCATCCCCGATCCCAACAGCCGCGCCACGCGACTTGGAATGTATAATGTCGATCCGGCGGTTCGCTTCTGGGCGACGCCGCCGATCCATGGCGTGCTGCGACCGACCGTCGTCCATCCCGCCGACTTCACCTTCAAGCTGCCCGACAATGTGTCCTTCGCCGAAGCCGCGATGGTAGAGCCGCTGGCGGTTGGCGTGCATGCCGCGACCAAGGCGCAGGTCAAGCCGGGCGATATCGCCCTGATCATCGGCGCTGGTCCGATCGGTCTCGTGACGGCGCTTTCGGCGCTGGCGGCTGGTTGCGCGCGGGTCTTCGTCAGCGACATCGACGATGCGAAACTGGACTTGGCCGCCAAGCTCGGGCCCATCACGCCGATCAATGTCGCCAGACAGGATCTGGCCAAGGAGATACTCGCAGCCACCGATGGCTGGGGTGTCGAGATCGTGTTCGAGTGCTCGGGCCATGCCAAGGGCGCCGAGGGCGTGTTCGATCCACTGGCCCCCGGCGGCCGCGTGGTCTTCATCGGATCGCAGGTCCACACGATCAACTATGATGTCGGCAAGGCGATGGTGCGGGAGGCGCGTGTGGAACATGTCTTCCGCTATGCCCATGTCTTTCCGCGCTGCGTCGCCATGCTGTCCTCGGGCGCGATCGACGTGAAGCCGCTCATCACCCGTACCTTCGATTTCGACGAAAGCGTTCGCGCCTTCGAGATCGCCGCGTCCGCCCCCAAGGGTGAAGTCAAGATGCAGATCGTGCTGCCGCAATAAAAGGAAGAGAAATGGCCCACGTCACGGTCAAGGATATTACCAAGAAATACGGCGCGATGCAGGTCATCCACGGTGTCAGCATCGATATTGCCGATGGCGAATTCGTCGTGCTGGTCGGCCCGTCCGGATGCGGCAAGTCCACGCTGCTGAGAATGATCGCAGGGCTCGAGACGATCTCGGGCGGCACGGTCGATATCGGCGGCAGGGTGGTTAACGACGTCCTGCCGAAGGACCGCGACATCGCCATGGTGTTCCAGAACTACGCGCTCTATCCGCACAAGACAGTGGCCGACAATATGGGCTTCCCGCTCAAGCTCAAGGGCGCTCCGAAGAGCGAGATCGAAGCCAAGGTCCGCAAGGCGGCCGAAATTCTCGACCTCGGCAAGCTGCTCGACCGCTATCCCAAGCAGCTTTCGGGTGGCCAGCGCCAGCGCGTCGCCATGGGCCGCGCCATCGTGCGGGATCCGCAGGTCTTCCTGTTCGACGAGCCGCTGTCCAATCTCGACGCCAAGCTGCGCGTGACCATGCGGGTCGAGATCAAGGAACTGCATCAGCGGCTGAAGACCACGACCATCTACGTCACCCACGACCAGATCGAGGCCATGACCATGGCCGACAAGATCGTCGTCATGCGCGATGGTCGCGTCGAGCAGATCGGTGCGCCGCTCGACCTCTACGATCGCCCGGCGAACATTTTCGTTGCCGGATTCATCGGCTCGCCGTCGATGAATTTCGTCACCGGGAAACTGGCAAGCGAGAACGGAAGACTGTCCTTCGTCAGCGACAAGGGCACCGTGCTGCCGGTGCCCGAGGGAACGGCGAACCATGCCGAACCTGTCGTTTACGGCATTCGCCCGGAGCATATCGATGTGCGCGCCGATGGATTGCCCGCCACGATCTCCGTGCTGGAACCGACCGGTTCGGAAACCCAGATCTTCGCCCATTTCGGCGCCGATCCCATCATGGCGGCGGTCCGTGACCGGATCACCGATCGTCCGGGCGGATCCATTTCGTTGAAGATCGACACCGCGCGGGTGCATCTGTTCGACGCCAGGAGCGGCCGGCGCGTTTGAGCCACGCATAGGGATGGAGAAGCAGATGTTCTTCGAGAAATTCAGGATGGAGGGCCAGGTCGCGGTGATCACCGGCGGCGGGCGCGGCATTGGCCTTTCCTGCGCCGAAGCCCTGGCCGAGGCCGGTGCGCATATCGTCCTCATCGACCGGGACGAGGCGGTGGCGGAGTCGGGCCGGCAGGCGCTCGCGGCCAAGGGCGTCACTGCGGATACCTATGTTCTGGATGTCACGGATTCGAAGGCCGTCGACAAAGCCGCCGCCGATATCTTCGCCAGGCACGGCCGCATCGACGTGCTGGTGGCCAATGCCGGGATTGCCCGCACCGGCACCCGGGCAGAGGATACGCCGGACGAACTCTGGCTCAACGTCAACGATGTGAACTATAACGGCGTCTTCTGGTGCAATCGCGCCTTTGGCAAACACATGCTGACAGCCGGGCGCGGCGCGATCGTCAATATCGGCTCGATGTCTGGCTATATCGTCAACCGCCCGCAGTTCCAGACCTATTATAACGCCTCGAAGGCGGCCGTACATCACCTGACGGCCTCGCTTGCCGCCGAATGGGCCGATCGCGGCGTGCGCGTCAACGCGGTGGCGCCGACCTATATCGAGACCGAGATGACCAAGACCGTGGTCGACAAATCGATGATGGACATCTGGGTCCGCGACACGCCGATGGGTCGCATGGGGCAGCCTCACGAGATCGCCTCGGTGGTGCATTTTCTTAGCTGCGATGCATCGAGCCTGCTGACCGGCGCGACGGTCAAGGCCGATGGTGGCTTCACCGTCTGGTAGGAGGTTTTGACGATGGATTTCTCGAACAAGCAAGTGGTTGTAACCGGCGCCGGCAAGGGCATTGGGCGGGCGACCGCCGTCATGCTGGCAAAGCATGGCGCCAAGGTGATCGCGCTATCGCGTTCGGCCGCCGATCTCCAGGAGTTAACGGCTGAGATCGGTTGCATCCCGATCGCTGTCGACCTTGCCGATTCGGATGCGACGCGCGCCGCGGCGATCAAAGCACTGCCTGCGGATTTCCTGGTCAATTGCGCTGGCACGACGGAGCTCGAATCCTTCCTCGACGTTAAGGTCGAGAACTTCGATCTTCTCTATGCCGTCAATACCCGGGCGCCGATGATCGTCTCACAGGAATATGCCCGCGACATGGTGAAGACCGGCCGCAAGGGCGCGATCGTCAATGTGTCGAGCGTCGCGGCCTTCGTCGGCATTCCCGATCACGCCGCCTATTGCGCATCCAAATCCGGTCTCGACGGGTTGACCCGGGTGATGGCCAAGGAACTCGCCCCGAAGGGCATCCGCGTCAATGGCATACACCCCACGGTCACGCTTACGCCCATGGCCATAAAGGCCTGGAGCGATCCGGAAAAGGCGGCCGGCATGCTCAACCGCATTCCGGTCGGCCGTTTCGCCGATCCCGATGACATTGCCAAGGTCATTCTCTTCCTGCTCTCCGACGACGCAGCGATGGTCAATGGCATCTCGATGCCGGTTGATGGCGGCTACATGATCGCTTGACGGCTCTCACTTTCCCGTCGCCCTTCGGGCGGCTCCAGCATTTTCTCAGGGATAAACGCATGACACGCTTTGACGCAAAGATCGCCCGGATCAGGGCCGGCAACTACAAGCGCACGGATTTCATCATCGCGGACGCCAAGGATGGCGACATGGGGCCGAGCATCCCCTCCTGCGGGCCGAAGCTTGAGAAGGACTGCTCCTATACGCGCTACCGCACGCGGGCGGAATTCCTCGGCCAGGTCAAGGCCGTGATCGCGCAGGATGTCGTGGATATCATGCTGACTTCGGCGTCGAACCTCGAATTGCTGGTGGAAAGCGGCGCCTATGCGGCCAGCAATGTCAAGCCAGCCATCCGCGCCAACGACACGACGGATATCTGGGTGGGGCGCGGCGCAACCTATTCAAAACATCCGTCGCGGCCCTATCGCACGGCCTCGCTGTCGGTGAACCGGCGCCATACCGATCTCGGCCTCTATTCGATCACCTTCAACAACGACATCGATGCCGACTACGATTCGCTGCTCGCCTTCCTGGATTTCGTCGAGGATGCCGACGACAACGGTTTCAATTATTTCCTCGAAGTGTTCAATCCCAACGTCGATACCGGCATCGCGCCCGAACTCGTGCCACATTACGTCAACGACTGCATCTGCCGCGCGCTGGCCGGATTGACACGTGCCCAGCGGCCGCAATTCCTGAAGATCCCGTTCAACGGGCCAAAGGCGCTCGACGAACTGGCGTCCTACGATCCCAGCCTCATCGTCGGCGTGCTCGGCGGCGGCGCCGGCACCGCGCGCGACACGTTCGAACTGATCCACCAGGCGGAGAAATACGGTGCCCGGGTGGCGCTCTTCGGGCGCAAGATCAACCTCGCCGAGGATCCGCTCGCCATGGTGAAATACATGCGCGCAGTGGCCGATGGCGATATCGGCCCGCAAGAGGCGGTCAAGGCCTATCACGGTGCGCTGCAGTCTCAAGGGCAGAAGCCATTGCGGGCGCTGCAGACTGATATGGAGATCACCGAGAAGGTCTTGATGGCTTAAATCCGGCGAGGGAGACGAACATGGCCGGAAACGCGAGGCGCGGTTTCATCGCCGGCGGCACCTGGTGCCTGGATCGCAACCGCAAGATCGATCTGTGGCCCAGGGAGGATAGCGTCGGCATCGCCTGGGGGCTGGAGGAACGCGGTGGCGGCCCGGCCTGTAATCTGGCCGTCGATATCAAGCGGCTCGACCCATCCATTCCCGTCGAAACCATCGGCCTGATCGGCAACGATGACGCCGGCCGGAAACTGCTCGCCGAGGCTGACGGAGCCGGGCTCGAACGGCGGCAGATGCATGTCAGCGATCAAGCGCCAACGCATTCGACCGAGGCTTTCATCTCCCAAGTGAGCGGGCTCCGCACCCATATCTCGGACCTCGGTGTTTCGGCGCTTCTCAGCCCCGATCACTTCGATTTTTCGACCACCTCCGCTCGCTTCATGCATCTCGGTCTCCCCGGCATTCACCCGAAAATGGATGCGGCTTGGCAGGGCGATGAGAATGGTTGGGTGACCGTGCTCAAGGCCGCGCGGCGGGCTGGGCTGGAGACCAATCTCGAACTCTGCACCGTCACGCCCGAGCGGCTGCGCGGCCTCATCCTGCCCTGCCTGCCGCATCTTGATACATTGATCGTCAATGACAGCGAGATCGGCGCGCTGGCCCAGACGGTGACTGTCCGCGATGGCAGGACCGATGTCGAGGCCTGCATCAACGCCTCCGTCGGGATTCTCGGGCAAGGCGCCATGCGCCTCGTCACCGTGCATTTTCCCGATGGGGCGATCACCGTCAGCCGAGATGGCGGGCAAGCATTCGTGCCATCGGTCAGGGTGCCGCCCGAGGCGATCGTCGGTCCCAACGGTGCGGGTGACGCCTTCGCGGCGGGGTTCATGTATGGGCTGCACGAGAACTGGCCGATCGAGGAATGCCTCGGCCTCGGCCACGCGGCGGCGGCCTGCTCACTGAGGACGGCGGGCACGACCGACGGGGTCGTAAGCTGGCGAGAGTGCCTCGACATCGCGCGCCAATGGGGTGGCCGCTGAAGGCAGCTCAGTACAAGATTTCATCATTTCATCGAGATACAAGGAGACACATATGAGCAAGTATCTGGAAGGCAAGGTCGCAGCGATTACGGGTGCCGCCTCGGGCATCGGCCTGGCGAGCACGCGGGCAATGATCGAGGAGGGCGCCCGCGTCGTGCTGGTCGATCGCGACCAGAAGGCGCTGGACAAGGTCTGCGCGGAGCTCGGCGATGCCGCGATTCCCTTGGTGATCGATCTTCTCGACCCAGCAAGCTGCGCGACGCTCATGCCGTCGATCGAGAAACTGACGGGCCAGCTCGATATCTTCCATGCCAATGCCGGCACCTATATCGGCGGCGATCTGATCGAGGCCGACACCGCCAATATAGACCGGATGCTCAACCTCAACGTCAATGTGGTGATGAAGAATGTCCACGACGTCCTGCCGCACATGATCGCGCGCGGTTCGGGCGACATCATCGTCACCAGTTCGGTCGCCGGGCATTTTCCGGTTCCCTGGGAACCCGTCTATTCGGCCTCGAAATGGGCGATGACCGCCTTTGTCCAGACCGTGCGGCGCCAGGTCAACAGGAAGGGTATAAGGGTGGGCTCGGTGTCGCCCGGCCCGGTAATCAGCGCACTGCTCGCGGATTGGCCCGAGGAGAATCTCAGGAAGGCCAAGGAATCGGGCAGCCTCATCGAGCCGTCGGAAGTGGCCGATGCGATTATCTTCATGCTCACCCGGCCAAGGAACGTCACGATCCGCGACGTCGTCGTGCTGCCGACCAATTTCGATCTCTGATTGGAATGATCGAGGGCGATGGCGCCACGGCGGCGCCGTCAGCTCTGCCTATCCGCCGATCATCAGCCGGACCACTTCGTCATGCGTGGTCTCGCCGATATTGCGTTCGCCGGCGACAATGCCCCGCCGCAGCACGACGATGCGGTCGGACACCGCGAAAATATCCTGCAGGTTATGCGAGATGAAGAGCACGCCGCGCCCCTGCGCCTTCAGCGATTTGATCAGCGAGATGACCTTGCGCTGTTCGGGCACGCCGAGTGCGGCGGTCGGTTCGTCCATGATCAGGATCTTGGCGTTCCAGTAGACGGCCCGGCCGATGGCGACTGCCTGGCGTTGTCCGCCGGAGAAATTGCTGACCGGCGCGTCGAGACGTTTCACGTGGAAATCGAGCTTCGCCATCGTCTGGCCGGCAGCTTCCGCCATGGCCTTGCGATCGAGCACCGGCAGAAAGCCGAATGCCTTGCGCATCGGCTCGCGGCCGAGAAAGATATTGCCGCCGATCGTCAGGTTGTCGGCGAGCGCCAGATCCTGGTAGATCGTCTCGATGCCCAGCGCGCGGGCTTCCTGTGGCGAGCCGAAAGTGACCGGCTTGCCCTCGATCAGGATTTCACCCGAAGTCGGTGGATAGACGCCCGAGATCGCCTTGATCATCGTGGTCTTGCCGGCACCGTTGTCGCCGGCGAGCGCCACGACTTCGCCGGGGCGGACCACCATGGAGCAGTCTTCGAGCGCACGCACGGCACCGAAATAGCGCGAGAGATTGCGGACTTCGAGGAGCGGGGTCTGACTATTCATCTTGTTTTGCTCCACCACTGAACTTGCGCTGAGCCTGATCGATCAGGACGGAGATGATGATCACGACGCCGACGGCGATGAATTGCCAGAACGGTTCGACGTCGAGAAACACAAGCCCATATTGAATGACGGCGATCACCAGCGAACCGGCGACGGTGCCGAGGATCGACCCCGAGCCGCCGAACAGGCTGGCCCCGCCGATGACGACGGCCGCGACGCTGTCGAGCAGCAGCGGCTCGCCCGCCTGCGCCGCGCCCGCGGTGAAGCGCGCGGCATAGAGCGCGCCGCCGAGACCGGCGCACATTGCCGACAGGACATAGAGCTTCAATATATGCTTCTTGATGTCGATGCCGGCCCGGCGAGCAGCCTGCACATTGGCGCCGATCGCGTAATTGTGCTGGCCGAAACGCGTCTGGCTCAACACGTAATGCATGACCAGCACAAAGATCGCGGTGACGATGACGAGGTAGGGAATGCCGTAGAAACGGCCATTGCCCAGCATCGCGAACCAGGAATTGGACACCGGCACGGTCGTGCCGCCGGCAAGCAGGAAGGCCGTGCCGCGCGCCACGCCGAACATGCCAAGCGTGCCGATGAAGGGCGGCACCTTGAGACGTGAGATCAGCAGGCCATTGATGGCGCCGGGAATCCCTGCGGCGAGCACCGCGACGATGATCCCGATCAGCATGGCGACGGGCAGGGGCATATAGACGCCGGCTATATTCGTGACATGCGCCGCGACGACGGCCGCGAGGCCCATGATGAAGCCGGTGGAAAGATCGATGCCACCCGATATGATCACATAGGTCTGCCCTATGGCGATCAACAGCGGTGCGACCGCAAAAACGGCCACCGATTGCCAATTGTAGGGCGAGAAGGCGAAGGTGCCGCCGAAGGATATCCGCGCCCAGATCTCGAAGGTGATGATCAGGGCCGCGAGGAAAAGCCAGGCGCGCAACTGGGCGATGCGCTGGACGATCGTCTTGGCTACCTCGCTGTGATCGGCCTGCGGCGCGATATGTGTGTCCGCCTCGGGCGACACGGTGTTTTGTTCTGTCATTGACTGCTTTTCCGACAGCGGGAGGTAGGTTCCGCTTTAGCAAATTGCAGAGGCGGCACCTCGTAAGAAGATGCCGCCAGAGCGAAACGGACGGATCAATCCGAATAGATGAACTTCGCGACGTTGGGATCGGTGACGTTCGACTTGTCGATGACCGTGAAGCCGGTGCCGATCGAGATCGGAACCGAATTGCCGGTCAGGTGCGCATAGGCAACCATGAAGCCGAAATAGCCGATCTCGGCGGGATGCTGCGCGATCGCCAAATCCACCAGTCCGGAATTGATGTTATCGACGATGCTGGTCGGCGCATCGAAGGCAACGACCCGGACGGTGCCGGTCTGGCCCGCCTGCTGGACGCCATTGGCGGCGCCGAGAGCGGAAAACAGGTTGGCGCCGAAAACGCCGGCGAGATCGGAATTGCGGGCGAACACGGCCTGCAACTGCGACGCGGCCTTGTTGGCGTCATTGTCATTGAACTGGGTTTCCAGAACCGTGATGCCGGGATGGTTGGCCATCTCCTTCTTGAAGCCTTCCTCACGCTGGTCGGTCGTGGAAATGCCGGGCTTCACGTTGGAGACATAGACCTTGCCCTTCTCGCCGATCGCCTTGGCAAGCGCACGTGCGGCGATTTCACCGCCGAGTACGTTGTCGGACGCAACATAGGACAGCGGGAAGTCCGCATCGCCCGCGCCGGTCTGGTAGACGCCGGTACCGATGAACGTATCCACCGTGATGACGGGGATGCCGGCATCCGATGCATTCTTCAGCGGCTGGACAAGCTGGTTCTTGTCGGTCGGCGCGATCAGGATCGCATCGGGGCGTTTTGCCACGACGGCATCGAGAACCGGCACCTGCGTAACCGGGTTGAAATCCGGTGCGCCCTGGAACACGAGTTCCGCACCCACGGCCTTGGCTGCGGCTTCCGCACCCTTGCGCATGGTGATGTAGAAAGCGTCGGTCGTCAGGCCCGGGATCAGTGCGATGGTGAATTTCTTGTCTTGCGCATTCGCGCGGCCTGTTGCCGCGACGGTTGCCGCGGCCGCCATACCGGCAGTCGCTTTGAAGAATGAACGGCGCTCCATGGTCTCCTCCTTATGGGCTGTTCGTCTCGATCTGGTCGTGGCCGGTCAGCTCCTCAACTGGCCCGGTTGGCTGCATCATTGCCGTTTATAGCGGTTCGTCAAGTGAAATTTGTTCCAGAAAAATATTTCTGGATAATTTGGTGCTTTACGCAACTTTTTATATGAAGACTCTGCGGATCAGTCCAGCAAATCGAGAATGGCCTGGGCGGTCGTCGTGTCCGTTGCGAGCGCATTGATCATCCCGGAGCGCACCGCGCCGATGATGCCGCGCGCCTTTTCCGGCGTTGCGGCGATGCCGATGACCAGCGGCGTGGCGCGTAGTTGCTCGGGGGAAGCGGCGATCATCCGTTCCTCGCCGTCCCATTCGAGCAGCGCGCCGTCCTCGTTGATATAGTGGCGGATCACGTCGCCGGATGCATGGATGAGAGCCTTCTCGTTGGGTGTTGCAGCACTGGCCTCAGGCGGGTTTATCGCATGCGGAAGTCCTATGCCGACGATCGCGGCATCCAGATGATCCCAGAGCTTCAGCACTTCCTGAACAGTGGGATCGTTGATGAATGCATCACGCAGGTCGGGCGACGGAAGATAGGGCGCATGCAGAAAACGCGGCGTACCGCCCATCCGCTCGGCGGCCTGTCGGACGAATTCGTTGATCTGGAAATGCGCCGCCGCCTGCTGCATGCCGCCGGTCATCGGCACGGTAATGACACCAGGAACGCGCGGCAGGCCGGCCCCCACGACTTCCCGAATCGCCCGGCCCCAGCCGATACCAAGCACCGAACCGGTCTTGAGACCGGCGTCCTTCAGCATCGTATCGACCGCACTCACCAGCGCGCCCAAGCCTCCGGACGCCGGCGCATCGACGACCTGCGCCCGCTTGAGGCCAAGCCTGGCGATCAATTCCACCGTGATTGCCTCGGGCGTCGCAAGATCGATCACCTCGATGCGCACGATGCCGACGGCACGCGCCTTTTGCAGCAGCCTCGAAATCGTCGCGGTGGAAACGCCCAGCTTCTTGGCAATATCGACCTGGGCCATGTCGGCTTCGTAGTGAAGCTTGGCGACCATGTGCAGCATTGCGCGCGTGGTGGGGGTTTCCTGGGCGGGTTGAGGAGGCAGCTTGCAATTCCTTTCAGAAACGTGTTACACGATTGGCCGATCGATGAGTTATCGCTCAAAAACGCCAGTTCCGCAATGTGCTGCATCGGAATGCAGCAGGCCGAGAAATCCGTGCAGCGACGGATTCTCGGAACGGAGTTCCGCGCGTCTTGAGACGGTGCTCGAATGTTACACTTTTCGCCTGATATGGCGGGTTGAGGATGATATCATGACTGGCATGACGACGGCTGAATTGCGTGGATACCAGCAGATTTGCGGCGCGGATGGCGCCATGATGGTGATCGCCTGCGACCAGCGCGGCGGCATGCGGACCTTGCTGGAGACCGATCCGGACAAGCAGGCGGCGATCAGCAATGATACTCTCGGCTGCACCAAGGCCGACATCACCCGCTACCTCGCGAGCAAGGCCGGCTGCGTACTGGTCGATCCCATCTGCGCCGTGCCGCATCTGGTGGACCATGGCGTTCTGCCGCGGGAAACCGCGCTGCTGATCGGGCTCGACGCGTCGGGCTGGGATACGTCCCCCGAAGGCTATCGCCTGTCGAAGCTTGTGCCCGATATCGACGCTCGGAAAGTCCGCGATCTCGGCGCGACCGGCGGCAAGATCATGGTCTATCTCCGCATGGACAAGCCGGATGCCAACACGCACAATATCGCGATCCTCAAGCAATGCATCGATGACTTTTCACGCGAGAACCTGCTGCTGGTGGTGGAATTCCTCACCTACCGGCTGGAGGGCGAAAGCGCTGAAGATTATGCTGCGAAAGTTCCCTGGTTGATCGTCGAGGGCACGCGCGCATCGCTGGAATGCGGGTCCAAGGTGCTGAAACTGCCCTATCCCGGCACGCCGGAGGCCTGCCGCGAAGTCACGAGACTCGCGGGCGATGTTCCCTGGGCGGTGCTTTCTGCCGGTGTCGATCACGAGACTTTCCTTGGCCAGGTGGAAATCGCGATGCAGAACGGCGCATCGGGCGTCATCGCCGGGCGATCGCTCTGGAAGGACTGCATTTCGCTCGACCGCGAAGTGTCCCGCAAGAAGCTGTCGACCATAGCCGTTGGACGGCTCGAGGAGATCAAGGCGGTCATCGCGCGGCATTTCCGTAAAGGTACGGTCGCATTGCAAAAAGCCGGGTGAGCGCATGATGGGAGGAGGCCAGACGGCGATCGGGGTTGATGTCGGCGGCACGAATATCCGCGTCGCCCGCGTTTCCGCCGATGGACGGATTCTGCAAAAGGTTCATGGCAGGAGCGACGCCGACCCGGCACGGGCGCTGGCGCGGATCGTGGAGATGATCAGGACTGTCGATACATCAGATGTCGCCGCGATCGGCATCGGCATTCCCGGCCGCGTGGATTACCGGCAGCGACTGGTTCTTTCGGGCGGATATCTCGATCTCTCGGGTGTCGAGGCGGCAAAATGGATCGAGGATGAAACCGGCAAACCGGTTGTCATCGACAATGATTGCAGCATGGCGCTGGCGGCGGAGGCCGCCGTCGGCGCGGCCACGGGCTATCGCAACATCGTGATGCTGACCATCGGCACCGGCATCGGCGGTGCGATCATGCAGAATAACGAGATCGTCCGTGGCGCACGCAGTGCCGGCCAGCTCGGTCATATCACGGTAGACTTCAACGGGCGCCCATGCGCCTGCGGCCGGCGCGGCTGCGTCGAGACCGAATCATCCGGCACTGCGCTCGGCCGCCACATGGAGGAAGCCGGTTACCCTGCCGGCACGCGCGCCGATGCTTTGCTCGTCCTCTGCCGGGCAGGCGACGACAAGGCGCTCGGCGTCATCCGGCGCTGGGCCCAACCCTTGCGCGCGGCGATCGATACGATCTCCGCAACGCTCGATCCAGAAATTGTTCTGCTGGGCGGCGGGTTGGGCAGCGAGGCTTGCGAAGCGCTGAATTTCGCGCCCGGCGAGTCCACGTGGTTCGAGACCGATGTCCACGCGGCATCCTTGTGCGATGACGCCGGCATGATCGGGTCCGCCCTTGCCGCACTCGGCAGCGTTCGCGCAAAGCAGGGCGGTGGTAAATCCGTGCTGATGGTCAACGGCATCCCCGCCTCGGGGAAAAGCCGCATGGCGCACGAGATTTCCGTGCGGACGGGTTGGCCGGTCCTGTCGCTCGACACGCTCAAGAACCCCTTTCTCGAACATCTCGGCGGCGCCGACAGGCTGTTCAACCGCACCCTTGGCAAGGCGAGCTACCAATCCATCTGGTCGATCGTGCGCGACGCGCCCGAGGGATCGGCCTTCATCATCGATGCGTGGTTTGGCTTCCAGCCAATGGAATTGCTGCGCGATCATATCGCGATGTCAGGGGTTGGCCCAATTGTGGAAATCTGGTGCGACGTAGCCGGCGAGGTCGCTGCCGAGCGTTACGCCGCGCGTCTGGATGAACGTCCCGCCGGCCATCCCGGCGCGTCCTATATTCCGGAACTGATCGAACTCGCCAGCCGGGCCGAGCCGACAGGCTTGGCACCTCTCTATCGCTCCGATACGACTATGCCGGTACCTTATGACGCGATTTCGGCCTGGGCGCGATCGGCGCTCGGCAAGGGAGAATGAGATGACCGGTGCCAGCACGGGCATCAAGGCCGGCTGCCAGACCTACACCTGGGAAATGCTGGGCAATAGCTGGACGGGTGGGCCGGACGATCTCCTGACGGCGATCGCCGATGGCGGCTATGCGGGTATCGAGATAACCGACACGATGATCGGTCATTACGCTGAACGGCCGGCGGAGTTCGCCTCAGCGCTTGAGGATAAAGGTCTCGCGCTCGTTGCCTTCGCCATGGCCTCGAAGAGCGGTTTCACGGTCAAGGACGAAATTCCGAACGATCTCGATACCGCACGGCGCTGTATCGACTTCGTTGCCATGTTCCCTGGCGCACTTTTATCGCTCGGCTCCGCCACCCTCGTCTCTGATGGCGCCCGCGCCGACAAGTTCGAGATATCAGCCGAATTCTACAGCAAGGCTGGCGAACTCGGTAAAGCGGCCGGAGTGGATATCGCGATCCATCCGAGCTCGCACCACAACACGCTGCTGTTCGACCGCGCCGATTACGACCGGATATTTTCGCTGGTCGACGAGGATCTGGTCGGCTGGGTGCCTGATACCGGCCACATCCTGCGCGGTCATCCTGATATGAACGACACCCTCCGAACCTACAGCAATCGCATCCGCTATCTCCATCTCAAGGATGTCGATGCGGCCGGCCAATGGGCGATGCTGGGCGAGGGGGTCTGCGACATACAGGCCGTGATCGACATCTGCGCTGCCGCGCCGTGCTTCAACGGCTGGCTGGTGCTGGAGGAGGAATCCGATGCCGCCGCCGCGAATCCGGCCTGGGCCGTCAAGACCAATCGCGAAACGATGCGCCGTTATGGCGTCTGAGGAGAAGCCATGATCGCCAAGGAAGACCGGCGCTTGCGTGTCGGCGTGCTGGGCTGCGGCCCGATCGCACAGTTCGCCCACCTCGAATCCTGCGTCAAGGCGCGCAATGCCGATCTGCATGCAATCTGCGACGCCGCACCCGATCTGCTGGCGCGCATGGGGGCGACATATGAGCCCAACAAAATGTATGCCGACTATGATGCGATGCTGGCGGATCCCGAACTCGAAGCCGTGATCATTGCAACATCGGATGCCTATCACGTCCCGATGTCGATCAAAGCGCTCGATGCCGGCAAGCATGTGCTTTGCGAAAAACCCACCGGCGTGACGATCGAGGAGGGCGAGGCGCTTGCCCAGGCCGTCAAGCGCTCCGGCAAGGTGCTGCAGGTCGGGCATATGAAGCGCTTCGATCCGGCACTGGAGGCGGCACGCGATTTTGTCCGCGACGATATCGGCGAAATCTTCGCGCTCAAAGCCTGGTACTGTGATTCCACCCACCGCTACACCAATACCGATGCGGTGCAGCCGCTGCCGGTCACCAGCAAGCTGGCGAAGAAGCCGGCTGGCAATCCCAAAGCCGATCTGCGCCAGTATTTCATGCTCGCGCATGGCTCACATCTGGTCGATACTGCACGTTTCATGTGTGGCGAGATCGTCGCGGTTCGTGCCCGGCTTCTGGAGCGCGCCGGCGCCTATTGCTGGTTTGTCGAGACGGAATTCGCCAATGGCGCACTCGGCCATCTGGATTTGACCGTTGCGGTCCGCATGGACTGGCACGAGGGCTTTCAGCTCTACGGTGAGAACGGCTCGGTGCTCGCCAAGACATTCAATCCCTGGTACCTGCGCGCCAGCGAAGTCGAGATCTTCCACGAGAAGGACGCAACGACCCGCAAGCCGCTCGGCGCCGACGGACATTTCTTCCGCCGCCAGCTGGAAGGCCTGGCTGATACTGCACTGAATGGCGCACCCATGCGCGGCGCCGATATCGAGGATGGCATCGCTTCAATCCGCGCCATGGTGGCCATCGCGCGTTCGGTCGAAACGGGCGAGCGGGTAGAGCTGGCAACAGTCACGGGGTCTGTCTGATGGAGCTCGGCATATTCGCAAAGACATTTGCCGGCACTGACCCGCAACAGGTTCTGTCTGCCGTCCGCGACAGTGGTTTCGCGACCGCGCAGTTCAATCTCGCCTGCGTCGGCCTGCCCTCCATGCCGGATGCGGTTTCGTCGGAAACGATCGCCTCGATCCGCGAGGCTTCGATCAAGACCGGCGTATCGCTCTGCGCGCTCTCTGGCACCTACAATATGGCGCATCCGGACAAGGTGGTGCGGGACACTGGCTTGAGGCAATTGCGCACCGTCATCGAAACAGCGGCGGCACTCGACATTCCCCTGGTGACGCTGTGTACCGGCACCCGCAATGCCGATGATCAATGGGCTCATCATCCGGATAACAGTGACCTATCCGCATGGGCTGATATGGCGGCCGGGATGGCGCGCGCACTTGAAATGGCGGAACAGCTCGGCGTCGATCTCGGCATCGAACCTGAACAGGCAAACGTGGTGACGTCGGCGACCGACGCCATGCGCCTGATTTCGGAAATGGGCTCGAAACGTCTGCGCATTGTCCTCGATCCCGCCAATCTTTTCGAACGGGCCGATCGCTTGCAGGCATCCGCGATCGTTGCAAGGGCGATTGAAACAGCGGCGGGGCATATCGCCATGGCACATGCCAAGGACCGCCACGCCGATGGCCGCTTTGCCACATCGGGTCAGGGCGTGGTGGATTTTCCCGCATTCGTCGCGGGCCTGCGCGCGGCCAGCTTCGATGGCCCACTGGTCACGCATGGCCTAGCCGCTTCGGAGGCGCCCAGGGTGGCAAAGTTTCTCGCGGGTCTGGTGACATGAGCACAGTCCTTCGTCTGCCTGGGAGTGATGCGGAGCTCGTGGTTCACGACCGGGGAGCCGGCCTGCCGGTACTCTTCCAGCACGGGCTTGGCGGCAGCGAGGCGCAGGTCGCTCAGGTTTTCCCTGATGATGGAAACTGGCGGCGGATCACCGTCGAGTGCCGCGGCCATGGCGCATCGACGCTTGGCGCACGGCGGCCATTTTCGATCGCGATGTTCGCGGCTGATATCGTTGCGGTGGCGGATCAACTGGGTATCGACCGCTTCGTCGCGGGCGGCATCTCCATGGGCGCAGCACTGGCGCTCCATCTTGCCTGGACCCGTCCGGAGCGGGTCGCGGGGCTGATCCTGGTCCGCCCGGCCTGGGCCTTCGAACCCGCGCCGGGAAACATGCGGCCGATCGGCGAGGTGGCGGAACTGATCAGGTCCCATCCGCTTCAAGAGGCGCGGATGATCTTTGAGGCCTCGGAAACCGCCGAGCGCCTTCGTGCCGAGGCACCCGACAATCTTGCATCGCTCCTCGGCTATTTCGACCGTCCCGATATCGGTGCCTTCGCCGACGTGCTGGCCGATATCGCCGCTGACGGAACCGGCGTCTCCGAGGCCGATGCGGCGGGACTCCGGGTTCCAACGCTCGTCATTGGAAATTCGAGGGACGCCGTCCATCCCCTGGCGACGGCGGAGATTCTGGCGAATGCGATCCCCGGAGCCCTCTTCATCGAGGTGCCGGCCAAGGCAACCGATCCGGCCGCTCATTCCGCCGCCATACGGGCGGCCCTCCATCACTTCCTCTCCACGCAATTCAGTCATCGGAGTTTCGCGTCATGATATCGAAAACCCTTTCGGGCGCTGCCGCCATATCGGCACTGCCGCGCGACCGGCTGCTCGGCGAGTTCTCGCTCTGGTCGGCCGACCTCGCCAATATGCAGCGCGACCTCGAACGCGTCGAACCCTATGTCGATATTCACCACATCGACGTAGCCGATGCCCGCTTCACGCCGGGCTTCCTGTTCTTTCCGGATTTCGTTGGCCGCATTGCGGCGCTGACGGCGAAACCGATCCACGTTCATCTCATGGTCCAGGCCGATATCGTCGAGGAACAGGTCCGCCAGTTCATCGAGGCCGGTGCCGATCTCGTCAGTGTCCATGCCGAGAATGGCGAGGCCGGATTGCGGGCCGTGAAGCTCGCTCGGGAACTTGGCGCCGAGGCGGGTGTGGTACTGCGGTTGGAGACACCGGTCGCCGATGCGGAACCATTCCTCCGGAATGTGGCGTTCCTCACCCTGCTCGGCACCTCCATCGGCGTCAAAGGTCAAAGCCTGTCGGATAACGCCTGCGACCGGCTGCGCGAAGCGCGGTCGTTGATGCGGCGCGCCGGCCGCGAGAAGGAAATCATCCTCGCCGCAGATGGTGGTATCCGCGAACAAACGGTTCCCCTGCTTCGCGCCGCCGGTGCGGAGACGGTGGTGCTGGGGTCGCTGGCATTCGGCGACAAGGACCTGCAGGGCCGTATCGCCTGGTTGCATGGATTGGAGAGAGCCGCCTGATGTCACGCGTCGCGCTGGCCTTCGATCTGGGCGGAACCGACTTGCGCGCAGCGCTCGTCGACGAGGCGGGCGCTTTGCTCGTCTTCGCATCCATGCCGACCGAGGCGCGTGCCGGACCAGAGGCTGTCGTCGAGCAGATCGTGGCGCTGGCGGCAGACGTTCGGTCGAAAGTTCCGGAGGCGACCCCGGTCGGAATCGGCATCGGCGCGGCCGGGCCGCTCGATCCGGTCGCCGGCATCGTCATCGCGCCGCCCACGCTTTTCGGCTGGCGCGACGTGCCGCTTGGCCAAATCCTGCAGGATCGTTTCGATCTGCCGGTCAAGCTGGAGAATGATGCCAATGCCGCCGCCCTCGGCGAATGGCGGCATGGCGCGGGCCGGGGCGCATACTCGCTGGTTTTCGTGACGGTATCGACCGGCATCGGGGGCGGGGTGATCACCGATGGCCGCATCCTGCATGGGCGGCGTGGGCTGGCTGCGGAAATCGGCCATATGACCATCACCGATCACAGCGAACCCTGCTTCTGCGGCGGCATTGGCTGTTTCGAGGCGGTTGCTTCGGGTAGCGCTCTTGGCAACAAAGCCACATCCCTGACCCGTCCGGGCGATGGCTCGGCACTTCGCGCACTATCGCGTGATAGCGATGTAACGGGGCGGCATGTCATCGAGGCCGCGCGCGGCGGTGACGAAACCGCGCTCGAGCTCATCGCCGGAGAGGGTCGCTGGCTCGGCATCGGCTTCACCAACCTGCTGCATCTCTATTCCCCCGACATCATCGTGATGGGCGGCGGAATATCCAGTGGATTTGACCTGCTCGAAGGAACAATTCTCGCCACCATCCGGGAACGGGCGATGACCGCCTATCGGGATGTGCCGGTCGTTCCGGCGGAGCTTGGCAGCCATGCCGGCCTGATCGGCGCAGCCAGCCTAGTGCTGCGTCCATAGGCGCTCCCCCTCAAAGCAGTTCATGCACCTCGTCGATCGAAGTCTCCGCGGTCGGCTTGTCGAACACGATCTCGCCGCGCGCCATGGCCACGATCCGGTCGCAGGACTGGAAGACGTGCTGCATGTTGTGGGAGATGAAGATCCCCGTCAGCCCCTGTGCCTTCAGGCCACGTACGAAGCCGAGCACCTTGGTAGTCTCCTTGACCGAAAGGTGGTTCGTCGGCTCGTCGAGGATCAGCACCTTCGATTTGAAATGCATGGCGCGGGCGATGGCGACGCCCTGCCGCTGGCCGCCCGAGAGCTCGCCGACCAATGCGTCGGGCGAGCGCAGATGCAGGTCGACATCGGCGATCGCCTTGACGCTTTCCTCGCGCATGCGCTTCTGGTCCATGGTCCCGAAATTGCCGATGCTCCACTTCAGCGGCTCGCGGCCGATGAACAGGTTGCGGGCGATCGACATGGTCGGGATCATGGAATTGTATTGGTAGATCGTCTCAAGGCCGTGGTTCATCGCGTCCTTCGGCGAACGAAAATCCACTTCCGTGCCCTCGATGAAAATCTGGCCATCGTCCTGGCGGTGCACGCCGGAGAGGATCTTGATCAGCGTCGATTTTCCGGCGCCATTGTCACCCACCAGCCCGACGGTTTCGCCCGGATGGATCGTCAGCGATACATTCTTCAGCGCATGCACGCCGCTATACCATTTCTGGAGATTGCGGCACTCGATGATGGGTGTGGTCACTTGTGCGCCTCCAGCTTGATCTTGCGCGACATCTTGCCCATCCAGGCATTGGCCACCACGGCGAACATGGTCAGCACGCCGATCGCGAACTTGAACCAGTTGGAATCGACGCGCGACAGCACGAGGCCGTTGTCGATGACGCGGATGAGCAGCGTGCCGATGATCGCGCCGAACACGGTGCCGATGCCGCCGGAAAGCGCCGTGCCGCCGATGACGGCCGCAGCCACCGCCTGCAGCTCCAGCCCCTCGCCGATCGAGGGCAGAGGCGAGCCGAGCCGCAGCACCTGGAGCAGGCCGGCAAAGCCCGCCAGCATCGAGCAGAGCATGAAGCAGATCATCTTCACGCGTTTGACCGGAATGCCCATGGAGGCCGCCGCCTCGTTGAAGCCGCCGGTCGCGCGGATCCAGTTGCCGAAATTGGTCAACGACAGCAGTGCCGCCGCCAGGATGGCGATGACGGCGAACCACAGGAATGACATGCGCAGGATCGAGCCCTGCCAGATATAATCCGTGAACAGCCATGTCGGCAGGTTGTCGGGCAGCAGCGGGGGGAAGCCGCCGGAGATGACGATGGTCAGCGAGCGGGCGATGAACAGCATGCCTAATGTGGTGATGAAGCTCGGAATGGAAAACTGCAGCGTGATATAGCCGTTGATTAGGCCGATGACCGCGCAGACGGCGAGCCCGATCAGCACGGCCAGCGTGAATGGCACGCCATCCCCCAGCATCACTGCGATCGACATCGGCATCAGCGCAAAGACCGAGCCGACCGACAGGTCGAACTCCCCGCAGATCATCAATATGGTGACGCCGATGGCGACCAGCGCTATCTCCGGCAGCAATCCCATGACGCCCCTGATATTCTCGAATGACAGCAGGAAGCCATTGGATTTGACTTGGAAGACCGCCACCATGACGATCAGCAGGGCAAGCCCCGCCAGTTCCGGCTTATCCAGGTAGATTTTCAGGAAACGTTTCATCGCAACCACTCGAAAAACGGCGTCCTGCCCGGTGAGGCAGGACGCCGGCGTTTATGTCATTGATTTAGCGCAGGCCCTGCTTGGACATTTCCATGATCGTGGGAACATCCTCAGGCCGGACGACGCCCTGTCCGGTGTCGATGTCCGATGGCGTCAGGCCGGCGGTCTTGTAGAGATAGGCCTGCATCACGGGCATGAAGCCCTGCATGTAGGGCTGCTGGTCGATCTGCACCTGCACATAGCCTGATGTCATCTGCTGCAGCACCTCGGGCACCAGGTCGAAGCCGCCGAGCAGGACCTTGCCTGGTGCGACGCCGCGATCCTTGAGCACCTTGGCGACGCCAGCATGCCAATAGCCGGTATCGAAATAGGCCGTCGTGTTGGGATTGGCGTTGAGATAGGCGCCGATACGGTCGGCGGTCAGCGCGAGGTCGGTCGCCGAATCGATGCGGGTGATGGTGACTTCACGATCTTTGTGCTCGGCCTTGTATTCCTCGAGATATTTCATCACGCCGGCAGCGCGCTGTTCGGACCAGGTCTGCCCCGGCGCGTTGACGCCGACGAGCAGGTTGAGCGGTCCGTCCTTGGGGAAGTTGTCGGCCTGCGCCTTGGCGAGCGAATAGCCCGCGGCGATGAAGCCCTGGCCGATGAAGGCCTTGCGGGCATTGCCCTTGGCGCCCTGGCTGTCGTCGACATTGACCGCGAGCACCAGGATGCCGGCATCCGTGGCTTCCTTGATCACGGCATCATAGGCCTTGTCGTCGACGATCGCGACGAAGATGGCGTCCGGTTTGGTGGCGATCGCCGCCTGCAGGTTGGCTATGGCCTGTTCGACCGAACCCTCCTGCTGCGTCAGGATCAGCTGGCAGGTTGCCTCTACACGGGCGCAGCCATCGTCGAAGCCCTTCTTGACCGATTGCCAGAATGTGTTGGATGCCGATGAGTGGCTGATGAAGACGAGGTTCAGCCCTTCGGCATGGGCGGCACCCGACGCCATCATCGACAATCCGAGCGCCGTGCCGGCGATTAATTTCCTGAACATGCTTTCCTCCCTGGTTAAAATGGAGCTGACGTCTCGATCAGCTTTCTCCGTCGAACAATTCCGCCCGTGCGCGGGCAATTTCAGGCAATGAGTTGAGTATCTCGCGCAGATGCAGGCGAAGCGCCTGCTCCGCAGCGGTCTTGTCGCCGGCTGCGATCGCTTCGACGATCCGCTCGTGCTGGTCGATGAGGCGGTTGATCTGCATGTCGTCGACGCTGAGAAAGCGGACGCGATCCATCTGCGCCTTGACGCTTTCGATCACGCTCCAGGCATAGGCCTTGCCAGCTGCCTCTGCAAGCGTGTGGTGAAAGAGTTCGTCGAGCCTCAGGAACGCGGAACGGTCGTCATGCGGCACCGTCTTCTGCTCGGCGATCTGGCGGTGAAGCTCGGCTATCGTACCCTTCTCATGCCGCTCCGCCACGAGCCGGACGATGTCCGCCTCGATCGCCTCACGCACGAAGCGCACATCCATGACGGATGCGACGGAAATCTTGGTCACGAACGTGCCGCGCTGCGGCAGCACATGCACCAGGCCTTCTTCGGAGAGCTTGATGAAGGCTTCGCGCACCGGCTGGCGGCTGACTGAGAGGGTTTTGGCGACGTCGGATTCGGAGAGCCGCTCGCCCGGCAGTAGCTCGGCCTGGATGATCTGCTCGCGCAGGATCCGGTAGACCTGCGGGCCGACCGTTGCGCCCAAAGCCACCACGCGAGCGGATCGCGCTGCCAGCATTTGCTGTCCTCCCAGACGAATTCTTCTGGCTTGACCGTACTAACCTACTACCATACAAGTCAAGAGCATTTTGAAACCGACACGCTTACGGCAATCGGATTTCTTGATTGCCAGTCGCCGGCTCTCGTGGGAGGAGAGTGGAATGCAGCCGAAAGTTCTATTGGAAGCGCGGGATCTTGTCGGCGAGAGCATTCTCTGGTCGCCGGATGAAGGCGCGCTTTACTGGGTGGATATCGGCGGCAAGCGCATCCACCGGCTGGTCGTTGCGACCGGGCACCATGACCTCTGGCCGACACCGGATTTCCCAACCTCGATTGGAATGCGCGAAGGCGGCGGGTTCATCGTCGGTCTCTGCCGGGAGGTGTGCTTCTGGCAGCCGGATGGCGCGTTCGAAACCTTCGTCGCTCCCGAGCCAGATCTGCCGGACAACCGCTTGAACGAGGGTCGCGTCGCGCCGGACGGTTCGTTCTGGGTGTCCACCATGCAGAACAATCTCAACGCCGACGGCTCGCCCCGGGATATGGATCGCAATTCCGGCGCCTACTACCGGATCGATCCGTCAGGCACCATCACGCAATTGACGCCCAACGAATACGGCATCACCAACACCATGGCCTGGACGCAAGACAACAGGTTCCTAACGGCCGATACGCTGGCCAACCAAATCTATTCCTTCGCCTACGATCCGTCATTGAAGACGATCGGTGACCGCCGGACGATCGTGCGTGGCTTCGAGCGCGGGCTGCCCGACGGCTCCTGCCTGGATGCGGACGACAATCTCTGGAACTGCCGCGTGGTCGGCGGCAGTTCCGTCGCCTGCTTCGACAGCGATGGTACCCTGCGCCACCTTGTCGAGCTGCCCGTTTCCTGGCCGACAAGCTGCACGTTCGGCGGCACCGATCTCTCGACGCTTTATGTCACGTCGGCACGCTTCACGATGTCCGATGAACATCTGGCCGCCCATCCGCTTGAGGGCAGCGTGCTCGCCATCGAGACAGGGATCAGGGGCAGGCCGGAGCCGAAATTCGGTTGTGGACAGGCTGGTCTGGTAGAAATGTTGGTTCGAACGAGGGATGGAGGAGTTTTACATGGGGTTTGAAGGCAAGAGCATCATCGTCACGGGCGGCAGCTTCGGCATGGGACGGGCCTGCGCCGAACGGTTTGCCCAAGGCGGGGGATCGGTCCTCATCATTTCCAATGATCAGGCGTCCGTCGACAAGGCAGTGTCCGAGATCGGCGGCCGGGTGGCGGGCTTCGTCGGCGATGTCCGTGATTCGAAAGCGATGCAGGCCGCAGTGGCCGAGGCGGTATCGAGGTTTGGCGGCATCGACATTCTCGCCTGCTGTGCGGGCATCCAGCGCTACGGGACGGTGGTCGATACGCCGGAAGACGTTTGGGACGACGTGCTCGCGGTGAACCTCAAGGGCATCTATCTCGCCTCGAAATATGCCATCCCGGAAATGCGCAAGCGCGGCGGAGGCGCCATCGTGGCGATCTCGTCGGTGCAGGCCTATGCCTCCCAGGCCGGCGTCGCGGCCTATACCGCCAGCAAGGGCGCCATCAATGCGCTGGTGCGGGCGATGGCGCTGGATCACGCCGGCGAAAACATCACCGTCAATGCCGTCTGCCCGGCCTCGATCGACACACCCATGCTGCGGTGGTCCGCCGATCTCCACAAGGGCGATATGACCCAGGACGACATGATCGCGGCATGGGGTAAAGGCCACCCGCTCGGCCGTGTCGGCCGGCCGGAGGAAGTGGCCGAACTCGTCGCTTTCCTCGCCAGCGACAAGGCCCGGTTTATCACCGGAGCCGACATGAAGATCGACGGCGGCACCATGGCAAAGCTCGGCATCGTGCTTCCCGAATAGGCGCTCGATCGACGCGTCCGAACAATAGCCTCCAAGGAACCGATCCATGCAGCGGCCGAAAATCACCGACATCCGCGCCACGACCATCACCGTTCCGCTCGAAGCGCCGCTTAGGCATTCGAACGGCGCGCATTGGGGCCGCTTCGTTCGCACCATCGTCGAGGTCGAAACGGATGTCGGCATAACAGGCCTGGGTGAAATGGGCGGCGGCGGCGAAAGTGCGGAGGCTGCTTTCAAGGCGCTGAAATCCTATCTTGTCGGCCATGACCCGTTCGAGCTCGAACAGCTCAGGTTCAAGATCTGCAATCCGACCGCCAGCCTCTACAACAACCGCACCCAGATGCATGCGGCGATCGAATTCGCATGCATCGACATCATGGGCAAGTTCCTCGGCGTGCCGGCCTATGACTTGCTCGGCGGCAAAATGCGCGATGCAGTGGCTTTCGCCAGCTATCTCTTCTTCCGCCTGCCCAGCCAGGAGACCGGCAAGGGCGAAATCCGCACCGCCGACCAACTGATCGAACAGGCGCTGGACCTCAAGCGCACCCACGGTTTCACGGCGCATAAGCTCAAGAGCGGCGTCTTTCCGCCCGACTATGAGTTGGAAGTGTTTCGCGCGCTGGCCAAGGCAGTGGGCAGTGACACGGTGCGCTACGACCCGAACGCTGCCTTTTCGGTCGAGGAAGCCATACGCTTCGCCAAGGGAATCGAAGACCTCAACAACGATTATTACGAGGATCCGACCTGGGGCCTCAACGGCATGCGCCGTGTGCGCGAAAACACGTCGATGCCACTCGCGACCAATACGATCGTGATCAATTTCGAGCAGCTCGCGACCAATATACTCAATCCCGCGGTGGACGTCATCCTGCTCGACACCACCTTCTGGGGCGGCATCCGGCCCTGCATCAAGGCCGCCGGCGTCTGCGAGACATTCCAGCTCGGCATCGCCGTCCATTCCTCGGGCGAACTCGGCATCCAGCTTGCGACCATGCTGCATCTCGGCGCAGTGCTGCCCAACCTCGTCTTCACGGCGGATGCCCATTATCATCAGCTCACGGATGACGTCATCGTCGGCGGGCCGATGAAGTACGAGCGCGGCAAGATCGCCGTGCCCACCGGCCCCGGTCTCGGCGTCGAACTCGATCGCGACAAGCTCGGTAAATATGCCGAACTCTACAAGTCGCTGGGCGGCTATATGTATGACCGCGATCCGGCCCGCCCGGGCTGGTTCTCCACCGTGCCGAACACACGCTGGGCCGATCCGAACGATAACCGTGTCGTCAACTATTGAGGCTAACCAATCCCGCAGCCGTTCGAGGCCATTGGAAATGCAGGCCCCGGCCGCACTCCTGGCCAGAATATCTCGACTGATTCGTGGCCGCGCGGCCCAAGCGTTGCAGGCGCTTGAGGTCAATTTCCTCTGTTTGCGGCAGCCTCGCGCAAGTTTCGCCTGTTAAGAAAGTCTTAACCGTATCCATAATCAGCCAAGATCATGCAAATATCTCCAAGCCTCCATAGCTATGAGAAGACGCCGCGGAGCCCGGTCTATGACCGCAAACCCGTCGCATCGGAGCAGAATGACGATCGGGTCTACTCCCTCAGGGACGACGCCATAACAGGTAGCCAGACAGTACTCAGCAGCTCACTCGCCGAAGCGCTCTGGTCCATCCAGCGCACGTCGTCCGACGACGAAAGCCTGTCCGGTTCGGCGGTTGAAAACCTCTACCTGTCCTACTCCGAGTAGGCAAACGCTCCTCGAATAATTTTGATCATGTCCGGCCGGTGGGTGACCACGCGGTCCGATTTGCTATCTGGCGACAGCTGACACTGACGGTTTCGGGTTGCCAATCCGTGTTCTCTGGCTAGTCTGTCGAGCACATTGGAGGATGGCCAGATGGCTGAAAGCAAAAGCGGAAAAATCTATGTCGGCATCGGTGGCTGGACGTTCGAGCCTTGGCGCGGCACCTTCTATCCCGAAAAGCTGTCGCAGAAACGCGAGCTGGAATATGCGAGCCAGCACCTGACCTCGATCGAGGTCAACGGCACCTATTATGGCTCCCAGAAGCCCGAAAGCTTTCGCAAATGGCACGACGAGACGCCGGAAGGCTTCGTCTTTTCGCTGAAAGGCCCACGCTTCGCCACCAACCGCAAGGAGCTTGCCCTCTCCAAGGAATCGGTCGAGCGCTTCCTGGCGAGCGGCATACTGGAACTGAAGGACAAGCTCGGTCCGCTGAACTGGCAGTTCATGGAAACCAAGAAATTTGAACCTGAGGATTTCGAGGCATTCCTGAAATTTCTGCCTGAGTCGATCGAGGGCCGGAAATTGCGCCACGTCGTGGAAGTCCGCAATGATAGTTTCGCGGTTCCCGCTTTCGTCGAACTGGCCCGGAAGCACAAGGTTGCCTTCGTTACGGCAGGGGATTCGAAATTCCCGCAGATTGCCGATACAAGCATCGACTTCGTCTATCTCCGCATCATGGGCACCGAAGGGAAACATGAGAAGGGTTATGCGGAAGCTGAACTCGACGCCTGGGCGAAGCGCGCCAAGACCTACGCTTCGGGCAAGGTGCCTTCCGATTTGAAAACCGTTTCGGACAAGGAGGCCAAGGCCGAGCCCCGTGACGTCTATCTCTATGTCATCAGCGGCCACAAGGAACTTAACCCCGCTGCGGCGATGGCGCTGATCGATCGCTTGAACTAGGGTCAGGACCTATTAAATTCATGCAATTCTGTTTGAAGCCATTGGCTCCGACAGGCGGCCAATGGCTTCAAACCCTGCGGGCGAGGCATATTTCGTCCCTGACTACGTCGGAAAGGTTTGAAAATGTTGAGCATTGTCTGCACCTTTCCTCCTATTCAGAGACGAAGTCTGCCACGCAGAATGGATGAATTTAATAGGTCCTGACCCTAGGGTTGCCGACGGGCGGTGATCGGTCTATTTGGTCGGTTGATCACACATCTGCACCACGTGACCACCTGCCCGCAACACCCAAGGATCGATCATGGCCGCATCATCAACCGGAGCGTCGCCGCTATGAGCCTGATGGGTGGCGCAGGCGTGCAGGCAATCCGCTGGGGTGCACTCGTTCTCGTCTCCGCGCTTATCGTTTATGTGCTCGAAAGCGTGCACCTACCCGCCGCGTTGTTGCTCGGCCCGATGCTGGCTGCCATTTTGTTCGCCGGATTCGAGAAACAGGTCGTCGTGCCACAGGCCGTTGGATTAATGGCCCAAGGGGTGATCGGATGCATGATCGCGACGACCATACCGCTTTCCATCCTCGGCGAACTGGCGAGGGACTGGCCGCTTTTCCTCGCCGGCGTCGTTGCCGTCATTGTGGCGGCCTGTTCGCTCGGCTGGGTGCTCGCCAAGCTGCAGGTCCTGCCAGGCACGACGGCGATCTGGGGCTCGTTTCCGGGTGCGGCGTCAGCCATGACCATCATGGCGGATTCCTTCGGCGCCGATATGCGGCTCGTTGCATTCATGCAGTATCTGCGGGTGGTTTGCATTTCGGTGGTGGCGTCCACCATCGCGCGGATCTGGGTTGGTCACTCCGGCACGCCGCTGCCGGCCATGGTCTGGTTTCCGTCGGTCGACTGGTTCGCGCTTGCAGCGACGATCCTGCTGATCGTAGTGAGTTTTTTCGTGACGCGCCGGTTCAGGATTGCGGCGGGTATTTTTCTGCTGCCGATGATATTGGGCATCGTGCTGCAGAATACCGGCCTTATGAAGATCGAGTTGCCGCCGTGGCTGCTGGCCGCATCCTATGCGCTGGTCGGCTGGACCATCGGACTACGTTTTACCCGTCCAATCCTTGCGCATGCGGCGCGTGCGCTGCCGCGCGTGCTGGGCTCGATCCTGCTGCTGATCGCCATCTGCGGCCTCTTCGCGGTTGTGCTGGTCAAGTTCGCCGGCATCGATCCGCTGACCGCCTATCTGGCGACCAGTCCGGGTGGCGCCGATTCCGTTGCCATCATCTCGGCCTCGTCAAATGTCGATATACCATTCGTAATGGCGATGCAGCTGGCCCGCTTCCTGGTGATTCTGGTTGCGGGCCCAACGCTTGCCAGGCTGGTGGTCAAATGGTCGGGGCTGCGGGACGCGACGCGCCCCCCGCTGCCGTGAGCAGCCTCAGCCTTCGAGCCATTTCACCTGTTCCGGCGTCAGCCGTATATCCAGGGCCGAGAGGCTGTCCTCCAGTTCCGCCACGTTGCGCGGGCCGATCAGCGGGACGACCGGGAAGGGCTGGGCCAGCACATAACCCAGCGCCACATGGATCGGCTTGCGGCCAAGCTTTTCCGCCAATTCGATCGCGCGGTCGCGACGGCCGAAGTTCTTCTCGCTGTACCAGACTCGCACCAGTTCCTCGTCATCCGTCTTCTCGCGCCCGGCGCGCTCGGTGAAGAAGCCGCGACCCTGGCTTGACCAGGCGAAATTCGGCAACTGCCTTTCGTTCAGCCAGGTCTTCCAGTCGTCGTCGGAAGCAGCCACGCAGCCATCCCAGATCGGGTCGAGCATCTCGGCGAGCGAGAAATTGTTGGACATGGCGCCGGGCGGCGTCTTGCCGTTTGCGGCGGCATAGTCCATTGCCGCCTGCAGCCGCGAGCGCGACCAGTTGGAGCCGCCAAAGGGGCCACGAATGCGGCCGGCCTTCACCTCGGCATCCATGGCATCCACGAATTCGCCGACCGGCACCTCTTCGTTGTCGCGGTGCATGAAGTAGAGATCGACATAATCGGTCTTCAGCCGTTCCAGCGATTCGCCGAGCTGTTTCGCAATCTGGTCAGGATAGACCAGCGGCGAATGCGCGCCCTTGCCGATCAGAACAAACTCCTCGCGCGGCACTTGTCGGCTCGTGTGCCAGTCGCCGAAGACGCTCTCGGTCAGGCCGCGCCCATAGATCCAGGCCGTGTCAAACAGGTTGCCGCCCGCTTCGTAAAAGGCATCCATGGTCAGCGAGGCATTGGCGAAATTGGGAAAAAACTCGAACCCCAGCGCGACGACGGAAGCGGGCTTGGAAAGACCCGGAATCATCCGATGCGGCACACTGGATCCGGCTGTAACCTTGCCGCCTGATATGTTGAGCGTGCGGTTCCCCGCTTTCTCCGCATCGTATGTAAGCCCGATCGCGGCACGCCATTGATCGAGGACGCGCAGATTGCCGATCGAGTCGGCATGACTCATCCCGGGCGTTTCGAACTCTAATTTTCCCGATCGAATTGCCTCGCCCGCCGCATCGACCTCGAACGAATAGAGCCAGCTTTCCTCCTTGACCTCTACCGTCTGGCGCGTGCCATCGTTGAGCGTGATCTCGATCAGGCCCGTACCGCCCTCATGACCCGAGGCGAACCAGAAATCCCTGACCTCCAGCCGCCCCTTCGAGCCGATGACGCGCAGCGTATTGTCCTGGTTCGCCATGATGGAGCAGGACACTTCGGCCACGATGCCGTTCGCGAACTTCAAGAGCGCCGATGCCCATTCATCGATACCAGTCTCGCCGAGATAGCCGGCACCTGATACCGAGACTGGCTCCGCATAGGGCTTTCCCTCAGTAGCACCAGCTATTAGCCGCGCCATGGAGACCGGGTAACCGCCGACGTCGAGAATGCCGCCGCCGGCCAGCGCATTGGCGAATAGCCTGTGCTCCGGCTTCACCGTGCCCATGTTAAAGCCGAAGCTTGACCGGATGATCCTGACATCGCCGATCACGCCGCTCCTGATCAGTTCGACAATCCTGGCGGTCTGCGGATGGAGGCGATACATGAAGGCCTCGCCCGAGAAAACGCCCGCCTTGCGCGCTTCGTGATAGATCGCCTCGGCCTCGTAGGACGAAAGAGCGATCGGCTTTTCGACCAGCACATGCTTGCCCGCACGAACCGCCTTGATCGCCCATTCAGCGTGCCCGATATGCGGCGTCGCGATATAGACCGCCTCGATTTCAGGATCGTCCAGCAGCGCCTGATAACCTTCGATGACGCGGGCGCCGGGGAAATTCTCCGCAAGGCCGGGCTTGTTGGAATCGCGGGTCGCGATGGCGACCAGCTTGCCACTCTTGGAATGGGCGAGCCCGCCCGCAAAGGTGCGGGCGATGGTGCCGGGGCCAATAATTCCCCAGTTGACCGGTTTTGTGCCGTTCATATCAGTCTCCATCAATATTTCATGGCGCGGGAAAACCCGCTATTTAACGCGGAGGCCCGCGCTATCGAAAAGAAACGTATCCGCTGCGGCGATGCCGACGGTCAGCGAATCCTTGTTGGTCGCGTCGCGGGAATCTTCCCGCTCGATGATGATCCGTTCGTCTTTGGAAACATGGGCGTAGACGTAGGATGTATTGCCGAGATGCTCGGCGACATCGACCTCGACGGTGAGATCGGCGTCACCCTGGCCGGGTGCCGCGAACTTCTCCGGCCGGATGCCGAGGCTGACGTCGTCGCCCCGGTTCAGAGCTGTGGAAGCAATCGGAAGTGTCAACCGCACGTCCGGCTGGTTCACCAGGGACACAATGACCTCTCGGGTCTCGATGGTTACGACCTTGGCCTTGAAGAAATTCATTCGTGGCGAGCCGATGAAGCCTGCGACGAACATGTTGGCCGGATCATCATAAAGGTCGAGCGGCGCACCGGCCTGCTCCACCTCGCCAGCGCGCAGCACCACGATCTTGTCGGCCAGTGTCATCGCCTCGACCTGGTCATGGGTGACATAGACGATCGTGGTCTTGAGTTCCTTGTGCAGCTTGGCGATCTCGACCCGCATGTGGACGCGCAGTTCCGCATCGAGGTTGGAGAGCGGCTCGTCGAACAGAAAGACATCGGGATTGCGCACGATCGCCCGGCCGATGGCGACGCGCTGACGCTGGCCGCCCGAGAGTGCCTTGGGCTTGCGGTCCATCAGGGGGCCGAGTTCGAGGATGCGCGCGGCATCGTCCACGCGGCGGTCGATCTCCTGCTTGTCCTGGCCTGCAAAGCGCAGGGCGAAACCCATATTCTCGCGCACCGTCATATGCGGGTAGAGCGCGTAGGACTGGAACACCATGGCGATGCCGCGCTTGGACGGATCGACGTCGTTCATGACCTTGCCGCCGATCTCCAGCGTTCCCGACGTGATGTCCTCGAGCCCCGCGATCATCCTGAGCAGTGTGGACTTGCCGCAGCCGGACGGCCCGACGAAAACGGTGAAAGCCCCGTCCTCGATCGAGAGGTTGACGCCCTTGATGATCTCAAGTGCTCCGAAACTCTTGCGTATGTCGGTCAGACGGACCTCGGCCATGGGTTCTTCCTCAGGTCACTGAAATCGTGATGGTTTTTGTATCGAAGCGCCGGCTCTTCGCGGTCAGCGTCAGCGTGCCCGCCTCATCGCCCGCCTCGATCCACAGCCCGGTGGCGCCGCCCTTCAGCGTATGGTCCGATGGGCCGATAATCCGGCCGGGGCCTTTGAGCGTCAGGCTCACTGGCTCCTCGAAGAAGGGCAGCAGGTTGCCGCTCTGGTCGAGCGCACGGATGACGACGCGGGTCGCGTCCTTCTCCCCGGAGCGCAGTGCCAGATCGTCAGCCTTGACGTCGAGGGTGGTGGGTACCGGATCGGCGGCAAGCGTGATCGACTTGACCGCCTTGCCGCCGACGAAACCTGTGATCACGCCCTGCCGCCAGACATGCCCCCAGCGGCCGATCTCGTCGGGCGTTATATTGCGGTGATCGAGGACGACCGGCGCATGTGGCAGATGCTTGTAAGTCTCCCGATCAGGATCCACACGCTTGGGCGGAAAGTCGCCGAATTTCACTTCCACATAATCGCAATTGGTGAGTACGATCAGCGGCAGGATGCCGCCGATATTGCGCTCGCCGCGCGCCCAGTAGGTCACCGGCTGCAGCACGACGCCATCCTCCGGCTCGCCCTGGCTGGCATAGGCGGCGGCGGCGAATTTCGGGATACGGTACATGTCGAGCACGCCGTGATAGCAGATGCGGTCGCCCGAGCCGAAATCCTTGTGAGTGTTGTAGTCGGCGTAGCACCAGCCGGTGGAACCTGAGATGTTCTGGTCGCCGGCCGCCGCGTCGAGGATCAGCAGGTGGCGGGTCACATGCTCGGCCTGCCGCTGCTCCTGGTCGAAGCGCTTGGTCGGGTACATGTGGCCGTTATATTCGGTGATCATATAGGGGATCGGCCGCGTAATGCCGGTGGTTTCCACCCGGTCGCGGAGCACGACCCGGCCGCGGTTGTTACCCGGCAGTTCCTCGTTGCCGAGCACGAAATCGTTCATCGTATAGACGTCTTCGAGGAATTCGGAATTGGTGATGAATCGCACGCCGCCGGTCTGCCGGGTCGGGTCCAATTCGCGGGCAAGACGGTTGGTCTCGGCGTAGAAGTCGTGATTGTCCTGGCTCTCGTTGATGCGCACACCCCAGATGATGATCGACGGGTGGTTCCAGTCGCGCTCGATCATGCGGCGAACGTTCTCGATCGATTCCTGCTGCCACGCCTGGTCGCCGATATGCTGCCAGCCGGGGATTTCCTCGAAGACCAGCAGCCCGATCTCGTCGCAGCGGTCGAGGAACCATTTCGACTGCGGATAGTGCGAGGTGCGCACGATGTTGCAGGCGAGTTCATGCTTCAGAATGTCGGCGTCCTTTTCCTGCGCCCGCCGGCCCATCGCGTAACCCGTGTGCGGCCAGGACTGGTGGCGGTTGAGGCCACGCAGCTTGAGCGGCTTGCCATTGAGCAGGAAGCCGTCAGGCGTGAACTCCGCGGTGCGGAAGCCGAAGCGCTGGGCCAGGAAGTCGGTGCCGTGCTCGGTTTCGAGCTTCAGTGAGAGGGCGTAGAGCGCTGGATTGGTGATGTCCCAGAGATCGATGCCGCCGAGATCGGAGAAGGAAAGCGTGGCTTCGGCACCGTTCATTTCGACCGAACCGGAAGCCACTTCCGAGCCCCCCTTGGCGCGGATGATGGCCGATAGTTTGCCGACGAAGGGTCTGCGCTCCGGATTGCGGATGATAACACGCGCTGTGAGGGTCTTTCTCTCGGCAAGCGCATCAGGTGTCTCAATCTTGACGTTGCCGATCGAGACCGGGCTCGTTACCTTAAGCCACGCATCGCGATAAATTCCCGCGTAGCAGAGATAATCGATCTGACCGCCGAAGGGCGGAATCTCGGGGTTCTCGGAACCGTCGATCTTCACCGTCAGCAGGTTGTCGCCCTGGCTGAGATGCGGCGTCAGCCTCGCCTCGAATGGCGTGTAGCCATCCCGGTGAGCGATGATTTCGACACCGTTGAGATAAACCACGCTGTCGGCCATCGCGCCATCGAAGACGACGGAGACTTCGCGGCCTTCGAATTCGGGCCGCCATGCAATGATATTCTGGTAGGTGAATGCCTTCTGATAGCTCGTTTCGTCAAAATAATTGTACGGCAGTTCCACGGCCGAATGCGGCAGCCGCACGGTCTCGCCGGCCTGCAATGCATGGATGCGCACCGGCCCAAAACCCTCGCTGAATACCCAGTTACCGTTGAAACTCTCTAATATGCGCATTCCGAAATCCTATTTGACTGAACCGAGCATGCCCTGGACGAACTGCCGTTGCATGGCGAAGAAGATGGCGAGCGTGGGAAGGGTGGCGAGAATGACGCCGACCATCACCACGCCGAAATCGGGATAATAGGCCGAGGCGATCGAGGAGACGACGAGCGTGATGGTCTTGGTCTCGTTCGATTGCAGCACGATCAACGGCCAGAGATAATTGTTCCAGTTGGTCATGAACACGATGACGATCGCCGCCGCATAGGTCGAGCGCATCACCGGAACATAGATGTAGAGGAAGATCTGCCATTCCTTGAGGCCATCGACCTTGGCGGCGTCGCGCAACTCGGTCGGGAAGGCCTTTGTCGATTGGCGGAAGTAAAAGATGATGAAGGCGGACGCGATTGTGGGCAGCATGATCGCAAGATGCGTGTTGATCATCCCGATCTTGCCCATCATCATGAAAAGCGGGATCATCAGCGCCGCGAAGGGCACGAAAAGCGTGAGCAACATCAGCGAATAGATGCGGTCGCGCCATTTCGACTTGAACATCTCGAAGCCGTAGCCGGCGAGAGAGGACACGGCGATCGTCAGGAGGGTGGCAAGCACCGCCACCTTGGCCGAGTTCCAGAACACCAGCGGCACATCGACAGCGGTGAAGAATTTCGTGACATTCTCCGCCAGCGCGGAGCCGAAGGTCACCTTGCCGGCCATGATCTGGATCGACGAATTGGTCGCGCTGATCATCATCCACGCGAAGGGGAAAAGCGACAGGAAGGCCATGACGCCAAGGAAGAGATACTGGCCGGCGGTCGCAACCGTGCTCGAGCGGATCATGACCGGTCCCTCGCGGCATAGAACTGGAGGAAGGCGAAGAGCGCCACCATGAGAACGACGACATAGGACATGGTTGCCGCATAGCCGTAGCTCGGCATCTGCCGGAAGGTGACGTTGTAGATGTATAGCGACAGCGTCATCGTGGAGTTGGCCGGGCTGCCGCGTCCTTCGGTCAGGTTATAGACCTCGTCGAACAACTGGATCGTGCCGATGGTCGATATGATCGTGGTGAACAGTATCACCGGCTTGAGCATGGGAATGGTGATGTAGAAGAAGCGCGCCCAGGCCGGCACGCCGTCGATTCGCGCCGCCTCGTAGATCGACTTGTCGATATTCTGCAGCGCGGCGAGATAGAAGATCATGTTGTAGCCCGTCCAGCGCCAGGTGATGGCGATGATGACCAGCAGTTTGGCCCAGAAGGGTTCGGTGAACCAGCCGATCGGTGAATCCATGATACCTGCCGCCATCAGCGCCGAATTCACGACGCCATCGACCGAGAACATGCTCTTGAAGAGGATCGACTAGGCGACCAGCGAGGCCACGCAGGGCAGGAACAGCGCGGTGCGAAAGAAGCCGATGAACCTCAGCCGGTCATTGTTGAGCACAGACGCCATCAGGAGCGCCAGCATGATCATGATGGGCACCTGCACCACGAAAAAGATGATCGTGTTCGACAGTGCGTGAAGGAAAACCGGATCGTTCCACAGCCGGACAATGTTGGCGAAGCCGCCGAATTTTATCATCAGCCCCTTGCCGGTGTAGAGCGACCAGGAAAGTGAACTGAAAATCGGGTAGATGAGAAAGACCGCGATCAGGAGGATCGACGGGGCGATGAACAGCCAGCCGTTGACGTCATAATATCGCTTCAATCCGCCCGCGCGTGCCGTGGCCATGACCGTCTCTCGTCCATGAGGAATAGGATCACTGAGACGCATGCGGCCTTGCCAAGCCGCATGACGCCCCAGGGAGTGGACAGGCGGCAGGCCGCCTGTCCGGAGGATCGGTGCTACTGGATCTGGCCTTCGGCCTGGCTCTGTATCGATTTCAGCACGTCATCCACCTTGGCGCCCTTGGCAAGTTCGGGAAGATGCGCGGTGACCGCCGTGTCCACTTCGTTGGTGAAGATGCCGTAATTGACCGAGGGAACCTTGGCCAGCCAATCGGAGAAGTTCTGCCATACCGGCTCTCCGCCGAAGAAGGCGTCCTTCTCGGAATAGGCAGGTCCGGAACGGGCCGCGAGCAGCGAGCCGACAGCGCCCTGGTTGACCAAGATCTTCTGGTAGAAATCGATATCCTTGGCATAGACCTCGTTGAGGAAGTCGATCGCCTCGTCCTTCTCGGCAGAGCTTTCTATCACATACCAGCTCGAACCGCCGAGGTTGGAGGTGTTCGAAGCACCTTCCACATTAAGCTTCGGAATTGGTGCAACGCCCCATTTGCCGCTCTGGTCGGCCTGTGCCTTGACCGTGCCGGTGATCCAGACGCCTGTCGTCACGCTGGCGACATCGCCGGAGGTGAAGCTGCCGACCCATTCGGTCCAGCCGGCCGCAGGCTTGTAGATGCCGGCCTGCAGGATCTTCTGCTCGGTTTCGAGCGCGGCCTTCAGCGCCGGGTTGCCTTCGATCGAGAGATTGCCGTCCTTGTCGAAATACCAGCCGCCGGCCGATTGCATCAGGATGCGGATGAAGCCGGCGTCGTTGACGTCGAGACCCATCATCTTCTTGCCGGTCTTGGCTTCGACCGCCTTGCCGATCTCTATGAACCGGTCCCAGGTGAGGTCCTGCATATCAGCAGGCTTGAAGCCCGCCTGTTCGAGATAGTCCTTGCGATAGTAGAGACCAGTAACGCCGGAATCGAAGGGCATGCCGTAGACCTTGCCGTCGACCGTCATCAGCTGCACCTTGTAGGGTGCGAAACCGGTATAATCGACCTTGCCGGACATTTCGGCGAAGGCGCCGGCAAAGGACTGCAGGTACTTCTGCGCGCCGTAATCCTCGATCAGCACGATATCCGGCAGTGCGTCCGTCGTGCCGGATGCCAGCGCGGTCTGCAATTTCTGCTCGACGTCGGTCTTGGCGAAATCGACCACGTTGAATGTCGTGCCGGGATGCTTGGCGGTATAGCGCGCGCCGGCTTCCTTCATGATCGCGACGTTGAAATTGGGGTCCCAGCACCAGATGGTCACTTCGCCGGCGAATGCGGCGGATGCCGTGAGTATGCTCGCTCCAGCGAGCGCTGCCG
>Ga0307515_10001285_pt1 | contig 56988 bp, 38 predicted proteins | sample 17_EM_MG_FD_194513 | JGI IMG/M metagenome (GOLD analysis project Ga0307515, IMG submission 194513) | Populus trichocarpa ectomycorrhiza microbial communities from riparian zone in the Pacific Northwest, United States - 17_EM | ecosystem: Host-associated > Plants > Roots > Unclassified | place...
CAAAAAAATATTTTTTGATTTTTGATTTTTTTTCTTTTACTTGGCCGGACCCGAAATAAAATTGGGCTGGGACCGACCCCAAATAAAATACCAACTATCTTATATTGGGTTGGACTCAGCCCAGTCGTGTGGACTGGGTTGATGATCCAACCCGGACTGGTTACTGTGCCATGCACAGTAAACAGTTAATTATAATTACCCGGTTACTGTGCTCATGCAGAGATGAGGAGGAGAGAATTACCTGGAGGTGGCGCTGTTGTCGCGGTGGACAACAACTGTGTTGTGGTGGCAGGAAGTGTTTCCAACGACGGAGAGAAAGGACCAGAGAGATGTTACAGTATTTATCTTCTTCCTTGTCTATCTTTTGTTTTTCGGCTCTCTTTTCTTCTATCCTTCCGTTCTTTGGCTCTCTGTTTTTATTTTGTTTTGTTCTGGCTGCGGCGGTGCTAGTGGCAGCTCACGGTGCTGGTGGCGGTGGCAAACCGGGGAGAGCTGAGGGTGGGCGGGAAACAGGTGGCAGCTGCTGTGATGGTGGTTCTGCAGCTGTTCTTCTTCTCTGTTCTGTGTTCCTCCCTCTGTCTGTCTCTGTTTTTGCTTCTTCTTTCGTTTCTCACGGTGCAGGTGCTATTATCGACGACTGGGAGGACGGTGGCGGCTGGCGGTGGCTCTGGTGGTTGTGGCAGGAGGCCACGGTGGAGAGAGAAACAGAGAGGAAAATGTTGGCTGGAACCGGAAATGTTTGGTTTTTTGGCTGACTTTGGGCCAAATTTTCTCCACCCCTGGAGCATGAAGATCAAATATATTTATAGGTAGTGGAAGAGGGACATTTTGTCTCTTCTGGTGCAAAATCTCAGCCCTTGGTTTGACCCAAAAGCATCCCAACCATTGGCTCAAAGTAGCAATGATGAACTGTCGGTTTTGCAGGAAAAATAGTTGGCCGGGTTGGCCACTTTGGGGCGATGCCACCGCCTCTACAGCCTCGATCAACCCGAACAGCTTACACTAGCGTGTAGTCAGGTATCACAGGATCGTTTGCGTGTACGTTTCATCCAATTTGGTGAAGAAATGAGGCGCCAAATGACTTGGGAAGGTGGCCACCCAACCAGCCTTGCTGGAGAAAAACATGAATAGTATCTTACGATTTAGTCCTTCAATTTGTGATTTATTTCTATCTGCACCACTGATTGGCTTCAAACTTTTAATTTTGAAGAACTTCAATTTAAACCCCAGATTTCAGCATATTTTTCCCTTTAGTCCTTGGTTTTGGATTTATGCAATTTGACCCTTAATTGATCAATAAACTTTCAATTTCTTCAATTTGACCCCTGATTTGGTCAATTTCAATCCCTTTATTTACGCGCCTTTTCCAATTTGGTCCTTGGTTTTGGATTTCTTCAATCAGGTCCCTCATTGGCCATCAAACTTCAATATCTATGCAATTGAGCCCTTGATTTGACCAAATCAACTCTCAAAAATTGTACTTTGACCCCAGAACTTTAATTTCTTCTAATTAAAGCCTAAATTAACTTAAAAATCAATCTTTCTTGTAATCAAATCATATATAAATTCAATTAAACCTCCAATAAAATTTAATTAAGTCCATAAACATCTGATTTTGGACTTTTTTCCTCAAATTGAATTTTTCTTTATCAACAGGGCTCTTCATCTATAAAATATACTGTCAAATTTTAATCTTTGAATTTTTGAGTCTCCTCAACCAATTTCTAGCTATTTTTTGGGCGCTCTGACATCCTTTTCTCACTGTTATTATTTTTGGATTTCTTTTTTTTTTTAGTTTGAATTTTTTTTTAAGAGAAAAAGTGAATTTGGGGAATAACCAAAAAATGGGTTATGAATCTAGTAACGTGGGCTAGCACGTCAAACCCATGAACCAGGTTATGGATTCCACTAGGATTATAATTTGTTTTTTTAACTATTTGTTATTTAATTATATGGTAAAGAAAATAGATGATCGCAAAATCGAACACAAACCCAATACTGAAACATTTTTTTTTAGATTGCAATAACCTTATAAAAAAACAAAACAAAACCAATTATAAAACTGAATTCTCAATTAACCCAATATCTATAGATGAAATCGAAAAGAAAAAAAGTTAAACTCGTTAGACCCGCAAACCATGTCAACTAGCCAAACCTGTGAACTGGTCCATGGACTTTATAAAGTTTACTAACATGGCTTTTTTTTTAAAAAAAACTATTTTTTTAACTATATGAGAAAAAATAGACGATAACAAATTCAAGTTTAATTAAAAAGAAAAAAACACCTTACCAAACTCATAAACCGGGACAACTTGGGTCACTCTGGTAAACCTGCTAAAAACTTTAACCCTATAAAAAGACAAAATAAAAAGAAATTTTAAATAAAACAAGGGTAGAAAACAAAGTTATAAATGGTTGTGAATTAAAAGACTAATAAGTTAGCCAAGACCAAATTGACTAAAAAGGAAAAAGGGAGGCTAAATCTCTTAAGCATAATAATCTGAGGGATTAAAAAAAAGAAAAGAAACTAACCGTCTCTTAAAAGGAAGCTGACATAATAGAGAAGAGAAAAACCTTCATCCTTTTCAACTTCTCCTAAAACTACTTCCACAAATTAGCCATGCATGTCACCTTTCAACCCATAAAAAGAAAAACATTAAGGGAGGTGAATTATAAACCTTGAGAGAAATACATGAGCTGCAAAAACAAAAGAGAGAAGACTTGTTAGAGTAAGTTAGAAGAAAAATAAGAGAATTAAAAGGGAAAGGAAGAAGCAAAACAATGAGGGGGTGTCCAAAGGAAATAAAAAAAACTCAAGTTAAAAGGACATTAGACATCTTCAAAGCAAATTTTGTATGAAAACTTCAAAAAATTTAGATTTTCTTAATTAGGGTTATTAATCCAATTTAAAGGAAATGAAAAAATGGCATGATTAGATGAATTAGAAAGGGAATAACCTAGATATATAACATTATTATCCAAAAATAATTAAAATTTAAGAGTGAAATTAAGCTTCACTCATATGGCCAAGAGGAAGAGAATGAAGAGAAAGGTTATTCAATGTGTGTTTATGTATATAAATGATCATTTAATCTCTTTCCCATCCTTTTGATGATTTTCTCACCACAATCTCAAGTTTTTTTATTGCCTTTGAATATGCTTAGTTGTGTTGCTTAAATTATACCATGTTAATATGATAGGAATTTGATGACATTGAATTGAAAAACACAAAAAGAATGATTGTTGAATTAAGGCTTATATTCAACCATAATAAGGAAGTATAGAAGAAACAATATAATTCATGATTAAACATGATATATGTTTCAACCACTCTTTAAGGGGATAAGAAACATTATAAGCCTAGACGTCCTTAGCCTCTGAGTGTGAGAGAGAGCAGCCTTTGCAAAGAAAGGCAACGATGATACCCTCAATTCTCTTAATAATAGAGTAATGAAAAATAAACATGGAGGACCAATATACCTGGATATAGAAGAGAACGAATTTGATTAGTTGAAGACGCCCAATATAAATAAGAGAAGCCAAGGTCCACAACTTGATCCTGAAGAAAATCTATTCCATTAAAGGCATGCAATCAGTGTGTTAGCCTAGTAGATATCAATTAGACGCCTATATACCTGAATGGTAGGGAACCTCACCTGAAACCCAAAAGAGTATGCAAAGAGGTCTCAAGCTCATCATCAACTTCTGATAAGAAGATATGACTCTTCTCTGGATTTGTAACAAGTCCTGACAACCCTGCAAAATCATCCAAAACCCTCCTCATAATCCTGATCGAATCGATATCTGCCTAATAGAAAATCATAACGTCATCTACAAAGCACAAGTGAGTAATTGCAGTCCTCTAACACCATCAATAATATCTAAACCTTGGGTTTTCAAAAGTGTTTTTGAGTATGCATCCTAAGCCCTCTATAGACAAAACAAAAAAGTAAAGAGATAAAGGAACACCTTTCCAAAGGCCCCTAAAAGATGGGAAGAAACCATAACTCTTCCCATTCATAACCATGAAGAAAAAAGTTGTAGATATGCATACCTTAATCCATCTAACCATGGCATCAAGGACTTCAATAACCCTTAAACCTTAAGGATAAATTCTCAAATAACCATATCAAAAGCTTTTCTTATGTCTATTTTCAAAGAACATCTAGGCATAAGATTAACTAGGTGATAGTTATGTATAAGCTCCCGATTCAACAAGATAGCATCCGATATTTACCTACTAAAAAAAAAGGCAATTTAAGTAGGACCAATAACATTTGAAAAAAATTCCTTTAACCTACTTACAATGACTTTAGATATGTATTTGTGCATCACGTTACAACATAAGATAGGTCTAAAGTCATTTCATAGTGGTGAGTGCCTCAATCTTAGGAACCAAATCAATCCTAGTAACATTAACACACTTAGGTAGAGAACTCGTATCAAAGAAGTACCTCATAGTAGTAATGAAGTCTTTACCAATAATGCCCTAACTTCTTTTAAAAATAAAGAGGTATAGCTATGTGGACTAGGGGCCTTATCATCCGGGATGAAAAATTAGGTTTTCATGAGAAAATAAAGCTTTCTTGATCTTATCAGCTGTGATGCATGATTCTAAAAGGGAGGGGTAATGTCAAGAGGAATCCTATTAGAGAAGAAATAGGATGCATCCTTTAAAGTGATAGTCAAGTGTATGGAAAGTAGCCTTAGAAGTAACAGACTGCCAACTGACCCAGACCATGCTAATCCTGAACTCGAGATCCTATCTCATCTATCAATTAAAGGATTCTATTCCTAACTTGTCTATAAAGGAGTGATTTGTGGAAGAAAAAATGTTTTCATCTCCAAAGTCTAACCACTAAATCCGAGATTTCTGTTTGTAAAAAACTTCATCATCCTTACTTAACTAAAAGAACTCCACAACAAGCTCTCTATTTGCCTACTAATACTCGTCAAACTAAGAAAAATCATCAAGAAGAGTCTATTCTAAGGCCTATTTAGTCTTTTCCTCAACTACATGACTAGATATGTGACTAATGTTTAGGCAATGCAAAACCTTTAACTTAGGCTTTAGCAATCTAAGTATCTTGGTAAGCTTTATACATAAGGTTACCATCTACAAGAGTCTGCTAAGTATCCACTACTAAACCCAAGAAATCACCCTTGATAGCCCATAGATTCAAGAAATTAAAGGATGCTTTTAGCTTGGGAAGAGGACCAGCAGAGTGAACAACCATAACATTATGATATGAAGAGTATTTAGGCAAGAATTTAGAACAAGTAGTCGGCCAAGTAAAGAACCAACATGAGTTACCAAAGATCTAATCTAGCTTCTCAAGAATAATACCCCTATTATGGTGACCATTATGCAAGTGTATCTCAAGTATGAATAAGGAATTCTAACCAGTTCTGCTATGCCTGGACATAATTGCCAAAATCATCCATATGACTATGCCAAGTAACATCATCCCCACACTTATCAGTAGAACTCAACATAGCATTAAAGTCTTATAAAGTAAGCCATGATATAGATTGAGATGCGGTAGCTCGGTATCTCAGGTAATCACAAAGGTCTTGATAACCTAGAGGTGTGTTAAGGCCATACACAAAAGTGACAACACAAGAGCACCCATTAATCAAGCTAAATGCCTTACAGTTTATCCAATGTGGAGAAGAATGCAAGCAAACAACATTATATACCATTGAATCCCATCCAACTAGAATATGACAATTAATATTAACCGAGACATTAGAAAAAAGCTACGAAGGACTTATAGCTACCTTAACCCCATATGATTAATTTTAATCTTAGTCTCAAGTATGCCTACTAAGCTAAGATTATGATTATTAACCCAATCATTTACTACTTTATGTTTTAATGAGCCATTAAAACCCTGAATATTCCAACTTCCTATATTATATATAGATATAGGAAACAAGATATCAAAACATAGAGGAAAATAATCAGAGGGCTTTAAGCCCTTTTTTGTGTGCCTTTTTTTCATACTTTTTCTAGTTTTATGAGTGTTATAAGGATTATGCTTACTTGTTTCATTTGGTTGAGAAGGTGCCGAGGTAGAATCTGAAGAACCCTTGATCGGTGGTCAAGTGTTAGCTTCATTATTGCTAGTGAAGGTAACATGTTTGTTCTCCAAACATATTTTAATTCTAGTGAGTAGGTGTTGGTCCTTCATAAAAGGCAATATATTATGATTCAAGTTAGCTTCCGACCCCCATCATCATTTAACCTATCCATCTCAACATCAGTAGGTTTGGCTACTTCAGTAATGATATGCGGCTTTAACCAGTCAACCGGTTCTTTTGATGTCTTAATCGGTTGATCGTTTCTAAGGATAGTAGCTCTTAGGGCCTTTGTTGTGTTCAATTGGTCGTCTGGTTACTAACAAGTCTGAACTGGTTGACTGGTTCCACCTGATCTGTCTTTTTAGGTTACTGATTTTGCTGCAACAACAGAAATTGAAAGGGATGTAACCCCTTCAACAATCATAATTGGTGAGCTACAAACTTGTAGAGCATCCCCTTATTTTTTTTTTTATCTTGAGCATGTCTTTCACCGATAAGGTTGGGGCTTTAACTGATGTCTTGCATGAGTGACCAAAAACTTTGCAAATCTTATAAGCTCCTAGCTTCCATTCGTAATCAACTGTAACTATGATGGGCTCTGTAAATAACCTGCATTGTAGTTGAAAAACATGGAGTGTGGGTGGGTAGTGAAGCATCCAATTCAACTCATACTTTAATATAGTCAAGCTGAGTGCTACTAAGTGTTTATTTATCACAAGCCAATGGTCTCCCCACCATACTAGGAACCATGCCTAGACCTGTTTCATTTTAAAGTGGAAAAGGTAGAACCTAGAGGCAAACCCATACAGGCACCTTCAAGATTTTGTTTTTGTTAAGAACAAAATATAGGTGTCATGGTTGAAGGATAAGGAATTTCCCGCCGAACATTCATGGTCCCTTCTCTATAACCGAGTTAGCATCATCCTCACTCTTGAAATAAAACATCAAGAAACCTTGTTGTGTTGTCATTACACTCTCAAGGCCATAATTCTTCCATACTTGAAAAGCAATAGAATTGACAGTATGGTAGGGCATCTTATAACCTGGGAAGAAACCCACCAGACATCAGTTCAATTTCGACACACTTTCATCAATGACATTATTTGAAATGTCCAAGATGGTACCAATCTTGGCACGGGTTGTAGAGTTGGAGACCTTCATTCTATCAGCCCATGTGGTGTTAGGGGCAGGGTTGTAGGTGGCAGTATTCTTGTGAGCCAAAGTGGCAACCGGTCGACCGTTTTCTGGGTTTGTAAAACTAGTCTAGTTCCTGAGTTACTAGTAGTCATGTCTGGGCAGTGATTTCAAAGATATAATACTTTCAATACAATAAAAACTAGACAAACTCCAACGGTCCAGTTCGAGGTAAGCAAGTATAACATAACATATAAAAAAATCAGAGTAACCCAACGGTTAGATCAGTTGTGATCTATAAAGCAATAACCTGACTTGAAAACTAGTAGCGACCAGTCTGAGAAGAAAAACATTTTGCAAAGTTGTAAGAATTTGATCTCGACCATTCGAAACCAAGAGGACATCCCTTAAAAAAACCGGAGCAAATCCAACAATGAACAGGGACAAAACAAGCCAGCGACTATGGCTGCCCCAAATTTAGTTTTTCAAGAAATATTACGATGACAATATCTTTCAAATGGTACCAAATAAACAAAACTCGTTTGGTCAGTTTTTAGTGTAGGGCGTGGCACTCAACATATTTGAAAATGAGTGAAATCTAATGGTGGCCGAAGGAGTTATGGCTCTAGCAGCTCCGTCAGCTCTGTCTCTCTCTAGTCTCCCTTTAACATCTCTCTCTAGCGAAACCCTTTTTTTTTTTTTTTGAAAATGTGCAAATTGAGGGCTAACCCAACATAATCAAACATAAAAAATAACAAAAAAAAGGATAAAAAATAAGAATACATCAATTTAGAAAAAGGAAAAAAAACAAAGCAAACAAGTGAATCTTTTAAATCTGGTTTAATCTCTAAAAGTCACAACCCATAAAATCTTTGACTCGGATTCAATCAATAAGCCTAATTTTCAACCAATTTAACTTCAAAGAATGAGATCGGTAATTTTTTTTTTAAAAAAAAAACCCTGCAAAAGAAACAAAAATAATAATGATAAAATTTAATAGACAAAACCTAATGAGGATGCAATTTAAAAAAATTTAAAAAGATCCCAAATAAGATATTCATCGATTAAAAAAATGAGGATCAAATTTTAAGAATAAAAAAACAAAAAAAATTGATAGATAAAAAAATCATAGGGGGTGAAATTAAAAAACATTTATACTTTGATATATTATTTATAGATTAAAAAATAGTATGAGGTGAAATTGAAAAGCATTTATAATTTTATAGCTTATTCTAAAATAAAAAATAGTAATCAAAAGTATAGGGATCAAATATTTTGAGATTTCGCAGGGGCTGATGCAAAACTTGAAGAGAAGAGAGAGAAGAAGAAGGAGAAAAAGAAATGGCTATTGGTGGCAAACCATTGTGAATCTTGAAAAACATGTTGTACCACCTTGTAGAGGGTATTAATATGTGGTTGAATAGCCCCACACGCACCGCCTGAATGCCACGAGGGTTGTCCTCAACCTAACACGTGCGCAATATATTAAATAAATGTAATTTACAATAATGCTTCTCAGTACCTTTGAAAATCACAATAAAAACAATATAAAATGAAAAAAAAAACCTTTAAGTGAGTGTTCAATTGATTTTGTCTTTATATGCATTAAACTAATTATACTATTTTTAAAAAATTAAAAATACAAAAATGTTCTGGAGTAGTAGACATCAAATTATTTAATTCCAAAATTAAATGAATAATTTTATTGTATATTTAAAAATAAAATTACCAAACTAACTTTATACATAAAAAATAATTGTATTATGGTAAAAAAACTACCTTCTCCTCCGATGCTAAATTCAAAGTTTTAATGACAATATACTAATTACACTCTTATAATAAATAGTATCTTGTAGCACAATAACTTTCCTTCGTGATGGTTGAACCATAATTTGGAATTTTGGATAAAATTAAACTAATGACCTGGCAGAGAAACCAACACATCAAGCTGCCTAATCAGCAGTCTTTAATCCAATCCTTACAACCTAGTACAAAGTCCAAAGAGTCAAACTCACTCTCCTCATTTCACTCTTCTAAAACTGCAAAATTTTGTTTTTTGTTGTTTTTTGTTTTTTTGTCAATTCAAGACATGGGTATCTCTCATCTGATCCAAAGATCAATCACCAAGAAACTCCTCTTTTCGAAACCATTAAATATTCTACCTTCTTCTTGGTTTCTGGCTGATACTACTGCTAAGTCTTTGCATCATAGTGGTGGTTTTAATGGTGCCAAGATCAATTCTCTTGATGGTAATGACACTACAAAGATTTCAAAGAGCTCATATCATGTAAGCTCAGGTGGGTTTATGCGTGGAACTGTTTTTTGGGAGCCCAATAAGCCACTTACCATGGAAGAGTTTCATATTCCTCGTCCTAAAGCTGGAGAAGTTCTTATTAAGACCAAAGGTGATTATTTGATCAGTTGATTTCTTATTTATGGTATTTTTTTTATGCGTATACATTTGGTTTTCGGTGCTAATGTTAATCTTTTACGGTTGTAGCTTGTGGGGTTTGTCATTCTGATCTTCATGTAATAAAGGGTGAAATTCCATTTGCTAGTCCTTGTGCTATTGGTCACGAGATCACCGGGGAAGTTGTGGAACATGCGGAGCTGACAGATAGAAAAATTGTTGAAAGGTACATGGATTAGATATGTAAATAGTATCAAGTGAAATGAAGTCTGCTTTCTTAATGATTTTGTGTGATTCTTTTGGAATTATTTGAAAAGGATTGTATATTTTACGTGGAAATGGGTTCTTTATCATGCAGGGAGATGTAGTAATGTGAATTATGAATTTTTTTCCATTTTTGTTTTCTCAGATTTCCAGTTGGTTCTCATGTTGTTGGAGCTTTTATCATGCCTTGTGGTAACTGTTTCTACTGTTCTAAGGTGAGATTACTTTGAGATGTAATGTTATAGTTGCGTGTATAGCTTCATTTTGTTATCGTTATTTGATGTCATAACAAGGGCTATTGGAAAGTAGCAAAAACGTATAAAATTTGGCTAAGAAGATACTGATGTGATAAATTTCTGAGTTGGGAATCAGGGCCATGATGATTTATGTGAGGATTTTTTCGCTTATAATCGAGCAAAAGGAACTCTTTACGATGGTGAAACTCGACTATTCCTCCGTAACAGTGGTAATGAACTTTTGTTTTAATTTTACGTTCTTTTCATTAAAGTTCCCAAATTGTCATTTTTCTTGAAAGGAAAAGCTTGCAACTTGTTGTAATGCTCCCAATACAACTTTCACATCCCCTACGATATGCAAACTCCAAAATTAACTCATCATTTAGTTTATGCCGAGGAAACATTTTTTGCCTTTTTGATAAGTAAAATATACGTTCCATCCATTCAAGCTCAAGATTATTGGGCATCAAAGTGATTTAGGACAGGGGCAGGAACAGAGATAGAAGATTGTTGAATTCTCTATAGGAGATAGAAACTGAATAAAAGGGAGAAAACCGTAAACTCAATTAAAACATGTTAGTATCTGCACATCCATTTTTACTAGTCTGCTGTACCACTGGTTCAATGAACCTAGATATTGTGATAGCGGGTGACCCATTTTTTATCACCGTGTAGTTAGCTGCAATTGAGTGGTAGACAGTATAATTTTAATGTTCATGCAGTGCTTATTCATTTTCAATCTAATTAAATGTTAGTATTTTTAATTTAGATTCTGTGATTCCATGCATCACTTGCATTTGGCACATTGCTGGTCTATACTCTGTTATACAAACTTGGTCATAATTTCTTAGGATGATTATTTATTCGCATGAGATTGACACTCTCTCTATATCCCTCTCAAAGACAGACACACACACACACACGCACACATTGATACATGTATTTTTGTGTGTGAGTTTGGATTAACTGGATCAGCACTTATGCACCTCTGTGGTAGCACACTCTTGCATTTCTGGTATTAATAATTTTCTTATTTCTCTATTGCCATATAAATTTGTCTTGTTGAGATTCTCTTTTAAGGCCTTTGGGGAAGAATCTCTCTATTGCTTTTGGAATATAATCATTATTATTGGATCACTAAATAAATGTTATATCATGTAGGAAAGCCGGTTTTCATGTATAGCATGGGAGGCCTTGCTGAATACTGTGTTGTTCCAGCACATGCATTGACGATATTACCAGACTCGTTGCCATATGCTGAGTCTGCAATTTTAGGGTGTGCGGTATTCACTGCTTATGGTGCTATGGCTCATGCAGCTGAAGTGCGTCCTGGGGATTCTGTTGCTGTGATTGGAGTTGGGGGTGTAGGGTCAAGGTAACAGAAAATGTTTTATATTGATTAGATAGCTTTCAGTACCACATACATTGCGTCCACATTTTACATGTTTGTGTATGCACATTCATTCATTACATAGAGAGACATGCATACATATATATAGGTCCCATATTTTCACTCATGTGTGTCACATGTGTGGATTTATGCATTTATAAATGTGATAAAGTGTGGCAGAAGACATAACTAACAATGAAAAAGATGCTTCCAACCAACTTGCAGAGTCATTTGATGTTAGTGACAAGCAGCTTGTGACCTATCATAAAGCGATATGTCAGCTAATTTTATTCCAGTTGTTCAAGGAAGGAACAATGTGCAAAATCAGTTCATAGTGATGGCCTATAAATCTTTACATGCACACTTTAAAACTTCTCATACAACATAAAGTTGTTTTGTTTTGTTTATTTGTTTTATATTTTGGGTCCCAAAAAAGGGTTGCATTGGCCTTTCCTGAACAGTGCTTGTAGTTACACACACACAATTCTACACTTCTAGATTGTAACTTTCATGAAGAGACAAACAATGCAAGATCCCCAAAGTTAATGGCAGTAGGGGGGGCTCAATATGTGACTTTGCTCATCGAACAAGTGAACCCATGAAAATGAATAACATAGCATCACCATGTCAATTGTCATAAGAATAAAACATCAGCAGAGATTCAAACCGTTGATGTAAATCTGAAAGATTTCTTTTGTCAAAATTGAAGCCATGGTCACTCATGGTGCTATGTTACTCTATTTTAGTGAACTCCTGCATAACAAATGACTAAGACAAAATGCTTCAGTTGTTTGCAGATAGCAAGGGCATTTGGTGCCTCTGATATTATTGCCGTGGATGTTCAGGATGAAAAACTTCAGAAAGCTAAGACATTTGGTGCCACTGCCACTATAAATTCAACAAAAGAAGATCCTATCAAAAGGATTAAGGTGTGTATCATATCCTTTAGTTTTTAGTTGCTGAATGAGTTGCCAAAGTTCCCAGCTCATGATGAAAGTGCCATTTGCCAAAGCTTTTTTGCAGTTTTAGTGGTGAGTAAAAAGATATAAAGTGAGTGAGGGAGCTCATGTATCCATGGAGGGAACTTGATCTGCAGTTCAGTGTCTTCCCCAGTTTATTTTTCTTCCCAATTTTTGTGCCATGAATGTGACATGAAATAGCCTTGGGCTAACGAATGGAAAGTTTAGAACTTTTTATGTTTTCTTCGTAAGCCAATGGACTGTTTAGTTTGATTTGCTTTGAACCAGCCATAATTTTTGTTTGCATTTTTACCTTTGCCAAATTGTGGTGTTCAAGTATTTTTCAAGAACTCAGTCTTCTGATTGTGTTGCGCTTCTGGTCATGCATTGTAAATAGATTGAAATTAAATTATGATATTTGCTTATTTTTTCCAGGAAATAACTGGAGGAAGAGGTGTGGACATTGCTGTGGAAGCCTTGGGCAAACCACTGACATTTTCGCAGTGCACACAGAGTGTTAGAGATGGAGGAAAAGCTGTGATGATTGGACTTTCACAGGCTGGTGCTGTAGGGGAGATAGATATCAATCATATGGTCCGTCGAAAGGTGTGTATTTACAGAAAAGTATCATATTTCCACCCATGAATTTTTGGTTTTTCTACAATGTCTTTCGCAGGAAAACTTTTTCAATAAAACCATTTCATTTCTGTCAATGTACATATGCTTTTAATTTGGTTTTTCCCTATTAAGATGGACGAAGGAAAATGTTCTGCAAGTAGAATAGAATGTTAATTTAGTTAATCTGTGGTACTTAGCACCATGTATGATTCTGAATTTCTGAAAGGTGTCCTTCACTCATTTTATCTGGAATTTCTGTTTTTAAATATTTAGCGATCTTTGAGTATAGTTTTCAGCTGGTTTGCTGCAAGGTCCCATATGGAAAAACTTTTGACTCCCTTTTAACCCATGGAACAGATTCAAATTATTGGCTCTTATGGAGGAAGGGCAAGACAGGATCTTCCCAAATTGGTCAAGCTTGCAGAATCAGGTATATTCAACCTTACTGATGCTGTTACAAGGAAATATGGTTTTGAGGAGGCAAGCAAAGCATTCCAGGACCTTAACCAGGGAAAAATTCTGAGTCGAGCTGTGGTTGAGATAATGTAGTTGTTTTCTTTCACTTATGTGCCAACTGCACACCTAGAATAAGAGGCTTCTATATATTGAGAATCCATCTAGCAATTGTAAATCATAAATCTTGACAGCTTCAGTCACTGGAATGCTGTAGCTCTTTTGCTTGTTGTCATGCCACAAGCCTCATTCAGTCACATCTTCAATATAATCCATGTTCTGTTCAGTTTTAGTGGGCATTCATCACGGCTGGCAAAAACTGTGATTCCCTCTGTAATGTTCTCTCTTTTGAAGCTCATCTGAGAGCAAGGATTGATGGTCATTCTTGGGTACCATGAAACTTTAAGTACATGAAAGTCTTGCCTAAAATTTACCAAAAGTTAGACAGAAAAATGTAAAAAAGACTGTATTCTTAACTTACAAGACTGTATTGTGCATTTAGTTCTTACCAAATGCTTCTTGAGTACAGTCATGAAATCAGATTCTATTGCATTTGCCAAGATGGTCGGATCTTCCTTCTTAATTTTCGTAATACCCTGCGAACTCCTCCTCAATGGTTGAAAAGACAATTCAAACAACCAGGCACCGGCGCTTGGGATATACCATCTGAAACTGCTGGTGCATGAAATGATAATGAAGTTTCACCACCGCTATAGCAGAGAACAAATCTTGAATAGGGAAGATCCTAAAATGGCTTTATATCAACCACTATCATATACGATGTGAATGAGAGCTTTATTTCATGGTCTTACTTGTATATATATTATTTGTCCCTAGTAAAAAAGAAGACATATAATATATTTGTTTTTTAATAGAATATAAATTACGTTAGTTATCTAATTCTTAAGAGAGAGTAATTATACATGCCTGTTTGTTTTTGCGTGTTAAAAGTGTTTTTGAAAAAAATTAATTTTTTTTTTATTTGCTTCAAATTAATATTTTTTTTTAGTGTTTTTAAATCATTTTGATGTGCTGATGTTAAAAATAATTTTTAAAAAATAAAAAAAATATTATTTTGATGCATTTCCGAGTGAAAAACACTTTAAAAAACAACCGCTACCACATTCTCAAACACCTAGATTGTTAACCGCAATATGCCCGGGTTAATTTTTTTTTTTTAACCTTTAAAAAATGTCAAGATACTAAGAAGTAATAAATTTAATACATATTAGAGAAACACTTTTAAAATATTAAGTCATTAATATCATACTAAAAAAAAGAAATAAAGAATAATATGTTAGATATTCATTGTTGCTCTGCCGTGGACACAAGCCTATGTGAAACGCTATATAGAGGCAACAAAAGAGTTTGCATGCACCGCCTGAGCAACAACTAGGAAAGCGAACCAAACAAAATATCATGAAATAAGCATATCATGCTTATATTTAAGTAATTAATTTAATTTAATTAAAAAAATTCCTTTAAATAAAAGCTAAATTCAACAAAGAACAACAAATAAAAAGACTTGAGATAACTCGTTTATTTTTAAAATTAGTGAATAATCCTATAAGAAGCAAATAAAAAATAATAATAGAGTTCAATATTCAATTAAGTTAAATTTTGAAGGATGAAACTAAAAAAATCAAAAAAAAGGAAAAAAAATGAACTCGGGCACGTCATTTAAACCCGAGTTAATCTCCTATTACAACCCGTTAAATTTGAAAGCAAATTAAATAAAATATCATGAGGTAAGAATATTATGCTTATATTTAAGCAATTAATTTAATTTAACTAAAAATCAAAATCTCTTTTAAGAAAAGATAAATTTAACAAAGAACGACATGTAAAAAAAACCCAAGATATTTTTAAAAATAGTTAAAAATCCTAAAGAATGAAAAACAAATATCGGAGCCCAATGTCTAATTAAATCAAATATTAAAGGATAAAATTGGAAAAAAAATTAGCTTAAAAAAGGGAAAAAATAAACCCGAGTGAATCTCCTAAACATGGGTTAATCTTCCAAATTCATAACCCATTAAATCCCAAACCTGGACCCAATCAATAAGCCCAATTTGATATTAAATGATGAAATCAGAAAAAAAAAATATCAATTCAAAAACTTTGTCGAAGTAAAAAAGTAGCAATTAAAAATTGAGGATGAAATTGTAAAAAAAAACATCAATTTTAAAAATGATCTCAAACAATATAAATAACAACCAAAAGAATATGAACCAAATCTGATAGATTAAAAATCAAAAAAGGATGAAATTGAAAATAAATATCAATTCTATAAAATAATTCAAATAAAAAAAATCAATTGAAAGAACAATGATCAAATATGAAGGAAAAACAAAATTGAAGGGTTGCTATGAAATTCTAGAAGGTGAGGTGTGGAAATTGAGAAGGAGAGAGAAAAGAAAAAAACCAAGTAATACCAAATCAAAGGGAATTCCACTGCACTCGTTGTCTAGGGAGGTAGTTCCCCACCGTGACAAATTAGAAAACACCAAGGCTGGTTTTGGCCACTGTAAACCTCTACACATGCTACTCAAACATGGTGAGGTAGCTTATTCATTGACGTGTTTAACGCATGCACAAACCACTTTTTTTTATTTATTAAAATACCAATTTGCTGCTAGGGCTAAATGATAATTACAAAAAATAAATAAATGAAAGTACGAATAAGCTGCTAGAGGTAAGGAAAAGAAATTTTGATTTTAAAGATAATAAAGTCATTTTAGTGTGCTGTTAAAAGTGGAATTTCAAAAAAGCTCCTAGACCTAAATTAGTTTTTTTTTTTTTTTTTTTTTTTTTGCTTTTGAGGGAAATTAATTAATTACATTGTCTCAAAAAATTAAAAAGGCCTAACTACCCTCAATTAATTTCATAATGCCTAATGGACCATATGAAAAGACAATAATAACTCCTAGTGCAAGGCTATTGGATTTTCTTCAAAAGGGCAAAACCATGATTTTACTATTCCAATCCACTATAAATCATAAAATTATATACAATACTTTTCACACATGTTTTAGGTTTTTCATTTAATGAATAGTTTTCAACTAGTTTTTTGACCTATGTTATGCCACAGGTCAAATCATTATTTTTTCAACTTAAAAAAAAAAGACATTAGGAATTCAAAGATTTGATTTATTTTGGTCGAAACACTTTTAAGTACTTAAATGCTGATTTATTTTGGTCAAAACACTTTTAAGTACTTAAATGCTGACACATTAGATGATATATCTTTTTTTAAAAAATATTGAGATGCCATAACATTGGATCGAACTAGGCTTACCATTGTTACCCTATACAACTCGCAATCCAAGGTATGAGATCATAATAAAACTATGGAACCCATATAAAAAAAAATTATAAAGCCCAATTACAATGAACTAAATATTGAAGGTTGAAAATTTCAATTTAAAAAAAAATATATAAAAAAAAACAGTGACTTGAGTAAACTTATATAGATGACCAGCGCAACGCTGCAAGCCAGACGATATTTTCTAGACATAAGAAGAAAAGAAGTTAAGGAAACACTAGGATTTCTAATGAAGTAAAAGCAATTTGAGACTTATGTCATTAATTTCATTGGGTTTAAAAAGTTTTGTTGATTTAATAATATAAAAGGCAACCCTAATCTAAAAACATAAAAAACCAAGCAAACCCGGATAAATCTTCTAAACTTGAGTTAATCTTCTAAAATCACAACCTATGAAATCTCAGGCCTTGACTCACTTAAGAAGCCCAATTCCCATTTAATTTAATATTAAAGGAAAAAAAATCAATCTAAAAAACTTGTCAAATTAGAAAAATAGAAATAAAATGAATAAGGATCAAACCTCATAGAATAAAAATGATGGAGGATGAAATTATTTTTTAATAAATTATCTCAAATAAAAAATAGCAATAAAAAGAATAAGATCAAATCCAAGACATGAAAAAAATTAAAGGAGGATGTAATTGAAAATAATTTGCAGTTTGAAATATTTTTTTCAAATAAAAAAATACAATTAAAAGAATAATTATAATTATAATTTCAACTCTAAATATAATTAGATGTAATTAGATATAAGTTGTTGGTTCAATTCATAAATTAAACCTGAAAAACCTAAATAAGACTCCAAGAACAGAACCGTGAATTCTTCCTCTTCTTCTTCTTTGATTGTTGCAACCGACAATAGGCTCACTGCCCCCCACCACTAACAAAAGTATGGTCATGTATAAAACAACTCAGTATTGTAATAACCCAATCTTTGACCCTTTTTTTCTTACTTTTTTTTTAAATCCAAAAAATAGCAAACAAAAAATCAAATAAATATATTTTTGATGTATTTGCAATGTTTTTGGCATTTTTAGCATCTTTCCAAAAGAATTAAAAACTAAAAAAATTTACTTTTGATGCATTCAGTTTTTAATATGCTCATTTCAAAATAATTTATTTTTCTCATCGAGTCGACGTTGACATTGTTTTTTTTTTTTAAAATCAAATACAAAAAATATTTGACAAGGGGACCAAAAATGCAAATAAAAAATAAAATAAAATAAAATAAGGGACCAAAATGCTTTTGGTTTACTTAGTCGTCAAGCTTGCTTAAGGACCGAGCAATTGGGAGGAAAAAAAACAAATTAATGAGGGAATCTCATAAGAAAAATATGGAGTTAGTGAGAACAAAATAAAAATACATGACCCTTTTCAATTCTCTCTCTCACTCACCAACTCACACGCTCTAACACACATCAATTAAAAAAACAAAAATACAAAAGAAAGAACTCTCTCTCTCTCTCTCTCTCACACACACACACACACACACACACACACACACACTTTTAGTAAAAGCCTACCCTCCCTTTTCCTAAAACAAAGCATTCAGTTTTAGATTTAATAACTAGTTTATGAAATCCATGAGAATTTGGTCTAAATTTCAAAAATATATAAAAAAATTATTTTGTTTGTCCCAACATCAATGATTACGAATTTAGACGTAAGACGTATCCCTAATATTAAAAACAATGCAAAAAAATATGTTTTGACTCTAAAATGGCTAGGTTTGATCTATTAAAGTTATGGTCCACTCTACTAGGGTCGACTGCTTTTAAGCATTAGACAGGTCAACAGTTAGAAAACATAACAGTACCTTACCGTATATCAAACAAATAAACAATGCAGCTTACATTAGGTAAGATATACTAGGGATGATATGTCCTTTCTATACATAACCATTTTTTTTAATCCAGACTCTGAGACAAGTTAGGGTTCCTAGTGATCAAAATACTAATTAGTGACTCCATCCCTTTTTTAATGATAAAGGACAATAATTCTTTGTCCTTTCCACCCACATTCCGATGATCTTGGCTTGGGAGGATGATCTTCACGATTCCACTAGGGACATCCCACAGACTAAGCTTTGTTCGTTTGTCTAAATTTTGTGTTTCGTTTTTTTTTGGTCTATACATTTTTTATTCTTTTTATGCTTTAAATTTTACTGCTTTTTATCTATCATTTTTATTATCAACATGCATTTTTTTTCTGCTTTAATTTTTTAAATATTGCATATACATTTGTATATTGGATATGAATTAATGTCTCGTGCATCACCTGCTTTAATTCTCGAAAGCACACACAAGCTTCTAGGTTAGGTGGGGGATTAGTGGTATGCCCTATGACTATTGTTCAAGGTTCAAATGCGTGAAACACCTAACTCATATATGAGTGTCTGGTTGGTAATGGTAGGCATACATGCCTTAACCATTCATCGCAACTCCCTCATACTGTCTTTACGAAGAACTTTACTAAGCAAATCTGAGACCCTTTTGAGACCAAATAGAAAATCTACCCATGGTCACTTAAGATTAGAACATATCCTTAGGTTGTATGTTCACTTAAGTAACATCCTGAATTCTAGGACTTTAGGGAGGCGAATAATTATCACATAGATTCTACGAGAGTCTAGAATATTAAAAATTGACTAAGATGAATATCAATTCTCTCGTCGTTGTAATGATAACATTAAAGTACCTTGCAACCCCTTGAAGGGTGAACCCGTATTCAATTTATCTTGTTTTTCATTTTTTGCATGCATATCAAATTTATTAGCTTTGCAACATTGCAGAAGAAATATAGACCCACCCCTAAATGCCAATTAGTAAGAGAATATACTGCACACATACTTTTAGTCATTCTGACTTTATTTTAGAGTATTTTATGTGATTATTAGCGAGTTTTCAAGAGTCTTAGGTATCTTTGACAATTATTTACTTCTTAGGAATTCAATGTATTTTTAGGTATTCAACTACTGGAGTATGCTGAATTTAGGATCATATAAGGAGGCAAACAATAGGCTGAGCTTAGAGTTCAAACACTAGTTGGTTTGTCCTAGACAAGTCTGGACACTAATTGGTTTTTGCGTTATAACGAGAGTTATACAACTTCGTTTCATGCATTCTCTACCTTTCTGAAAAGCTGAGACATAGGCCTATAATTATTATGCAGAGAAAATAGCCTAGTTTTGCTATTTTAAAGCTTAAAAAGTGAGTCAAAATATAGAGTTTAATCAGGTGAGGAGTCCCTATGGCCCAGAAACTGTCTTGGTTTTTGGCAAATATCTCGAGTTTCAGATGTCCAAAAATTACAAGACTAGTTTCATTGGAAAAAAACTTGATTCTCTATAATCATTCCACAAATAGAGAAGTCTCAATGCACATGATTTCTGCCCCAAAATTGGCCCATGATATCAGGAAAGAAAATAAAGTTAGAATCCATTACAGAGAAGTGAAGTGAATTCCTTTCCTTTAAATGATAAAGTCATACTGTAAGAACCCTTTTAGGCAGCAACTAACATATGTTTTTGATACCCTAAACACACCACAAGAGAGGAGGCGACATCTAAGAGCAGAAGCAATCAGAACTGAAAAAAAAAAAAAGCTAAGGACAACAACCCTTTTATTGACATATAACTCTACAATTTGCCTATACTCTTGAGTGATATTCATTGTATCAATTTTGTCTCTTTTTAATTTAGCTATGGAGTATTTCTTTATTCTGTGATTTTTTGATTTAGCCTAACTATGATTATGTGAATATTTCTTTGATTGGATTAATTTAGTAGTTGTTGAGTATTTTATTCTGAACTTAATGCTTATGTACGTTTGATCACCGTTTACTTGAGTTGGGATTCAATTTGAGACTAAGAAGTGATAATTGTTTAAGCCATTGTTTGAAATACCATAAGAAATCTATATGATAAAGATATGTTTGAAACTTATGTAATCATTAAGGGTTTTACCATTCCTGATGAATTTTGACAAGTTTAGAATTTTCACCAAGATGTAGGAAGTTTGCTTGTTAAAATAATTCATTGATGCTCGAGAGAGATTAGTTCAATTGAGAAATTCGCATATGATTAGTTATGGCGAAGTAAAAAATCCTAAGAGCTGTTAAACTTGATTTAAACTCCATTTCATTATTTGCTTGTTTGTTTTAATTTTTTTTAGTTCCACAAACTTTTATAATTGAATTATAAAGTAGATAGGGATTTAATAATTTTTTTAATTCATTTGCCTTCCCCTCTTCCTATCATTCACATTTTTAACCTTTAAAAAGAGAGGGTCACGTGTTTTGGTGTGGAAGAGAAATGAGGGAGATGGTTTTGGCATTTCATTCTTTTGTTTTTTTTTTTTTGTTAGCCTTTCTAACTAATTCCCCCTTTTATGTGTGTATTACCTATTTATAGGTAAAAGGAGTTTGCTATTTTGAATTGCTTGGTCTCCAAGCAAACTTGGTGACCAAGTAACCCAAAAACAATTTGATCCCTTTATAAATATCATTTTTTGATTTCTTGATTTTTCTTATGTAAAAAAAAAATGCAATGTCAATGTTGACTTTTAAAAAAATATCAATGTTTTTAAATGAGCATGTTAAAAAATTGAACGCATTGAAAACAAATTTTTAAATTTTAAATTCTTTTTGAAAAGATGCTGAAACTGAAAACGACGCAAATCTGTCAAAAATATTTTTTTATGTTTTTGTTATTTGTTGATATTTTTGAAAATTTTCTTTTTTTGAAGAAAAAAATAGGGGTAAAAAATTGGGTTATGACAATGGATATTAAAGACCAACGTGATTGTGTTTTTATTGTTGAATGATTGTAATATATAAATAAGACCTGCATGTCCTGTCTTTTCTCTATTTTTCTTATAGGGTTGTAAAATTCTTTTCTCATCTAATTCCCTTCGAATATAACTCAAGGTTTCTTATTCAATTATATAAATGTAATGTAATTTTAAAATGTAGGAATTTATATAGAAATATTATTTTGTAATCCAAAACAAAGAAAGAATGGTCATGAAGGATATAATCATGGTGCTCGCAAAGAACTTATGAAGATTTGCAGCAGTTATCTAGGTTCTGACCACCAAATTCCCTTTGATGGCTCAAGTGAATTAGTTTAGATATGTCTATAATCATCCAATTATAATGTCATGCTAGGGGCGTATGTTAATATATAATTGTTATGTATTATGATATATCAATTATGCCATGTAATGAGGCCTAATTAAAATTAATAATAAATCTCTCATTAATATATTAAGTACATATCGAGAACATGGTTTGTTGCCTTTTGATTTATATATATAAAATCAAAGTTCTATTCATAAATAATTTTTTGAGCTATTTAAGGTTAGTGTTAATCGAATATGTTGAATGCTATAAAATCAGATCGTACTTTACTAACTTATTGATTTGGATGAGTTGTTTATGGTCGTATAAGATTAAAGAAAGTAGTTAGGTGAAACATATATTATATGTTTAGATAAAGAGTTATTACATAACTGATCTAGAAGTTACATAAAGATTTGATTAACAAGGTATGTTATCTACCTAATTTAATTTATTTTGATTTGTTGAGTTACTTAAGGTCATATAAATTGAATGGGATCCTAGCCTACTAGGATATCTAAGCGAGATTTTCTGAATTAATAGGGAAGGCTATTAATTTATAGGAAAATAGTGGGAGACCAAATTATGATTAAAGACCTTATCTGAATTTGGTTATAAATATTTATGCATTAAACCAATAGTCGCTATCTTTACATGAATAGATTGATACATTACCATGAGTAAAAAGAAATATACCCCTAAATAACATACATGGTGCTAATAAATTGACAGAACCAAATTTTTTAGACTAATACCGTAATATGAGAATTGCTCTCAAATAATAAAGAAGGTGTATATTCTTGAAAATCTGATTCCTCTTGCTCTTAATGAGGATGCTGATGAAGAATTTAGAAATGAATATCAATGTTATATTGATGATAATGATGATGATGAGCATGCTTTATGTGTAATGCTAGAGAGCATGACACTTAAACTTCAAAGATAATATGAGAATATAAATGCTTATACTATGATTATGTATCATAAAAAGTTGTTTGATGCAACTTGTAGGACCGCGAGTTATGAGATCTTTAAAGTTAGTGAACACACATGTTTTGAAAATGATTAGGTATATTAAGAAATTAGGCTAATTGAGCTTTGTCATATACCATGAATTTAGTGTTGACTTGGTCTTGCAATAATCACTCCAAATATTTTCACAATTTATTATGAACTATCATATGAATAAGTTGGATAGTACATTGCTGGAATTGCTTAATATACTTAAAAATATTAAATGAGCCCATAAGAAAGAAAAAAGCTTTATTCTCCTAGTTCAGTCTTCTGGAATGTCTAAGAAGAAGAATAAGAATAAGAAGGGTTTTGTCTCTAAAGTAAAGAAGCCTACTAAGGGCATCAAGAAAGATAAGACTACTTATTATCATTATGGGAAATATGGATATTAGATGAGGAATTGTAAGGAGTATCTTGCAATCATGAAGGCTATGAAACTTATTAAAGTTTCTACTTCAGGTATGTTTATAATTGAAAACTTCTACTTCACATAGTAGTTCTTGGGTATTGGATACCAGATGTGATTTTTACATTTGCAATAATATACATGAACTAAAGAAAAATAAAAGACTATATAAAGGAAAAATGGACCTACGAGTTGGAAATAAAGCAAAGGTTATTGCATTACCTGTAGGAACTTATTATTTTACTTTGCCAAGTGGCTTATACTAGAACATGATATTTGTTATTTTGTTCCGATACTTTCTAGAAATATTATATTCATATCTAACTTAACTTTGAATGGATTTAAATTTATTATTGAGGAAAAATATTATTTTTTTATAATAATGATGTTTTTTTATAGATATGATGATTATACAAATTGTTTGTATATATTTGATTTTGAAATTCTCAAGTTCATTATAACCAATAAGAAGAATAGATTAGATAATCAATATCCTTTAAGTTTATGGCATTGTAGACTAGGTCATATTAATGAAATGAGAATCACCGAGTTACATAAAGAAAAATATTTTAATAATTTTGGTTATGATTCATATGAAACTTATAAAGCTTGTTTATTAGGTAAGATGACCAAAACATACTTTACTGGAAAGAGTGAAAGGTCTAAAGAATTGTTAAGTCTAATACATACAGATGTATATGAACCAATGACAATTTATGCCATAAATGGATATACTTATTTCATTATATTTATTGATGACCATTCTAGATATGGTTGTTGCTACTCAATTTTTGACCCATGTTTTAATAATTTTTCAAAAAAAAATAATAATAATAAAAAAATAAGGGTTTACATGTGGCGATAACATAGAGCATCAGGGCTAAGATTAAGGAAGCAATGTGTCAAGGAGATAATTATTGAATCATATATAATTAATGCAATATAAAATACCATATATATATATATATGATTTAATTCATGCTGGTTATGGAAAATAATCACTGCAATATAAAATACCATAGATATATGATTTGATTCGTGCTGGTTATGGAAAATAATCACTGCAATATAAAATGCTATATATTTAAGATTTGTTGGTGCTAGTTATAGAAAATAATCTCTGCAATAATTATTGAAATATTGTTTTAAATAACACGTGTAGAGATTTTTTATATAAACGAACTTCCAGTCATATGCAAAAAGAGGGAAAAAATTTACAAGCGGCAGAGAGACAAACAAAAATCAGGGGAAACACAGAAAAAAAACCCTAACCTTAGCCGTAGCCCCTGCTCATCTTTTAAAAATAAAAACAATGAATCAGCCCCAGCCCTTGGAGAAAACTAATCTCTCTCTGGCCAGACACTGTCCCCTCTCCCTTTCACCAGAATCCCCATTCCCCTCTTAGCCGTTCCACCATCGCCATCTCTCCTCCAAAACGCAGCAGCTCCCCTCTCTGTTAGTCCCCCATCTCCATTCTTCCCTTGCAAAACCAGAGAACCCCATTTAAGCCACAACCTCTTTCTCCTTTTACCCATAGCCAACCACCTCCCCGATTTCCTCATCTCACTCTTCCCGACAGCCCACTCATTTCCATTTCCTTCTGACAAGAACGAGAGAGAGAGAGAGAGAGCACCCAAAACCAGTCCCCCTACTGGCCATTCCCCTCTCTCGGCCATTTCTTCCCCTGCACCCGAAGCAGCCCTCTCTGTCAACGTAGCCCCAGATCGGCCTCCACCGAGCCCCACAGCAGCAGCAACCATTTCTTCTCAGTAGAGACAAGGCGGGAAGCACGTGAAAGCAAACCAGAGAACAAACGGGCGAAGAAGAACACAACAGGGACGAGCAGAAGGAAAGAAGACAAACAGAAGAAAACACAGAGGGACCAACCAGCACGCCCTCGCTATCGCCCTCGTCCCTTCATTTTCATCTCCAGTTTGTTCTCCTTCAGCGGTGCAACGTTTTCTTCCATAGGTATTAGCCGAAGCAGCAGCCCACAGGAAAACAGAGAAAGAGCAAGAAAACACAGAGGGAAGAACATCCATTCCGCAAGCACATCACACCTTCATCATCGTCTTCGTCGTCTCCAGAGAAAGACAGAGACCAACACCAGTTACCAGCGTTCGTCGTTGTCTTCAGAATCAGTGATGACCGGTTGTGCGCAAGAAATTGCAGCACCATCTCCTTCGCCCGTTTCAGCGCCAGGTAAGTTTCCATGCATTCTCTTCACTTTGCATTTTAATTACATAGCTACTGTGCATGCCTTTTATTTGTACTGTTCAAGTGAATTATAGTAGCTGAGTTTTTTGTGTCCAGCCGGGTGACCCAGCCGGATGTACTGGTTTCATTTTTTTTTTCCAAAAAAAGAAAGAGAGAGAGATTGATGATTTTCTAGCATATTTATTTTAAGGTCTGTATTTTTTTTATTTATAAAAAAATATATGAATCTCACATTTAGTTTTCAACGCAAATATGGCAAATACACACACACACACACACACACACACACACACACACACACATATAATGTTTTCATGCATACGGCCAATACCCTAACATCGTTTTGAATTTCCTCTTAAAAAACAAATATTTGAGGTTTTAAAAAATGTGTTTTTGCATGGATTTCTTAAATACAACAAAAATTATTTTCTTGCACTTCTGGATTTTACAACATGTTTGTAAAACTCCAAAGGATATTGGCCAATATTTCAAAAAAAATACAAAAATCTTATTTTTTAGGGGGAAGTTATCTATTATTCACCGTTAATGTTTGGATAAAGAAATCCCAAAGGGATGAATATCCAAAATATTATTGGGAATAACTTATTATTATTCACCGTTAATGTTTGGATAAAGAAATCCCAAAGAGATGAATATCCAAAATATTATTGGGAATAAATTGTTATTATTCGCTGTTAATGTTTGGATAAAGAAACCCCAAGTGGTTAATATCCAAAATATTTTTCTAGGAATAATAAGTCATCACACATCCTTGAAAGAAGCCCTGATTATAATCGAGGATATTTTAATTTTTTACTCCACGGTTTACAAGCCGTGAGAGTATGAAACACTAAGGCAAAAATATGCTTTTAAAGCGTCATGAATTTCCTTAGATTTTTGTCCCTTCTCCTTGCGATTTACGAGTCACAAACTCTTGAAATACTAAGGGAAAAATAAGCTTTTAAAGCACATGAAATCTCCTTGGATTTCTAGCTTAATAAATTTAGTTAGAATCAAACATAGAAAAACTGATGGAATTAGAAAACACCAACACCATAACAATTATAAGACAAGCCAAACATCAAGCAGCTTACCTTAGGTAGGTCGTACTAGGGGTGCTAAAACCTTCCCTTTACGCAACCAGTCCCTTGCTTTAGAATCTCTGAAAGACTAGTCAGGGTTCCTAGTGACCATAATACTAGGTGGTGACTCCCTTATTCACAATAAAACATAAAGACCCCGAAATCAATCGAGGATTGTCGCTCCGCCGCGAGGGTGTAACAATGGTTATGTATATTTAATGAAACACAAGTCTAAATCATTTGAAAGGTTCAAAGAATTTAGAATTGAAGTTGAAAAGCAAACTAGAAAGAGCATCAAAATACTTCGATCAGATCGAAGTGGTGAATACTTGAGCCAATTATTTCAAGATTATCTAAAAGATAATGAGATTCTCTCACAATAGACACCTCTTGGAATACCATAACTTAATGGAGTTTCTAAAAAGAGAAATCATACTTTATTGGATATGGTACAATCCATGATGAGTTATATAGACCTTTCACCTTATTTATGGGGCTATGCCCTACAAACTGTTGGTTATCTTTTAAATAAGATTCCATTAAAATCTATTAATAAGACTCCATATGAGATATGCAATGGTAAAAAAGCAAACATATCATACTTAAAGATTTGGAGATGTAACGTTTATGTGAAACGTATAGTTTCTAAAAAGCTATGAGCTATAATTGTAAGTTTGTAGGATATCCAAAAGAATATGTTGGATATTATTTCTACCATTTTGTTGGGCAAAAGATGTTTGTCTCAAAATATGCTTCCTTTTTAGAGAAAGAATTTATTCTTGAAATGAGTAGTGGGAGAAAAATAAAACTTAATAAAGTTAAAAACCACAAACTAACATCCAAATGGAATTAAATCCTAAAGCTATAACATTTGATGTTCACCCTGTAACTCAAGAAACACAAGAACTCTGTAGATCTGGTAGGACACATCATACATCATTGACTTATCAACTTCTTATGGAAGCTGATGATAACGAGTTACTCATACTTGATGAGCCAACAAACGATATAGAAGCAATATCTAATATTGATTCTAATAAATGGCTTGAAGTCATGATATTTGAAATGGATTCCATGTACATTAACTAGGTATGGACTTTGGTTGATCCACTTAAAGGGGTAAAACCTATTGGATGTAAATGGGTCTTTAAGAGAAAGATTGGCATGAATAACAATGTATAAACATACAAAGCTAGACTACTTGCCAAAGGTTTATAGATAAAAACAAGGGGTTAACTTTAATGAAACCTTCTCATCGGTAGCTATGTTAAAATCCATAAGAATTTTGTTTGTTATAGTTGCATACCATGATTATGAGATTTGACAAATGGATGTCAAAACTGCATTCCTGAATTAGAATCTTTATAAAGATGTGTATACGACACAACCTGAAGGTTTTGAATCTAAGAAATTTACCAACAGAGTATACAAGCTACAAAAATCTATTTATGGACTTAAGCAAGCTTTAAGGAGTTAAAATATTCATTTTGATGAGATAATCATACATTTTGATTTCATAAAAAATATGGATGAGCCTTGTGTTTATAAAAACAGTTAGTGGGAGTGGAATCATTTTCTTAATATTATATGTAAATGACATATTATTGATAGGAAATGACATTTCTTTACTCTAATTAGTAAAAATATGGTTGTTCAATAATTTCTCCATGAAGGATATGGGACAAACAGCCTATATATTGGGAATAAAGATCTATAAAGTTATATTTAGAAGGTTGTTTGGATTGTTCCAATCCACGTATATAGATAAGATGCTAAAAACATTTATAATTGAAGAATCCAATAGAGGATACTTACCTATTTTGCAAGGAATACATCTTTTCAAATATATGTGTCTTGAGACACCGATTGAGAGAGATAGGATGGAAATGATTCCCTATACTTTGACTATATGATCCATTATGTATGCGATGTTATGTACAAGACTAGTTGTATCTTATGCTTTGAGCATAATGAGTAGATATCAATCTAATCCAGGTGAGAGTCATTAGAAGATAGTTAAAAAAGATTCTTAAGTACTTAAGAAGAACTAAGAATGTCTTTCTGGTCTATAAAAGACATGAATTAAAAGTTCATGGTTTTTTATATGTTAGTTTTCAATCAAATATTGATAACAATAAATTTCAATCAAGATATGTTTTTACTCTAAATGGTGGTGTTGTGAGTTGGAAGAGTTCCAAATAAAATACCACGACTAATTCTACAACTGAAGTTGAATACATCTTTGAAGTTCAAATACCACGGCTATAAAAAAAGTTGTTTAGATCAAGAAATTCATCATTAAACTAGGTATGGTTCTTAGCATTGTTGATCCAGTAGCCTTGTATTATGATAATAATGGAGCCATTGCACAAGCAAAGAAACCAAGGTCTCATCAAAGATCCAAACATGTACATAGAAGATTTCATTTGATTAGAGAAATCATTTAGAAGAAAGATGTAAAGATAGAGCGAGTACCTACTAAAAAGAATATTGCAGATCCTCTAATTAAGGCATTGTCCCAACATAAACATGATCAACATATGAAGAGATATGATATTAGATACATGAATGATTGACTTTAGTGCAAATGAGAAATTATTAGTGAATATGCCCTGTAGCCAATCAATTGGTTACATGTAGCATTGATTTTATTCATGTAGAACATATTTATTATTAATAAAAACTTTCTTTATCTTTAATTTTCATTTATACTTGATTAATAAATCTAATGTTTAATTAATGAGTCTGAAGTAAAGATAAAATCCATGGGATAAAAACATTTTACAAAGAAAATTATAAAGTTTTTATAATTATGAGATTCATATTACATCAAAGTATTGTTTTTAAATATATCTGGTCAATGTTCTATTAAGACTAGATATTAATTAGAGTTGTTGAGACCGATACATATTATGTTTCTTTTTTTATGAAAGAAAATAGTTGCTCTCATAAATTAAGGTACGAGTGATACCTGGAACTAATATGTAGGTGTTTGTTAGATGACATGTACACTGAATTGACCCACAAGAGAATCTCATATGGAAAAATCACTTATATCTATCGAAAAACTCTCGTGATAGTTGTGTAAATAATCCTTAAACTTGATATCACAAAGTTATCTTATATAGGGAGTGTTATGTTTTGATCCTGACCACACGTTGTCTTAATCAAGGGTAATAAATGAGCAGATATTGGGTACGACATAAACTATATGAAAGTATCTGAGTAATCAAGAGAGGATTTGTCATCTTAGGTGAATTAAAAAAATATTTCATCTATTCTCAATTAGTATTGATTATGAAATTCTTGGCTAATGTGGAATGAGTTTTGAGAAGAGTTTCAAAATCTTATTCAAATAATTAATGACTATAATGTTAACTAAAATGATTTAACAAAGCAGACATACTTCATGCTATAATATTTAAATCAAAATATTTTTTATGAAGGGATAATAATTACATTGAGAAGCTAATCATTAAAAGGTTAAGTCAAATCAATTATGAATTTTCTAATATTTAAGGGATTATGACAGGTTGCTAGACATTATACTTGATCTTCAAATATAAATCAATCAATTTTGAATTGATAATAGATTGAATTGTGTAATTTATTTAATCTTATTTTATTTAGGATTATGGTTTATATTTGGACCAATTTATTAGTAAACTAATGGGTCACACACATAATCATCCCATTATTTTTTATTTAGGATTATGATTTATATTTGGGCTAACTTATTATTAAACTAATGGGTCACACACATAAAAACCATTGGTCAAAAATTAAAATGGGATGATTAATCAAGTGTGACTTGACCGTGAATAAATTTTAGAAATTGAGAACTAGAATGTAATTAATATAGGGAATTACAATTCTAAATATAGAAAAATCAAGTACGGATTTAATTGAATAAAATTTTATTCCTAAAATAATATATATGATATTATTTAAGGGTCAAGTTGATATTTTTTCACTTATGGAGTTTTTTTAGGTTTTCCTATAAATAGAATGTTATGCCTTTTATTTCTTATAAAGAAGAGAATGTTGAGAAAAATACAGTACGTAAAAACCTAAAACACAAAACAAAAGAGAGTATAGCAATCACTTTCTCCTAAAAGATTTTGGTTTGCAACAATTTAGCCTTGAAGTAAATATTCAAAACCGAAAAAAACATCTGATCTTCAGATAATCATCGTATAAACCCTAAATAACTCTAGATTTGTCTAACAAGATCTTTGGATCTCTTGAAAAACTTTAAATTTACTATTTCCACTATGCATATATATTTTAGAAAACCCACTCAGGTGAACAAGTTAATTTCTCCAAATGTCTAAAAGACTGATCCACCTCAACTAAACTTCTGCAGTTTTCAAGTATTAGTCTCTCAGGGCTAAAGAGCCCTTGGAAGTTCGGTGTTATAGAAAATTTAGAATAGCTAAGATTGAGGATTTTCAGCTTCTCGATAGACTGCCAACAGTGAGGAAAATAAGGGAAAAAAATAACAATGAAAAGGAAACAATTGTTTAAGAAATTTAAGTTGCATTAGGAATAATTATGTGGGGGCATGCTACATATTCAGTACCTTCAGATTTTTCATGTTACTGCACTGTATGTCAGTAACGACTAGATTGTCCCGGTGAAAATTGGGTGGTAAGGATTTCAAAGAGCATTCATGCCAAGAAAACCATATTATCTCTTTGGGGAGATGCCTGTAGCATCCAGTGAGACGAACTCCATAGATTTGGAGTAAATTCAAATATTTCATCCTTTCAAAAGATTTTGTTCTTAAAGGTTATTTAGAAACAAGTTCAACAGGAAATACATGCAAGATCACTTTGTGATTCTATCGCACAAGACTGCAGCTATGCATTTAGTTCTTACCGTATTCATTTCGAGCAGTACTTTCCATGCTTCCTCATGAAGCCAAATTCTGCTGCGTCCTCCAGGAAGTAGGAAATACGCTTGACAAACTATCTCTCTTCTCATGTCTCGTACTAGATCATGCATCCTTAGTTCATTCTGTACGTAATGTAACTTATAAGAATCATTGATAGACACATATTCTTTGTTTCTGCCTACGAAGAAACATGCAATATCAAGGAATATATTTTTTAGTCTATCATCATCCAGTGCGTGAAAACTTATCTTAAGCGTTTCCTGGATTTGGTGATCTTGATGTTTTTCGCAGTTTTTCATTAGCACTTCTCCATGCATATTTGCTTCTTTGGTAGAAAGAAGAACCCAAAACTTCAAGAGCTAAGGGAGGCCCTCTGGAGCGAACTTAATTAAGATCGTTACTACTTGGAATTCTTTCAAGTAACTTGGAGGATTTGGTAAGTTGGAAAATAGCGCCAGTAAAGAGATTTTAATGAAACGTTCACCACTGTGGAAGAAGAAGAAGAAGAGAGAGAGAGAGATATTCCTGTAAATGTTAATTATCCATCCTTGCCTTAATTCCAGAACAGCTTGTTACAAATATAGCCTAACAAACTCTCATGCCAGAGTTAACTACCATATTCTAACGAACTACCACGTGGCATGATACTGTCTCTTGTAACTAAACAAATAAAACAATGTGTTTCCTTGACTCTAATACTAACTTAAACTCTGCATTTCACATCACCCCACTTAAAATTGTCAACGGTCATCTTATTCAAATACAATGAGCCCTAATTCCCAATTCTTCTTTCATCTCGTTAATGTTGAACTGCAACAATGTCCCCTCCATAACAGTGCCCTTGTCCTCAAGGGGAAATTCAGGGGACCTGAAGACAAAGTCGTTTATAAACTCTCATGTAGTTTCAGATGGCGACAGACCCTTCCAGATGACTAATATATGAGTAGCAACTCAATTATAGAGTTTGACCATTCTTTTGTCTATCACTGCTTGTGGTTAAAGGATTGCCTCTTTCGTCATAACAACTCCTCAGACACCTTTTTATTTCCATGATGTAGCTTAGGTTGAGAAACATGATGAATTGAGGCAGAGGAGGGAAAACTCAACTTGTAAGCCACTGCCCCAATTCGTTCAATAACCTTATATGGTCCCTATAACTAAGCAGATGGCTTGTGAGAAACCCTCCTATAAGGCATTGATTTCTGTCTGTACGGTTGTAACTTAATTTGTTGAGCTTTCCGAAAACTCTTTTTTAGTAGATCAAACATGTCTTCCTTCTTAGTAATTTATCCACTGCTTCAACATTGCAATCCTCATGGAGATAAGGAATATGTAGGGGGTGGTGCCTGACTGTATAGAAGTGTGGTAGCTAGTATTATACTACCATTTTGCTAGGCGTAATCACCTTAACAGCTGACTTGGATTGCTTCCAGCCATGCATCTCAAATAGTTTTCTAAACAATTGTTAATAGCTTCGGTTCGTCCATCAATTTGTGGGTGGTAGGTCATAGAATAGTGCAATTAAACTCCTTGATAGACAAAGATGTTCTTTCAAAACTAACTTAGGAACACAGTGTCTCTATAACTTAATTACTATTGTTGTAGGGAGACCATGTAGTTTGTAAACATGATCCATAAATGCAATAGACATTGTAGTGATATAATATGGGTGGGAAAGAGCCATAAAATGAGAGTACTCAATTGCTGAATTTGTCCACAGTTATAAAAATAACCTCTTTACCATTAGATCTTGGTAAATCTTCTATGAAATCTATAATGATATTTGAGAAAGGAGCTTAAAGGATGGGCAATGGTTGTATTAAACCAGGTGGTAATACATTTTCTGATTTGTTCTTCTAGAAAACCGAGCATTCTCTCACATATTATCTTACTTATCTTTGCAATCATTTTCAGTATAATAAATCTCTCACCTTTTTAGTATTTATAGTAATACCAAAATATCCTCCTTTGCAATATCATGATACATTGAAATGAGCTTTTTTTTACAAATCAGGATCATTACCCAAAATATTTTTTCATTTCTTGTTCAGACGAATGTTCACCCATTTATAATAAGGGTGAGAAGTAGGATTCTTTTGTATATCTCTTATGATGCTATGTACAACTTCATCTTATTCCCAGGATTTTTGTGTTTCCTCCATGATGCTTGTAGAAACATTAGACACCACCGTAACAGATATTTCATAACTAGCAGTCCTTGATTAATCATTTGCTGCTACATTCTCCATTCCCTTTCAATATTCAATTTCATAATCAAAACACAACAATTTAGCCAACCATAGGTTTTGAGAAGGGTATGATGTCTTCTATTATAACAGATATTTGAGACTAATATGGTTAGTATGAATTTTGAACTTCCTGCCTCACAAATAGTGTCTCCACTTGACTACTGCATTTAGAATAGCCAGCATTTCCCTTTTATAAATGGATAAATCATGTTGTCTTTACCCCTAATGACTTGCTAATATAGGACAAGGGATGTATTAATACAACACTAATTCCTACTTTAGAAGTGTTTGTCTCAATTATAAATTGCTTGTTGAAGTCTAGTAAAGCAAGAACAAAAGGTCTGGTCATGGTTTTTCAACAAATTAAAACCATCTTCTGCTTCTAAATTCCATTCATAACTATCTTTCCTTAGAAATTAAGTCAAAGGTTTGCAAATAGACACATACCCTTAAACAAACTTTTTGTGGTAACCAGTAAGACCCAAGAAACCATGCAATTGCTTGGCAATCTTTGGTTTTGGCCAATCTAACACTACTTTGATCTTTTATGGATCTATAAAAACCCATTCTCTAGTAATAATATGCATCAGGTCACTATTTATCACTGCTAAATATTCATCTACTTTTTTTGGCCACCAATTCTTATGTTCTTAGAAATTTAAACATTGTTCTTAGGTGTTCCAAGTGTTCAACCCTTGAGTGATTGTAAATCAATATGTCATTAAAGAAAAAAACACAAACTTTTTAAGATGAGATCTAGAGAAGTCATTCATCAAAATTTATAATGTAGCTAGGGTATTGGTCAACCTAAAAAGCATGACAAAGAACTCATAATGACCATTATAAGTTATGAAGGTTGTCTTCAATACATCATCTGAAGCCATTTTTATATGGTGGTAGCCAGACCTGAGATCAATCATGGAGAACAATTAAGCTCCTGTCGATTCCTCCACTAGTTCATCAATCAAGGGTATTAGGAGTTTATCCTTAATTATCAGTTTGTTGAGAGCTCTATAATACACATATAGTCTTTATAGTGGTAGCCAGATTGAGATCAATCATGGAGAACAACTAAGCTCCTGCCGATTCCTCCACTAGTTCATCAATCAAGGGTATTAAGAGTTTATCCTTGATTATTAGTTTGTTGAGAGCTCTGTAATGCACATATAGTCTTTATGAATTGTCTTTATTCTTAATTAGGATAAAGAAGATGCAAAAGGGCTAATACTAGGCTGGATTATCCTAGACTCCATCATCTTAGTAATCATTTTTTCCACAATGTCCTTTTGTAATCCATAATACCTATAGGGTCTTGAATTGATAGGTTGGGCTCTTTTTTTAAGAGGTATAGCATGGTTATGTATCCTTAGAGGTGGTAACCCTTATGGTTCCCTGAACATATCCTTGTAACATTTAAGTAGGTTATCCAAGGCAGGGTCTCCTATTGTCTAAGGTGTTAAGGTGGTGGTCATCACTTGCAAGACAATCTTAACACCATCAATAAGTCTCAAGCTACATAGACTAATATCAGATAATTATAAGTGACTTTTCAGCAAAGAATTGAACTATCCAAATTCCACAAATTGTACTTGGCTAGGATTATTCCCTTTTAGTTACACTTTTTGACCTTGTCAAGTAAAAATACATCTATAATTAGTTAGATATTATATCACCCAATGTGGATAACCATTGTACCCCTAACACCATATCACAATTGCTTAGTTCTACCATAAATACATCAGCTTCAAAACGCACACCATGCATCCTCCATTTAAAATTCTTGCATATTATTATATAAGTTATGGTCCCTCAAATGGTTGCTTTAACTAATAAAGTTTTAATAGTTACAAGATTACATTGTAATTTATTAGCAATTTTTTAGTTAATAAAGTTGTGTGTACTCCTAAAATCAATCGTGATAAATATAGGATGTTTGTTTTCCTTATATGTGACCCTTAGAGTATGAAAACCAATAGTTTTTTTTAAAGCATTGATGGATATATGAGGAGTAACAACTTCAGCATTCAACTCCATTTTTTTATTTTCACCTTTATCAATATCTTATTCATCATCAATAAAGCAAATGGAATATAGTCTTTTGTTTATGTATTTATAGCCAATGACAAACCTTTCATCACACTAGAAACATAGGCTTTTTTCCCTCCTATCTTTCAATTCTTTATTTTTTATTGGCCTAATAGGTTTCACAAATGGTTTGGTGGTGTAGTTTTGGTTAAGAGTAGGTAGTATGCCATTTTATGGATGTTTTGGAGTGTTGTATATCAATGTTGAAGGGTTTCTATAATTGGATTGAGAGGGGTTCATTTTAGTGTGGCTGAGTTGATTTTGGGAATGGGTAGAGACTTTTGAAGAGTTTTGGTTGCCACGTCTATATAAAAGGGTATTTTCTTGTATTTGGATAATTTAGAAGCTTGTTTTAGGGTTTTTGGTTCAAATATTTACTAGGTTTTTTATCTCAACTTTCAGCCCTCTTATAAAGAGTACTAGTGCTTCTTTCTCATAAATTTCAACCCTGATCCAGAGTATATCAGAATCTTGTATGTAAGACTTCAGACTTCCCACTTGTCTCATATCTATTAGCTTCTCCAACGGTTCCTTCTGACCTCTAAACCTAACACACAGTGCCTCCACATAGTCATTCTAAGTTATTTCCTGGTTACTATTACTTCTCATTAGATTTTGGTGCCGGTACAAAGCCATACATCCAGGTTATATGAAGCCAATTTCAGTTTCTCAAACTCTTCTATCTCTTCCACCTCAAAATATTTACTACATTTATAAAGCCATATATGTATATCTTCTCCTTCAAAACTTGGGAAATCTCGTCTAGGCTTGTGTAACTTGTGGTGACTATATCTATCATCACATGTCAAACAAGTTTTGGCACTAAAGTGGCCATCATAAGGAACTTATTTGTCTTTGATAGTGTTGGATGAATCTATATGTTATTGTAAAGTTTGTAAAATAGAGGTTTGCTAGTAAGATAACCCACTAATAAGGTTCCTTAACTCTGTGAATCCAGCTTCGTGTGATGATTTGATGTCTTCTTGTTTTTTATTGTAAGATTATAGGAGCTACATTAATAGCTCATGTTTTCTGTACTTGTTTTTTTTTAATAGATTCAAAAGAATCCTTCATTCTCTTGATGTCTTGGGATCTAGTGTTAGGCATCATTACTCGCAAAAACATGAGATATTGATGCAGCTACTATAATCTTACAATAAAAAGAATCCTTCATTCTCTTGATGTCTTGGAATCTAGTGTTAGGCGTCATTAATCGAGTATGAAAAGTGAAGGCTCCGATACCACTTGGAACGAACTTAATTAAGATTGTTCCTAATTGGAGGATTTGGTAAGTTAGAAAATAGTGCTAGTAAATATATTTTAGTGAAACAATCACCACTGTGGAAGAAAAAGAAAAAGAAAAAAAGGAAGAAGAGAGAGGGGGGGAGAGAGAGAGAGAGAGAGAGAGATTCCTGTAAATGTTAGTTATTTGTCCATGCCTTTATTCCATAATAGTTTGTTACAAATATAGCCAAAACTGACAAACAAACTCTTAGCCAAGGTTAACTAATACTAATATTAACTTAAACTATGTGTTTCATATTACCCCATTTAAAATTTCCAACGGTCATCTTAGTCAAATACCATCAACCTTAATTCCTAATTCTTCTTTCATCTTAGAAATGTTGAACTGTAACACCCTTCAACATACTTTAATACATCATTAAAAAGCTTTGCATAATCTTCCGGTGGATGGGTCATCCCAAAGGCACAATAATTAAAAAGCTGAAGGGACTTATCTTGTGTCAACAGTTTAACCTCATATTTTACATGCACTGCAAATCGAGTAAGCAAATGCTCATTTCTAAATGTAACCATTATTACACTTTCAGGACCTAACCTATTGTCTCCCACCAATGCGTGAACTTGATCCTTGTGATCCATATCATCAAGAACAACAAGAACTTTTTTTTGTAACAAATCCATTTTTTTATGAAAATCATTTCCTTAACTACACTAATGATGACCCTATTTTTTTCAAAGTGTCACAAAGCAATCATTTTTGTAACTGAACCAAACCATCGGGGTTTTTTGAATCCTCTTTGATATGAGAAAAAAAGTTACTTCCCTCAAATTCACGAGAGAGCCAATTAAATACAACTTTTCCTAAACTTGTCTTACTTATTCACTCATTCCCTATATGCCCACAATGCGACTATAATCTATAACGATTCTTACTTTGGCAATAATATTATCAACACGAGAATCAATAACCATAAGGTGTGTAGAAACATCTAGACATTTAGGACCTAGTTTAGCCCACACGTCTTCCATAACATTTTGGATAAATTTTGATTCGTGTCTATCATATAAAAGAGAAAAAAAATAAAAAAAAAGTTTATCGCTCTTATTAAATATTGGGAATCAAAGCTAACAAGTAATTAAGTATTGTCTAGGGATAGATTATATCAGGCTTGGATTGGTAAAACAAACTTGTTATTGAAAGAAAAGACATATCAATTTGCTATAGTATTGAGATCCTACCTAAAGAGAGATGAAGCCTTTCTTAGAGCTTTTCTCCACTTGTTGACCTTCTTCATTTCCTCATTAAAGAATTCTTTATGCTTTCAAAGAGCTTCTGCAAAACTCCTTTTGAAAGATTGGTTGAACAGTAAAGGGAGGGTTAAAGTTAGTGGTTATTTATTCTATTGCAATTAATAATAAGGCATGTGAAGACATTAGTGAAGAGAAGATGTAATAGATCTATGAAGGATCTGCCTCTAAAGGAGAAGATCAAACTTCTCTAGTTTTCATTTTCTCTTTCTCTCATTCAATCGTTTCCTTTAAGGGAAATATTCATTGTTTTAGAAATTACTAAAAGAAAAGGGGGAGAAACGTGTAGGACCAGGAGGTAACCTTGGTCTCGTAAATCTCTATCAACGGTGGCAATTTCATATACCATGACAATTGTCATGGGGATCAGCTAATTAGAAAGTTGGAAACATTGTTGTATAAGGAAAAACAAGAATCTTCAACTAAAATCCAAAAACAACAGTGTATACAAATAAGGCATGGTCTTCTTTTAATAAGTCCACAATCTCTTCTTCTGGAAAATTTGTTTTCAGTTTCAATTTGAATTTTGAATTTAGTTTATAAACTCTATAAATTATATAGAAGATAGCCTAGGAAATAATGGAATTTCTTAGATATTGGACTTAGTCTTTGGGAAGCCTGGCCACCTCAAATTGGTCACCAAACTATTTATTTCCATTTCAATTTAATCTTTATAATCAAAATCTCTTTCCAATTAAAATCTTCAATGCCTTTAATTGTACCATTACAAACTTCCGTTATTCTTACAAATAAATACAAGCATTCAATTGCCTATTATTTATTACAAGTGGTATCAGAGCCTAGTGATCCATAGTGAAAGGTATATGAATGTCTCAATTACTTGAAGTTGTAGCTAGTATGAAGCTCCAGCAAGAAGAGCAGCAGTAACAATAACAGTCCCAACAAAAAGTGTTAAAAGATTTAGTTCATCAGTTGCAATAAATTTCGAACAAAATTGATAATTTTGCCAAAGTTAAAGGAAAGAGACCAATGGAGTCCCCTTCAAACACCCTAATTACATTAGTGAATGTTCCCAATCATTAGGAGTTTGAACCATAGCCATAAGGAGATCAATAGTTGCAGCAAAGGCCAATAGAATTCAATTTCCCTCAATTTAGTGGAGAAGATCTTAAAGAATAGATTTATAAGGCAACCTATTATTTTAATTATCACAACACTGATCCAAGACACTAGTCATTTATGACTAGTTTTCATATGGAAGGCAAGGCAATTATCTATTTCTAAGAGATGGAGGAGTCTAGGATAATGACTAGTTGGGAATCGTTTAGTAAGACACTACAAATCAGGTTTGAGACCTCATTTTATGATGATTTGATGAAGGCTTTGGTTAATTTTAGGTCCTCTCAAATAGGGTTCATGTGCTTTCAGATTCTTATTGATTAAGTTGCTTTCTCAATTGGCTTAACGATGAAATTAAAATGGTCAGGATGCTTAACCCATCTAATTTGGTGGCAGCTTATGGTTTGGCATGAATGCACAAACAAAATCTCACAGTAATGAGGTAATAATGGTGAACCATTCCTATAGGACTAGTAACAAGCCTAATACAAAAATAGTACTAAGGTTGGGCCCAATATAGTTTAGTTAGTGCTTAAGTTGAATCCAGCCCAAATCAAGGATAAAAACGATAATGGACTTTTTTAAAAATGCAATAATATATGGAGTTCGGGTCATAAGTATGGAGGGCCTAAATTGTTCTTGATAGAGGAAGATGATGAGACTAAAGGAGATGGAAATTTTTTTATCAATAGGGGATCTTATTGATTTGGGAGATTCATATGAGTCTAATAGGGAGGTGAGAATTTCTCTACACGTTGTGATTAGAAGTCTTAATCCTAGAACAATAAGGATTCAAATAAGAATTAACAACCAATTATTATTGGCCTTTATGGATACTACAAGTTCCCATGACTTTATACATTCAAAAGTTACAAAGAGGTTAGAATTGGACATCTCAACCCACTAGCAAGTTGGGGTCAAGATTACAGATGGTACAAGGATCACCAATAAAGGGTGCTACCTAGATTTTAAGTTCTTAATTTAAGAGAACCAGTTCCAGATCAAAACCCATGTCTTAAAGATGGGGGTGTGACAAGGTTTTTGGAAATACATTAGTTGAAAGGTTTAAGCCCTATTCCATAGGATTTTGCAACTCTAACAATGAAATTCCACGTTAGAGGAAATAAGTTATTGGTTAAAGATATTGGGGTTCAGGATTCTGAGGTAAACTATGGACTAAGATTTCTAAAAAAGCGTAAAAGAACAGTTGAGAGATTGATTTTATAGATATGAAGCATAGATTCAAAAAATTTAGTCAATTAAGGGATTTTTGAATTTGTTCAAAGGTTACTTGGAGAGTTTAGAGTTGTATTCCAGGAACCTAAAGGGCTACCTCATAAAAGGTTTCATAACCATCCAATTGCAATTATAAAGGGCACTTCACCAATTAGTGTAAGGCTATACAGGTATCCTTATTACTAAATAGATGAAAAGGAGAAGATTTTCAAATAGTTACTATAACTAGGTACCATTAGATCTGGTCAAAGTCTTTTCTCTTCACTAGTGTTATTAGTAAGAAAAGTTGATGGATTATAGAAGATGTGTGTTGATTATAGAGCTTTAAACAAAGAAACAATTAAAGATAAGTTTACAATTCATGTGGTTGAAGAACTCCTAGATAAGCTATGTAGGTTTGAATTTTTCTAAAAACTAGACCTAAGATCTAGATTCCACCAGATTATAATGAAGACTGAAAACATCCACAAGACTACCTTCAAGACCCATGAAGGACATTATAAGTGTTGTGATGTCGCGGTCACACAAATTAATTACCCTAACTTAAATAAATAAAATAGTATAGAGCAAGCAAGGGGTCGATCCCACGAGGAAGATCTAGTTAGGTTCTTTATGCTAAATGATTAAAAAAAATAAGGGGGGTTTGAGATTATCTAAGTTATACTAAATGAGTAAACATCCACCAACAGAAATCAAAACTGATTATTGAAACGATATGTCAATTTATATTTTGAATATTTATCTTTACTTAATATTAGTCAGTTAACTGTTCCACAGTATAACTAACCCTAACCATTTAACAACCACGACGTCCGCGCTAGTAATTTAATTTAATGGCAGCCTTAAAAACTAGATAGGTTGATAAATCTAGACAACATAACTTTTTGTAATCTGTGATTGATTTAATTGAATGTTTTCCCTAAGATTAACAACATAGATCTTTCATAATTATTAAACTTAGTCTCTTCGCAAGTTAAATATCACATATCCGGTTTTGATAGCAAACTTAGCAATAGATTAGTTAGAATATAACTTAGAGTCCGCTCTAACAATGAAACTAAATAATCATAGCAAATAAGTATAGGAAAAAATTCATACTCATCATATAAATTGAAAAGAAAAGATAAAATAAATCTCACAGGTTTTTTAAATCCAAAGGCTTCTGTATCCTTTCAACCAAGAAAAATAACTTAGTATTGCATGACTATCAAACAAATAAGGAAGAAAAAAGATGAAAACATAATTTTGGGTGTAGAAAAAAAGAAGATAGTTTTTTCATCTTTCTGGCCGCCACCTTCTTCACCTCTCTCTCTTTCCTTTTTATCAGATAAAAAAACCTAATATTCACCTTTCTACTAGTTCATTTTTATTAGGAAAGAAAAAAAGGAGTCATTTCCAAATCTATATTTAATTGGTACAATAACTATTTTCCTATAAAGAAGAAAAAATAGTCTTGCATGAAATCTTCAAGCTTTGACTTTGAATTAGTGAAGTTAATTTGCCCGTGTAAAGACCTTTTCCATATAAAGAAAAAATGTTCATGTCAGTTTGGATGCTTGAGAGGAAAGGTGGACTTGTTTCTTTACAAAACATGTTTGCTGGTAGAATTTATGGGTTGTCTTAGAAAAATCATATCTCTCTCATATGAGCTCTTGTTCTGCTGCAATTTGATAAGTTGATAGGAATTTGAGTCAGAAATCCAGCAAAATTGAGTTTGCAACAAACAGACTTCGTTAGCTCAATATATTCAAGTTGAAATGGTCGAAGGTCAAAACTGACAAAATACGAGACTTTTCTTTGAGGGTTGCGATTTCCATGCTCTTTCTTGTTTTATTTTTCTTGCCATTTATGGATAGAAAAGTATGAATGTTAGTTTTTAATGTCACTAGATGCAGTATCCAGAAGGTTTAAAGAAAAAAAGGAGAATTATGGACCATTACAACTCCTTTAGTTAGTTGGATTGAGGAGCTAAAAAATAGTTATTCCAAGGACAAGAAAATTCAACGAGTGTTTCAATAGATTGAAGAGGATATAGTTGGTTCCCATAGGTACCATTTTAAAGGTGGACTTTTATTATACAAAGAAAGAATGTTTTTAAGTAAGGAATTTCCCCTCAAGTCCTCTGTCATGCAATAAAAGAACCTTACAACAAGCAAAGGGAGATTAATTTTTTTTTTACAGGGATGAATGTTGATATAAATAAGTACACCAAGCATTGTGACATTCATCAAAGAGCTAAACTAGATAACACTAGCCTACTACAACCTTTACCTATGAATTTTATAGAAGGCTTACCTAAATCTAATCATTATTTTGTAATTTTAGTGGTTATTTATAAGTTGTCTAAGTATGCCTGTTTTATTCCTATAACATACCTATACAGTGCCATTAAAATAGCCCACTTATTCTCATAATTTGTCATGAAGCCATATGGACTGCTAAAAATATTATCACTGAGAGGGGCCCCACATTTACTAGTAAATTTGAGGATAAGTTATTTAGGGTTTAATGAATCCAACTGCACTTATCTTCAACTTACCACCCTTAAACTGTAATTAACAAAACCCTAAGAAGTTATCTTTGATGTTTAACAGGTGAAAACCTAAAGAGTGGTCTAAATGGCTCACAATGGCGGCCAAGTGATGGTATTACATCAATTAATTACCACGCATCACTAAAATCTACTCCATCTAAGACGTTTATGGTTATACTCCACCAGGACTAATAAACTACATTCCAGGAATTAAAAATAATGAAGCAGTGGATACACATTTGAAAGAGAGATTAGAAATAATTCAAGGAAAATCTACAAAAGGCACAATCAAGATAGAAACTTCAGGCTACTAGAAAAAGAAAGGAGGAAAACTTACAAGAGAGAGTTTGGGTCTATTTCAAGCTCCAATCATACCAACAATTGGGTTTGCATCATAGAAGGAATCAAAAGTTAGCATTCAGTTATTATGGTCCATTTTATATTCAATCAAAGTTGGGTCAAGTAGGAGTTGTTTGAAGAGACATGAATCCATCCCACTTTCCACATATCATTGTTGAAATAGATGATTGGTTCGGAGGAACATCTAGAACCCAAGTTGCCTCTTTTTGGCTTGGAAGGAAAACTCAACCCAAAACCTATTGAAGTCTTAGGAAGCAGGGAATGGAGATCTAAACGAAAGACTAAGAAATAAATTTTGGTTAGGTGGGAAGGTCAATATCAACGCCATATTTGCACACCATATCTGCACATTTTATATATAACTCATTGTCTAGTTATTAGAAACTTATGTTTAGGCTTTATTCTCGGTTAGCAATTGTTTAGGCTTTATTCTTGGATCGTGTCTCATTTCCTTGTATTATATACCAGTTGTAAAGCATGAATAATATACAGAACAGAATAGAAATCTCTGAGTTCTACATGGTATCAGAGCAATTCTCTTCATATGTTCTTCATTCTGCTGCATATCTCTATATACATTCTTCATTCTCTATATACGTTCTTCATCATCCTCAAATCTTCTTCTTGTAGCCATGTCTAATATCACACCTTAGAAAGTTTCCTCTTTAACATCTTCGTCAATTCCTGATGTATCATCTCCATATTTTCTTCATTCTGCTGATTACCTAGGTTCCATCCTAGTCTCCATTCTTATTAATGGTGACAATTACCCTACCTGGAAGTGAGCCATGAAAATGGCATTGAATGCTAAAAACAAACTGAGTTTTGATAATGGTACTCTCTCCAAACCAACATCTTCCATAGCAGAAATTCAATTGTGGGAACGCTGTAGCGACATGGTTTTATCATGGATTCTCAACTTCATTGATAAATCCATTATTAATAGTCTAATTTATCATGACTGTCCTCGTGATGTATGGCTTGATCTTGAAGATCGTTTCTCTCAAAGCAACAATCCCAGGATTTTCAAATTGAAGTGTGACGTTGCTACCCTCATCCAAGGCTATATGACCATTCCTGCATATTTCACTACACTCAAAGGTTACTGGGATGAGCTTGCAATGCTCACTCCTGCACCAAAATGCACTTGTGGCGTCTTAAAAGAATTAACTCATATGCAAGATATTGAGTGGGTTTTTCAGTTCTTGATGGGATTACATGATTCTTATGCTCCAATTCGTAACCAGATTTTGGCTATGGATTCTTGACCTCCTGTCACCGAAGTATATTCAATTCTGCATTAAGAAGAGAAACAACGTCCCCTGCAAATCTCTAGTATTCCAACAGAATTTGTTGCCATGGTAGGTCCTCGTCTTCTCGCACATCGTTCTGATAATAAGGGAAGAGGACGTGGTCGTCCAAAATGCGACTACTGTGATCGTGATGGTCACTAGAAATCCAACTGTTACAAACTGCATGGTTACCCCAAAAACAAGCCTTAATACCGTGAAACATCTAATGGACATGTTGGCTCATCAATGGCAGTGAATAATGCCATCAGTTCTTCAACCTCTTCTGAGATTAATATCCCTGACCTGACCAGTGACCAATGCTCTCGCCTCTTGGATCTTCTATCACCAGTGAATAATTTGGTTTTGAACACCAACTTTGCCAACTTTGCTGGTAATCTTGCTTTTTGCAATTCTTCTTCTTTTTCTAATCATGAATGGATTATTGATCAAGGTGCCTCAGATCATATAACTTCGAATTTGTCATCCCTTAATAATGTTCAATCTCTTCATCAACCATGTCCCATTAAACTTCCAAATGGTGATGTTGTTTATATAACTCATACTGGTAAATTACATATTTCACCTGATATCTCCCTTTCTAATGTTCTATATGTACCTTCTTTTAAATTTAATTTACTGTCCATTAGCAAACTCACCACAACTCTTAATTATGTTGCCATATTTTTTTTCTATCTTTTGTGTTTTTCAGGACCTATCAACGAGGAAGCTGATTGGAACGGGTGAAGTATAAGATGGACTTTATCACTACAAGCCTTTCTCTGCCTCTGCCTTCCACTCTCAAAACATCCTTGACTCCATTATTTGGCATCAGCGACTTGGTCATCCTTCTACTTCATATATTCCAAAAACTTTACATGTTTCTAATCAACATTTGGCTTGTGATACATGTGCTAGAGCAAAACACACTCGTTTACCTTTTTCTTTGAATACAAATAAAGCACATTTTGTTTCAATCGAATTTATTGTGATATATGGGGTGGTTATCCTACTGCATCACATTTAGGAGCACATTATTTTTTAACAATCATGGATGATTTCTCACGTACAACATGGGTCTATCTCATGCACATGAAATCTGATACTTTTACTTGCCTTATAAATTTTTTTGACATGGTTAAAACTCAATTTAATTGCATTATTCGCCATATGCGCACTGATAATGGTAAAGAATTTCTGTCCAATAAACTCCAAACTTTTTTTCATGATCATGGTATTCTTCACGAACACACATGTGTGGATACACCTCAATAAAATGGTGTTGTCGAACGGAAACATTGCCATCTACTTAATGTGGCCCGACGTTTATGTTTTCAAGCTAATCTTCCCATCTCATTTTGGGGAGAATGTATTCTCACAACTACTTATTTAATTAACCAAACTCCTTCCTCTAGCCTGAAACATGAGTCCCCTTACGAGCTCCTCTTCAAAAAACCACCATCATATACACATTTATGAGTGTTTGGTTGCTTATGTTATGCCCAAACTCCTCGTCAACATCAAGATAAATTCTCTCCTCGTGCTTCACGTTATGTTTTCTTATGTTATCCTGCCAACCATAAAGCTTATCGTGTATATGATCTAGAAAATCACAAGATCTTAATCTCCCGTCACGTTACTTTTGAAGAACATAATTTTCCTTACCACCTCATACCTCCAACTCCTGCAACTGCTCCAGTCCTTTCGTTTCCAATTCCTGATATTCCCTCCTCATCCAGTTTACCGACATCATCACCTTCCTCTTCCATCCTTCCTCCCTTACCACTCACATCACCATCTCCTCCTTCCTTACCACCTCAAGATCCCATTTCATGACCAAAACGAGCTCCTACACGTCCACCTTACCTCAATGATTACATCTGCTCTCCTCTTCCCAAGTCCCTCACGGCTTCTCCAGTTCCACGATCTTCCTTAGGTACCGCTCATTTTCTCTCTTCTTTTTTATCTTATCATCATCTAGCTTTCCTTTCTACATTATCTCAACATCCTGACCCCACCTCATATTCTCAAGTTGTGCACCATCCTCATTGGCACAATGTCATGGCAGCTGAAATTCAAGCCTTAGAAGCAAACCATACTTGGATTCTTCAACCTCTTCCACCTGGCAAACTCATTGGCTGTAAATGGGTGTTCAAAACCAAATTTCGGGCTGATGGATCCATAGAGCGCAACAAAGCTCTCTTAGTGGCTAAGGGATATACTCAGATAGAAGGTTTGGATTATCATGACACTTTTGCTTCTGTTGCTAAACTCATTACTGTTAGATGCATTCTTGCAGTTGTTGCAGCTCGTCAAAGGCATCTTTTCCAGTTGGACGTTAACAATGCCTTCTTACACGACAATCTTGATGAGGAAGTTTATGTCTCCTCCACCAGGTTATTCCACACCAACAGCGACTCCTGTTTGTCGTCTTCAGAAATCCATATATGGCCTCAAGCAAGCATCTCACAATTGGTTCTTTAAATTATGCTTTATTCTACTTGTTGCGGGTTTCACCCAATCTCAGGCTGATCATTCACTCTTCAAACTCTATCAGGGTCAGTCTTCCACTTTCATATTGATTTGTGTTGATGACATTCTTATACCAGGTAATGATCTCTATGCCATTAACAACTTTAAGACCATGCTCGCTCATCACTTTCACATCAAGGATCTTGGCAAATTAAAATACTTTCTCGGACTCGAGGTTGCTCATTCTCCCACTGGTATATTCCTGAATCAATGCAAATATGCTCTTGACATCCTTGCTGACAGTGGCCATCTTGGTACTCGTCCCACTACTTTTCCCATGGAACAAAATCTGAAGCTTAATAATGTTGATGGTGATCTCCTTCCTGATCCAAGCTATTTTCGACGACTCGTTAGGCGTCTCATCTACCTCACCATCACCCGTCCTAACATCGTGTTTCCAGTCAACATTCTGAGCCAATTTATGCATTAGCTGCGATAGCCACATTATGATGTTGTTGTCTGCGTTCTTCGTTATATTAAATTCACTCCAGGCCAGGGCTTATTCTTTCCTACTTCCAACAATCTTCAAGTCTCAGCTTACTCTGATTCAGACTGGGCTAGTTGTCCACTCACTCGCAAATCCACCACAGGTTTTTTCATTCAACTTGGCACCAGTCCTATTTATTGGCTCACTAAGAAGCAACAGACTGTCTCTCGCTCTTTTGCTGAAGTTGAGTATCGGGCTCTTACTTCCACTACTTGTGAACTCACATGGCTTAAAACACTCCTTCATGATCTCAACGTTCACCATTCCAAACTCATGCTCTTATACTGTGACAACCAGGCGACTCTTCACATTGCTCAGAACCCTGTTTTCCACTAGCGTAAAAAACATATAGAAATTGACTATCATGTTGTTCGTGAGAAGTTACAATCTGGCCTTATCACCACCAGACACATAACAACCTCCAATCAGCTTGCAGATATCTTCACCAAAGCTTTAGGACGAGAACACTTCCAAGCATTATCACGCAAGTTGGGCATTACAGATCTCCATGCTCCAACTTGAGGGGGAGTATCAACGTCATATCTGCACATCATATCTGCACATTCTATATATAACTCATTGTCCAATTATTAGAAACTTATGTTTAGACTTTATTCTTGGATCGTGTCTCATTTCCTTGTATTATATACCAGTTGTAAAGCATGAATAATATACATAACAGAATAGAAATCTCTGAATTCTACATAAGGTCAAGGACAAGAGGATGCAATGTGGGTGGAGGAATCGAGGCTTAAGAAGGCTTACCCTCACCTTGAGGGCAAGGTGTTTTAAAGAAGGGGGAAATTATAATAGATCCATAGTGGATCTGCCTCTAAAGGAGAAGATCAAACTTTTCTAGTTTTCATTCTCTCTCGTTCAATCTTTTCTTTTGCAGGTTAATGGTCATTGTTTTAGAAATTGCCTTATGACAAAAGGGAGCAACGTGTACGACCATGACTGCTTGCCACACGGGTCAGTTAACTCGGAAAGTTGGGAACGTTGCTGTATAGGCAAAACGTCAGTATATAGAAGGAAAACTTGGTCTTCTTTTAACAAGTCCACAATCTCATCTCCTGGAAGATCTGTTTTTAGTTTCAATTACTTAAAGAGATTACCTGTGTTGAAGAGCAACCAATATTGGGATATTGAATTTGAACTCCTTAATTCGCCTGTTAAATAGAGACTAAAGACCAAAGAGAGGAGCCCTGAACAAGCTCTCTGTTCCTATGGGAACTTCCTCCCTTGCCATCGTTATTTCTATAATCTAATGGAGGCAGCCTGAAGAAAATACAAATATTCAATTGTATTTTGAATTAATTTTTGTAGAACAATATTAAATAGTTCATTTAATTTGTTTCGCTTAACAGATCATTCGAGATAAGTCCAATAAATGACACTTGATTTTCGGGTGAAATATTAAAGAAATTTTCAGATTTTGAATTAACTGAACAGGTTCAAGAAGATATTAGGATGCACCTTAAAAGGGGCTACAAACCCAAAGAAATTTTAGAACTTTATCTTAAGAACAAATGGAAGCTAAACTTCATATGCGCAAGTCTGAGAATCATGAAATGGATGGCATGAGGCTGTTGAGACTAGTTGCTCTCTGGTTCGCTAGTTGTCTGAGACTCTCAGAAGTTGTCAATGGCCACTTGCTTTTGACATTAAGATGTAAATTACCAAAAAAAGAAAAATACAAATTAATAAGGGTACACTACTACTCCTAGAGAAAATAACAAAAATATTTAAATACAAAGCATAAAACAATGAATAGAGAAAGAACTGCCTTAACAAGGTAAACCATGCCATTTACAAAAATTGAGGCTAGTGTCGATACAAGATTGTCAAATGTTTAGAGGGAATGGACAAAAAAAATACTCTCCCGTCCATGTTCTCTTGATGGCCACTGCCCCTGTCCCTGTCATTACTCCTACCTCACTCATCGCCCCAAGATTCCGACCAACAAAATAATGAATTGCCGATAACATAGTAAAAATCTCTTACTCTCACATATTCCACATTCCGACCTTAAAATATTTGTATAGGAGCTAAGCTAAACTCGACCAGAGATTGAGCCTTTGAATATAATCGTAAAACTGTGTCAGTCTTCTTTCCACCTGTTAACATAATTGAGAAAAGCATTAGCAGGATTCTCTCTTGGTAGAGCACGGACACGTGTAGATCTCCTATGCACAGCTTCCTCCAATGCAATTTTGGTAGCCAAATCTTTTGACCTCTTCTGGAGTTCCAAGCTGGTAACAAGATTGAAGAAAAGTTTATAGGTTAGGCACAAATGAAGAAAGAAAAAAATTGCATGGCAGTGCTGTTAGCAAGCTAATTTCTTCAACATTAAAGAACAAAAAGTCCTAAGCCTTACACAACATTGGCAGAAAGGGTCTAAAAAGCTATTTCATTCCATGGCATGTAATTCAGGAGTTTGAATTCAAAAAGAAAAGTCGCCGGCTATTTTTGTTCTGTTGCAAATTGGATATAGCACCATTCTTATGCAAGTGACTAAATATCAGCTAATATTCTATGACAATCAGTTGAAGAGCCGCAACAAGGACTGTTGGACCATTCAATAACGAGTGATCATAGGTTTCCACTAGGGACCATTTTCCAGATAAAAACAAAGATTGTTTCTAACCGCATTCAACAATCACTCACCAAATTCTACTGTAGAATTTCTCCACCTGCTTTTGAAGAGCCCTCTCTCTCTCACCCTTGGGGTTCAGTGAGCCCATCAATGCATCAATCTGTTCAAAAGTGCCCAGTCCGATTCATTCAAATGGGAGAAAAGAAACGAAAACAAGAGTGGATGGATAAAAGTTATTCAGAGCCGCTACCTCTTCCTTGCAACAATAACAGCCCCAAAGCTTGGAGTCAGAACTCTCAACAAAAACCCTCCCATCACGCTTGAACCACCAATACCTGTTATAATCTCGGTCTTTACCCAGAGGGTTGGTGTGCAGGATTCGTTTCTCTAGCTCACGTTCAAAATATGCTCTCTGTGGTATCATACAATGTCAAACCAAAAAAAGAAAAATGAGCACGGCAATATGAGCAAGCATAAACACATGCAGACATACACAAGGGACAAGGACAGTAAAAGATAAATAACCCTTCGCTCTTTGATGCTCCATGTTGATGCAGCAATTTTTTCATCCCTCAGCAGTAGCGATGCTTCTTTTTTGGTTAAATCTATCCCCTTTTCTGCTTGGCTTTCCACGCCCATATTCTTCTTCTTGCCTGTTTTCTTTGATTCAATCTCCAAATGCCTACTGTCACGGTCCAAATTGTAATAAGCATTAGCCATGTTTACAATTATTCTTGTGTCCATTTCCATGTGTAAGTGTGTGAGCTTGTGCACTGACATGCAAAAATGAAAAAAATTGCAACCTGTTTGATGCATGGTTTGGTCTGGTTGAAAAGGCTTCTCCCTTGTTTTTTGCAATCTGCCCGTTCTGACAAATGTGATTCCCATTTGACAACACAGGTTGATTGTTTCCTGTGCTATCCACACCATGCCCATTCGTTGCTCCATTATCAACAGACTTGGCCTTCAACCATTCTTTTTCTTCTCTTTTTTTCCTGCCCTCCTCCAGTGCTTCCCCCCTCTTCATTGATAAGAGTACCTGCCGCTCTTCAACATACCCAGCCAACTTCTCCCTTGCGATATCTGTTTCAAGGACTTGATTAACCAATTCTCTTAAGATTCCTAATTTGACTTGAGCATCGAGAAGGCCATAGTGCCCCCGCTTAATTGTTGTTATGTGAGTGGATAAATCACCGATGTTGATGATCTCTAAGAAATCACACAGATAGTCTGTCCAATTAGTTAATGTTATCTGTTAGAAAACAAAAAAAAAAAAACAAAAAACAGAGGTCATCAACAGCTAGCACAATGAAGGCGTGGTACAGAGAAGCTCCACAGAAGAGCAAGGAGAAACAAAATTTTGTAGCTAATGAGGAAATGCAGTTTTAAACAGAAATAATTTCCAGAATAGCAAGGGAATTGCTGCACTTTACCTTCAATGCTCGGGTTCTTTTCTGAACAGCTGAAAAACATTCATCTTTCTCACTTTTTAGTAACCGAATAAGAGAAGAATGTGTTTCGACAATGAGATTCACATTGCTACCCTTACGGCAAATGGCATTTTCAAAATCTTCAAGAGAGAACGGCCACAAGTGCAACAGCTTACTAAAGGAGGATAAAAAATCCCAAACCATTAGAAGATCCCCAACACCATCCATCGGAACATTAAAGTCTCTAGAAGGCAAAGGGCGGACTGTAAAGACTGGATCATCTGTTTCAGGCTGCACCAAAAGATCATCAATTGGATACTTGATAGGCTCTTCCTTTTGATGATTATCTTCTGAAAGTTAAAATACAGCAATAAAAGAAATGGTCAAGTGATGATTTATTTGATATGCATGACCTTAAGGGAATTTTAACAGCAAGATTTCTAATCAAGTTTCCTACCCTCAATAAAAGAGACAAAAAATATATAAAAAATGCTTAAAAAATATAAATAGCATATTGTAGAATAAATAAAAGTCAGACTAAATTTAAAAAAGAATTAGGTTGCTTCTATATTTTTAACCTACCTTTCTTGGTGGCCTCAGCTTCCTCGGCTTCTACCTTTTTCTTCTTAAGTTTTCCAGAGTCTTTTACCTCCTGGACATGATGCATATAAGCCAACATGATATGTGATGAACTCGAAAGACCAAACAAATGTTACAGTATATTTACCATTGCATCTTTCTTTCTTTTATTATAAACTACTCCATCCTGAATGAAAACTATGCCTTTTAGATCTTGCGGTGGATCCATTGATATTCGATATTTTTCTGCCAGTTTATCATGAAGCACCCAAGGAAAACTTTGGCGTGTAGATTTCCGAATAAAAGGCTTCAAACTGTTCCTACTGAAAGGGGATTTCTTCCATATCAGATCATCTCGGTTCACTACTGCAGTTTCTGTAACTTTTTTATTCCTATCAAGCCATGCTACCTCATATTTTGTTTTAACAGTACTGTCCTCCAAAACCTTTAATATCTTGCAAGGGCAGAGATCACCTTTCTTTCTCTTTCCATGCAATTCTGCCCCTACAAACAAATGTTCCTGCAACTTTGCTGCTATCGTGTCTGCAAGATCTTTTAACGAAAGCATACCTGAGAAACAATTGGCCTGTGAATACAGAAACATAGATTGTGTGGATAAAAGTAAAAGCTGAACAGGCATTCAGAGAGACCCAAAGCCAATAGTTGGATTTACAATAAACAATAAGCATGCATACCACTTTTTGATTTTCTCTTACATGCAATTCAGATCATATTCAATGAAAAACTTCCATTTCAAATTTGTTTTATTGCGCCAATACATTGAAAAGTGACAAACCACCTACTTTGAAAGGAAGGAACAAGATTATAATTGAGAGTAACAATAACTCGTATAAAAATTCTAAGTTTGTTGATGTGTACAGTACAATGATAAAAGTGCATATGAAAACAGATTTGTAATTACATATCTCACCAAAAAGCTTATCCTTAGCCAAGCATTCATAGAATGAACTTTATGCAGACAACTATTTCCTTATTTCATTTAAACGGGGTTGGGTGGGCCATGGCGTGAGCAGCATGCTTTCTATAATGTGTATTTTTTTACTTCTAGCAATTTGATGACTTGAGCAAAGAGGTTAGTTCATTGGAAACAGTAAAGAATATCAAATAAGTATCATCATCTGCAAACACATGTTATATTTACCAAGGGAATGATGTAATGGAATCAAAGGTTACTGTCACATTATATTAAGTAACATTATGAAAATACTTGCATAGTATCAACTATGATGATGGATGATCTTTTAAGACACTCTATGACTAGTCTTGCAATTCAATGTGGAATAGCTTGTTTAGTAGAAAACTTAATCCATGCCGACAGTATACCATCAGTTAGAATAATATGTTCCACATTGACTAGCTCTTACTCTACTCGTGAAAAGTGGAGTAGAGAGCATTCAGAAAGAGAAGCGCAAGTTCAGGCATCAGCAATTGGGGGTTCAGGAATATGGAATAAATTAATAGGACTGGATCGGTCATAATCATTCAAGAATATGAAGGCTACAACTTTAAATATCCCAGGATACTGCAACAACAATTTGAAAACATCAAATTCCAGGTCACACCATTTGGGTTCAGATTGACAAATATAGCAAATGAAGACCAAAAAATTGTCAACTTCCTCGAGTACTCTGATCAATGTAGCTATTGGCTTATTCAATTACATGCTACTAAAGGCAACCTACATATTGACCCAATCCACTGGTATATACAAGGAGATGAGTTAAAATATGCCTAAACCTCATCTCCATAAAATCTAGTAAAGATACCTGCTATGCAGGCTACTATATGCAACTTGGAGGCCTGCTTTGCAAGATGCAAAAATAAGATGTGCCACCAATGCTGCATTGTGCTATCAGATATGTCAAATTTAAGGTATTTTCAAAACTAGTGTGAATACTTAAAAGTCTCCAGCACCAGCATCCACCCTCGCATTGTAATGAGAAGAATCACCATCTATCCCTTCTTGACCTCTGAGATGTCATGACATGAAAATAAGGGCTCTTTCCAAGTCAAGATGCCCAAGTTTTCCCTTAAAAGTTGAACCATTTGAGAAGAGAAAAGTTTATGCATTGAACCTTAAATGGTATATGAAATGTTGGCATTGCAGAAAATTAATTAAAATAAGACAAAATTATACATCATGTTACTGACATGCTGTCCAATGTGTCCACGTTCTTTTGGCAGGTAAACTGCCAAACTAGAGCTTTGAAATAATGGATTACGGTACATCATGGATTGCAATTGCAACCGTTTTCCCTTGGGTCTGTAACACTAGCCTTTCAACATATGAAAGTCACGCAGGCGAGACTTTCAACAATCATAAAAGATTCAAACATATAATCTGCAAATAGGATTCTAAAACATTGTTGAACATAAAATTGTACAAATAAAGAAAAAATATGAATATCAGCTGATGCATATCAACACGTACCTATGTCTCCATTATGTCAAACATGCCAACCTATATATCCGTTTCCACACAGATCAAGAAAAGGCATAATTGTACAGTAAATCATGTGCCAAATATTCAACATGGAGCATTTGGGGGTCCAAAAGAAATCCTTATTGTATGAGCATCAGCAAAGTAATCAATTATTGTGCAGCAGATACAAAGGACAGAGAGGTAAAAGAACAGATCAATAGAAGTAAAAAAAAGAAAAAAAGATCCATATTAATACATCAGATAGTTAGTTCTTACTAAAATGAATGGTGCGCAGTGCAGGGGTCATGAGCTCTTTGGGTATCTCTGGAACCTTCTCAGCTGCATGTTTTTCAGAAACTAATGCCTCTTCATAAGTCAAGTTACCTTTTCCACTAACTTTACATGTCCAAAATCTTTGGCGATACAAGTTTATCCGGTTCAAATATACTCTGATTCAAGCTAAGGAAAAAAAAAAAACCAACTGGCAGCGCATCTTAAATCATACAAGATGCCAATACCTAAAAGGCCTCCAACCAACAGAGTTTTGCTTGCTTCCATTAGAAGCAGTAGTTCTTCTAGATACTAGATTAGAGAAAATGGGTTAGCCTACCAAATCGAAATAATTCATTCAGCCATAAGAATTCGAACTAAAGAAATCTCTTTTGACCCTTTATCTTGTTCGAGGATACCCTAATCCAAACTATGGAAAACAAACTACTAGTAGTATCCATTTGGCTGCAGAAAAGAAACAAGAAAACTAAAATAACAAAGATGTGGATTCTATTATTCAATATCCCGAAGAAGACCTCCACTAAACAGAGTTTTCTTGGGCCTATTAGAAACTGTAAAAATGAAATAACTCATAATGCAAATCCAATTAAAAATTTCATACAATAACTTTGCAGAATTTTGAAAGAAGGATACTCATAATCTCGGAATATCTCTTTTGTGAACCGAACTTGGTATACAAGCTCATTGGGCTCCAAATCCTTAGGAGGTTCCAGCAAAGTAAACGGCTTTTTCTTTAATAATGGCATTGTTGGAACCCACCCAGATCAGAAACCACAAAATCTCGCTATGTCCCAATGTCAAAACTTCAGTAACTGCACAAAAATACACCACAAGCAACCACCTACGCAATAACACAAAATAATGTCAAATTATTGCAACATGAAAGATTGTTAACCAATCAAGAGCTAAAGATAATCAACTGAAATACATTCTTTGAATCACAATACATTCTTTGAATCAAATTTTTCATTTCCTTATTTCATAATACAAAAAAATGAAAACCCAGATCAAATAAATTCAAGATACAGCAAAAGTTGACATTTTTTAACACATTCCCCTTAAAGTAAGCTCCTTTCATGTCCAATTCTAACTAAACTGTCCAAAACAATAAGTTTTTTCACATAGAAACCCTAGAAACGAGAGGGCACATTAAGTCACTCAATTCTAACAAATGCATAACAGGAAAAAAAAATTGTCGCATTGATCCAAAACATTACAATCACGCTTGTTTTGCAATAAATAGAAACCCACCATACTAAGAAAGAAGAAACCCTAGAATTTATGCACCTTCACTTTCACTTTAGTACTCAGATTTTTTTTAACGAAAAAAAAACAGAACTCATTTGCCAATATTTATTTAAAAGCTATAAAATGATTTATTTTCTCTTATTTCACTGCCCCGGAACAAAACAGGAAAAAACCATTTGCATAACCAAAAAAATAAAAAAATAAAAAAACTAACAATGCACCAAAATCAGGTTCCCGCCACTAAATTTTGAGCAAAATCAGTCAAGAAGAAGAAGAGAAACAGGAAGGAAAAAAAAAAGAGAGTGATAGAGAGAGGGAGCTTACAAGGAGAACTGGATTTGAGGAATGTAAATCAAGAGAGAGAGAGAGAGAGAGGGGGGGGGGGTGGTT
>Ga0307515_10001286_pt1 | contig 56985 bp, 60 predicted proteins | sample 17_EM_MG_FD_194513 | JGI IMG/M metagenome (GOLD analysis project Ga0307515, IMG submission 194513) | Populus trichocarpa ectomycorrhiza microbial communities from riparian zone in the Pacific Northwest, United States - 17_EM | ecosystem: Host-associated > Plants > Roots > Unclassified | place...
GGGTCGGTGGTGACGACGATCGTGTCCTTGGGCCCGAAGCTGCCGTCGAGCAGCAGCTTCGAGAGCGGGTTCTCGATGCGCTGCTGGATCGCGCGCTTGAGCGGCCGGGCGCCGAACACCGGGTCGAAGCCGACCTTGGCGATCTCCGCCAGCGCCGCCGGCGACACCTCCAGCCCGAGGTCCATCTTGGCCAGGCGCTGCTCCAGCACCTTGAGCTGGATCGCCGCGATCGACTCGATGTTCTTCGCGTCGAGCGCATGGAACACCACGGTCTCGTCGATGCGGTTCAGGAACTCGGGGCGGAAGTAGTTCTTCAGCTCGTCCCAGACCGCTTCCTTGATCTCTTCGTTCGGACGGCCGACCATCGCCTGGATGATCGGCGAGCCGATGTTGCTGGTCATCACGATCACCGTGTTCTTGAAGTTCACGGTGCGGCCCTGGCCGTCGGTCAGGCGGCCATCGTCGAGCACCTGCAGCAGCACGTTGAAGACGTCCGGGTGCGCCTTCTCGACCTCGTCGAGCAATAGCACGCTGTAGGGCTTGCGGCGCACGGCCTCGGTCAGGTGGCCGCCCTCCTCGTAGCCAACGTAGCCCGGCGGCGCGCCGATCAGGCGCGCGACCGAATGCTTCTCCATGAACTCGCTCATGTCGACGCGGATCAGGTGGTCTTCGCTGTCGAACAGGAAGCCGGCGAGCGCCTTGCAGAGCTCGGTCTTGCCGACGCCCGTGGGGCCGAGGAACAGGAAGGAACCGGTCGGCCGGTTGGGATCGGCCAGGCCCGAACGCGAGCGGCGGATCGCGTTCGCAACCGCGCCGATGGCTTCGTCCTGCCCCACGACGCGCTCGTGCAGCTTGCCTTCCATCATGAGCAGCTTGTCGCGCTCGCCCTGCATCAGCTTGGAGACCGGGATGCCGGTGGCGCGCGCCACGACCTCGGCGATCTCCTCGGCGCCGACCTGCGTGCGCAGCAGCGTGGGCGCGCTGGACTTGCCCTTGTTCGCCTCGGTGTCCTGCGCTTCCTTCAGCCGCTTCTCGAGCGCGGGCAGCTTGCCGTATTGCAGCTCGGCGACCTTGTTGAAGTCGCCCTTGGCGGTGAATTCGGCAATCTGGAACTTGATCTTGTCGATCTCTTCGCGCACATGCGCACTGCCCTGGGCCTGTGCCTTCTCGGCCTGCCAGATCTCGTCGTAGTCGGCGATCTCCTTCTGCAGCTTCGCGATCTCGCCCTCGATCAGGCCGAAGCGCTTCTGCGAGGCTTCGTCCTTCTCGCGGCGCACGGCTTCGCGCTCGATCTGCAGCTGGATCAAGCGGCGGTCGAGCCGGTCCATGACCTCGGGCTTGGAGTCCATCTCGATCTTGATCTTGGCCGCGGCCTCGTCGATCAGGTCGATCGCCTTGTCGGGCAGGAAGCGGTCGGTGACGTAGCGGTCGGACAGCTCGGCCGCGGCGACGATCGCCGGGTCGGTGATGTCGACGCCGTGGTGCACCTCGTATTTTTCCTTCAGGCCGCGCAGGATGGCGACGGTCGCCTCCACGCTGGGCTCGCCCACCAGGATCTTCTGGAAGCGGCGCTCGAGCGCGGCGTCTTTCTCGATGTACTTGCGGTATTCGTCGAGCGTGGTGGCGCCCACGCAATGCAGCTCGCCGCGCGCGAGGGCGGGCTTGAGCATGTTGCCGGCATCCATCGCGCCTTCGGCCTTGCCGGCGCCGACCATGGTGTGCAGCTCGTCGATGAAGACGATGGTCTGGCCCTCGTCCTTGGCCAGTTCGTTGAGCACGGTCTTCAGGCGTTCCTCGAACTCGCCGCGGTACTTGGCGCCGGCCAGGAGCGCGGCCATGTCGAGCGACAGCACGCGCTTGCCCATGAGCGACTCGGGCACTTCGCCCGAAACGATGCGCTGTGCGAGGCCTTCGACGATGGCGGTCTTGCCGACGCCGGGCTCGCCGATCAGCACGGGGTTGTTCTTGGTGCGGCGCTGCAGCACCTGGATCGCGCGGCGGATTTCCTCGTCGCGGCCGATCACCGGGTCGAGCTTGCCGAGGCGCGCGCGCTCGGTGAGGTCCATGCAGTACTTCTTGAGGGCTTCGCGCTGGCCTTCGGCATCGGCGCTGTTCACGCCCTGCCCGCCGCGCACCGCTTCGATGGCGGCTTCGACCGACTTGCGCGTCACGCCGTTGCTGCGCGCCAGGTTGCCGATGTCGGCCTTGCTGTCGGCCAGCGCAAGCAGGAAAAGCTCGCCGGCGATGAACTGGTCGTTGCGCTTGATGGCTTCTTTCTCGGTCGCCTGCAGCAGCTTGCCCAGCTCGGGGCCGACCTGGACCTGGTCATGGCCCTGCACCTGCGGCAGCTTCTTGATGGCCGCTTCGGCGGCCTGCAGCAGGCCCGGCACGTTGGCGCCGGCACGTTCGAGCAAGGCCCGCGGGCCATCGTCCTGGCGCAGCATAGCCACCAGCAGGTGGGCGGGTTCGATGTAGGCGTTGTCGTTGCCTAAAGCGAGCGATTGCGAGTCGGCGAGGGCTTCCTGGAATTTGGTGGTGAGTTTGTCTTGGCGCATGAATGACTCCGATTCCCCGGCATGTCGGGGTGGCTGCCACGGAATTCAAGCGAAAAGTCAGACCCTACACCGATCGGGCAGCAAGGAGAAGAAGTCCATGATCTCGCGCCCCAGCGCGTCTTCGCCGCTGTTGAAGTGGGCCATGACGGACATGTGGTTGTGGCCTCGCATCTGCAACAGGCGCGGTGCGCGCCGGCGTGCTTCCGCCAGGCGGTGGGCGAATTCGAGGCCGTAGACATCGAGCAGCGGGTTCTCGAACTCGGCGATCACGATGAAGGCGGGGATGTCGCTCCGGCCCGCAAGGCGCATCGGCGAGCGCGTTGCATAGAGCGAAACGTCGTCGCCGAAGTAGGCCCGGACGCCGGGAGCATTGGGGTTCTCGGGCGATTGGTCGGCATCGAGCCGCGCCGACACCAGGACGATGCCTTGCGCATGGCATTCGCCCTGCCGCAGATCGGCATCGAACGCGTAGCTCGCCACATGCGTTCCGCCCGCCGAATGGCCGATCAGCAGCATGCGGGCCGGGTCCCCGCCGTATCCCGCCAGCTTCGCATGCAGCCAGTTCATGGCCTGCGCCACGTCGCGCGCGCCTCCGGGGTAAGGCGCCTCGGGCGCGAGCCGGTACTCGACGTTGACGCCGATGCAGCCCTGCCGCGCGAACCAGTACAGCACGTTGTCGTAGAGCTCGGTGCTGGTGCACTTGTCGCCGCGCACGAATGCGCCGCCATGCACGAAGACGACGACCGGTGCGCGCTGTGCGCCTTCCGGGCGAAAGATGTCGAGCACCTGGCGCGGATGGGCACCGTAGGCCGCGTTGCGCATGACCGCCACGCCGCCCTTGGGCGCCCTGGCCAGCAGAGGCGCATAGGCATCCTTCACCCGCTGGCTGTGGCCCGGCAGATCGAGCGCCCAGCGCGGGCCGATCTCGGCCATCAGCGCGCGCAGCGCATCAGGACCCTGGATCATTTCTTCACTGTGCCAATCCCGCGCTCTTCACGACAACGGCCCACTTGCCCACTTCCTCGTGTGCGAACCTGGCGAAGGCATCGGCCGTGCCTTGCTCCGGCACGGCGCCAAGTTCCTGCAGGCGCTTCTGCATGTCCGGCATCCTGAGCACCGCGCCGATCTCGGCGTTGAGCCTCTCGAGCAGCGGCCTGGGCAAACCGGCCGGCGCGAAGATGCCGAACCAGGCCGTGACCTCGTAACCCGGCAGGCCGCTCTCGATCGCGGTCGGGACCTCGGGCAGCAAGGCGCTGCGCGTCTTTCCGGTCACGGCCAATGCCTTGAGCTTGCCGGACTGCACATAGGGCAAGGCCGTGGCCTGCAGATCGAACATCAACGGCACATGCCCCGCCACCACATCGTTGAGCGCCGGTGCGCTGCCCTTGTACGGCACGTGCAGCAGCTTGATGCCCGCGGCCGAAGCCAGCAGCTCGCCGGCCAGGTGGTTGGAGGTCCCGAGCCCTGCCGACGCATAGCTCAGCTCGCCGGGCTTGGCTTTGGCTTGCGCGATCACGTCGTTCACGTTCTTCGCGCCGAACGACGGATGCGCCACGAGCACGAAGGGAATGGAGGCCAGCGGTGCGACGGCCGTGAAGTCCTTCAGCGGGTCGTAGCCGACCTTGCTCATCGCGGGATTGATGGCCTGCGAGCTGACCGTGCCCATCAACAGCGTGTAGCCGTCGGCCGGCGCGCCGGCCACGTGCTTGGCGCCGATGGCGGTGCCCGCGCCGGCACGGTTGTCGATCACCACCGGCTGCCCGAGCAGCTCGGACAGCTTCTGGCCCACGGCGCGCGCGAGGATGTCGGCCGAGCCGCCGGCCGGGTACGGCACCACCATCGTGACCGGGTGGTTGGGGTACGGCGCCTGCGCATGCAGCGGCGGCGCGAGCGCAACGGCGCCGAAGGCCGCCAGCAGGCTGTGGCCCAGGATCTTCAACAGCCGGTTCATGGTCTCGTTCTCCTCAATGCATCGCCACCGCGGCGCGATCCACTTCCGGCACTTCCGGAATCTCGACGCCGTAGGGCGCGACGTCGGCACGGATCTGGTCCAGCGCACGCCGGATGATCGCAATCTCCTGGTCGGGATGGGTGGCGCCCAGGCCATGCTCGGCCGCCAGCGCCCGGTTGCGTCCGGCGCGCGCGCGCTCGTCGTCGGGCAGGTTGACCACCGCATAGACACCGTTCAGCAGGCTGCCGCGCAGTTTCTTGGCCACCTTCTCGCCGAGCATGCGGCGATCGTCCGCCGACAGCTCGGAAAAGAACCTGCGCATGATGATGCGGCCGAACTGGATGTGCCGCGCCTCGTCGCGCAGGATCAGCTGGCAGGCGGTGCGGATCGACTTGAAGCGTGCGTTCTCGTAGCGCGCCTGCAGCAGCTCGCCCGAGAGCTGTTCGAACAGCGTGTTGACTGCGAGCCCGGCGAAGAAGGACATCGCCTTCTCGTCGCGCTCGTCGTGGAAGCGCGGGATCACGGCCTTGAAGTAGTCGGCGCGCGGCTCGTCCTGGTAGCCGGCCAGCCCGCGTGCGACGAGGAACGAAGCCTCATGGTGCCGCAGCTCCTCGGCAATGAAGTTGACGATGTGCTGCTTGATCTCGAAAGGCTGGTGCGCGAATACCGCGTCGCGCAGCCGTTCGGCGCCATAGGGGACGGCGCCATGCTCCATCCACGCACGCAGGCTCCACCATTCGGCGCCGGCTTCGCGCACTTCGGCGGGAAGCTCGGCATCGCGGATGTCCGAGAAATCGATCGTGGCCGGATTCCACGCCAGCTCGCGCGACTGCTCGCACAGGCGCCAGACCTCGGGATATTCGATCTCGGACTTGATGGGATACGGGTTGGGAACTGGCATGAGTTCTTCGAGGAGCGAAGGTTGCATCGGGGAGCTTTCAAAGGGTCATCGGAGCGTTGTCAGCCGCATGCTGCGACAGGCCCCGTGTTTCGTCCAATACCGTTTGAATGGCCTGGTGATAGGCTGGAGCGATCACCGTTCACTGGAAGCCTTCGATGGACCTTCGTCAGCTCCGGCAGTTCGTCGCGGTCGCCGAAGAGCGCAGTTTCCGGCGCGCGGCGGAACGCCTGCATGTATCACAGCCGCCCTTGAGCGTGGCCGTGCAGCGGCTCGAAGCCGAGGTCGGCGTGACCCTGCTCGACCGCACCCGCCACCACGTGCGCCTGACGGTCGCCGGCGAGGCTTTCCTGCGCGAGGCGCGGCGCACGCTGGCGCACGCGCAGCTCTCGATCGAGATCGCGCAGCGGGCCGCCGCCGGCAAGCTCGGCACGCTGCGCCTGTCCTTCGTGCCGAGCGCGGCGCTGGGCGTGGTGCCGCGGCTGTTGCGCGCCTTTCGCGAGGACTATCCGGACGTCAAGCTGGTGCTCACCGGCGACACCACCTCGCAGCAGATGGCGGCGCTCTTGAGCGGCGCGACCGACGTCGGCATCGTCGTACCGCCGCTGCACGATGCGGGCGATTTCCGCGTCGAGCCCTTCTGCGACCAGGAGCTGACGCTGGCGGTGCCCGACACGCACCCGCTCGCGCAGCAGAAGCGCGTGCAGCTGCGCGACCTGGCCTCGGAGCCCTTCGTCGGCTTCCCTTTCAAGGAAGGGCCGGGCTTCGAGAGCGTGGTGATGGCGGCCTGCCAGGACAGCGGCTTCATCCCGAACTTCGTCCAGGTGGCGTCCCAGATGCAGACCATCCTCGCGCTGGTCGGCGGCGGCCTGGGCATCGCACTGGTGCCGCAGGCCATGCAGGCGGTGCAGACCGAGCATGTGGTCTACCTGCAGGTGCGGCAGCGCAGTGCACCGGTCAAGTACGCGTTGGGGCTGGCCTTCAGGCCGTCCAACGCCAACCCGGCGCTGGATGCCTTTATTGCGATGGCGCATCGGCTGCGCCGGCGCTGAAGCGCGCTCGTTCAGAATAGCTTCCCTCGAAGCCGGGCACGCGTGTTGCTCGCCCGTTCATTCTTTATTCAATCGTCTGGAGTCGCTCATGTTCTGTTCAAGGTGGATTGCCGCAACCGCGTCGCGCCGGGTTTTCGCAGTCGGACTGCTGGCCGCGGCGGCCGGCGTCTCGGGCCTGGCGCAGGCGCAGCAAGGCGCGCCGATCAAGCTCCTGGTCGGCTTCCCGGCCGGCGCGGGCACCGACGCGATCGCGCGCATCCTGGGCGAGAAGCTCAAGGACGAGCTGGGCGCGCCGGTGGTGGTCGAGAACCGCGCCGGTGCCGGCGGCCAGATCGCCGCGCAGGCGCTCAAGGCCGCCGCGCCGGACGGCCACACGCTGCTGCTGTCGCACGACCACACCATTTCCATCCTGCCGCAGGTGGTGAAGAACGCGGGCTTCAATCCGGCCAGCGACTTCGTGCCGGTGGCCGGTTTCGCGACCTTCGCCAACGTGCTCGCCGTCTCCGGCGCAACGCCGGCAAAGAACCTCGACGAATACCTGAAATGGGTGCGCACCCAGCGCGGCGGCAAAGACACCATCGGCGTTCCGGCGCCGGCCTCGATCCCCGAATTCCTGGTAAAGATGATCGGCACCAAGTACAAGATCGACGTGCAGGCCGCGCCCTACCGCGGCAGCGCGCCGATGACGGCCGACATGCTGGGCAACCAGATCAGCGCCGGCATCGCCTCGGTGCCTGACTTCATCGAGAACCACAAGGCCGGCAAGGTGCGCATCGTGGCCACCATCGGCAACAAGCGCCAGTCGCTGCTGCCGCAGGTGCCGACCTTCACCGAGCTCGGCTTTGCCAACCTGGAAGATCTGCCCTACTACGGCGTGTTCGCGCCTGTCGGAACGCCGCAGCCGGTCGTCGACCGCTTCGGCACGGCGCTGGCCAAGGTGCTGGCCATGCCCGACGTCAAGCAGAAGCTCACCACCATGGGGCTGACCGTCGCGTACGAGCCGCAAGGGCAGTTCGCAGGGCGCGTGCGCAGCTACACGCAGACCTGGGAAGGCATCATCAAGTCGAGCGGGTTCACGCCCCAGTAGGGTTCTCTAGGCGTTGCCGGCGCTGATGCCCCAGCGGGCCAGCGCCGCATCGTCGTCGACACGCGCATCCACCCAGCGCGCGCCTTCGGGCGTCTGTTCCTTCTTCCAGAACGGCGCCTGCGTCTTGAGGTAGTCCATCAGGAACTCGCAGGCCTGGAAGCTCTGGCCGCGGTGGGCCGAGATCACCGCCACCATCATGATCTGGTCGAGTGGCTGCAAAAGGCCCACGCGATGGACCACGCGCGCGCCGAGGATGTCGAAGCGGCGATGCGCCTCGTCGATCATGGCTTCGATGGACTTCTCGGTCATGCCGGGGTAGTGCTCGAGCTCCATCGAGGCCACCGAGCTGCCGTCGTTGCGGTCGCGCACGGTGCCGATGAAACTGCAGACCGCCCCCACGCGCTTGTCGCCGCCGCGCAACGCGGCGATCTCGTGCGCGAGGTCGAAATCGCCTGTTTGAATCGAAACGCGTGGGTGGCCCATGGCGGGATTGTGGCACCGCGCTAGACTGCGGCGATGCCCTCCCGCGCCCTGCACCAACGCCTTGCTTCATCCGAAGCAACGGCCTGCACGCGCGTGGGCGCCAAAGCCAAAAAACCAGAGCTCGTCTGACCGGAGCCTTGGTTCCGTCGTCGGATGAGCGACGGAACTGCAAGGCTTGGGCTGAAGCTGTTTTTTGTGTGCGCGCATCCGATGGTGGTTCTCCCATCGGTCGATTCCTGAAGGAAATCTGCGTGCATCCCTCTTCTCCCTCCCCTGATTTTTCGGGCCTCTGGATCCCGCTCGTGACGCCGTTTCGCGATGGCGCCGTCGACCATGCGGCGCTCGCGGCGCTGGCCGATCGGCTCGCGTCCACCGGCATCGCCGGCTTCGTGGTCTGCGGCTCGACCGGCGAGGCCGCGGCGCTCGACGGCAACGAGCAGTTGGCCGCGCTGGCCACGGTCGCGAAGGCCGCGCCCTCGCTGCCGCGCATCATGGGCATTTCGGGCTGCCACCTCGGCAAGACCATGGCCTGGGTGCGCCAATTGAACGAACGCGGGTTGACCGGCCTGCTGGTGCCCGCGCCGAGCTACATCCGGCCTTCGCAGGCCGGCCTGCTTGCGTGGTTCGGTGCCATTGCCGAGGCCAGCGCGGTGCCGCTGCTGGTCTACGACATCCCGTACCGCACCGGATCCACGATCGCGTGCGAAACGCTGCTCACGCTCGCGGGCGATCCTCGTATCCGCGGCATCAAGGACTGCGGCGGCGACATGGCGAAGACGCGGGCGCTGATCGCCGATGGTCGGCTGCAGGTGCTGGCCGGCGAGGATGCGCAGCTTTTCGGCACGCTTGCCGAAGGCGGTGTCGGCGCGATCACGGCCAGCGCGCATCTGCAGACCGCGCGCTTCGTGCAGCTCGTTCAGTTGCTGCGTGAAGGACGGCTGGTCGAAGCACGGGCGCGATGGCAACCGCTGATGCCTCTGATCGAGGCACTCTTCGCCGAGCCGAACCCGGGGCCGTTGAAGGCCGCGCTCGCCAACGAGGGATGGATGCAGGACGAGTTGCGTGCGCCGATGACGCGAGCGGGAAGTGCGTTGCGCGAGCGTCTCTTCGGCACGCAGGCCGCGCTCAGCCGCCTGTGACCGGCGGGAAGAAGGCCACTTCCTGGCCTTCGCGCAAGGCCGCGCTCTCGGCACTCATGACCTGGTCGAGCGCCATGCGCACCGCCTTGCCGCGGGCCAGGGCGCTCGCGTGGGACCCACCGCGCGCGATCAGTTCGTCGCGCAGCGCGCCGAGGTCGGAGGCGGCGGTCTCGACGGTCTCGCTGCCGGTTCCCAAGGCCTCGCGCACCGACGCGAAGTAACGCACGGTGACTTTCATGCGCATCAGCTCAGCAGCGAAGCGAAAGGAATGAACTGCACCGTGTCGCCGCCCTTGAAAGGCTGGCCGGCCGGTGTGTCGATCACGCCGTCGCCCCAGACCATCGAAGTCAGCACGCCCGAGCTCTGGTTGGCGAACAGGTCGAGGCCGCCGGCGGCATTGCGCCGCGCGCGCAGGAACTCGCGGCGCCGGTCGGCGCGCGGCCAATCGAAATCGGCGCGCATCGCGATGGGTTCCGGCGCGACGCGCGTCGCGCCCTGCAGCGTCAGCAGGAAGGGCCGCACGAGCAACAGAAAAGTCATGAAGCTCGACACGGGATTGCCCGGCAGGCCCGTCAGGTGCGCGTCGCCGATGCGGCCGTAGGCGAAGGGCTTGCCCGGCTTCATCGAGAGCGACCACAGGTCGAGCCGGCCCAGCGCCTGCACGGCGGCCTTGATGTGATCCTCCTCGCCGACCGAGACGCCGCCGGTGGTGATGATCAGGTCGCTGCGAAGCGATGCGGCGCGCAGCGCCTCGATGGTCGCGTCGCGCCTGTCGGGCACGATGCCCAGATCGCTGACCTCGCAACCGAGCCGCACGAGCAGCGCTCGCATGAAGAAGCGGTTGGAGTTGTAGATCGAGCCAGGCTTCATCGCGTCGGGCGCCACCTCGCCGGGCATCACGAGTTCGTCGCCGGTCGACAGCAGCGTGACGCGCGGGCGCTTGGCCACTTGCAGCCGGTCGAGCCCGACGCTGGCGGCGAGGCCGAGACCAGCGGGCGTGAGGCGTTCGCCCTTCGACAACACGACATCGCCCGCTGCCACGTCCTCGCCGGCGCGGCGGATCCACTGGCTGGCCGCCGGCGCGATCTCGACGCGCACGCTGCCGAGGCCGCCCTCTTCGGGCAGCGCGCTGGTGTCTTCCTGCATCACGACCGCGTCGGCGCCCTCGGGAATCTGCGCACCGGTGAAGATGCGGGCGGCCGTCCCGGCGGCGAGCGGCGTGCCGACGCTGCCCGCCGGAATGCGCTGCGCGACGCGGAGCACCGCGCCGGGGGCCGCGCAGTCGGCAACGCGCAGCGCATAGCCGTCCATCGCGCTGTTGTCGCGCGGCGGCACGGTGAGCGCCGACACCACGTCCTGTGCGAGCACACGGCCGTCGGCCTCGAAGGTGGAAACGCTTTCGGTGCCGAGGGGCGCGGCGACGGCGAGCAGGCGCGAGAGCGCCTCGTCGAGCGGCATCAGGGGAGGACGACTACTGGCCATGGAGTTCCACCTTGTACTCGAAACGCCCTGCGTTCTGCAGCAGCCACTTCGCGATGCCATCGGCGTCGTTGAGGTCGAAGACCGGCAGCTCGGTGACGGACGGCAGGCTCTCTGCCGTGTCGGTCGCGATCGCGACGATGAACGCGTCTTCGGCATAGCGCGCAGGGCGGGCCGCCTCGCCGTCGCCGGGCTCGCGCCAGACCTCGATCTTGAACAGGTCGCTGTGCTTGAAGCCTTCGACCAGCACCCAGTCGACGCTGTCGTCGAGCTCGGCGATCAGCTGGTGCACGCTGAGCTGCGCCGGCCGTTCGAACTCGCGCATCAGCGCCAGCCGCTTGTCCGACGCGACCACCACTTCGAAAGCGCCGGCCTCGCGGTGCCGGAAGGTGTCCTTGCCCGGATGATCGATGTCGAACTTGTGATGCGCGTGCTTGACGACGGAGACGCGCTGGCCATGCAGCTTGAGCACCGGGATCAAGCGTTCGACCAGCGTCGTCTTGCCTGCGCCCGAGAAGCCGGCAAAACCGATGACGTTCATGCGCAGCCTTCGCGATCAGTCGGTGTGTTGGGCAATGTAGGCCTTGACCGCCTCCGCGTCGGCCGGCAGCTTGACGACGCGCTTGGGCAGCGCCTCGATGCCTTCGAAGCGTGCGGGACGCTCGGGCTCGTGGCCCAGCGCCTCGACGATGGTCTCGGCGAACTTGATGGGCAGCGCGGTCTCGAGCACGATCATCGGCACGCCGGGCACGAGGTGCTCGCGCGCGGCCTTGAGGCCGTCGGCCGTGTGGGTGTCGATCAGCGTCGCGAATCGCTTGTCGGTATCGCGAATCGTCGCAAGCCGGTCGGCATGGGTGCTGCGGCTGCTCGCGAAACCGAAGCGCGTTGCGGCCTGTGCGAAGGCGGGGTCGGCGCTCAGGTCGAAGCGGCCGGCGCGGCCGAGTTCGCCCTCGAACAACGCGCGCGTCTTCGCCGCGTCGCGGCCCACGAGATCGAACACGAAGCGCTCGAAGTTGCTGGCCTTGGAGATGTCCATCGAAGGGCTGGAGGTCTCGTGCGTGTCGGCAGCCGAGCGCACGCGGTAGACACCGGTACGGAAGAACTCGTCGAGCACGTCGTTCTCGTTGGTCGCGACCACCAGCGTGCGGATCGGCAGGCCCATCATGCGCGCCACGTGGCCGGCGCAGACGTTGCCGAAGTTGCCCGAGGGCACGGTGAAGCTGACCTGCCTGTCGTCGTTTCCCGTCGCCTGGAAATAGCCTGCAAAGTAGTAGACCACCTGCGCCAGGAGGCGCGCCCAGTTGATCGAGTTGACCGTGCCGATCTTGTACTTGCGCTTGAAGCCGAGGTCGTTCGACACCGCCTTGACGATGTCCTGGCAATCGTCGAACACGCCGGCGATCGCGATGTTGTGGATGTTGGCATCCTGCAGGCTGAACATCTGCGCCTGCTGGAACGGGCTCATGCGGCCGTCGGGCGAGGTCATGAAGACGCGCACGCCCTTCTTGCCGCGCATCGCGTACTCGGCCGCGCTGCCGGTGTCGCCGCTGGTCGCGCCGAGGATGTTGAGTTCCTCGCCGCGGCGCGCCAGTTCGTGCTCGAACAGGTTGCCGAGCAACTGCATCGCCATGTCCTTGAAGGCCAGCGTGGGGCCGTTGGACAAGGCCTCCAGGTACACGCCGTCCTCGAGTTCGCGCAGCGGCACGATCTCTTCGGTGCCGAACACCTCGGCGGTGTAGGTCTTGGCGCAGATGGCCTTCAGGTCGGCCGCCGGGATGTCGTCGATGTAGAGCGAGAGCACTTCGAAGGCGAGCTCCGCATACGGCAGGCCGCGCCACCTCGCGAGCATGACGGCATCGATCTGCGGGTAGCGCTCGGGCAGGTACAGGCCACCGTCTGGTGCAAGCCCTTCCAGCAGGATTTCGCAGAAGCGACGGCGGTCCGGATGACCGCGCGTGGACAGGTAGCGCATCAGGACAGCTCTTCCTTGCGGATGCGCACGATCGGCGCGAGCACCGTGGGCAGCGCCTGCAGCTGGGCGAGCGCGTCGTCCAGCGTGCCTTCGCGCGTGTCGTGCGTGAGGATGATGAGGTCGGTCTGCGTGGACCCCTCGCCGCCGACCTCGTCGGCTTCGCGCTGCAGCACCGCGTCGATGCTGATGCCGGCCGTGGCGAGGAGTCCGGTCACCTGGGCCAGCACGCCGGCCTCGTCGGCCACGCGCAGGCGCAGGTAGTAGCTGGTCACGACCTCGGCCATCGGCAGCACCTGCAGATCGCTCATGGCATCGGGATGGAAGGCGAGGTGCGGCACGCGGTGTGCGGCGTCGGCCGTGTGCAGGCGCGTGATGTCGACCAGATCGGCGATCACCGCGCTGGCGGTCGGCTCGCTGCCTGCGCCCTTGCCGTAGTAGAGCGTGGTGCCCACGGCATCGCCGTTGACCACCACTGCGTTCATCGCGCCCTCGACGTTCGCGAGCAGGCGCTTGGACGGCACCAGGCTGGGGTGCACGCGCAGCTCGATGCCCTGCGCCTTGCGCTTGGTGATGCCGAGCAGCTTGATGCGGTAGCCGAGCTGCTCGGCATACTTGATGTCCTGCGCCGCGAGCTTGGTGATGCCCTCGACGTGCGCCTTGTCGAACTGCACCGGGATGCCGAAGGCGATGGCGCTCATCAACGTGACCTTGTGCGCGGCATCGACGCCTTCGATGTCGAAGGTCGGGTCGGCCTCGGCATAGCCCAGGCGCTGGGCTTCCTTCAGTACGGTGGCGAAATCGAGGCCCTTGTCGCGCATCTCCGAGAGGATGAAGTTGGTGGTGCCGTTGATGATGCCGGCGATCCACTGGATGCTGTTGGCCGTGAGGCCTTCGCGCAGTGCCTTGATGATCGGGATGCCACCGGCCACGGCAGCCTCGAAAGCCACCATCACGCCCCTGGCATGGGCGGCCGCGAAGATCTCGGTGCCGTGCACCGCGAGCAGCGCCTTGTTGGCCGTGACCACGTGCTTGCCGGCCGCGATCGCCTCGAGCACCAGCTGCTTGGCGATGCCGTAGCCGCCAATCAGCTCGACCACGATGTCGATCTCGGGATTGGCGATCACGGCGCGTGCGTCGTGCACCACCTGCACGCCCTCGCCGACTTCGGCCCGGGCGCGTGCCGTATCGAGGTCGGCGACCATCGTGATCTCGATGCCGCGCCCCGCCCGGCGCTTGATTTCTTCCTGATTGCGCCGCAGCACCTTGAACGTGCCGCTACCGACAGTGCCGATGCCGAGCAGGCCAACTTGGATGGGTTTCATTCGTTTCGTCTTGTGAGCAAAAGGGGCTAGGCGTTACGGTTTCGGTAACGCTCGAGGAAGTCGGCGATGCGCTGGACCGCTTCGCGCAGGTCTTCCTCGTGCGGCAGGAAGACGATGCGGAAATGGTCCGGCGTCGCCCAGTTGAAGCCGGTGCCCTGCACCAGCATCACCCGGGTTTCCTTCAGAAGTTCGAGGAAGAACTGCCGATCGTCGTCGATCGGATAGATCTTGGGATCGAGCTTTGGGAACATGTAGAGCGCCGCGGTCGGCTTGACGCAGCTCACGCCGGGGATTGCGGTGATGAGCTCGTAGGCCAGGTCGCGCTGGTGGCGCAGGCGGCCGCCGGGGCCCACCAGGTCGTTGATGCTCTGGTAGCCGCCCAGCGCGGTCTGGATCGCCCATTGGCCCGGGACATTGGGACACAGGCGCATGTTCGAGAGCATGTTGAGGCCCTCGATGTAGTCCAGCGCCACCCTCTTGTCGCCCGACACCACGAGCCAGCCGGCGCGGTAGCCGCAGGAGCGGTAGCTCTTGGACAGCGAATTGAAGGTCAGGGTTAGCACGTCCTTCGACAGACTGGCGATGGCGGTGTGCTTGACGCCGTCGTACAGCACCTTGTCGTAGACCTCGTCAGCGAGGATCACCAGCCCGTGCTCGCGCGCGATCGCGACGATGCCGTTGAGCAGATCGTCCGAATACAGGGCGCCCGTCGGATTGTTGGGGTTGATGACCACGATCCCCTTGGTGCGGGGCGTGATCTTGGCTCTGATGTCGTCGAGGCTCGGCATCCAGCCGTTGTCCTCATCGCAGAGGTAGTGCACCGGCTTGCCGCCCGACAGGCTAGCCACCGCGGTCCACAGGGGGTAGTCGGGGGCAGGCAGCAGCAGTTCGTCGCCATCGTTGAGCAGCGCGTTGGCGGCCATCGCGATCAGTTCGCTGGCGCCGTTGCCCAGGAAGATGTCGTCGAGCGTCACGCCCGCGATGCCCTGCTTCTGGGTCTCGTGCATCACGGCCTTGCGCGCCGCGAAGATGCCCTTGCTGTCGGAGTAGCCGGACGAGGCCGGGAGGTTGCGGATCATGTCCTGCTGCACCTCTTCGGGCGCATCGAAGCCGAACGGCGCAAGGTTGCCGATGTTGAGCTTGATGATCTTCTGGCCCTCTTCCTCCATCTGCTTCGCGGCGTCCATGATCGGACCGCGGATGTCGTAGAGCACGTTGGCCAGCTTGGCCGATTTCTTGATCGCTTTCAAAGTCCCTCCAAGGGCGTCTGCACGGGGGAAAACCTATAATTTGACCACAGTTCCCACCGCCTCCCGATGAAGCTCCAGCCCGACAAATCCGACGTCCAGACCCTCACCGCACACGGTCCCGGCTGGGTGGCCATCAACAACGAGAAAGTCGAATCCAGCGTGGTGGTCGGCTCGCGCGGCGAGAGTTTCGCATGGGACTGCGCCCGTTTCGACCAATTGGGCGCCGAGCACTTCGCGCAATTGGCCTCGCTGGGCGCCGAATTGATCATCTTCGGCAGCGGCAATCGCATCCGATTTCCGCAGTCGGCCTGGCTGCAACCCCTGATGGCGCAGCGCACCGGCGTGGAGACCATGGACACCGCCGCCGCCTGCCGCACCTACAACATCCTGGCGGGCGAAGGCCGGCACGTGGTGGCCGCCCTTCTGGTGGAGAGCCCGGAAGCTGGGAAGTAGGGGGCGTTTCGGGGTAAAATAGCGGGTTGCAAACCGGCGGCCCGCCCAGTAAAGCAACGACCAATCCTCCATGTATCGAGCGCCTCCGCAGCCAGGAGCCAGCCCGAACATGGAATCAAACGGAGAAAACAAGTTTCATGGCGATCGTTGTCAATAAACCCATTCCCGAATTCGACGCCAACGCCACCGGCGGCCTCAAGGTCTCGAACACCTCGCACCTCGGGCACGTGCTGGTGATGTATTTCTACCCCAAGGACAATACACCCGGCTGCACCACCGAAGCCATGCAGTTTCGCGACCGCTACAAGGATTTCGTGAAAGCCGGCGCCACTGTGTTCGGCGTCTCGCGCGACAACATGAAATCGCACGACGAGTTCAAGGCCAAGCTCGAACTCCCCTTCGAACTGATCGCCGACACCGAAGAGAAGATGTGCCACATGTTCGGCGTGGTCAAGAACAAGATCATGTACGGCAAGAAGGTCAAGGGCATCGAACGCAGCACCTTCCTGATCGGTGCCGACGGCGTGCTCAAGGCCGAATGGCGCGGCCTCAAGGTCCCAGGCCATGTCGATGACGTGCTCAAAGCGGTCAAGGCGCTCAAGAAGGCTGCCTGATCTGCTGCAAACGTGTACTTTTGCGCGGTCGCGTTGGCGATGCGCAACGTTCACGGGAGGTGACACATTCGATGTGCATAATGGTTTCATGCCGTTGAGCTCCACGACCGCATCCCCCGAACAAAGCCGCCCTGGTATTCAGGCGGCTTTTTCGCTTTCTGGCCTCTTCCTTTTTGCGAGCGAACCGACCCATGCCCCTGCCTCCCGCACCCACGAAACGCGCCGCATTGCTCTCGCCGGACGCGCACGACGCGCCCTCTCGTTCTTCGCACGGAAGGAGCGGCCGTCGCGCGTCCGATCGGCGAGGTGAAGAAAACCGGTCCAGCGGGCCCCAGCCGCTCGAGTTGTTCGACCGGCACGCCGCGGAAGCGGGCGGCGCCTTCGAAGCGCCGGCGGCGCCTGCACTGAGAGCGCCGTCGCCCGTGCCGACCTCGCTGCCAGCCCCCCGAGCCGTCCAGGACAACCGGCCCGTTGCCGTCCCTGCGCCGCAGCAAGGCCCGGCGCGGACCAAGCGCAGCAAGCCCAACGGACCGGCCAAGCTGTTCGTGCTGGACACCAACGTGCTGCTGCACGATCCGATGTGCCTGTTCCGCTTCGAGGAGCACGACATCTTCCTGCCGATGATCGTGCTGGAAGAGCTCGACGGCCACAAGAAAGGCACGACCGAAGTCGCGCGCAACGGCCGCCAGACCAGCCGCACGCTCGACGCACTTGCCGGCGCGCAGGGTGCCGACATCGCCAAGGGGCTCAAGCTCGACACCACCGGCCACCGGGGCGCTGGCGGCAAGCTCTTCTTCCAAACCGCGCCGCTCGACTACTCGCTGCCGACCAGCCTGCCGCAGGGCAAGGCCGACAACCAGATCCTCGGCGTCGTCCATGCGCTGCGAGACCTGTATTCGCAGGATGCACCCGGCCGCCCCAAGCAGGAGGTGGTGCTGGTGTCGAAAGACATCAACATGCGCGTCAAGGCACGCGCTCTCGGCCTGGCAGCAGACGACTACCAGAACGACAAGACGCTCGAAGACGGCGACCTGCTCTACGCCGGCTCGCTGGCCCTGCCGGCCGACTTCTGGACGCGCCAGAGCAAGACCATCGAGAGCTGGCAAAGCGGCAGCAACACCTTCTACCGTATCAGCGGCCCGATCGTGCCGAACCTCTACATCAACCAGTTCGTCTACTTCGAGGCGCCAGGCGAGCCGAGCATGTACGCGCGCGTGACCGAAATCCGCGACAAGACGGCGGTGCTCAAGACGCTCAAGGACTATGGCTCGGCCAAGAACGCAGTGTGGGGCGTGAACACGCGCAACCGCGAACAGAACTTCGCGATGAACCTGTTGATGGACCCCGAAGTGGACTTCGTCACGCTGACCGGCACCGCCGGCACCGGCAAGACGCTGATGGCACTGGCCTCGGGCCTGACGCAGGTACTCGACGACCGGCGCTACACCGAGATCATCATGACCCGCGCGACCGTGAGCGTGGGCGAGGACATCGGCTTCTTGCCCGGCACCGAGGAGGAAAAGATGGGCCCCTGGATGGGTGCGCTCGACGACAACCTCGAGTTCCTGGCCAAGGGCGACAGCGGCGGCGCCGGCGAATGGGGCCGTGCGGCCACCAACGAACTGATCCGCAGCCGCATCAAGATCAAGAGCATGAACTTCATGCGCGGTCGCACCTTCCTCAACAAGTACGTGATCATCGACGAGGCGCAGAACCTGACGCCCAAGCAGATGAAAACGCTGATCACGCGCGCGGGCCCGGGCACCAAGATCATCTGCATGGGCAACCTGGCGCAGATCGACACGCCCTACCTGACCGAAGGCTCCTCGGGCCTGACCTTCGCGGTCGACAAGTTCAAAGGCTGGCCGCACGGCGGACACATCACGCTGGCGCGCGGCGAACGCTCGCGCCTAGCGGATTTCGCGAGCGACGTGCTGTAGCAAGGCCGCCTGCGACCCTGAGTTTCCGCGCGCCGCGCGAAGGCTGCTGACAGGACGTTGTCAGTAGCCGTCGCGCAGCATGGCGGCATGAAACGCAGGAATTGGATTGCCGTCGCCAGCGCCGAACATGCTCGCCGTGGGCGTGACCAAGCCGGCGGCGGTTTCATGCAGGTCGGCCATGGCAAGCACGCACCTCTTCGTCGCGTAGCGCCGGGCGACCGCGTCGCCTACTACGCGCCGGTCACCGTGCTCGGCGTCGCGGACAAGCTTCAGAGCTTCGTCTCGATCGGCGTCGTGCAGCTCGGCGAGCCTTATGAGGCGGACATGGGCAACGGCTTCGTTCCCTGGCGGCGCGACGTGAGCTACGCGGCTGCGCAGGAGGCTTCGATCCTGCCGCTCATCGATCAATTCGACTTCGTCGAAGACCCGAAGCGCTGGGGCTACAAGTTCCGCTTCGGGCTGTTCGAAGTCAACGACCACGATTTTCACCTGATCGCCGGCGCCATGAACGCCAGCATCCGCGCCCTCGACCTTTGATTCAACAGGAGAAGAAGACCATGCAACCGCAACTCCAACGCCATGACGCCTTCAACGTCGCCGGCCTGACCGTGCGAACCACCAATCGCGAGGAAAACGATCCGCAGTCGGCGCGCATCGGCAAACTCTGGACCCGGTTCTTCGACGAGCGCGCCTATGCGATCCCGCACCGGACCAACGACATGCGGCTCTACGGCGTCTACTCGGCCTACGAGTCCGACGCAGACGGCGCCTTCGACATCACGACGGGCGTCGCGGTGGCGGGCAAACCGGCCGCCGTGCGGATCGAAGCCGGCGACTATCTCGTCTTCAGCGGCCAAGGCGAAATGCCGCAGATGGTGCTCGCAGTCTGGGAGGCGATCTGGCAGTATTTCGAGCAGCACCCCGAAATCAAGCGCAGCTACCGCAGCGACTTCGAGGCTTACAGCGGCCCCGACCAGGTCGCTATCCACATTGGCGTGACCCTGGACTGACACATGGCTTCTTCCGGCAGCGGACGCGGCAAGAGCTGGCGAGAAAAGCTCGCCGGCTATCCGCGCCTGCCCGAGATCAAGCCCATTCCGCAGCGAATGGAGCCCCGCCACGGACCGGGAACGATCGTGACGCCTTCTCCGCGCGAGGTCGACGAAGCGATGAAGCGCGTGCCGGAAGGCCGCCTCGCGACTGTGCTCGGCATCAGCGAAGAGCTCGCCCGCGGGCACGGCACCACCATCGGCTGCACGGTGACGACGGCGATCTTCGCAAGCATGGCCGCGCAGGCGGCGGACGAAGACCGCCAGGCGGGCCGCGCCGAGATCACGCCCTACTGGCGCACGCTCAAGATCAACGGCGAGCTCAACCTCAAGTACCCTGGCGGGCTGGAAGAACTCATGCGGCGGCTCGAATCCGAAGGCCACACGGTGGTGCAGCGCGGACAGCGCTACTTCGTCGAGGATTTCGAGAAGAAGCTCATTTTTCGTTGACCTGCCTGCATGCGCCGTGCCGACCGCCTGTTCCAGATCGTCCAGCTCATCCGCGGGCGGAGGCTCACGACCGCCGCATTCCTGGCGCAGCGTCTGGAAGTGTCGGAGCGCACCATCTACCGCGACGTCGCCGACCTGCAGCGCCAGGGCGTACCGATCGAAGGCGAAGCCGGCGTCGGCTATCGCCTGGGAGCAGGTTTCGACCTGCCGCCGCTGATGTTCACGCAGGATGAAGCCGCAGCCCTGGTCGCCTCGGCACGGATGGCTCAGAGCTGGGTCGATCCAGCGATGGCGCGCGACATCCAGACCGCGCTCGGCAAGATCCTCTCGGTGCTGCCGCCGGCCGCGCGCATCTCGGCCGAGAGCCTGGCGCTCTTCGCGCCGGCGATGGCCGTCGACGACGGCACGCGCGTGCGCCTGCAGACGCTGCGCGAAGCGGTGCAGACGCGCAACAAGCTGCGCATGGACTATCGCGATGTCAGCGGCGCGCCGAGCCAGCGCATCGTGCGTCCGCTCGGCTGCTTCTATTGGGGCAAGGTCTGGACCTTCTCGGCCTGGTGCGAACTGCGCCAGGACTTTCGCGGCTTCCGCATCGATCGCATCGCCCAGGTCGAAGTCCTGCCGGAGCGCTTTCGCGACGAGCCCGGCAAGACACTGGCCGAGATGCTGCGCCGCCTGCAGGCGGATCCGGCGGAAGCCAAAGCCTCACGCGTGCAGTAGCACCGTCGCCGGTTCAGTAGTCGGATCCACCGCCGCCGCCGGCCAGGCTTTCGAACTTGGTGATCGGCTTCAGGAAGGCCAGCTTGATGGTGCCGGTCGGCCCATTGCGCTGCTTGCTGATGATCACCTCGGCGACGCCCGGCTCCTTGCTGTCCTTGTTGTAGTAGTCATCGCGGTAGATGAACATGATCACGTCCGCGTCCTGCTCGATGGCGCCCGATTCGCGCAAGTCGCTCATCATGGGCCGCTTGTCGGTGCGCGATTCGACGCCGCGGCTCAATTGCGACAGGGCGATCACCGGGCACTTGAGTTCCTTGGCCAGCATCTTGAGCCCGCGCGAGATTTCGCCGACGGCGGTGGCGCGGTTCTCGTCGTTCATGCTCGAGGACACGCTCATGAGCTGCAGGTAGTCGACCACGATCAGCCCAAGCTGTCCGCACTGGCGCGCCAGCCGGCGTGCATTGGCGCGCAGCTCGCTGGTCGTCAGGCCCGGCGTTTCGTCGATGTGCAGCGAGATGTTGCGCAGCTTCTCGATCGCTTCGGTCAGGCGCGGCCATTCCTCGTCCGTCAGCTTGCCGGTGCGCAGGTGGCCCTGGTCGATGCGGCCGATCGAGCCGACGATACGCACCGCCAACTGCGCGGCGCCCATTTCCATCGAAAACACGGCCACCGGCAGGCCTTCGTTGAGCGCCACGTGTTCAGCGATGTTGATCGCGAGCGCGGTCTTGCCCATCGACGGACGCGCAGCCAGCACCACCATGTCGCCGGCCTGGAAGCCGGAGGTCATGCGGTCGAGATCGATGAAGCCTGTTGGCACGCCCGTGATGTCGTTGGGGTTGTCGGCCATCTCGGTGACGCGGTCCAGCAGTTCGACCACCAGGGTGTCCATGCCCTGGAAGCCCTGCTTCATGCGCGAGCCTTCCTCGCCGATGTTGAAGATCTTCTGCTCGGCCTCGTCCAGGATCTTGTCGACCGCTTTGCCTTGCGTGTTGAAGGCGTTGGTCGCGATCTCATCGCTGGCGCTCACCAGCTTGCGCAGGATCGAACGCTCGCGCACGATCTCCGCATAGCGGCGGATGTTGCTCGCGCTCGGCACGTACTGCGCGAGCGAGTTCAGGTACATCAGGCCGCCGATTTCTTCGGCCTTGCCCAGGCCCTGCAACTGCTCGTAGACAGTGATCACGTCGGCCGGCTTGCTGGCATTGACCAGCTTTCCGATCGCCGCATAGATCAGCTTGTGCTCATGGCGATAGAAGTCGCCGTCCACGAGCAGGTCGCCCATCCGGTCCCAGGCGCCGTTGTCGAGCAGGAGGCCGCCGAGAACGCTCGATTCGGCCTCGATCGAATGCGGAGGAATGCGCAGCTGTGCGATTTGACGGTCGGCCATCGGGTGGTCGGCCGACGGGTCGTTATCGGCGTAGGAGAAAACGGCGGACATGAACTTCCTTGCAACCGCACATGCTAAGCCGCACGGCGGGTGGCGTCACTTGATAACGCTGTGGATAAACAGTTAGTTGTCGGTGCAGCGCGCGGGACAACGCGGCGGCACAAAAGAAAGGCCGCCCAGAGGCGGCCCACAAGGACAAGATCGCACCAGCGATCTTGTTTTCTCCTTGCCGAAGGCTTACGCGCTTTCGCCGTACACCGTGACGGTGATGTCGACCACTACGTCGGTGTGCAGTGCCACGCTGACGGTGCTGTCGCCGACGGTCTTGATCGGACCGTTGGGCATGCGCACCTGCGACTTCGCGACCTTGTAGCCCTGCTTCTCGAGCTCCTCGGCGATGTCGTGGTTGGTGACCGAGCCGAACAGGCGGCCGTCGACGCCAGCTTTCTGCGTCAGCTTGACGGTGGTGCCGCCGAGCTTTTCGCCCTGCGCTTGCGATTCGGCCAGCTTGGCGGCCGCGGCCTTTTCGAGTTCGACGCGCTTGGCTTCGAATTCGGCCTTGTTGGCTGCAGTGGCGCGGCGCGCGCGGCCCGAAGGAATCAGGAAGTTGCGCGCGTAGCCGTCCTTGACCTTGACGATCTCGCCGAGAACGCCGAGGTTGACGACCTTGTCCAGAAGAATGACTTGCATGGTGTCCGGCTCCTTAGACGCGGTGTTGGTCGCTGTACGGCACCATCGCGAGGAAGCGTGCGCGCTTGATCGCGGTGTTGAGCTGGCGCTGGTAGATCGCGCGCGTGCCGGTCAGGCGCGCGGGGATGATCTTGCCGTTTTCGCTGATGAAGTCGCGCAGCGTGTCGATGTCCTTGTAGTCGATCTCTTCGACACCGGCGACGGTGAAGCGGCAGAAGCGCTTGCGCTTGAACAGCAGCGACTGGGTGTTGCGCTTCGGGCGCTTGTCTTTGTTGAATTTCTTGAACGTGGCCATTTTGGGACCTCTTATCGAAAATTAATCTTGCTGAAAATCCTGGATGTGCAGCACTGGATGCTTGGCCGTACCCGGTGTCGCGAGGAAGCCCTGAAAACGCCAGAGACTTCCCAACGACTGCCTTGCGAGCCGCTCGGCGATTGCGCCGAACGCCACGGCCTTGAGGGCCGCCTTGACCTGCCGGGGCTGGGCCGCTTCGGTCACCGTCGACTCGTGTTCGAGTCGCAGGTCGATGGCGGGCAGTCCGGCAGGCGTGTAGCGCAAGCTACCGAGTTCGGCGACGCAGGCAGTCAGCACGAGGCTGTTGACTGCGGCAGCGCTCACACCATCAGTTGTTGTTGGCGGCGTACTCGGCCTGCTGGGCCTTGCGGGCCTCTTCGCGCTCGACCGTCTTCATCATCGACGACGGGCCGGTGTCGGCCTTCTTCTTGACCACCGTCAGGTGGCGCAGAACGGCATCGTTGAACTTGAAGGCATGCTCGAGTTCGGCCATCACGGCCTGCTCGGCCTCGATGTTCACGCACAGGTAGTGGGCCTTGTTGAGCTTGTTGATCTGGTAGGCCAGCTGACGGCGGCCCCAGTCTTCAACGCGGTGGATCTTGCCGCCGCCGGCCGTGATCAGGCCCTTGTAGCGCTCCAGCATGGCTGGAACTTGCTCGCTTTGATCCGGATGGATCAGCAGAATGATTTCATAGTGACGCATGGCACTCCTTGTGGATCTTCCGTAGAAGGGATGAAGCCACCCGCAGCGTCGGTCGCGGTGTGGCAAGGCAAAGCCGGCTATTGTAGCAGGCTGTCGCCGTCCTGGAAGTGCCGGTGCAGGCCTCGCCTCTCAGATGCCCAGCGCGCGATCGAGCGCAGCGGCCTTTTCCGGGCCCACAGCAGCCCGGATCTTGGGCGCCAGTTCGAGCAGTCCCTCGAAGGTCGAAGTGCCTTCGACCGACAGGTTCAGCCTGAAGCCCCTGAGGCCCAGGCTCCCGGTGAGCTGAGTCGCGATCGGATAGGCATCCTTGTAACGTTGCTGAGTGGAACGCCCCGTCGAGGCCTGGGCCGACGCCTCGGTCGGGACGGGCATCGGGGCGCGCTCGATCTCCTTGGGCACTTCGACCGGCGGCGGCGCCGAAACGGTCCCGGCGTTGGCGGCGTCGCCCGGGCCGCCGACCTGTCCGAGCAAACCGAGTTCGACCATCTGGTCGATGTCCTCACGCGCGATGCCCATGCCGGCCTCGAGCACTTCGCTCACGGAGCGTTTGCCATCGCACAGGATGAATGCCGAGCGCTGGCGCGGCGTGAGCCGGATGGAACGGTCCCTGAGCGCCTGGTGCCCGGCTTCTGTCTTGACAAGAATCATGGTGTCCTCAACGCGAAATTCCCGAATTCGGGGCTGCGCTTCCCTGTGGGTCACGAGTCTGACACCAAAGATTCACTTGCTTGCAAATACACCAAGCTGACGTGGGAATTACACGCCGAGATTGTGACGAAAGTTGTAGTGCGGCGGTCACGACCGCCGCACGCCGCCGAGCTCAGCGCTTCGCGAGCTGTTGCCAGGTATCGATCACGCTGTCCGGGTTGAGCGAAATCGACTCGATGCCCTCTTCGGCCAGCCAGAGCGCGAAATCGGGGTGATCGCTGGGGCCTTGTCCGCAGATGCCCACGTACTTGCCCTCTGCCTTGCAGGCCTTGATCACGCGGCTCAGCAAGGCCTTGACCGCGGGATCGCGCTCGTCGAAGTCGGCCGCCAGCAGTTCCAGGCCGGAATCGCGATCGAGGCCCAGCGTGAGCTGCGTCAGGTCGTTCGACCCGATCGAGAAACCGTCGAAGTACTTCAGGAACTCCTCGGGCAGGATCGCGTTGCTCGGCACCTCACACATCATGATCAGCTTGAGCTCGTTCTCGCCACGCTTGAGGCCGTGTTCGCCGAGCAGTTCGGTGACACGCGCGGCCTGGCCCAGGGTGCGCACGAAGGGCACCATGATCTGCACGTTGGTCAGGCCCATATCGTTGCGCACACGCTTGAGCGCTTCGCATTCCATCGCGAAGGCTTCGCCGAAATCAGCGCTCAGGTAGCGCGCCGCGCCACGGAAGCCGAGCATCGGGTTTTCTTCTTCGGGCTCGTAGCGACTGCCGCCGATCAGCTTGCGGTACTCGTTGGACTTGAAGTCCGAGAGACGCACGATCACCTGCTTGGGCCAGAACGCCGCGCCGATGGTGGCGATGCCTTCGGCCACCTTGTCGACATAGAACGCCCGAGGCGACGCGTGGCCGCGCGCGACCGATTCCACGGCCTTCTTGAGGTCGGCATCGACGTTCGGGTAGTCGAGGATCGCCTTCGGATGCACGCCGATGTTGTTGTTGATGATGAACTCGAGTCGCGCCAAGCCGACCCCATGGTTCGGCAACTGCGCGAAGTCGAAGGCGAGCTGCGGATTGCCCACGTTCATCATGAGCTTGATGTCGATGTCGGGCATCTCGCCGCGCTGGACTTCGGTCACCTCGGTTTCCAGCAGGCCGTCGTAGATGAAACCGGTGTCGCCCTCGGCGCAGCTCACCGTGACCAGCGTGCCGTCCTTGAGCAGATCGGTGGCGTCGCCGCAACCGACGACGGCGGGGATGCCGAGCTCGCGCGCGATGATCGCCGCGTGGCAGGTGCGGCCGCCGCGGTTGGTCACGATGGCAGCGGCGCGCTTCATCACCGGTTCCCAGTTCGGGTCGGTCATGTCGGTCACGAGCACGTCGCCGGCCTGCACCTTGTCCATCTCGCTGATGCTGTGGACCAGGCGCACGGGGCCGGTGCCGATTTTCTGGCCGATCGCGCGCCCTTCGGCCAGCACGGCGCCGCGGCCGAGCAGCTTGTAGCGCTGCTCGGCCTTGCCCTGCTGTTGGCTCTTCACCGTTTCGGGACGTGCCTGCAGGATGTAGAGCTGGTCGTCGGTGCCGTCCTTGCCCCATTCGATGTCCATCGGCCTACCGTAGTGCTCCTCGATCACGAGTGCGTATTTCGCCAACTGCTCGACGTCGGCGTCGCTCAGCGAATAGCGGTTGCGCTGCTCGGTCGGGACATCGGTGGTCTTCACCAGCTTGCCGGTGGCGGCCTTTTCTTCGGCGCTCGCGAATTCCATCTGGATCAGCTTGGAGCCGAGGTTGCGCCGGATCACGGCGCGCTTGCCGGCCCGCAGCGTGGGCTTGTGCACGTAGAACTCATCCGGATTCACGGCACCCTGTACCACGGTCTCGCCCAGGCCATAGCTCGAGGTGATGAAGACCACCTGGTCGAAGCCGGACTCGGTATCGATCGTGAACATCACGCCCGCCGCGCCGAGGTCGCTGCGCACCATGCGCTGCACGCCGGCCGACAGCGCCACCACATCATGGGCAAAACCCTTGTGGACCCGGTAACTGATGGCGCGGTCGTTGTAGAGGGAGGCGAACACCTCCTTCATCTTGTGCAGCACGTCGTCGATGCCCACTACGTTGAGGAAGGTCTCCTGCTGCCCGGCGAACGAAGCATCGGGGAGGTCTTCCGCGGTGGCCGACGAACGGACGGCGAAGGAGGCTTCGGGATTGCCTGCGCTGAGCTTGGCGAAGGCCTCGCCGATCGCCTTCTGCAGGTCGGCTGGGAAGGGCTGGGCCTCGACCATGGCCCGGATTTCGGCGCCGGCCGTGGCCAATGCACGCACATCTTCGGTGTTCAGGCTCTTGAGCTTGGCGCTGATCCGGTCGGCCAGGCCGTCGTGGGCCAGAAACTGGCGGAACGCGTGGGCGGTGGTCGCGAACCCGGTGGGCACGCGCACCCCCTGGGGAAGCTGGGAAATCATCTCGCCGAGGCTGGCGTTCTTGCCGCCGACCGACTCGACGTCGGTCATCCTCAGGTTTTCAAACGCAACGACCAGGGCGGTCGCTTCGAAGAGTGCAGACATGGGAGAGCTCCAGAAGTTAAAACCGGGGCAACATGCAGACGGCGCGGCGCAATCGTTCTTTTTGCTGTGGGCGCAGGGGCGGTGTGCATGAAAGAAAGCATTCGGGTAGGGGAACGCGGAGTTGCATTCCCGATAATGAGCTGAATTGTAGGCGCCGCCCGGCCGGGTGCGCCGCAGGACAAGGCCGCCAACCATGCACACGCGCACCGTATTCTTCGTTTCCGACGGCACCGGCATCACCGCCGAAACATTCGGCAACGCCGTCCTCGCCCAGTTCGAGATGAAGCCCCGCCACGTGCGGCTTCCCTTCACGGACACGGTCGACAAGGCCCATCAGGCGGTGCGGCGGATCAACCACACGGCCGAGATCGAGGGCCTGCGGCCGATCGTCTTCACGACGCTGGCCAACATGGACGTGCTCGAGGTGATCGAGAACGGCTGCAAGGGCATGCTGCTCGACATGTTCGGCACCTTCGTGCGGCCGCTCGAGATCGAGCTGGCGATGAAGTCGAACCACCGCATCGGCCGCTTCAGCGACGTCAGCAAGAGCAAGGAATACAACGCCCGCATCCAGGCCATTGACTTCAGCCTGGCGCACGACGACGGCCAGAGCAACCGCGACCTCGACGGCGCGGACGTGATCCTGGTCGGCGTGAGCCGCAGCGGCAAGACGCCGACATCGCTCTACCTTGCCATGCAGCACGGCCTGAAGGCGGCCAACTACCCGTTGATCCCCGAGGACTTTGACCGCCGCCAGCTGCCGCCGGCCCTGCTGCCGCACCGCAAGAAGATCTTCGGCCTGACGATCCAGCCCGAGCGCTTGAGCGAGATCCGCAACGAACGGCGTCCGAATTCGCGCTACGCAAGCCTCGAGAACTGTCGGCACGAAGTGAGCGAAGCCGAGGCGATGATGCGGCGCGCCGGCATCCGCTGGCTGTCGACCACCACCAAGTCGATCGAGGAGATCGCGACCACGATCCTGCAGGAGCTGCGGCCCGAGCGGCTGACCTACTGATTTGGCTTTTACTAAGATTGATCTTATTATCAGCGGATGGGCCGCAAACCACCCGCCGACGCGATGCACACCGCCGTGCGGCTGCGGGCGGCCGTTTCGCAGCTGACGCGGCATCTGCGTTCGCAGGGCGCCACCGACCAGCCCGGCTCCGCCAAGCTCAGCGTACTCGGGCAGTTGTACAGGCGCGGGCCGCTCACGCCGACCGGGCTGGCGCTGCACGAGCGAGTCAAGCTCCAGACCCTGACGCGGCTGCTCGCGGAAATCGAAGCCGAGGGTCTGATCGAGCGGCGCGCCCACGAAGGCGACGCCCGCAAATCGATCCTGTCCCTCACAGCCGCGGGCGCCCGCCTGCTCACGGCCGAAGTCCACCGCAGGGAAGCCTCGCTCGCATCGGCGCTCTCTGCACAATTGAACGCGGACGAGCGCGCCCGGCTGCTCGCGGCCTGCGAACTCATCGATCGCGTTGCCGAAGGCATGGGTGCCCCGGAAGCCCAGCCTTCGCCGAGTGCAGGCGGCAGTCCATGAACGACTCGACCTGGCGCCAGGGTCTTCAACTGGCAGCCGCGGTGGTGCTCTCCTACCTGGTTTCCGTGGCCCTGCATTTGCCCGAAAGCCTGTGGGCCGTGATGAGTGCCTTGATCGTGATGCGCCCGAGCACCGGCGCGACACTGGGCGCGGGCTGGGACCGGGTGCGCGGCACGCTGGCCGGTACCGGCTTCGGGCTGGCCGGCGTCTGGGTGCAGCATCACGCCGGTTGGACGTCCGCAGGTGCCACGCTCGGCGTCGTGGCGCTGCTCGCATTGGGGAGCGCATGGTTTGCCTCGATGCGCAGCGCCCCGATCGCGGCGCTGATCGTGCTGTCCGGCGGCGGGATCGCGGGCCACCCCGCGCTCGAGGTCGCCGGCCTGCGCGTGGCCGAGATCGCGATCGGGGTCGCGGCTGGCCTCGCGATATCCATGCTGTGTCTGGCAGCGCGCACGCAAGAGCGCTTCGATGCGGCGTGTGCATCGGTCTTGCGGCGCATCGCGGCCGACGTGCAACGCGATCTCGGCCCGGCACCCTGGACGCCGGAAGAAAAAGAAGCTGCCGCGGGCGCCGCGCGGCTCGCTGTGCGCGACCTGGCCGTGATGGCCGCAGGCGCCGATCGCGAAGCGAAGCTCTGGCGCCGCCTGCGCCGCAAACCGCAGGACGGCGCCGAGAACTGCACCCGCACGGCGCGGCTCGTGTCACGCATCGCGCAGGACGCCGCCCTGTTCGCACGGCTGGCCGAGAGCGCACCGCTTGCGCGCGACGATGCAGCTTGGACGGCACTCGGCCAAGCCGCTGGGCGAGCGCTCGAAAGCAGCGCAGAAAGCCTGGAAGCAGGCGCTCCGCCCGACCTTGCCGCATTGCGCCGGTTCGCCCCGGCTTCGCCTTCTTCACCGATCCCGTGGATCGCACCGGCCGCACGACTGCTGATGCAGGACCTGTCAGGCCTTGCCCGCCTTCGCCCGATCGAAGCGGCCTGAACCCAGGTCAGCCGAACAGGAACTGCACCACGCCGTCGGCACTGGTCACGGGCTGGCACGGCATGGCCCAGACCTGTTCGATCAGCATGGGCTGCAGCACTTCGATGGCCGGCCCCTGGTGAACCCCGGCTTGGCCGTCGAGCACGATCACATCGTCGGCGTAGCGCCGCGCCAGGTTCAGGTCGTGCAGCACCGCGACCACGCCGACGCCCTGCCCCGCCCATTCGCGCAGAAGCCGCATCGCCGCATGCTGGTGCGCAAGGTCGAGCGCGGCGGTGGGCTCGTCCAGCAACAGCCAGCGCGTCGCACCGCCGGGACGCGGATGCCAGAGCTGCGCCAGCGCGCGCGCCATCTGGACGCGCGACTTCTCGCCGCCGGACAGCGTGTTGAGCACACGCGACGCGAGCGCCGACACGTCGGTCCGCGCCATCGCAGCCCGGATGATCGCGTCCTCGTCGCGGCTCGGTGCGCGCCGATGCGGGAAGCGGCCGAGTGCCACGATCTCCTCTGCGGTGAAGTCGAAAGCCACCGCGCTTTCCTGCGGCATCAGCGCGCGGCGCAATGCCAGCGCAGCCGGCGTGTGCACGTTGAGCGGCACGCCGTCGAGCAGCACCCGGCCGCGATCGGCAACACGCTGGCCGCCGAACACCGACAGCAGCGTCGACTTGCCCGCGCCGTTGGGCCCGAGGATAGCCGTCACCCGGCCGGCCTGCAGACCGAGGTTCGCATTTCGCAGCAGCGGCCGGGTGCCAAGCTGCACGGAGACATCGACGCAGGCGAGCGTCATATCCGCCCCTTGAAGCGCCGCAGCATCAGAAGGAACACCGGCACGCCGATGACGGCGGTCAGAACGCCCAGCGGCAATTCGGTCGGCGCCATGACGGTGCGTGCCAGCGTATCGGCCGCCAGCACCAGCGCGGCGCCGAGCAGCGCGGAGGCCGGCAGCACCACGCGGTGGTCGGGCCCGGCCACCATGCGCACCCAGTGCGGCGCGATCAGTCCGACGAAACCGATGATGCCGGTCGTGGCCGTGACCGCTCCCACCGCGAAGGCCGTCACCAGCACCGCGCGGCGCTTGATGCGTTCCACATCGACGCCGAGCAGCGCGGCCTGCGCCTCGCCGAGCGCGATCGCATTCAGCGGCGCGGCCAAGGCCAGTCCGGCGATCGCCGCCAGCAGCACCACGGCGCCGACGAGCAGCACCGCGCTCCAGCGCGCGCCGCCCAGGCTGCCAAGCAGCCAGAACTGCAGGCTGCGCAACTGCTCGTCGGTCGCCATCACGCTGAGGAAGCCGAGCCCTGCACCGGCCAGCGCGTTGACCGCGATCCCGGCCAGCAGCATCAGCGCCACGCGTGTGCCGCCCTCGCTTTGCGACAGGCCGTAGATCAGCAGGCTCACCAGCAGGCCGCCGCCGAAGGCCATGACGACCAGCGTCCAACTGCCCAGCGTGCGCGGAAGCACGGGCATCAGCCAGGCGCCGAGCACGATCGTCACCCCGGCCGCGAGCGCGGCGCCGCTGCTGATGCCGATCAGCCCCGGGTCCGCGAGCGGGTTGCGGAACAGGCCCTGCATCAGCGCACCGGCCATGCCGAGCCCTGCGCCGGCCGCGACGCCGAGGATCAGCCGAGGCAGGCGGATGTTGACGAACACCAGATGCTCAGGCGACGGATCGGCGCTGCCTTGCCACATCGATCCCAGCACGCGCCAGAGCTGCGAGGGACTGATGGCATAGGCACCCGATGCGGCACCGACGACGAGACTGAGCACGAGCAGGCCCAGCCCCCCGGCCAGGGTGGCCCGGGTCGAAAGCCTAGAGCTCATGCCGCGGCCAGCAGGCGCGCGCGCAGTTCACCGATCGCTGCGGGCAGGCGCGGGCCGAAGCCGAGCAGCAGCAAGGCATCCAGAGTGACGAGTGCGCGCTTCCTGAACGCCGGCGTCAACGCCAGTTCGGGCCGCTCCCAGAATCGTTCGGCGCCGCCGTGCGCCTCGATGCTCTGGGTGCTGGTCAGGATCACGTCGGGCGCCGCGCTCGCCATCGCTTCGGCGGTCATCGGCCGGTAGCCTTGAAAGCCGCCGAGGCAGTTGATGCCGCCGGCGAAGCCGATCACCGCGTGGGCTGCGGTCTTCTCACCCGAAACCTGCGGGCTTGCGCTGTGCGACAGAACGAAGAGCACGCGCGGCTTGCGCCCTTTGGCCGCTGCAACGCCCTCCTGCACCTTGGCCCATTCGGCGTCGAGCCTGGACTGCAGCTCGCGCGCCTGCTGCTCGCGCGCCGCCGCGCGGCCAACGGCTGCCACCTTGCGCTGCACTTCGCCCCAGCTGTGATCGGCCGCGACGAGCTCGACCCGGATGCCGGCGCTGCGCACCTGGTCCAGCACCACGGGCGGACCGGCCTCGGTGGTCGCGATCACCGCATCGGGCTTGAGCGACAGAAGGCCTTCCGCCGAGAGCTGGCGCATGTAGCCGACCTTCGGCGTCTCGCGCGCGGCGGCCGGATAGAGGCTGGTGGTGTCGGTGCCGACCAGTTGGGCTTCGGCGCCGAGCGCGTAGACCACCTCCGTGATCGCACCGCTGATGGTGACGAGCCGCGGTGCGCGCGCGACCTGCGCACGCACAGGCAAGGCCACGACACCGAGTACAGCCGGGAAGAGGCTCAGGGCGTCGCGCCGCCGCAGCGCGCTCATGCCGACACCGCCATGCGCGGCAGCTTGCGCACGAGCGCACGCCAGTCCTCGCGCTCCGGAATGCCGGGCTTGCGGGCGCCGAAGAACATCGCCATCAGGCCGCCGTCGCCGTCGAAGGCCTCGACCGAGGTCACGACGCCATCGCTTGTCGGCTTCTCGACGATCCAGACGGATGCGATCAGGTCCTCGCGCAGGTGCAGGTTGAAGCCCGGGTCGAGCACGTTGAGCCATTGCATGCCCCGCATCTCCATCGGCTCGATGCGCGAAACCGGGCCGGTATGGATCTGGATGCAGCCCGGGCTGCCGACGAACACCATGATCGGCGTGCCGGAGAACGAGGCTTCGTGCAGCAGCTCGCGCAGCGTGTGCTTTTCGGCGCGCTGCGTGAATACGCCTTCGGCGAGGCGAAAGCTCTGCTGGCGCTCGACCTCGAACTTGTTCAGAAGCCCGAAGAACTCGTGCGTGTCCTGCATCGCGCGCCAGGCGTCGACCAGGCCGGCCGTATCGATGTCGATATCGGCGCGTGGCGGCGCCTTGGGCTGCGCCACGTTGAAGGTCGTCGCGTGCAAAGAATCGGCGTGCGTGTCGATGACCGACTGCAGCGCGTCGCGGTCGGTCGCTTCGCGCGCGAAGATCTTGTGCACCGCCACGCCGCTCGGATCGAAGAACTGCAGGCTCAGGGATGACGGCTGCCCCGCGTTGGCCGCGGCCTCGCTCACGGCGAAGCCCGCATGCCATTGCTTGAAGAAGAGCCGCAGGTCGATCTCCTCGCCGAGCGCGAGGCCGACGTGGCCGCTGCCCGAGAGTTTCTGGTAGGTGCCGGTCTTCTCATGCACGGTCGAGGTGTTGCGCGTGAGCGCGAGCAGCGGGCCGCACAGCTCGAGCGACTGCAGCAGTTCGATCCATGGTCCGCGCAGCGGCGTCGCCTGCAATGCACGCTCGTGGGGACCGACATGCGCGGCAATCGCCTCGCCCTCGCTGATGCCGAGCGCCTCGGCTGCATCCTTGTGGCGCCGGCCTTCGGTGCGCAAGGCCGCGAAGCGCTCGCGGATCTCGTGGTCGTTCATCGTGTCTGCTTCCTTTTCTTGCTGCATCAGAAATCGGCGACCAGCGACACGTTGACGTGGCGCCCTGGTTGCGTGTACGCGTCCCGGATGGTGGAGTTGGACGCGAGCCCGCGCACGTCGCTCCACATCCAGTACTTCTTGTCCGTAAGGTTGACGACGGCCACGTTCAAGCGCAAGTCCTTGCGGATGCGCCATTGCGCGCTCAGGTCGAAGGTGGTTGTCGAAGGCGTGAGGAACTGTGTGCCGGTCGTCACTTCCGCGGGATCCACGTCGCCGCGCTTCTTGGCCGCGTGGTGGACCGCATCGAGGCGCAGGTTCCAGGTGGGCGCCTGGTACTTGAGGCCGACGCTGAGCTTCTGCGGATCGATCGAGTTGAGCGGCCGGTTGTTGGTGCGGTCGCGCCCGCGCGCCTGGCCGTAGGCGAAGGGCAGCGAGAAGCCGTTGCCGTCGGTCGTCCAGTCGAGCTCGCCCTTGATCTCGAAGCCGCTGATGCGCGCGCGACCGATGTTGACCGACTGGAACACCGCAGGATTGGTGCGCGAACCGAAGACGCCGCCCACCTGCCGGTCGTTCTCGATCAGGTCCTTGTACTCGCCGGTGAACGCGGCCGCATCGAAGCGCAGGATGCCGGTGCGCCCGCGCACGCCGATCTCGAAGTTCTGGCTCTTTTCGGGCTTCAGGTTCGGATTCGGGATCGTCTTGTAGCCCGAGACCACGTTCTCGAAGAAGTTGTTGACCTGGAAGGCGTTGGGCGCCTTGAAGCCGCCGGCGTAGTTGCCGTACACGCTCCATTGCGGCGTGGCGCGGAACAGCACGCCGAGCTTGGGCGAGACCGCGGAATCCGACAGCGAAACGGCCTGGGCGTTGAAGCCGACCTGATCGGCATCGAGGCTGAAGCGGTCGAAGCGCACGCCGGGCGTGATGCTCCAGCGATCGTGAATGAATTCGTCCTGCACGTAGAAGGCCGTGGTCTTCTCTCGCGTGTCGGGAAAGCGCTTGAGCGGGAAGCTCTCGCCGGCCGGCGGCACCTGGCCGGTCTGCAGGTTTTCGACCTTCGTCAGCGTGTGGTCGATGCCATAGGTGATGCGCTGCGTCCAGCCAGAGCCCATGGGAAGGGTCTTGTCGGCCTGCAGGCCGAGCTGCCAGGTGTTCTCGTCGTAGGTGACGTCGCGCACGCGGTCGGCGGCCGTGAAGCGGTCTTCGACGATGTACTCGCGCGAACTGGCCTTCTGGTAGCTCACGACCGCAAGCAGGTTGTCGGCGATCGCACTGTTTACGCGCAGGCGGCCGTCCCAGGTCAGGCGGTCTCGCTTCAGGTCGGTCTTCGCATCGAGCCCGATCACCGAGGTCGAAGCGAGCGGAGGCTTCGAAACGCCGGAGAGCAGGTCATAGCGCGCCGACTTGTCCACGTGCTCGAAGGTGAAGGTGTGCTTCTGATCGGCGTTGGGCGTGAGGATCAGCTTGCCGAGCACCGACTGGCTCTTGCCTCGCTCCGGGTTGGGTGCCGTCCGGTCGACGTTGGGCGACCGGTTGTCGCCCATGTTCTCGAGCTCGTGCGTCCGGTTCGCGGTGGCCGAGATCAGCCACTGCACCGTGTCGCTGGCCTTGCCCGCCAAGGTGACGCCGCTGTGCCAGCCATCGTCGTCGCCGCTGTAGCCGATGCTCGCGCTGCCGCCGAAAGTCTTGCCGTCGCGCAGGAAGGAAGCCGGCTCGCGCGTGATGAAGTTGACCAGGCCTGCGAGGCCGTCGGAGCCGTAAAGCGCCGACGCCGGCCCCTTGATGATCTCGATGCGCTCGATCAGTCCGATGTCGAAATAGTCGCGACCGAACGCGTTGGCGCTGAACACGTAGCTGCGCGGCGTGCGGATGCCATCAGTCAGCAGCAATACCCGATTGCCATCGAGCCCGCGGATGTTGAAGCCTGCGTTGCCGTCGCGGCCGGTGTTGCCGGCGGCCAGCCCGAAACGCGCGGGCGCACGCTTCACCGATACGTTGGGCAGGTCGCGCACCGCGTCGCGGATGTCGTGGATCTGCTGCGACTCGATCTCGGCGCGGTCGATGACCTCGACGCTCGCGGGAAGATCGTCCTTGTTCTGCTCGGAGCGCGAGCCGCTCACCACGACTTCGCCGAGCGCTGCAACGCGAACGCCCTCTTGGGCCCAGGCAGGAACGGAAACGCCGAAGCCGCAGGCCATCAGCCAGGGAAGCGGTCGCAGACGGTGAACAAAGGCGGGAGAAGATGCCACGTGAAGGTCCAGAAAACAGTGGATGAACTGCTCGCTGGACCGCGCGCGAATGCGCGGGGTGGCCTGGCTGGCGATGGGATCGGGCGCTCGCCCGATCCCCGAATCATATAAGAATAGTTCTCATTTGCGCAGCAATTGCTTCAGGCAGGCACGGCCTCTTCCGCCGGCGCCGAAGTCCGGATCAGATGATCGAAGGCACTGAGCGCTGCCTTCGCGCCGTCGCCGGCCGCGATGATGATCTGCTTGAACGGCACCGTCGTCGCGTCGCCCGCCGCGAACACGCCGGGCACCGAGGTCTGGCCCTTGGCGTCGACCACGATCTCGCCATGCTTGGAGAGCTCGACCGTGCCCTTCAGCCAATCGGTGTTGGGCACCAGGCCGATCTGCACGAACACGCCCTCGAGCTCCACCGAGTGGCTCTCGCTCGTCGCACGGTCCTTGTAGACCAGGCCGTTGACCTTCTGCTTGTCGCCGGTGATCTCGGTCGTCTGCGCGTTGGTGACGACCTTGACGTTGGCCAGGCTCTTCAGCTTGCGCTGCAGCACCGCATCGGCGCGCAGTTGCGTGTCGTACTCGATCAGCGTCACGTGGCCCACGATGCCGGCCAGGTCGATCGCCGCTTCGACGCCCGAGTTGCCGCCGCCGATCACCGCCACGCGCTTGCCCTTGAAGAGCGGGCCGTCGCAGTGCGGGCAGTAGGCCACGCCCTTGTTCTTGTACTCGTGCTCGCCCGGCACGTTGATGTTGCGCCAGCGCGCACCGGTCGAAATGACGACCGAGCGGCTCTTGAGCGAGGCACCGCTCTCGAGCTTGATCTCGATGAACTCCTTGCCGGGCACCAGCGCCGCGGCACGCTGCAGGTTCATGATGTCGACCTCGTAGTTGCGCACGTGCTCCTCGAGCGCCAGCGCAAACTTGGGGCCTTCGGTTTCCTTGATCGAGATGAAGTTCTCGATGCCCATGGTGTCGAGCACCTGGCCGCCGAAGCGCTCGGACGCCACGCCCGTGCGGATGCCCTTGCGCGCTGCGTACACCGCAGCTGCCGCGCCGGCCGGCCCGCCGCCGACGATGAGCACGTCGAACGGGTCCTTGCCGGCGATCTTCCTGGCTTCGCGCTCGACGCCGCTGGTGTCGATCTTGGCGAGGATTTCTTCCAGGCTCATGCGGCCCTGGCCGAACTCGGTTCCGTTCAGGAACACGGTGGGCACGGCCATGATCTGGCGTTCCTTGACCTCGTCCTGGAACAGCGAGCCGTCGATCATGGTGGTCTTGATGCGCGGGTTCTGAACCGCCATCAGGTTGAGCGCCTGCACGACGTCGGGACAGTTGTGGCAGGTGAGCGAAATGTAGATCTCGAACTCGAAATCACCGTCGAGCGCGCGGATCTGCTGGAGCACTGCGTCGTCGACCTTGGGCGGATAGCCGCCGACCTGCAGCAGCGCCAGCACCAGCGAAGTGAATTCGTGGCCCATCGGGATGCCCGCAAAGCGCGGACCATGGTTCTCGCTCGGCCGGTTGATCGAGAAAGAAGGCTTGCGGTGGTTGTCGTCGCGGCTCTCGGCGATCTTCACGAGCGAAGACGAGTCGGCCACGTCCTTCAGCAACGATTGCAGATCGCCCGACGCCTTGCTGTCATCGAGCGAAGCGACGATTTCGATCGGCTGAGTGATGCGGTCGAGGTAGCTTGTCAGTTGTGCCTTGGTGCCGGCGTCGAGCATGGTGAACTCACTTTGAAAATACGAACGGAACAAAAAAGCCCGGGAGCGAAACGCGCCCGGGCTGTGGCGCGAGCGTGCGGCTTAGATCTTGCCGACGAGGTCGAACGAAGGCTTGAGCGTTTCAGCGCCTTCGGTCCACTTGGCCGGGCAGACTTCACCGGGGTGGGCGGCGACGTACTGGGCGGCCTTCACGCGGCGCAGCAGCTCGGCAGCGTCACGGCCGATGCCGTTGTCGTGCACTTCGATGGTCTTGATCTTGCCTTCCGGATCGATCACGAAGGTGCCGCGATACGCGAGGCCAGCATCTTCGCCCTCTTCGATGAGGACCTGGAAGGCGCGCGCGAGCTGCTGGCTCGGATCGCCGATCAACGGGTACTGCACCTTGGCGATGGTGTCGGAGGTGTCGTGCCAGGCCTTGTGGGTGAAATGAGTGTCGGTCGACACGCCGTAGATCTCGACACCGAGCTTCTGGAACTCGGCATAGTGGTCGGCGAGGTCACCGAGTTCGGTCGGGCACACGAACGTGAAGTCGGCCGGGTAGAACACGACGACGGACCACTTGCCCTTGAAGTTCTCGTTGCTGACCGGCACGAATTTGCCGTTGTGATACGCGGTGGCCTTGAACGGGACGATTTCGGTATTGATCAGGGACATTCAGTTTTCCTTGGGTGGCTGATGAAAATGGCGAGTCATCAGTATAACTACCAATCCATCGTATTTAATAGTCATTCGCTATTAAAAATGTTGCACTGCACTATGGACCGGCCGACCAAATACGAACACCTATCACCATCAAACTCATGCAGACCGCAGGAGCATGGGTTTGCTTGCGCACGGCTGCGCGCGGCTCTCACAATCGACGTTTTCAAGAACAAGGAAGAACCATGAAGGGCGACCCACAAGTCATCGACCACCTGCAGGCGCAACTCAAGAATGAGCTCACCGCGATCAACCAGTACTTCCTGCACTACCGCATGCTCAAGCACTGGGGCCTGGACAAGCTGGCGAAGAAGGAATACGAGGAATCGATCGGCGAGATGAAGCACGCCGACAAGCTCATGGACCGCATCTTCGTGCTCGACGGCCTGCCGAACCTGCAGGATCTGGCCAAGCTGAACGTCGGCGAAGACGTGCCCGAGATCCTGCAGTGCGACCTCATTTCCGAGACTGGCGCGCAAGCCACGATCAAGGCCGGCATCGCCCATTGCGAATCGGTGCGCGACTATGTCTCGCGCGATCTGCTGCAGGAGATCCTGGACGACACCGAGGAGCACATCGACTTTCTCGAAACCCAGATCGATCTGGTCGACAAGGTCGGACTGCAGAACTACCTGCAGTCGCAGATGGGTGAGATCGAGTGACGTAAATTGCTTCACGCATGCGGGGCCCAGGCCCCGCTTTTTTTTGGCCGCAGCACGCCTTGCAAATAGCATTCATTCTCATTTGTAAGGCTAGAATCGCGGGCTTCGATGACCGCTGCCACCACCGACAACCGCCGCCGTGCCTACTGGCTCAAGACCTTGCACGAATGGCATTGGGTCAGCTCGGCGCTCTGCCTGATCGGCATGGTGCTGTTCAGCGTCACCGGCTTCACGCTCAACCATGCGGCCAGCATCGAGGCCAAGCCGAAGGTCAGCAGCCTGAGCGCCACCGTCGACCCTGTGCTGCTAGGCCGCCTCGTGCAACAGCTGCCTGTCGCCAAGGCGAAAAAAGGCAAGGCGGAACTCCCGGCGGAGCTCCAGGCCTGGGTGCAAAAGCAATGGGCCATCGATACGGCGGGGCGCGAAGCCGAGTGGTCCGACGACGAGATCTATCTTTCGCTGCCGCGTCCGGGCGGCGACGCCTGGCTGCGGCTCGGCCTGTCCGACGGACAGATCGAATACGAGCGCACGGACCGCGGCTGGCTTTCCTATTTCAACGACCTGCACAAGGGCCGCAACACCGGCGTTGCGTGGAGCTGGTTCATCGACATCTTTGCGGCCGCGACGCTGGTGTTTTCGGTCACCGGCCTGTTCATTCTCAAGATGCATGCGGGCAACCGGCCGTTCACCTGGCCCATGGTGGGCATGGGCCTGGTCGTACCCGTGCTGCTCGCGCTGCTGTTCGTTCATTGATCCAGGAAAGAGGTTTTCTCGTGCAAGTTCGCTATTCGCTCGCACTCGCCGCGCTCTTCGGTGCGCCCGCCTTTGCTGCCGGCCTCGCGGTCAGCATCGAAGTGCCGCGCCTGACGGTGGCCGAGTACCACCGGCCGTACGTCGCAGCGTGGATCGAGCGCGCCGACCAGTCGGTCGCCGCCACGCTGGCGGTCTGGTATGACGTCAAGAACAAGGGCAACGCGGAGGGCGAAGGCACCAAGTGGCTCAAGGACATGCGCCAATGGTGGCGGCGCACGGGGCGCGAGCTGCAGATGCCGATCGACGGCGTGAGCAGCGCGACCCGCCCCGCCGGCAAGCACCAGATCAGCTTCAGCGAAGGCTCGGTCGCGCTGCCGAAGCTGGAGCCGGGCGCCTACAAGCTCTACGTCGAAGCGGCACGCGAAGTCGGCGGGCGCGAGATCGTCAACATTCCCTTCCAGTGGCCGCCGACCAAGGCGGAGCAGCCGCAGGTCGCCGGCAACCGCGAACTGGGCGAAGTCAAGCTCGAGCTCAAGCCCTGAGCTTCTTAATTCATCTTCCTCACCAGGTTTCACCATGAAGTTTGCCCTCCGCACTGCCGCCCTCGCCCTCGCTCTTTCCACCGGCACCGTCGCCGTGCAGGCGCACAACGTGTGGCTGCTGCCTTCCAGCACCGTGCTCTCGAAGGGCGACTGGATCACGGTCGACGCAGCCGTTTCGAACGACCTGTTTTTCTTCAATCACAACCCGCTGGCGCTCGACAACCTGGCCGTGACCGCACCCGACGGCAGCGCCGTCAAGGTCGAGAACATCGCCAAGGGCAAACTGCGCAGCAGCTTCGATCTCAACCTCGCGCAGTCCGGCACCTACCGTATCGCCGTGCTCAACGGCGGCGTGTTCGCACGCTGGAAGGACAAGGCCACCGGGCAACAGAAGCGTGCACGCGGCACGCCGGAGAACATCGCCAGCCAGATCCCGGCCGATGCGCAGGAGGTCGAGGTGACGCAGTCGGCCGGTCGCATCGAGACCTTCGTCACAGTGGGCAAGCCGAGCGCGCTCCGTCCGAGCGGCAAGGGGCTGGAACTGGTGACCGCCACCAACCCGACCGACCTGGTGAAAGGCGAGAAAGCCAGTTTCACCCTGCAGATCGATGGACAGCCGGCCAAGGACCTCGAAGTGACGGTCACGGCCGGCAACACGCGCTACCGCGACAAGATGGAAGAGATCACGACCAAGACCGACGCCAAGGGCCAGTTCTCGGTCACATGGCCGCAGGCCGGCATGTACTGGCTCGAAGCCACCACCAAGGACGACAAGACCTCGGTGCCGCAAGCCAAGGAGCGGCGCCTGAGCTATGCCGCCACCTTGGAAGTGATGCCCTGAGCCCGTCGAGGAGCACGCCGCAGATGCGGCCTTCTTTCGCGACCTGGCGCGCGAACGGCTACGCCAATGCGGCCGTGCCTCGCCGCGCCGATCCTTCGAGTCTTCAGGAACTCGCGGGCCGGACCATGGGCACGACCTGGTCGCTCAAGTTCGACAACCCGCTGATGGTCCCGCTCGACACGGTCCGCGCAAATGCGCAGGCTGCGCTCGACCGGGTGATCGCGCAGATGAGCACCTGGGAGCCCGAGTCCGGCATCAGCCGCTTCAATTGCGCGACAGGCGGTCGGCATGTGATCGAGCCCGAATTCGCGCAAGTGCTCGCTTGCGCATTGCATTGGGCAGCGGCGACCGGCGGCGCCATCGATCCCACGGTCGGGCCGCTCGTCGCGCTCTGGGGTTTCGGCGCACACGCCGATGCGTCGGTGCCGCCCGCTCCGGCCGCGCTCGCAGCAGCACATGCGTGCGTCGGCTGGCAGCGAATCGCGTTCGATCCTGCGGCGAGCTCGATTCTGCAACCCGGCGGCGTCTCGCTCGATCTATCGGGGATCGCCAAGGGCTTCGCGGTCGATCACGTGGCTTGCGCATTGCAGTCGCTCGGCCTCACGGATTTTCTCGTCGAGGTCGGCGGCGAATTGCGCGCCGCCGGCCGCCGACCCGGCGGCCAGCCTTGGCGGGTACAGATCGATGGCGCGCCCGGCGCCATGGCATACATCGCGCTGACCGACACGGCCATCGCGACCTCCGGCGACCGTTGGAGCCAGCGCGAACACGATGGGAAGCGCTGGTCGCACACCATCGATCCGCGCAGCGGCGAACCGACCTCGCACGCGCTGGCGGCAGTGACAGTGCTGCACCCGCAATGCATGCACGCCGATGCGCTCGCCACCGCCTTCACGGTGCTCGGCCCGGACGAAGGATTGGCGTTTGCCCAGCGTCACGCGCTTGCAGTCCTGTTCGTCTGCCGCGAAGCCGAGAAGCACCGGGTACTGGCCAGCGACGCCTGGCCGACGCAAGCCGCATGACCGACGCCACCCTGCGAGCGCTGGCTGCCGGCTCGACCGTGCTCGGCTACTTGGGCCTGTGTTTCGCCGTGTACTGGCGCCAACGACTGCGCCTGCAGGCCACCGCGCGCGCCGCTGCCGCGCTCGCCGGCGACGGCACCGAGCCGGCATCGCTCGTCTTGTTCGCGAGCCAGACGGGACAGGCCGAAGCCATCGCCTGGCAAACGGCAGGCTGGCTGCGCGAAGCCGGGACGCCGGTCCGCGTGATGTCGCTCAACCATGTCGATGCGAACGCCTTGCGCAACGCGCGTTCTGCACTGTTTGTCGCCAGCACCTATGGCGAGGGCGATGCGCCCGATGGCGCCAGTGTGTTCGCCGAGCAAATGATGGGCAGCGCCGCCGACTTTTCCTCGCTGCGCTACGCGGTGCTTGCGCTGGGCGATCGTCGGTACGCGAACTTCTGCGGCTTCGGCCGCGCGCTCGACGAATGGCTTCACTCGGCGGGCGCCACGCGGGCCTTCGAGCGCATCGAGGTCGACAACGGCGACCCCGCAACGCTCGCCGCATGGCAGGCCCGATGCGGCGGGAGCGACGTGGTTGCGCAGGCGGAGCCTCCGAACGGGACCAACGCCATGCCATGGCGCCTCGCGACGCGCAAACTCTTGAACGCGGGCAGCGCCGGTGCTCCGGTGTACCACCTGGCGTTCGCGCCGCCCCCCGGACACGAGGCGCACTGGGAGTCCGGCGACATCGCCCAAGTCACTGTCGCCAGCGATCCGGGTCGGCCGCGCGACTATTCGATCTCGTCGATCCACGCCGACGGAGAACTCCAGTTGCTGGTGCGCCAGGAACAGCACCCTGACGGAACCCTGGGCGCCGCGTCGGGCCTGCTGACTTCGACGCTTGCGGTCGGCGACACCGTCGCGCTGCGCCTTCGGCCGCATCGCAATTTCCATCTGGCCGACAACGCGCAGCGGCCGTTGATCCTCATCGGCAACGGGACGGGCCTGGCCGGATTGCGCAGCCATCTGCGCGCCCGCGCTGCCGCCGGCCAGCACGACAACTGGCTTGTGTTCGGCGAGCGGAATGCGCCGCACGACTTTCTCTACCGCGCGGAGATCGAAGCCTGGCTTGCAGACGGCGTCCTGCGCCGGCTCGACATGGTTTTCTCGCGCGATCAAGCCGAGCGGCTCTACGTGCAGCACCGCCTGCTGCAGGCATCCGGCGACGTGCTTTCCTGGATCGGTCGCGGCGCCGCGGTGTATGTCTGCGGCAGCCTGCAAGGCATGGCGTCAGGCGTCGACGCCGCGCTTCGGCAGATCGCCGGCGACGCCCTGATGCGCGATCTCACGGCGGGTGGCCGCTATCGACGCGACGTCTATTGACTGTTCGGTCGACACGCTGAGTTGCTGCGTGGCAACAAAATCTGGGAGATTTCGCTTCGAATCGCGTAGAAAAGCAAACAAACGTATTGCGATTCATTATCATTTGCTCCGAATTCGCATCGTCCTGCGACTCAACTCTCCAGCCAATCCCCATCGCCCCTGTCGGGCGCACCGCGGGACCAGCCAGTCGAGTTCTCACACTGTCTATCCGGAGAACCCTTCATGGCCTACATCAAGAGCCGCAAACACGCTGTCGCGCGCGCGCTGCCACCGTTCGGCGGCGCCGCCGCCGCCACACTCTTTGCGCTGACGCTGCCCGTCGCGGCGCAAACGACCACGAACACGCTGAAGGAAGTGCGCGTCGAGGATGCAGCGGCCGCGGACTACAAGACCGACACGTCGGCCAACCCCAAGTTCACCGCGCCGCTGGTCGACACGCCACAGACCATCTCCGTGATTCGCGAGCAGATCATTCGTGAACAAGGCGCCACCACGCTGAGCCAGGCGCTGCGCAACACACCGGGTGCCGGTACCTATTTCCTTGGCGAGAACGGCAACACGAGCACCGGCGACACCATCTTCATGCGTGGCTTCGACAGCTCGAACAGCATCTTCGTCGACGGCATTCGCGACCTGGGCTCGGTCTCGCGCGACACCTTCAACATCGAACAGATCGAAGTCGTGAAGGGCCCCTCCGGTAGCGACGTGGGCCGCACATCGCCCACCGGCTACATCAACCTCATCACCAAGAAGCCGCGGCTCGAAGACAGTTTCTCCGGTACGGTGGGCTTCGGCAGCGCGAACTTCGGGCGCGGCAGCATCGACTGGAACAAGATGATCAGCGGCGCGGACGGCTCCGGCACCGCCTTCCGCCTGAACGCCGTGACGGAGGATGCAGGCGTCCCCGGACGCGACTTGGTGAAGAACAAGCGCTGGGCGATCGCGCCGTCGCTGGCCATCGGCCTGAACACGCCGACGCGCCTGTACTTCGACTATCTGCACGTCAAACAGGACAACGTGCCGGACGGCGGCGTCCCGACCATCGGCCTGCCCGGGTACTCCAATCCCGATCCCGTCGCCCTGGGTGCGCGTCGCCGCACTTTCCTGAACTTCGCCTCGCCGGTCGACCCGAGCAACTTTTACGGCACGCGTTCGGACTTCGACAGCGTGACGGCAGACATGTTCACTGCGCGCGTCGAACACGACATCACGCCCAACGTCACCTTGCGCAACACCACGCGCTACGGCAAGACCACGCAGGACTACATGCTGACCTCGTTCCTGCTCGGCGGCCTGACGGCGACCGGTGCGACGCCGGCGGCCAATTCCGGGTTCCTCGTGACGCCGAACCCGGCTTTTCCGGCCGGCTGGAGCTTCCGCCGCAGCACGCCGACCAACAAGGATCAGGAAAACACGATCTTCGTGAACCAGACCAATGTCACGGCAAAGGTCGACACGGGTGGCTTCAGCCACTCCATCAGCGGCGGTCTGGAACTGGTTCGCGAAGAGCAGAAGAATCTCAATTTCTTCGCGCCAGGCTTTGCGAGCGTCAACACCACGTTTGCGCCCGTCGGTTCGTGGCCGGATGTCAATCTCTACAACCCGAATTCTTACGCCACGGGTTACAACCGCCTCCGCAACGGCACCGGCTCCAAGGGCAGAACCGACACCGTCGGCCTCTACGTCTTCGACACGATGAAGATCAACGAACAGTGGCAGATCACCGGCGGCCTGCGCTACGACCACTACAGCACCGACTTTTCTTCGACTGCGCTGACGCTGCCTTCGGGCGTGATCACGCCGACCAACCTCTCGGTGTCGGACGGACTGTTCACTGGAAAGCTCGGCATCGTCTACAAGCCGGCGGAGAACGCCAGCATCTACGCGGCCTACGGCACGGCAGCTCAGCCGCCGGGCGGCGCCAACTTCTCGCTGGCCGCGGGCGGCGCCACCAACAACGCGAACCGTACCGACTTTCTGCCCCAGAAAGCCAAGACCTACGAGGTCGGCACCAAGTGGGATGTGCTGAACAAGCGCCTGGCGTTGACCGCGGCCCTCTATCGCACGGAAGTACGCAACGAAGTGGTGCAAGACCCGACCAACACTGCCGTCTTCACCCAGACCGGCAAGAAGCGCGTGCAAGGCATCGAACTGGGCGCAGCGGGCGCGATCACGGACAACTGGGGCGTGAGCACGGGCTTCACCACGATGAATACCAAGGTCGACGGTTCCACCAACTCGCTGGACCAGATCACCGTGCTGCCTTACACGCCGAAGCGGGCGTTCACGGCCTGGACGACCTACCAGTTCCCGTTCGGCCTCACGATCGGCGGTGGCGCACGCTACAACGGCAAGCTGACCAAGGGCTTCGATGGCGCCGTGGGGACGCCTGCCTTCACAGAGGCTTATTGGGTGTTCGACGCGATGGCTTCTTACCGCATCAACAAGAACATCGAGATCCAGCTGAACATCTACAACCTGTTCGACAAGGAATACGTGGCAGCCATCAACAAGAGCGGCTACCGCTACACGCCCGGCACGCCGCGCTCCGGTCGCATCACCGCCAATTTCACGTTCTGACGCGAGAGCCGACCGCGCCGGCGCGGTTCTACACTCGAGCCCCGGCCCTGCGGTCGGGGCTTTTTCTTTCCTGAAGGTTTCTGCAAGATGCTGCTGCATGTGCCCGACGTCCTGAGTGCGGAAGAAGCGCGAGAGATGCGCGCGACGCTCGGCGCCATCGAATGGGTCGATGGCCGGGAGACCGTTGGCGAGCAAGGCGCCCAGGTCAAGCGCAACCGGCAGTTGCCGGAGCGCTCGCCTGCGGGGCAGGAGCTGGGTCGGACGATCCTTCGGGCGCTCGCACGGCATCCGCTGTTTTTCTCGGCCGCGCTTCCGCTGCGCTTCGTGCCACCGCTGTTCAACCGCTACGAGGGGGGCGAGCACTACGGGCTGCATGTCGACGGATCGGTACGGTCGGTGCCGGGCACCGGCGAGCAGCTGCGCACCGATCTGTCCTGCACGCTGTTTCTGTGCGATCCAGATGAGTACGAGGGCGGGGAGCTCGAGGTGGTCGACACCTATGGCTCGCACGAGGTCAAGCTGCCGGCGGGCGATCTGATCCTCTATCCCTCCAGCAGCCTGCACCGCGTGCATCCCGTGACGCATGGCGTGCGCATCTCCTCCTTTTTCTGGGTTCAGAGCATGGTGCGGGACGACCGCCAGCGGACCCTGCTCTTCGAACTCGACCAGAACATCATCAAGTTGCGGGCCCGGCTCGGCGAGTGCGAAGAAACGGTCGTGCTGACCGGCCACTATCACAACCTGCTGCGCATGTGGTCCGAGGTGTAGCCATGGGCGCGGCACGCTTCACCATGCGCTGACAATAGTTATTGCAAATGCGAGGGATTCGTATTTATAATCAGGCCTTCTCTCAACAGCCAGCCAACCGCCGCCTCACCGCCATGATCGTTTGCGTATGTCGCCGAGTGTCCGACCGCGAAATCGCGCGCCACGTGCGGGCCGGCATGACGTTCGACGAGGTGCAATTTGAACTCGGCGTGGCCACTCAGTGCGGCCAGTGCGAAGGTTGCGCGCGCGATGTAGTTGCGCAATGCAGCGCTTCCCATCCTGTCGCCGCGCTCCATCGCGAATCAGAGCCGAGATCGATCCAGCTTGCCAACTCCATTACGGAAAGCAGCGCATGGAACTCTTCTCGGCAATCGGCGGCAGTCTGATCCTCGTCACCGGCTCGGCTTGGTGGATTTTTCGTAAGTAACTTAGCGGTTCTGCTGCATCGGGGCACCTTCGGGAAGGGCCCGCACTCGAATGTCTGATCGTGTCTGACCGCTTTTCCTCGCCTTCCCCCTCTATCCTGGGCCTCTCGCGCAACGCCGTCATCGCGGGCAGCGTAGTGCTTTTTCACGTCGCCGCGCTGTGGGCACTGCAAAGCGGTCTGTTGCGCCGGGCGGCCGAAGTCGTCATACCGGTCGAGATCCTGAGCGAATTCATCGAGCCGCCGAAGCCGAAGGAGCCGCCTCCGCCGCCACCGCCCCCTCCGCCAGCGCCCAGACCGCAGATCACCAAGGCGCCGCCCCCACCGCGACCCATGGCCATTCGGGACCCGTCGCCTGCTCCCAGCGCACCGGTCGGCGTGATCGAGCCGCCGCCTCCGGCCCCCATCGCACCTCCGGCACCACCGGCACCGCCCGCACCGCCGCCGGCCCCCCCGGCACCGCCCGCCGTGCAACTGCCCTCGACCGACGCGGACTATGCACAGAGCTGCAAGCCTGTCTATCCGGCCATGAGCAAGCGCCTTGGCGAGCAAGGCAAGGTCATCGTCAAGGTCGTGGTCGGCGCGGATGGCTCGCCTCGACAAGTCGATGTGCGCCGATCGAGCGGCTTCGACCGCCTGGATGAAGCTGCGAGAGAGTCGATGCTCAGATGCCGCTTCTCGCCGGGCAAGGTCGGCGGCGTCGCGCAAACGATGTCATACGACGCTCCAGTCAACTTCGTACTGCACTAATTTTTCATTGGAGTGTTTATGGATACCCACTTTGGCCTGCTGAATGTCTGGAATCAGGGCGACTTCGTCACCAAGGCCGTTGCCCTGCTTCTGATCGGCATGTCGCTCGCGTCCTGGATCGTGATCCTGATCAAGGCGCTCGACGTCATCAAGTACAAGCGCCTCGCCAAGCACTCTTCGGATTTCTGGCACAGCGAAGACTTCGCCACCGCGCTGAACAAGCTGGGCAAGGACGACAGCAATCCGTTTCGCGCACTGGCTCTCGAAGGCCGCGAAGCTGCAGCGCACCACCGCAATACCAAGGCCCATCTGCACGATGCGCTCGACGTGAGCGACTGGATCACGCGCGCGCTGCGCAACGGCATCGACGAGTTCACGGCACGCCTTCAGACCGGCCTGGCCATCCTCGCTTCCGTCGGTTCGACGGCGCCGTTCATCGGCCTCTTCGGCACGGTCTGGGGCATCTATCACGCCTTGATGAGCATCAGCACCGCCGGCCAAGCCACCATCGACAAGGTCGCCGGCCCGATCGGCGAAGCGCTGATCATGACGGCGCTGGGCCTTGCCGTCGCCATTCCCGCGGTGCTGGGCTACAACGCGCTGGTGCGCGGCAACAAGTTCGTGCTGACCAAGCTCAACAGCTTTGCGCACGACCTCCACGCCTACTTCGTGACCGGCGCCCGCGTTCAGAGCGGCGTCGAGGCCACCGTCGTCCCGCTCAAGAAAGGCTGAACGCCATGGCTTTCGGAACCCAGGACGAACCCGACGAGGTGATGAACGAGATCAACATGACGCCGCTGGTCGACGTCATGCTCGTGCTTCTGATCATTTTCATCATCACGGTGCCGGTGATGAAGCATGCCGTGAACATCGACCTGCCCCGCGCCAGCAGCGAGCCGGAGCAGACCAAGCCGCAGAACATCCTGTTCACCGTGGCCGCCGACGGCAGCTACTACTGGAACGAACAGAAGATCGAGGACGGCGAACTGAAGACGCGCCTGGCGGCTGAAGCGGCCAAGGAACCGCAGCCCGAGCTGCACATCCGCGGCGACAAGGCGGTGCGCTACGAGCGCGTCGCGCAGGCGATGTCGGCGGCACGCGAGACCGGTTTGCGCAAGATCGGCTTCATCACCGAACCCGACGCGAAGTAGATCGGCTTCGCAAGCCCAAAAGATCGATCGTGACGATTGACTTTTTATTGCGAATCATTATCATTCAGTCATCGCTTCGATAAAGGGATTTCCGATGGCAGCCACCCCCAACGCATTCACCGTCTTGAGCCATCCCTCGCTCGACCATTCGGGCGGCGGCCGCGCTACCGGCGAGACTCTTCGCCCCGCCACGCTTTTGGAAAGCACGGAGCTTCTCAAAGGCAGCAAGACCGTTGGCATCATGCACAACGGCTCGCTCTACCGGCTTCAGGCCACCAAACTCGGCAAGCTGATACTGACCAAGTAAGCATCAGCTCGCCCCTCGCGCAAGTTTCATCGTGGGGCGACTCGAGGAGATTCATCTCCGAAGGGTCGTTTTTTGCTAGCCAACGGTTCGCCGACTAGCCAAGCTTTTTTTCCACTGTGAAGCCGAAATAAAAACGCCGACCCGAAGGTCGGCGTTTTGCTTTTCGAGCGCTCGAAATCAGAGGCCGAGTGCAGCAATACCCGCCTTGGCGATCTGCGCGTCTTCGTTCGATTTGACGCCGCTGACGCCAACGGCGCCGATCACATGGCCGTCCTTGACGATCGGCACGCCGCCCTCGAGCAGGCCGTCCACCGCCGGCGCGGTGAGGAACGCGGTGCGCCCGCCGTTGATCATGTCTTCATAGCTCTTGCTTTCACGCCGGCCCAGTGCGGCCGTGTGCGCCTTGGCGGGGGCAATGTGCGACGAGAGCGCAGCCGCGCCGTCCAAACGCTGCAGCCACAGCAGGTGACCGGCATCGTCCGCGATGGCGATGGTCACCGCCCAGTTGTTCTTGAGCGCTTCGGCTTCGGCCGCAGCGGCAATGGCCTTGACATCGGCGAGTTCGAGAAAAGACTTGGTCTTCATGGTCTTGCAATAGAGTGAGCTGAGCCCTGGAGCATAGCGTCCGCACCTTGACGAGCCCTTACGGCATAAGGGAAAACGCTTTAGGGACATCCGACGGCGGGTCTTTGTCGCGGCCGGCTCTTGCAGCCACCTAGAATCACCTCAACTGCAGCGTTGCAGCAAACATCAGGAGTTTCAGCAATGAACGACCGCGTCAACACCCTCGACACCTCCGTCGGCTACGGCCAGACGCTGCCGCAAGCGGAACGCCAGCGCGTCCTGCGCAATACCTATTGGCTGCTGGCCCTGAGCCTGCTGCCCACCGTGCTTGGCGCCTGGCTGGGCGTCGCCACCGGCATTACCCGTTCGCTCAGCGGCGGCCTCGGTCTCATGGTGTTTCTGGGCGGCGCTTTCGGCTTCATGTTCGCCATCGAGAAGACCAAGAACTCGGCTGCCGGCGTGCCGGTGCTGCTGGGCTTCACCTTCTTCATGGGCCTCATGCTGTCGCGGTTGATCGCGATGGTGCTGGGTTTCAAGAACGGTCCCGAGCTGGTCATGACCGCGTTCGGCGGCACCGCCGGCGTGTTCTTCGTGATGGCTTCGCTCGCAACCATGATCAAGCGCGACCTCTCGGGCATGGGCAAGTGGCTGTTCGTGGGCGCCATGGTTTTGATGATCGGCGCGGTTATCAACGTGTTCGTGGGTTCGAGCGCCGGCATGATGGCCATCTCGGTCGCTGCGATCGGCATCTTCTCGGCTTTCATGCTGTATGACCTGAAGCAGATCATGGACGGCGGCGAGACCAACTACATCAGCGCCACGCTCGCGCTCTACCTGGACCTGTTCAACGTGTTCCAGAGCCTGCTGGCCTTGCTCGGCATCTTCGGCGGCGAGCGCGACTGAACACGCCTCGGTCGATTTCAAGCGAAAGGGCCCCTCGGGGCCCTTTTCTTATTCCAGATCGAAGACCGCGATCGACTCCACGTGCGCGGTGTGTGGGAACATGTTGATCACCCCCGCGAATGTGCAGCGGTAGCCCGCCTGGTGCACCAACAGCCCGGCATCACGCGCCAGTGTCGATGGATTGCAGCTCACGTAGACGATGCGTTTGGGCGGCGCCCAGCCTCCGTCGTGCAACTCGACCTGTTGATGAAGATCGGCAAGGGCCTTGGCCAGCGCAAAAGCACCTTCGCGCGGCGGGTCGACCAGCCATTTGTCGGCGGCACCGTCGGCCACCAGCATCGCGGGCGTCATTTCGAAGAGATTGCGGCCGACGAACGTCGTCGCAGCCAGTTCGCTCCGACCCGGCACGGCTGGGCGATTGCGCTCGAAGTTGTCCGTCGCCCGCTTCACCAGCGTGTCGCTGCCCTCGACGCCCAGCACATCGCGCGCGCGGCTCGCGAGCGGCAGCGTGAAGTTGCCGAGTCCGCAGAACCAGTCGATCACGCGTTCGTCCGGCTGAACGTCAAGCAGTCGCAAGGCGCGATGGACCAGCGTGCGATTGATCTGCGGATTAACCTGCGTGAAGTCGGTCGGCTTGAAGGGCATGGTGACGCCGAACTCCGGCAGCTCGTAGGCCAGCGGCGTTCCGCCCTCTTCCAGGAGTTTGACCGTCTCGGGCCCTTTCGACTGCAGCCACCATTGAACGCTGGCGTGCTGCGCCGCAAAGGCCTTGAGCCGCGCGACATCCGCGGCGGACAGCGGCTCCAGGTGCCGCAGCACCAGCGCGATCACGCCGAGACCCGCGCCACCGTGCGCATCGCCGCAGGCCAGTTCGATCTGCGGGCAGGTGTCGCGCGCCTCCATCGAGCCGACGAGTTCGCGCAACGGCATGAGCATGTCGCTGACCCGGGCCGGCAGCACCGGGCACACCTGCATATCCGCCAGATAACGGCTCTTGCGCTCGTGAAAACCGATCAGCACCGTGCCCTTCTTCTGCACGTAGCGCATCGAGAGGCGTGCGCGATAGCGGTAATGCCAGGCAGGCCCTTCCAGTGGTCGCAACACGTTGTCCGGACGCACCTTGCCGAGATGCCACAGGTTGTCTTCGAGCGCGCGCTGCTTCACCGCGACCTGTGCCGCCGCATCGAGGTGCTGCATCTTGCAGCCGCCGCAGGCGCCGGCATGCAGTCCGAAGTGCGGACAGCCGGGCCGCACGCGCTGCGACGACTCGCGGCGAATCGCGGTCACGGTGCCCTGCTCCCAGTTGTTCTTCTTGCGGTGCACGTTGAATTGCACTTCTTCGAAAGGCAAGGCGCCTTCGATGAACACCACCATGCCGTCGGCCTTGTGCGCCACGCCCTGCGCTTCGAGGTCGAGCGACTCGACCTGCAGCCATTCATCGCGGGCTTGCTGCGGCGCCGCTTTCTTTTCTGTCGAATCCGTCATGCATGGATTGTCTCAGGGCGGTGGCTCGCCCTCGCGCAGACGCTACAAAAGCGCGTCGCGCTGCACGCCCGCGCGCGCGAGCTGGCGTCGCATCTTGGCGAGCGCCTCGTTCTGGATCTGGCGCACGCGCTCTCGCGTGAGGCCCAGGCGCACGCTCAGTACTTCGAGCGTCTCCGGGTCGCGATCGTGCAGCCCGTAACGGCCTTCCAGCACTTCGCGCTCGCGTTCGGTCAGCGCAAGGATCCATTGGTCGAGAAGCTTCTCGACTTCATGCGTCTGTGTCACGCCCGTGGGGTCGCCGCCCTCGTCTTCCGAGGCCACCGTATCGGACAGGCTGAAGCTCTCGTCGCCGCGCTCGCTGCCGGCATCGAGCGAACGCGGCGCCTCGGCAAGCGCCATCAGGTCGGCCACAGCCTGCACCTCGCAGCCCAGCACCGCCGCGACATCTTCGACCCTCACCCCATCGGGCCGCCGCGCGATGAAGTCTGCGTCGCCTTCCAATGCTCGGCGCGCGCGCATGACCTGCTGCAGTTCGCGCACCACATGCACCGGCAGGCGGATCGCGCGCGCCTGCATCATCGCCGCGCGTTCGATCGACTGGCGGATCCACCAGGTTGCATAAGTCGAAAAGCGAAACCCGCGCTCCGGCTCGAACTTGTTGATCGCGTGCATGAGCCCGAGATTGCCCTCCTCGATCAAGTCCGCAAGCGGCACGCCGCGGCCGAGGTACGACTTGGCGATGTTGACCACGAGCCGCAGGTTGTGCTCGATCATCGATTGCCGCGCCGCGAAGTCGCCGCTGCGCGCAGCGCAGGCGGTCCGGTACTCCTCGTCGGGGGTGAACAATTCGGTGCGCCGGATCTCGCGCAGATAGAGCGTCAGCGAGTCGCCGCCTTCACTGCCCAGTTCGACGGGCAGCGCATCGCGCGGGCCGTCCTGCAGCGCCCCCTTGTCCACGGGGTCGCCGTCATCCGCCGGAGCGCCAGGCGCCATGCGCCCATAGGCGCTGAAGGCCGCAGCAGCGCTACCGTTGCCCGCCGCGCGCCGCACGACCGGGGTGCGACGAGGACGAGCGGCAGCCATGCATGGTCCTAACGCGCGGGCAGGTAGCGAGCTGGATCGACCGGCTTGCCCTGGCGGCGGATTTCGAAATGCAGCTTCACGCGGTCCGCGTCGCTGTTGCCCATCTCGGCGATCTTCTGGCCCTTCTGCACCGACTGGTCTTCCTTCACCAGCAGCGTGCGGTTGTGCGCGTAGGCGGTAAGGTAGGTGTTGTTGTGCTTGAGGATGATCAGGTTGCCGTAGCCCCGCAGACCGGCACCGGCATAGACGACGCGCCCGTCGGCCGCCGCCAGCACCGAATCGCCAGCCTTGCCGCTGATGTCGAGGCCCTTGTTCTTGGCCTCGTCGAAACCTGCGATCAACGAGCCCTGCGCCGGCCAGATCCAGCCCACATCGTCGTCGCCCGAGGCCGCGGCCGCAGCTGCGGGTGCTGGCGCAGGGGTGGGAGCGGCGATCGGTGACGTGGGCCTGGCGGCCGCGCTCGCAGCGGCCGCAGGAGCCGACGCGGCAGCGGCGGACGGTGCGACGGTTGTCTGCGTGACCGGTCGGGTGACCGCACCCGAGGTGTCGGACGTGGTCGGTGCCGTGCCCGGCGCCACAGCGGTCGCGCCGACCGGCGGAACCACGCGCAGCACCTGACCGACTTCGATCAGGTCGGGGTTGTCGAGATTGTTCCAGCGTGCGATGTCGCGCCAGTTCTGGCCTGTCTCCGTGCCGATGCGGCGGATGGTGTCGCCTGGACGCACCGCGTAGTAACCGGGCTTGCCGTAGTTCTCGATGCCGGGCAGCGGCTTGCCCGAAGCGTCGGTGGTGATGAGCGGGACACCGGGGGCACCGGGCGCACCGGGCGCAGCAGCCGGCGCACTGGTCATGGTGCCGCGGTCCTCGACCGGTACGGGGCCGCGCCTCGTCGCACACCCCGCAATCAAGAGCGCGACCAGCAGCGTCACGCCGGCAAGCCAGCCCCGATTGCCAATACCCTGCATGTGTTCTTCCTTCAAGCAATTCCCGATTTTAGGGGGACAAAGTGAACCGCCTCAAGAATGCGGCGCTCCAGTCCGCGTGCGGTTTTTTCGATGACCACCAGCGACTGTCCGCCGACCGCGGACTGCGTCGGCGCAACGATCCGCCCGCCCACGGCCAGTTGAGCGATCCAAGCCTCCGGCACGGCATTGCCGCCGGCCGCAGCGATGATTCCGGCGTAGGGCGCACCCTTCGCATAGCCCACCATGCCGTCGCCCAACAGAAGATGAACCGTGGCCAGCCGAAACGAACGGAGATTGGTGCGTGCCCGCTCGTGCAGGCCGCGAAGCCGCTCGATGCTGTAGACCTCGACGGCGACATGACTCAGTACCGCGGCCTGGTAGCCACAGCCGGTTCCGATCTCGAGCACGCGGCCCAGGCGATCGGCGGGCTTGTTCGCCAACGCGGGCGCACCGAGGAGCAGCTCGATCATGCGCGCGACCACGCTCGGCTTCGAGATGGTCTGGCCGAGGCCGATGGGAAGGCTGGTGTCCTCGTACGCCTGGTTGACCAGCGCGCTGTCGACGAAGAGATGGCGCTCCACCGTGCCCATGGCACGCAGCACACGTGCGTCGGCAATGCCCTGGCCCGCGAGGCGCTGAACCATGCGCGCCCGCACCGCATCGGAGGCCATCGAAGGCGTGTGGTGGACAAGCGGCTTCGCAGGCACCGCGGACGTGCGCCCGCGCGTGGCAGCCGAGGCAGTGGGCGTGAGCCTTACGGGAAATCCTGGTCGCTGGCTGGCCATGTCAGGAGGGCTCGGCCAGGCGCGCCACCGTCTCGCGCCATTGGTCGAGATTGGCGTGATCGGTGAGGTCGATCTGCAGCGGCGTCAGTGCGATGTGGCCGGCCGCGGCCGCATGAAAGTCGGTGCCCTCGCCGCTGTCCTTGGCGCCGCCCGCGCCCGCGATCCAGTACATGGTCTCGCCGCGCGGGCTGTCCTGCGTGATGACTTTTTCTGCCGCATGGCGGCGCCCCAGCCTGCAGACCTTGACGGGCTTCAGCTCATCGAACGGCAGGTTCGGCACGTTGACGTTGAGCAGGAACGCGCCGCCATCGAGCATGCGTTCGCGCTCGATCTGCTCGACCAGCCGCCGTGCCACGCGCGCCGCCGCGTCGACATGCGCCCAGCCCTTTTCGATCTGCGAGAACGCGATCGCGGGAATACCGAAAAGATAGGCTTCCATCGCTGCCCCGACGGTGCCGGAGTAGATTGTGTCGTCGCCCATGTTGGCGCCGTTGTTGATGCCGGAGACCACGAGGTCGGGCCGGTAGCCGAGCAGCCCCTTGAGCGCAATGTGCACGCAGTCGGCGGGCGTGCCGGTCACGTAGCGAAAGCCGTTGTGCGCGGTGTGCACGTAGAGCGGCGCCGCCAGCGTGAGCGCGTTCGACTTGGCGCTGTTGTTGTGCTCGGGCGCGACCACCTCGACCTCCGCGACATCCTTCAATGCGTCGTGCAGTGCAACGATGCCGGGAGCCTGGAAGCCATCGTCGTTCGAAATAAGTATCTTCATGGCGTCTGTGAGTGCGCGCGATTGTAGGCGGCGGGGGCGTCACGGCAGGGACAATGCCGGCCTGGGGTCGCGCCTATCATGGAACGGATTTCATTGCCCCAAGACCATCCGAAGGAGAGACGAGCATGCACGCATGGCTCTGCGAGAACCCCACCGGCGTTGACGCGCTGACCTGGAAAGAACTGCCGACGCCGGCTCCCGGCCCGGGGCAGGTGCTGATCGACATCAAGGCCGCGAGCCTGAACTTTCCCGACCTGCTGATCGTGCAGAACAAATACCAGATCAAGCCGCCCCTGCCGTTCGTGCCGGGATCCGAGTACGCGGGCGTGGTGGCAGCTGTCGGCGAAGGCGTGACCCACCTCCGGGTCGGCCAGAACGTCGCCTGCCTTTCGGGCACGGGCGGCTTCGGCACCCACACGCTGGCACCGGCGGCGCTTTGCATGCCCCTGCCCGAGGGCTTCGGCCATGTCGACGCGGCGGCTTTCATCATGATCTACGCGACCTCCTGGCACGCGTTGATGGACAGAGCGCAACTCAAGGCCGGTGAAACCGTGCTGGTGCTCGGTGCGGCAGGCGGCGTCGGAACGGCGGCGATCCAGATCGCCAAGGCGGCGGGCGCCAAGGTGATCGCGGCCGCCTCCACCGACGAGAAATGCGCGCTCTGCAAATCCATCGGCGCCGACCTCACGATCAACTACACGACACATGCATTGCCGAACGGCTTTCGGGATGCGATCAAGTCGGCGACCGATGGCAAAGGGCCGGACATCATTTACGACCCCGTGGGCGGCGAATTCGCCGAGCCTGCGTTTCGCTCGATCGGCTGGCGCGGACGCTATCTGGTCGTGGGTTTCGCCGCAGGGCCCATTCCCTCGCTGCCCCTGAATTTGATGCTGCTCAAAGGCGCGTCGCTGGTCGGCGTGTTCTGGGGCGATTTCGCCAAACGCGAACCCAAAGCGAATGCGCAGATGATGGCCGAATTGGCAAAATGGTACGGCCAAGGGAAGATCAAGCCGGTGATCGACCGCACCATGCCCATGGCGGAGCTCAAGGCCGCCTATGCGCACATGGGTTCGCGCGGTGTCAAAGGCAAGCTTGTCATGATCAACTGAACGGCGGCGCCCTCAATGAAAAAGCCCGCATGCGCGGGCTTTTTTTATTGAGAAATGGCCAAGCGTCTACTTGATCTCGAAGTCAGACAGCGACTTGCCGGAGGCGAGCGCCTCGGTGATCCAGCGCGGCTTGCGTCCACGCCCACCCGACCAGGTCTCGCCGTTGGGGCTGCGATACTTTGCAGCAGCTTTGGTCGCAACCACTGCCGTGCTGCTGCGCTTGCCGGCACGCCCCGTCAGCTTCAGATCGGTCGCGGTCAAACCATATTCCGCGATCTTCTTGCGCAACTCCTCGACCACACCTGCACGCTCCTGATTGCGCAGTTCCTCGGCTTGTTTGCGCAATTGCGCAATCTGCTCGTCGTGCTTCTTGATCTGGGAATTGATGTCGGCAAGGGTTGAGGCCATCGAGGAAATCCTCCGAATTGGAAAGTGAAAATTCTAATTCAGAACTCAATTGCCGCAACCGCCGCGCCAAAAAAAAGGCGCAGACCTGGGGGTCGCGCCCTTCGCCAGAC
>Ga0307515_10001287_pt1 | contig 56974 bp, 50 predicted proteins | sample 17_EM_MG_FD_194513 | JGI IMG/M metagenome (GOLD analysis project Ga0307515, IMG submission 194513) | Populus trichocarpa ectomycorrhiza microbial communities from riparian zone in the Pacific Northwest, United States - 17_EM | ecosystem: Host-associated > Plants > Roots > Unclassified | place...
GACATTCGTTTTCCTGACCAATAATATGGAAATAACACCCGCTCAGGTTGCGCTTCTTTACAAAAATCGCTGGCAGATAGAACTTTTCTTTAAATGGATAAAGCAGCATTTGAAGATTAAATCCTTTTGGGGTACCTCTGAAAACGCGGTTCGTATTCAACTCTATTCAGCAATTATCGCCTACTGTCTTGTGGCAATAGTTGCCGAAGACCTGAAAACCGGTCGTTCAACCTACGAAATGTTACAGGTAATCAGCATATCGTCACTGGATAAAACTCCTGTAAATGAGCTGCTTAAAAAGATAGACTACAAAGATATCAAAGAACTAAATTATAACCAACTGTCACTCAGCTTGTTTTAAGTGGACAGTTATGAAACAAATTAATAAACCACGAAGCGATGCCGGTGGCTACTTTAAATTAGGAAAAGGCATCCGGTACGAGACCGAAAATTTTTGGCCGTTAACTAAAACAGCCTGGTTTTCTTTTAAGGACGACTTTAGTTTGATGAAAGCCGAAAAGTATTTTTTATCCAGGTAAACGCTATATAAATCGTCGGCTCGTTTTATGGTTGTTTTGTTCTTAAGATCGGGCCATGCGACTTGCCAGGCCAGCGGTTTTTCGGGAGAGTCCTGGTAGTTGGTCAGCATTACTTCAATGCTATCCGGCAGCCATTCGGTTGCCCTGCCGTGCTGGTATTTTACAAGGTTATCGTAAACGGTAGTAAAACAAGCGGGCGCTTTATCCCGGTTGGCTCCCCAGCGTAAATTGCCCGAAATGCCAATTGTTTTCACGGAATCGAGGTTTAGGTACAATTCGGCAGTCGGTTGATCTGTAGCTCCGGAAACATTGGTGTACTTGGGCAATCTTTTCAAACTATCTGTGATGCCCAGATCATCAATTGTTTGTAGCAGGTCCTCGTGGCTCAGGTTAACCCGGTAGTATTCAGCTTTGTCGTACATTATCTTTTTGTAAATCACCTGGCCGTTTTCGTAAATGGCAATGGTGGGCGCATCAGAGCTTAAAACCATCTGCCATGGATTAGTTTCTGTTAGTACCACTAACGGTCGTCCATATCCTGTTTTGTGCCGTGGTTTGCAGGAGATAGTTATAATGCAGCCTATTAAAAGGAGTGATAAGGTTTTCTTCATGATGTTTAAGTAACATTATAACTTATTTACCTGATCTTTATTACCCCCGTTTTATACAGATCGATAGCCAGCTTCAAAATTTCTTCAATAGTTTCAAGCGGCAAATCCTCATCAGCATCAAAAAGCATAATTTTCATGCGTGCCCGTTTTTCGATGATTAGCCCCGGATGATCAAAACGTTTGCCTTCAACAATGCCGATATAAGGTTGCAGCAATTTTTTATGCACCCACAGGTAGCAAAACATTTTGCCTTTATAGCAAAAAAATGGCATCCCATATTTCCAGGCGGTGGTGATGTCGGCATCCTGTTTCAGTATGATTTGGCGCAGGGCCAAAAGGCAGCTTTTTACCGGTTCGGTTTGTTGAAGGTAGAAATTATCAAGTGGGGTAGGCATACACTAATACTTAACGCCTTTTAAAATATCCCTTACTTCCATTAATGCAAAACCCAATAAGTTTGGTCCGCGCCAGCAATAAATATTATTCACATCTTCGTCATCCTGCGCCAGCCCAATACCCCAAATGGTATCAACAGGGCTGGCTTCTACCAATACCCTGTCGCCGGTATTTATCAAATATTCGGCAAATTTGGGGTGCTGGTTAAACTTGTGGATATTACCGGTAACAACAATTTCAAATCTCTTGCCGGCCCAGATAATTTCGTCGAATCCCAAAACCTGCCGCCCCAATTCCTTTACCTCGCCGGGGCTATTGGCGGCAATTATTCTTTCGCCGATTTTTGGATTGCCAAACAACATGGCTTTGTTGGCCATCATCCAGTGTTCGGCAGTTTTGTAGGTAATGCCATCAACAGTAAAAGGCAATTCAAACCATTGGCTAAAACACGATTTATCAATTTCGGCCCGTTTGGTCCTGTGGCCCCAAAAGAACAGGTACTTAATATCGTCGCCGTTTTCAAATTTATCGGTGAGCCATTGCAGGCTATAGTTTTGTTCCATCTTATAAATCCCGTTTTACCAATTCAATTGCCATATCCAATACCTGTTTAATGGTATTTACAGGCAGCACTTTCCCTGCATCCAATATCATTATTTTTATCCGCGAGCGGTTTTCGAAAGTAAGGCCAGGGTGTTCCATCAGTTTGCCTTCACTGAAACCAATAAAGGGCTGTTGTAGTTTTTTATGCGTCCAGATATAGCAAAACATTTTGCCTTTGTATAAAAAGAAAGGCATATTAAATTTCCAGGCGCTGGTAATGTCTTTATCGTGTTGCAGGATGATATCCCTTAAGGCAATGAAGCTGCTTTTTAGTGGTTCGTCCTGCTCAAGATAAAATTGATCTAATGGCAATAGCATATCCTATCTTTTTTAAAGAGTCCTTTGTCGCGATTTAGCGTATGTAATTTACAGGTGATTGAGTAAACATAAATCTGTTGTTTATGCTTTGCCAGGCATCAATAACGATACAAGGAACATTATACTGCAAATTGCCAATATAAAGTATATGAATTTTCCAATGTCGTTAAAAGTACGTTCTTCCTTTAGCAAAAGGTTCCGGAATGGGGCGGATAATATAAGCGTTAAACAAAGTAATACCATAAAACCGGGCGCCAACCGCATGCCCATGAAAATATCCTGAGACTTGTTTTGTGCAACAACGCGGTAAAACTCCGGGGTTAACAGCGCATTCCAAATTATTACGATAATAATTGCTGCGGGCACTTTCATGGCAAAACCACCTTGCGATTGCAGGCTGGTTATTGTTGTATCAAGGTCAATTGGCAAAGGTTTTTTATTACCTGTAAAGCCTGTCTGCGCTATCTGGCTTATGGTTTCGCGTACGTTGCCCGAAGGTCTAAAAACAACCGGCGTTTTATAATGAGGTACGGTATGATTAATAACCAGGCCGTTTGTAGTAAAACCACGATTATACGGCTCAATTGATACTACATCTGCAGGTCTGAAATACAGGGTACATAATGGCAGGTTTAAGCTGAGCTGATTTTCGGTAACAGTTAAGGTAGCTAAAGGCCAGGTTGCACTCAGCAGTGCATATCTTGCACCGCCGGTTTGTGTAAATTGATAAGTGTTCATTTGTTAGCGCTATGATTGACGCGTACCATAAAGCTAAATTTTTATTTTGAATTTCGAAATTATTGAACTATTTATCCCGCTTTTGCCTTTCGCAACCGGGAGACGGGGCTTTTACCTTATCTTTGCCATACAATGATAAAGCAAGCGCTCGAAAACCTTAAAATAAACACCCTGAACCAGATGCAGGAGGCAGCCATCAACGCGGCAAAAAAAAGCGATGTGATCCTGCTATCGCCAACCGGCTCTGGTAAAACGCTTGGATTTTTATTGCCTTTGCTGGGTTTGCTGGATGCCAATATCCCAACAGTACAAGCATTAATCATGGTACCATCGCGCGAACTGGCCTTGCAGATTGAACAGGTTTTCCGGACTATCGGCAGCGGCTTTAAAGTTAACTGCTGCTATGGCGGCCACCCTGTTAAAATTGAGCGCAATAATCTTTCGCAGCCGCCGGCCGTGCTTATAGGTACGCCGGGCCGCATAGCGCATCACCTGCGCCGTCACAGTTTTAGTACCGATACTATCCATACCCTGGTATTGGATGAGTTTGATAAGGCGCTGGAATTTGGTTTCCAGGAGGATATGGCTTTTATCATTAAGCAAATGCCCAACATCAAAAAGCGGATGCTGACATCGGCCACCAAAATGGACGAAATTCCCTCATTTACCGGCATGGTGAGGCCAATTGAATTGGATTACCTGACCAATGCCACCAACAAACCCGACATTAAACAAAAAGCGGTAATTGCCGAAGCCGCCGACAAACTGGATGCCTTGTTTGCTTTGATCTGCAAAATAGGCGACCAGGCCACACTGGTTTTCTGTAACCATCGCGAGGCTGTTGAACGCATCAGCGATTTGTTATATGACAGGGGCCTGCCACACGATATTTTTCACGGTGGTATGGAGCAGGACGACCGGGAGCGCGCCTTGCTGAAATTCAGGAATGGCAGCCATCGTTTACTGATCACTACCGACCTGGCATCGCGCGGGCTGGATATACCCGAAATTGAACATGTGGTGCATTATCAGCTGCCTCATAACGAAGAAGCTTACCTGCACCGCAACGGCCGTACAGCCCGCATGCATGCCAAAGGCACATCGTACCTGCTATTGGCACCGGATGAAAAGCCATCCTATTTAAAAGAGATGCCCGACGTGGAGGAACTGCCCGAACATCCTGTGGTACCCAAGCCATCGCCCTGGGCAACGCTTTATGTAGCTGCCGGTAAAAAAGACAAGGTAAATAAAATAGACATTGTTGGCTTGCTGCTAAAAAAAGGCGGGTTGGATAAAGAGGATGTAGGCCTGATAGAAGTACTGGATTACACCTCATACGCGGCCGTGAAGCGTAACAAAATAGAAAAGGTTGTACAGCAGATTAAGGGCGAAAAGATTAAAAACAAGAAGGTTAAAATAGATATTTCCATATAATTTAATACCAATAGCATGAGCAATAATGATATCATGAAAAAGCTGCGGGTAGCCATGAAGTTTACCGACGATGATATTGTAAAAGTATTGGAACTGGCCAACTTCCGGATTACCAAAACCGAACTCGGCGCCATTTTCCGTGCCGATGATCACCCCAACTTTAAACCCTGCGGCGACCAGATCCTGCGCAATTTCCTCAACGGCCTTATCATCTACAAACGCGGCCCTATGCCCGATAAGCGCGCACCTAAAACTGAAGAGAAGAAAGAGGAAAATAAATAATTTCACCATTGGCTGTGAAGACACCAAGGCTAATAAGTTAAGGGTTTTCAACCCCGTAGAGGTATAACATTTGTAGAGAAAACAGAAAAATAATGCTCCGTGCCGTAGGTACGGAACTTAGGTAGCGTACCTACGGCACGCAAAAATGTTAATTACAAGTGCTACAAATGTTTTGCTCCGATGGAGCAGCCTGTCAATTCCTTAACTTAATAGAATTAGTGTCCTTACAGCCAACCATCTTGTTATAACGGAATCGGCTGTGAGTACACAGCCGATCGGGTAAAGGTTGTATTGTAATGCAGATTAATATTTTTGGAGCATCCGGCTCCGGCTCAACCACTTTGGGGAAAGCCCTGGGGCAGGCGCTTGGTTATCCCGCTTTTGATGGCGATGAATACTTTTGGATGCCATCTGAAACCCCGTTCACCGTTAAGCGAAAGCCGGATGAACGCAATGCCATGCTTAACCTGGATACAGCCCCTTACAAAAATTGGATACTAAGCGGTTCGGTAGTCAGCTGGAACAATAACTGGGATTTCGACCTCTCGGTATTTTTGTATATCCCAAACGCAGTAAGAATGGACAGGCTCAAAAAACGTGAGTTTGAACGTTACGGCGATAAGATATATACCGATCCGGAACGCGTCATCCTCTACCATGAATTTTTAGATTGGGCGAAGGGCTACGATGATAACACCACCAATGGCCGTACCTTGCAAGTACACCAAAACTGGATGAAAAGCCTTAAAAAGCCCTTGTTGCTTATTGAAGGAGATACTACAGTAGATGAGCGGGTAGGGACTGTATTGCGGAAGCTGGAAGAGTTGAAATGACTTTTTATGGCGCTATAAATTTGACTGTGTGTCGGGGAACTTCAAAAAGTAGAGGAATGTGCGATTCCTTCCTTGGGGAAGGAGGAGGTAGGGGTTAAATCAGGCGTTCGGGCCAGCGTTTTGTAGTCAGGCGGCTAAACCGATCCCCCTGGAGGAGACTTTTTTAACCCATCTATACTTCGGAATACCCTCAAACAAAAAGAGCGATAATCCTAAAATCACCGCTCTTTTTGTCTCATATCTCAAATCTGATATCTCAAAAGCAATCTACCTCAAGTCCACCACTTCAACACCGGGGTGTGCTTTTGCGTCCCAGCCAAAGGTGCTGTCGGCAATGGGAGCATTGGGGGTAAAGCTTTTTACAACATAGTTGTATTTGTTGCCGTTTTTATCGAATAAAAGGGCACTGTAAATCTGTTTTTTAGCTTTATCAACCAATAGACGTACTTTAAAAATGCTTGCCTTTTCGTTTTCGGGTGTCAGGTCTATAGCCTGGTATGCTTTGCCGGCAATTTTTTGTTCGCCTGTGTACAGGTATTTGTAGCCTTTTTCATAGATGGTAAAAATCTGCGAAGGATTGCTTAAACCATCACCACCTTTGGCGGCATCGCCTACCTGTACCTCTTTATCTTTTTTAAGGTAAGTCCACTGGCTTTTGCCATCGCTGATGATCTCTTTATCCACATCCTTTGCCGATGCGGAGCTGTACAAAGTAACCTTGTATTTTCCGGCTTTGGCTTTGGATATCAGTGTACCGGTCTGCGTTTCTTTTACGCCGGCCTGCTGGTTATCAAGGGTGAAAGAAAAATCGGCTTTAATAAGATCGTATGATTTGTATTTTGCGCTTACCTGGTTTAAAATCGCTTTAGCCTGGGCATCTTTCTGGGCAAAAGCATTGGTGCAGATGGTTAGCGCTAACAGGGTGTATAAGATTGTTTTTTTCATGTTTGTTTTATCATCAACAACTATTCATGTTAATAGTTATTGGTTTAGAGCATATTTATTGTATTTGGTTTAATCTTTGGCTTTTTGCAGGGTTTCCAGGTAGCGTTCAAGGCTATATTCGTCGGGGTAAAGTACATCGCGGGCTTTGCTGCCTTCAAAGGCGCCAACAATGCCGGCGGCCTCCAACTGGTCGATGATCCGGCCGGCGCGGTTGTAGCCCAGTTTCATTTTACGCTGAATGAGCGATGTTGATCCTTGCTGGTGCAATACAATCAAACGTGCCGCTTCTTCAAACATCGGGTCGCGGTCATCCGGGTCATATTCTTTAGGGCTGCTGGTTTCGCCTTCGCCAACGTATTCAGGCAGTAACATAGCGGTAGGGTAGCCCTTCTGGTTGCCTATAAAATCAGATATGGCCTCAACTTCTGGTGTATCCACAAACGCGCATTGTAAGCGGATGAGGTCACTACCGGTTGAAAATAACATATCCCCGCGGCCAATCAACTGATCGGCACCACCCGCATCCAAAATGGTACGCGAATCTATTTTAGATAGCACCCTGAATGCCAGCCTGGACGGGAAGTTGGCCTTAATAGTACCCGTAATAATATTTACCGATGGCCGTTGCGTTGCAATAACCAGGTGTATCCCCACGGCGCGGGCCAGCTGGGCAATACGGGCTATGGGTACTTCTACCTCTTTACCTGCGGTCATCATCAAATCGGCAAACTCATCAATTACCAGTACGATGAATGGCAGGTAGCGGTGTTTTTCGGGGTTGCTTATTTTACGGTTAACGTATTTGGCGTTATATTCTTTCAGGTTACGTACCTGCGCATCCTTCAGCAAATCATAACGCTGGTCCATCTCGATACAAAGGGAGTTGAGGGTATTTACCACCTTTTTGGTATCGGTAATAATAGCGTCGGCTTCATCAGGTAGCTTGGCCAAAAAGTGCCTTTCTATCTTACGGAAAAGTGTAAGTTCCACCTTTTTAGGGTCAACCAATACAAATTTCAGCTCAGCGGGGTGTTTTTTGAATAATAAAGAAACTAATATGGCATTTATACCAACCGATTTACCCTGGCCGGTAGCACCCGCAACCAGCAAGTGGGGCATTTTGGCCAAATCGGCTATAAAAACCTCGTTTGATATGGTTTTACCCAAAGCAATAGGCAAATCCATCGTGGTGTTCTGAAACTTCTCGGTCATCAGGATCGACCGCATCGACACCATTTCGGGGTGTTGATTAGGCACCTCGATACCGATAGTTCCCTTACCCGGCATAGGCGCGATGATACGGATACCCAATGCAGCTAAACTCAGGGCGATATCATCTTCCAGGTTTTTGATTTTGGAAATGCGGACGCCCGGGGCAGGTATAATTTCATATAAGGTAACCGTTGGGCCAATGGTGGCCTTTATTTTGTCAATCTCGATGTTATAATGGTTCAGCGTTTCAACAATTTTGTTTTTGTTGGCTTCCAGCTCTTCGGCATTAACCGAAATTTTGTTTGAACCATGGTTTTCCAGCAAATCCAGGTGCGGGAATTTGTAGGTGGCAAGGTCAAGGCGATGGTCATAAATGCCAAACTGGTTTACCAGTTCCTGGGCTTTTAAATCGTCGGCTTTTTCAACATTCAATTCAGGCAAAGGGCGATTAACGTCAATAGTCAGCGGTATGTCGGTTTCGTCCTCGGGTTCGGCTTTTGTCGGAATGGTAGGTGTTAAAACAATGGGTTCATGATAAATCGGTGTTTGCTCTAACGGCTGCTGTTTTATAGGCTCGGGTTTAACAACATTAACCGGGCTTAGGGGGATATCTTTTACACGGTTGCCGCGGGGCCATTCAACAGGCAGGTCAATTTCGTCGTCAATCAGCTCAACAGGCTCGGGCGATACTTCTTCAACAGCTATCGGAGTTACCTTTTTTTCCTTGCGGGATGGTATTTTAAAATCGATGTTATAGGCTATCACCATCACAGTAAGCGCTGCAAATACAAGCAGGCCGCCGGTGCCTGCGGGGCCTATCTGGGCATCAAGCAGCCGGTTGCTCCAGTAACCGAAGCCGCCTTCTAAAAAATGAGGGTAATCTATAATAAACGCGTGAAAATAGCCTATTGCTGTTGAGATGAATACAATGCTGAAGATAGAGTAAGCGATTGTTTTAGCGAGCGAAAAAAGCCTCACCTTGAATAACAGGCGATAACCCAATACAAAAAATACAAATACAAAAAGGAACGATGCTACCCCAAACCACTCATAAATAAACTGGTTGCTCAGCAGCGCCCCAAATTTACCCAGCCAGTTTTGTGCAATGTGCGGCGTACCGGTGTCGGAAATTTCCTGTACGGTTTTGCCGGTGGCCAGGTTATGCCAGCCGCCATTGGTTGATGAAATATAACTTTGGTCTTCCTGCCAGGTAAACAGGTAGGAGGTAAAGGCGATCAGGAAATAAATGGCCAATAAAAGCGAAAATAGGCCCGCTATTTTTACACCACGCCCATTTTCCATATCAAAGCGGGGCATTTTAGGGAGCAGTTTTTTTGCTTCCTTCTCTTTTTCGGCCTTGCCGCCTGTTTGGCGTGGCTGATTATCGTCCTTAAAACTATTTGATTTAAACTGATTTGCTTTTACCGGCATCCTGATGTAACATCCTTTAACTGCAAACTTACATAAAATTTCACCTATGTAAACTTTGCAAAAACAACATATAAATTTTTATCTACTGTCAGGTCAAAAGCGTTTAATCGCGGGTCTTTAGCCCAAGGTCGTTGGTTCCAAGTCAAAAATGACTATCAAACATATGGCCTGCGACTAAGTACTGATGACTTAACATTACCCTCATCAACCACCCAAAAAATACTAAGTGTTGAAATATAAAGTTAGCAGATTAAACAAATATTTAGGCGTATTTTTATTTTTTTAGTATAATTGAAAGAACACCGCGCTTTACGTTTAACGCGCAGGTTTGGCCTTTATTTATGTACAGATAATGAGTATAGAACAGGTTGAAGAGTACATTGCTACCACCGATTTAACCGGACTGGCACAGCTGCTTGCCCAAAATCCGAAGCTGGCCACGACATTAACCAGCCAGCGGGTTTCGCCGCTGATGTTGTCATGCTATTACAAAAAGCCCGGCGTAACCGAGTTGTTGTTAAAATACGCCGGCGAGCTTACCATGTTTGAGGCCGCCGCTGCCGGTAAACTGGATTTGATAGCCAACCTTGTTTATGATAGCCCCAACTCGCTTGACGATTATGCCGACGATGGCTTTACCGCCCTTGGGCTGGCCTGCTACTTTGGCCACTATGATGTGGCCCGCTACCTGGTGCTAAAAGGGGCCGATGTTAACCGGCCTTCAAACAATGGGTTTCATGTGTATCCTTTACATTCGGCTTGTGCGGGTAACTATACCCAGATAGCCAGGATGCTGATTGAAAACGGGGCCCTTATCAACATAAAACAACAGGCTGGTGCCACGCCGCTGCACTCTGCTGCTCAAAACGGTAACCTGGAACTGCTGATCCTGCTGATGGAAAACGGCGCCGAAATTAACACCCGCATGGAAGGCGGTAAACTCCCGGCAGATTTAGCCCGCGAAAAAGGTTTTGATGAGATAGCGGAGATATTGGAATAGGGGAGGGTGAGGGTTTTTGGATGAAAGAGCAAGGATTGAAGGAGTAAGGATTCAAAGAATAAAGCCTTTTAAATATTAAGCTTCGATTGATCTCTTGCTTGTTTATATCTTTAATATTCTTAATTGATTGTTGTTTTGGTGAATGAAAAAGATTTATAGTGTAGAATACCTTAAAGATGTATCCAGTCAAATTATTGATTGGAATTACGAATCTATAAAAGGGACTGGGGTATTTGCTAAACTGGAAAAGTATGCTCATATCGAAATAAGTATAAGAACGACCGAATACTATACCGATGAAATAATTTGGAATGTAAAAGAGGAGTTTATTCCTATCGAATTTCATCAGGAGATAAGCGAAGTATTAACATTTTTTGGGAATTATTTAAGTGCGTTAAAGGGAGGACGGGAAAAAAATCTTGCCTTTGAAATTACTGACGGTAGTTTTAACTTCGATAGCGGGCGGCATTCATTTATGTTTGCAACTGTAAGGGCATTGGTAAGTTGCTTTGACAAAAAAATATTTGAGGTTAGCCTTATGCAGCGGGAACGGATTATTCACGCGAAAAAAAATGGTTTGGATACTATTAAAGAATGGGCGAAATATTTTTCGGAGGAGAAAATAATTGAATCGCTTCAGGATGTAGCTTTGACATCGCATATAAGAAGCTTTTTAAATAAGGATGACCTTTTGAAGTTGAAACTGACTTTACATTTATCTCAAGCACAAGATATTTTAGGGAACAGGTTTTTAAGCGATAGTACCTTGATCGAAAAAAACATAATTACAAAATATGGTGATTTATCGCGGATTGGACTAGCCCACATAGCCTTAATCGCGAATAATAAAGCTGTTTTTCCTCATATAGGAGTTTTTCGCATGGATTTGATACGCGATAAATTTGTGTAATATCGACATTGAAAAGACACAATTGATGATAGTTACTACCGGCCAATGTGGTTAAGGCCTGTGCAGTATGAGCAAAAAGCCCGACCCCAACTTCTACCAGTTGGGGTTACGCCCTATTACATTAATACACTTTCAGTTTTGGGCTTCTCTCCAACCTTCTGCTTTTCCAGTTCCTCAAAATATTTCTTCTTTACAACGGTGGTCATTTTATGGTCGCCGGTGTGGCTCCAGCCGGGAGGCATTACGATGTACAGGAATTTATTTTTGATACCGGGGGCTTTGTATACATCTTTAGCTAAAGCCACTATTTCGCCAAAGTAGGCATCCAGGAAACTGTTTTTAATCATGGGGCGGCTAATGCCATATTCTATCGGGATGTTGCGGTCTTCGTTTTGGTAGGTGCCAAAAACACGGTCCCAGATGGGGAGCAGGTTGCAAAAATTGGTATCCATATAGGTTACGTTGCGGGCGTGGTGCACCCGGTGGTGCGATGGCGTAAGGATAATGTTGTTCAGGAAACCCAGGCGGGCATCTTTCATCGCATTTTCGCCAATGTGGATAAACGTGCCCCAGAAACCATCAATAAACATAATAACGCCCAGCATAAGCGGGCTAACGCCTATTAATATACAAACCGTAGTACGGATAAAATCGGCATAGGGAGCCTCTAAAAAGAAATGCGCATTGCTGATGGCAATATTCATGCTTTCGGGCGCGTGGTGGGTGGAGTGCAGGCACCAGAACAACCTTACCTTATGACCAAAATAGTGGTACAAAAAGTGCGCAAACTCCCAAACAATATAGCCATATATAAACCAATACCAGGTGAACGACGTTTTAAAAATGGCATACTTTTCAAACAGGCCTATACAAAGCACCACCATGGCAATTGAAAAATACCTGCCGATAAAGGAATTGAAAACGAACGAAAAAAACGACAGCTTATAATGGATAACATTAAAACGTTTATAAAACGCCCCGCGAATTATCTCGAGCAGCAGCAAAAAAGGCATAATGGGGAATAGCATAGCCTGGAAACCTTCGTAAGTAAGCAGCCTGCTATAATTTCCTGATTTTACAATGTCGGTTAAGCTACCCCAGCTGCCCCAGCCAAAAAAGCCTTTAAAAAGATCAAGTATGTAATTGAAAAAAGTACTCATCTGAATTTTTATAATTGGTATAACCGGCAGGTTAATGTATATACATTACAATATTATAAAAATAGATTTACAAAATGAAAAGATTTGGGTGCTGTAACATGTAACAATTTGCCCTGTGGTGTGGCGTTTAGTAAACAAAGGCTTCCATGTGCTGCACGTGCTCTTCAAACTCCAGCAGGTAATTGGCATCCTGTTCAAAATACCTGGCCTTTTCGTAATCTTTGCCGGCAAACAACTTAATTGATTCAAACGAATCCCATTTGGTAACCGTCCAGAAATGGCAAACATCGCCGTCTGTTTTTCGCCATATTTCGGCAGATAGGTTGCCTTTTATGTTTTTGTATTCGGCAATGCCGGTATCTTCAACATATTTAAGGTATATGTCGGCATCGGTGGCTTTTGTGCGGCCGTGCCAGATACGTGTTATCACTTTTTCCATAAACTATATAACGCGGGCTTTAAAAGTTTGTTTAGCGGCCAATTTGATTTGATTTGACGTGCTAATGTAAAACAGAATGCATAGGTGTATGTTATTTGCACAGTAATATAAATCAAAAAACCGCACCCAAAGGCGGGGTAAAAACACAGTTATGAATGTTTATCAACAAAAGTGGCTAACGGTATTGCACCATACCAACTTGCCCGGATGGAAGATTGAGGCACAGGGAGATGATATTTTTATTGAAATGCCCCACGTTACAGATCTGAAACTAATACGCGATAACCTGCCCGAAACACTGGCTTTAATGGCCTTAGATATTGCAGGGCCGAAAGAAAGGTTGAAATTTATTATCCACAACGGTTACGAGCAGTTTGATTACCTGCTAAACCCGGGTGATGCCGATTTGAATAAAGCTTAGGATGCTAAACTACCACCATTGCGAGTATCCATCAGGATTATCCTGAAGAAACTGGGGATGACGTGTTGTCATTAGAGCAACACAAGAACCATGTCATTGCGAGCGCAGCGCGGCAATCGCGAACTGTGCAGGTCCGCCATACATAGTTCGCGATTGCTTCGTTCCTTATAATGACGCGCCTGTAAGTCGCTGACTGTCAACATCACATATCCGTCATTGAGGCGCGAAGCAATCCCCTACATGCTAAGTCCCACATAGTTGGGGATTGCTTCGTACATCGCAATGACGGTAGTTTAATGCATTCGTTTAACTATATCCGTAGCACATCATAACGATTTTTTTCAGATTTTACCTGATAGGTACTCGCAATGACATAGATTGAATAAAAAAACAACTTTGATAATCAATAGATTACCAGTGCGTCATTATAAGGCGCTGAATAAATTATTCACTCCTCAAACTCTTCACCGGGTTTGCTTTTGCCGCTTTTACGGCCTGGAAACTTACGGTTATAAGCGCAATAATTATGGCCGCCAGGCCGCCTATCGCAAATAACCACCAGCTTATATCAATACGGTAAACATAAGCTTGCAGCCATTGGTGCATGTAATACCATGCAATGGGTGCGGCAATAGCAAAGGCTATTGTAATAAGCATGATAAATTCTTTTGAAAACAAATAAACTATACTGCCCGCGGTAGCGCCAAGTACTTTACGGATACCAACCTCTTTTATCCGCTGCACCGCCATAAACGAAGCCAAACCATACAAGCCCAGGCAACTAAGGAATATGGCTATAGCCGCAAAAATTTTATATAAAGCCGATAACTGATTTTCCTGTTTGTAGAAACCTGCAATTTTATCATCCAAAAACTTGTATTCGTAAACAAAATCGGGGAATGTTTTCTCAAATATTTGTTTAACCGACTGCAGTGTGGCCGCAATGTTGGTGGTTGCCAGTTTTACCCCAACCTGGTTGTACATGGTTACGTTTGTAGTAACAAGCAAGGGTGCCAGATCATGCCGAAATGATCTGTCGTTAAAATCCTTCAACACACCAACAACAGCGCATTTTATTTGATCGCCCCATATGCTTATCTCCTTGTTCAAAATATCCTCCGGCTTTTTTATTCCTAAGCTTTTCAGGAGCGATTCATTTACTAGAAATTCTCTTGTTGTTTGGGAAGGCTGTAAATTTCGACCGGCTATCAGCGTTAATTTATAAGCCGGTATATATCCCTCGTCGGCAAATTTGGTGATCGCCTTAAAATCTGTTTCTTTGATGGCATGGTTAAACCGCATACTGCTCCAGGTATCATTAGCATCTTCAACCGGCGTGTTTGAGCTGTAACTTACCGCCTGCACACCATTTACAGACAATAACTGTTGCTTTAAATAATCCAGCCTGCTGATGCGGAGACTATCTACCCGGAACGGAACATTTACAATGGCATCTTTATCAAAGCCTAAAGGCTGATCCATAAAATAATTCATTTGCCTGACAATGACCAGCGTGCCGATAATGAGTGCCTGTGCAATGATGAATTGAAACACCACCAACCCCCGTCGTAATGAAATTCCGTTTGCCGGGCTTGCTGTAAGCTTACTCTTTAAAGCATTAACCGGGTTGAAGCGTGATAAAACGATAGATGGATAAAAACCGGCGAGCGCGGTTACAACAATTGTTACCGTTAGCAGAAATAAAATAATGGTGGGATTATTCAATATATTGAACGAGAGCGAAAGCTCTAACAATCCACTTACATAAGGTAATGCCAAAATGGTAAACAAGGCTGCAAGTATTACGGCGCAGGTAACAATCAAAAATGTTTCAATAATAAACTGGGTTTGCAATTGAGCTTCGCTGCTCCCCAAAACCTTGCGCACGCCAACCTCTTTTGCCCGGTTAACAGCTTGCGCGGTAGATAGGTTGATAAAGTTTACGCAGGCAATTAACAGGATAAATGCCGCTATTAGCCATAATACGTTAAGTAGTTGATGACTAATTGTTCTGTTGCTGTAATTGCCCACCTGCGTATCATAATGCACCGCGCTTATAGGCTGTATAATATGGCTATCCTTGTTGGCAGGCGATTGTACCTTTTGTGAGTAGGCCCGTAATTGCTGGTTGAAATTCTCGACCGATACATTGGGCGGCAACAAAACATAACAACCAAAGTCGGGTACGGTGTTCAGCCAATCGGTAGATTTTGCCAGGTAACTCCCGGTAAAACCGGTTCCAAAGGCTACCACAAGCTTCAGCTGAAAATCGGTATTCGCCGGTATGGTGGCAAGTATGCCCGACACTTTCAATACGTCGGTACCGTGTTCAAACATGTAGCCGCCGCCCTGCAGCTTAATGGTTTTACCTATCGCCGTTTTCCAGTCGCCAAAATATTTTTCTGCAACCTCTTTGGTCAGCAGTACATTGTTAGGGTCTTTTAATGAAGCATATGAACCTGCAAGCAGCGGAAAATCAAATATTTTAAAGAATGATGGATCGGTGTAAAATACGCCGCGCTGCTCCTTAAACACCTGGTCAGTATTTCCATTATTATCAAGCGTAATCAACTGATCATTTTGGCTTGCAAAAACCGGGGCTAATTCTATTTGGGGGAAGGCCGTTTTTAACCCTAATGGCATTGGAAAAGGGACATCTTTCCCATAGGTAATATTTGCCGATTCGGCGTGATGATATTCGGTTAACACCCTATACGTGCGGTCTTTTTTCGCATGAAAGCCATCAAAGCTGGTTTGGTATTGTATGATGATAAAAATTACCAGGCAAACGGCAATGCCAACAGCCATACCAATAATATTAATAGCCGCATAGCTTTTGTTACGTGTAAGATTACGCCAGGCTATTTTAAAATAATTTTTGAACATATAATTGCGATTTAATTTGTGAGGAGACCACACAGGGGTGGTTTCCTGGAACGAAATTACGTTCGCAAAGCGGGGCGACCGCCCCAAACTATAAGATGGGCCTTCTTTTTTCTGATGGTTTTTATATTCGGCCGGGCTTTTCCCGGTTATTTGTTTAAAAGTGCGGTTAAAAGTAGTTTTAGAATTGAAGCCCGATTCAAATGCAATACCCAGCAGGGTGATATGGTCATAAGCGGGATCCTGCATTTTTTGAACAACAGCTGCCACACGATATTCACCGATAAAATCATTGAAGCTTTTTTTGAGTGCGGTATTGATGATGCGCGATAATTCATGGGTGCTTAGTTCAAGCTTTTCGGCCAGCGAGCTTAAGCTGAGTTCCGGGTCCTGGTAATACAGGCCTGCTTGTACGGCTTTTTTTAGCCAGGTGCCCCTTTGCTTCATTTCGGCCGGAAGGGGTGGGGTAAACAAGGCCGGTGTTTCGGCTGGTACACTTGTATGCTGCCTGAAAAAAGCGACTGCTGCCAGCCAGGTGGTCATTACTGCTAATAAGAAATACAAGGGATAGTAAGCATGTATACCTAACTGATGATGGTAATAAAAATAATCTATGGCGATATAAGGTATCCACAATAGCCATAGCAGGCCAAAAATGGTGAGTAAGCGATGCAGCCACCGCAATTGGTATCGGTAACGGTCATTCACCATATTAAATTCCAGCTGTTGGTAAAAGCGTTCTATCTGCCTGAAAGATAGATACAAGTATAAGGTGACAGAGATAAAGGTTGCCAGGTCCAGCACCGGACCCAGTTGCCTAAAGATGAGTGTATCATAAGTGGCTGCTCCTGTATGTATACTCTCCCTGATCTCCAATATCCAAACGGCCAATTGCAGCAGCCATGGACTAAAATGTAAAAGATGCTTACGACGGAATTGATACTCCGGCCGGGTTATTTTAAGCACATAAAAATAGATGAGGGGGCCAAGTGTAATGGAAAATTGCAGCGGCAGCCAGCTCCAGCGGGGAATATAGCTATCCAGCCGGATGTCGACGCCCAATACCCAGGCCATCCACAAAACGGTAGTTGCCAGGGCCAGGCCAATAAACCGGTTTGCAGCCCGGTTAACTCCTTTGGGCAAGCCTAACTGCAAGCTAAAAGTTAGCCCGATAAATATCGCCCCCAGGAAAACCAGGTCGAACAGGCTGATATGGAATGTGTGTGAATTCAACGTGAGTTGATTATGTCAATTGCTGTTCCAAATTAACAATATATTGATAGATAGGAAAATATGAATTACATACTATATCGGTTGTAACAAAAGCGAACATGCGGATGTTCGCTTTTGGACTGTGTAGTAGGCTGGGTATATAGCCGGTATACCTATCAGTCTGACGCAAAATTTTGTCTGAACCGGAATTTGTAGAATTAAAGAATTTCCAGAATTTGAAAGCAAATTCTGGAAATTCTAAAAATTCGTGTAATTCAGGTTCAGACAAATACATCTGACTACAAAGTCTACACCTTCTATCTAATGATGAAATTTATGCTGATATTTTTTCTATCTTCAAAACCAATGAACTAAATAATAAATGGGGACATATTTTTTGGATGTTATTAACTTTATTGGTCACTATGTAATTAAGGGTATATTTATCAGCGTTTTAGTAATTATTGTTAGCAGAAAGCTATTTAAAGGAAAGATAAACATTCAAAACGCCGTCAATATTATTGCCTGTATTTTAGTGGGGTATGCTATGTTATCGCTGTTATATTACCTCATCTATTTTATCCTCCACTGGCACGGGGATACCTATACTACAGCTTTTTGGGCACGGGCGACGGGAACATATTGGTTTGCGTATTGGCTAATGTTAGTATCCAATATCATTATGCCCTTGTTACTGCTCTTTAAAAAACTGCGACTTAAAATCTATGTGGTATTCATGTTATCGGTTATAGTAAACATCGGATGGTTATTCGAATCATTGGTGATACATGTTACAGGTATCCATCGCAATTATTCTCCCGGACTAAGTGTGTTTTTACCTTATAACCAGGAATTTATCACTATTTTAAATGGGCTGTTACTCGGAGTTGGTGTAATGGTTGCAGGGAATTTAAGATTCAAAACTGCTCCTGAATTATAGAAAACTGTTTACGAGATTTCGTACCTATTTATTTAATAACCTCAAGTTCGGGTCTCCGACAAACTTGCGCGTGCACTACGAATCCAGTTTGGCTTTGGTTGATACCAAAACAACAGAAAGGCCCATTAGTGCAATAAGCACAAACGACGCCCGAAGTGTGGCGATGCCTGCAATAAAGCCGATAACCGGGGGGCCTACAAAAAAGCCCAGGAAACCTATGGTTGATACTGCAGCCAAAGCGACGCCGGGCAGCATAGTTTTTGATTTGCCGGCAGCGCTGTACACCATGGGCACAACAGACGATACACCTGCGCCAACTAACAGGAACCCGAATATGGCGGTGTAAAAATTAGGGAAAATTACAGCGATAGTAAGGCCGGTAGCTGTTAGGGCACCGCTTACCTGTAAGGTGCGTTTTAAGCCATACCTATGGGCAAATCCATCGGCCACAAAACGCCCGATAAACATGGTACACATAAAAGCCGTAAAACCAATACCCACCCATTCGGCAGGCGCAAGCACAATTTTTTTGAAGTAAATAACGCTCCAGTCAAACATAGCGCCTTCGCATATCATCGAACAGAATGCAATAATGCCTAACTTAATGAGCGATTTATCGGGCATAACAAAAGCAGGCCCGGCGCTGGCTACCTTATCATCTTTTAAATAACGGGCAGATATAGCCAGCCCCGTTATGATAACCAGCAGCATAAACAAAAAGTGATATACGGGCGCTATTTTAAATGCAATCATTAGCGTGCCAAAGCCGCCGCCGACAAAACCAGCCAGGCTCCATAAACCATGGAAAGAGGCCAATATGGGCCGTTGGTATATTTCTTCGGCAGCCACGGCCTGTGTGTTAACAGCTATGTTAACCGCGTTGCTGCTGAAGCCAAAACAAACCAGGCAAATAATAAGCTGAAAAGTGTTTTGGGCCAGGCCCAACGTAACCAATGCACAGGCATAAACCAGCAATGCGCCGATAAGTAACCTGCGGCTGCCAATTTTGGTAATAACCCAGCCGGAAAATGGAAGCGATGCCATCAAGCCAACGGGCAACGAAAATAATACAGCGCCAAGTGCCGCATCGGATAGCCCCATGGTTTGCTGCACAGTAGCTATACGCGACGCCCAGCTTGAAAAGCTTAGCCCGGCCATAAAAAACATAGCGCCCACCGCAATGCGCAGTGTTCTTTTGTTATTTAAAACCGGTAGGGCGGGAGCATCTATCATTCTACTTTTATTATACTAAGTGTATTTTTTACACTTAGTTATGTTAATGCAAATATAGGTGTTTTATTGACACAATGAAAAAGCTGAATCGTTTTTTACTTTAGCTTGTTTTTTTGAAAATAAAAATGCTAAATCGTTTTTTACTTTGGCCTGTTTTTTCGAAAATAAAAAAGCAGTTGCTTTTACACAACTGCCTTGCAAATATGACACTGGTTTGGGTAAGGTTACTGTTTTAAGTTAAACGACCCTTTAACATGATGGGTATTAAATGATGCGTCCATCTCGTCGCCGCTAAATGTGCCTTGTACAGTTCCCTTGGTATTAGATGAATGCGTTAAAATTGTGGCTTTTGCCTTACCTGTTGCCTGGGCGGTAAGCTGCAAGGTTGGTGTGGTAATAGTTGCCGCGAAAATATCGTAGGTGCCTGGTGTTATGCCTGTAAAAATCAAAGTAAAAGAAGTATTCAGGTCTTTTGGGTTAAGCATCCCAATTTGTGTAGCCCCGTTTGGATAAAGCAGGCTCACGCCCGGATCGGTCGGTAAAAAAACAACAAACACTGTGTTTGTATTATAGGTAACGATAGGATCGCTATCCACCTGGTACGATATAGTACCAACCGGACCAATAGCCACATCTCCACTACTGCCTGTTCCCGTTCCTGTGCCGGTACCTGTTCCTGTTCCTGTTCCTGTGCCGGTACCTGTTCCTGTACCCGTTCCCGTTCCCGTTCCAGTTCCTGTGCCGGTACCTGTTCCTGTGCCGGTGCCCGTTCCTGTGCCGGTACCCGTTCCTGTGCCGGTACCCGTTCCTGTGCCGGTACCCGTTCCTGTCCCAGTACCAGTGGTGTCTATTTTGACAGCATTAGCCGGTATAACGTCGCCGCTAAGCCTACAGCTGCTTACAGTAGCAATTAAAAATAAGCCGGTAAATAAATTATAGTATATTTTTCGCATACACACATCGTTGATTTTCAATTCGTTTTACTGCTTTAAATATAATATTGTTTCGCCTTATTTAAAAATGTTTAAAACTATTTTTCTGGTTAATTGTATAAAGCGGGATTGAAAAAAAGGTATAGGTTAAATAACGAAATTTATTTAACCTATACCTTCTGAAATTTATATCAAATGAAATATTGTCGTAAAAAAACAATATATCGGATTTACAGCTATTAATCAGTAATTAAGCGCAGTCGCTATCCGGTCCGCACGATTCGCCTTCAATAATAGTTAACGCCGGTTTGCTGTTTTCCTGCTGCCATTCGGCGAATGATTTTTCTATAGTCTCCTGGAAAACGGGAACCGCCTGCGCGCCTGATACGCCATATTTGTTATTCATCACAAAAAACGGAACACCCCTGATGCCTAGTTGCTGCGCTTCGGCAATGTCGTGCTTCACATCGTCAGCATAAGTATCGCTTTCCAGCACTTGTTTTATTTCGGCTGAATTAAGGCCAATGCCGCTGCCCAGGTTTACCAGGGTATCGGTATCATCAATATTTAAACCCTCGGTAAAGTAAGCTTTAAACAACACTTCTTCCGCTTTGTCGCCCAGGCCATGCTTCTTAGCCAGGTGGCTAAAACGATGCGCTTTAAAACTATTGGCAACAACCGACCGGTCGAAATCATAGGTCAGGCCAACTTCGGCCGCCATCTGGGTTACGTGGTTGTTCATTTGTTGGGCGTATTCAAGCGTCCAGCCTTTTGCATCGGCCAGGTACTGGCTAATGTTAATCTTGGGGTCGGTTTTCATATCCGGGTTAAGCTGAAAGCTTTTCCATTCAATTTCAACCTGGTCTTTATGATCAAATTGTTCCAAAGCTTCTTCAAACCGGCGTTTGCCTATATAACAAAAGGGGCACATTACATCGCTCCAGATCTCTACTTTCATCATGGTGTTTTAAATTATTTGCTATACAAATTTAAACTAAGCGTTTAGCATCACCGTAAGGGCAAAGTAAAATTTAAGTGGCCCGGCAACGCAATTATATGCTTGCCGAACTTGTATTTGCAACCGGTTTTTGTTAAATTTATATAGAGCGATAGGGGCGGCTGTCTTTTTAAAGATAATCGCCCCTGGTTGTTTAAAAAGCAAATCGTCATTTGTTGTTTTGTTTATTTAAATATCTGTATTTCAGTAATTTGAATATTAAAACCTGTATTTAAAAGTATTGTAAAAGTATGCCAAAAGTGCGTAAAAGTATCAATAAAGTATGCCAGATATGTATGAAAAGTATGTGAAAAGTAATCGTTTGGTACAAGATATCTGGTAGTCAAAACAGGTTAATGAACGCGTGGCTGTTACGCTTAGCCAATCAAATAAAACAAACTTAATTAGGATAATCGGCAGTAAAACAATTGCTTTGTATACCCTGAAATAATTACACCATCAATGCAAAAGCGTCATACCTCTTTTTGTTTATTATCCTTGTTTATTTTTTGCTGCAGCACAGCCATCGCCCAGCAAAAAACAAAACCTGCCGGTACCGGCGATAACCTGTTCAGCGCCGGCTTTGCGTCGGGTTTTATAGGCGGCCTGTATGATAACTGGTATCCCTATAAGCAATTGGAAAAACATGGCGATTTTGGCCTCGGCGCCCCCGGCCACCTTGATGGCGAGCTGCTGATGCTGGATGGAAAGATATACCAAACAAGATCAACAGGTAAAACGACCTTGGTTGCCGATACAGGTAAACTACCTTATGCAATAGTTTGCTTTTTTAAGGCTAAAAAAACGTATAAGCATACCGGCAACTTAAATAAAACAGCGCTTTACGCCCTGATGGATAGCTTGCTTACCAACCAAAACGGGATTTATGCCATCCATATTAAAGGTAAATTTAAGTTCGTTAAAACCAGGGCTTTCCCGCCGGTTGAAAAGCCTTACCTGCCGCTTGCCTCCATGCTAAACAGGCAGCATTTTTTTGAACATACCAACGTACAGGGCCACCTTGTTGGCTTCCGTATTCCGGCGTATATGGAGGGGGCGCATATCAGCGGGTATCATTTTCATTTTCTGTCGATGGATAAAACCGCCGGCGGCCACCTGATTGACCTGGACGCGACGGATATTACCATAGAAGTTGATACCCTTACCAGCTACACCATGGATTTACCCCAAACTGCCGATTTTAATAACTTCGACTTTAAAAAAGACCGCAAGGAAGAGATAAAGAGCGTGGAAAACGGTAAGAAACAGTAGTTACCAGAATAAATTTTGCCGCTTATTGTTGTTTAATTAATTTTTTAGATAAATTAGGGTCGATTATAAAACCTTGTATTTAAATTTATTGGCTGGCTGCAACGCCCGAAACACATTAAAGCTGGTATGCCTTATATCCCGTTAGACGAAAACCTGCCCGGAATTACCGGTTTGCTTAATTACAGGCAGGATACAGCTTTGCCCATACGGCAGCTTACTCAAATCCTGTTGCGGGGAGAATCGACCCTGACGGAAGGCGAGCGCGAATTAATTGCTACCGTGGTAAGCAATGGTAATCAATGCCGCTTTTGCACCAACGCCCACACCGCCGCCGCTGATGTTTTGTTAGGCGATACCGAAACTGCCGAAAAGGTAAAAAACGACCCCGACAACGCCCCGGTAACCAAAAAAATGAAACATTTGCTTGAAATTGCGCGCCAAACGCAGCAAAACGGCAAAAATGTAACCCCCGAATTGGTTGCAAAGGCCAAACAGGCCGGCGCTACCGACCTGGAGTTACACGATACTGTTTTAATTGCCGCTCTTTTTAGCTTATATAACCGTTATGTAGATGGATTGGCCAGCGTAACACCAACCGAACCTGCTTTTTACAATCGCTTGGCGGGTATCTTAAAAACAAATGGGTACCTGCCATCGGCAAACAGGTATGCCGCCTTAAATGCAGATTAAATGAAGAAATATATACACAGACCGGGAATATTTTGGATTGGGATTATTTTGTTGGTGGTACCGGGCCTGGTACATGCCTACCTGCTGATGCCTTTTCCCGGTAGCCAGGATTTGAATGCCATTACAGTATGTTATTACCTTGAAAAAATAGTGAATCCGTTACGCTTGATAGGCGCAATTTTTATTATTTGGTACCTTTTTAAGTTCTACTCAAAAAACACGCAGAAGGGCAAAATAGTTAAAGCCGTGGTATTGCTACTTTGCCTGGGCAGCTTTTACATTACCGATTATATGTACAAAGCCGAAACCATGTTTAAAGAAACCGGGGCTGCTAAATTTGCCAACGGATTATCAAACAAAGTGCCTTTAAATTATTTGGTTGTGGGTGTGGTAAACAATGGCGTTGCCAAGGCTTACCCGGTTATTTATTTGGGCTATCATCACAAAGTACAGGATAATGTGGGCCAGCAGCCTGTTTTGGTTACCTATTGTACCATGTGCCGCACGGGCAGAGTTTATAACCCAATTGTGAATGGCATACGTCAAAATTTCAGGCTGGTAGGGGCAAGGCATTATAACGCCATTATTGAAGACGAAAGTACCAAAACCTGGTGGTACCAGGCTACCGGTAACGCCGCGGTTGGTAAACTAAAAGGTCAGCATTTACAGGAATTGCCTTATGAGCAATTAACTCTCGGAGCATGGTTGCAAAAGCACCCTACATCGCTTATCATGCAGCCTGATAAGTTGTATGCTCCTGATTATGCCGATCTTAAAAATTATGACCGTGTGCAGTACATAGATAAAGATAGTACGCTGAAAAATAAGGATTCGTTAATCCGTAAAAGTTGGGTTATCGGGGTAATCATCAACGGCCAGGCCAAAGCTTATGACTGGCGGCACATGTTCCACAAGCGGATATTGAATGACGAACTTAACAACAATTCGCTATTGATAGGCATCGAGAAGGACAGCCTGAGCTATCACGTATGGAATACCGTACTCAATGGCAAAACATTGCATTTCGATCTGGATAAGAATGATCAGCTTACCGATAAAGAAACAGCCTCTGTTTGGGATTGGGATGGTTTATGTACTTCAGGGGCTCAAAAAGGCCAACGGCTTATCAAAGTGCAGGCCTACCAGGAATATTGGCATTCGTGGAAACATTTTCACCCCAAAACCATATTCTGGAAAGAAGGTGAACGTGAGGAGCCTTTGGCCGTTATTTTTGGTTTTTAGCTTAACCTAAATAACAGCAATAATTTTTGCTACATCGCCATCGTTTAGCAGGTCGCCGTTATCAATGTTCGGGTAATATTTGTTCAGAATTTTTTGGATAAGCAGGTAGCTTTCCATCGACTGGATAGGAGGGTTGGCCAGTTCATTGATGATAGAACCGATCATTTTTATTTTTTTAGCTTCATACTGGTTCAGCACAAAGTCAGAAGTCTTTTTTTTGCGGCTTTGAGTAATCAATTCGTCCAGTTTCTTAATCTCCTCAATCAGATCAATCAGCTTTAATACTTCCACTTTTTTCATCGGCGGTAAAAATAAACAAATAATGTAGATGTGCAGATTTTAGATTTCAGATGTGCAGGTGAGAGTCATTTGAAAATTTGAGAATTTGAAGATTTGAAAATGAGGCTTCAATAATTCAATAATTCTTCACATCGTAACAATTCTCTTTGCCAGCCGTCTATAAAGCGTATGCTTCAGCTTGAAAAAGGAAAATATTTCGGGATCCAGAATAAGGCTATTCATTTGGATAACCTTATCATTACTGATACCGAGTATACACATGATAAGGTTGACTGGCATACGCATCAAAACCCGTACTTTACTTTTTTGCTTACCGGCAACATGCAGGAAACCAACAAAAAAGGAAGCTATGAATGCGAGGCCGGAACTTTGTTATTCCATAACTGGCAGGATGCGCATTGCAATACCAAATATCCCGGCTATACCCGTGGCTTTCATATTGAATTGGAGCAGAATTTTTTTGACAAGTACCAATTGCCTTTAAGCCAGATAGAAGGCAGCCTGAAACTAGACAACCCGGTTTTCAAACTGCTGTTCCGCAGCATGTCCATGGAAACCAAATACGCGGCGGGTATCGAACTGCTTTCAATCCGCGAATCGCTTTTTAAAGTTTTTGGCTTGTTAGTCAATGAAAAATGCCGGGAAACAGCTAGGCAGCCAACCTGGGTTAAAAAAATAAAAGAGGTTTTAAACAGTAATGATATATCCGCTTTATCCTGGGATACACTGGCATCCATAGCGCAGGTGCACCCGGTACATTTATCGCGCTGTTTCCCTAAATATTTTAATACCACTGTTGGCGATTACCTCAAAAAACTACGAATAGAACAGGCGGCCGGGTTATTAACCAAAGCAGGTGTTTCACTTACCCAAATTGGTTACGAATGCGGTTTTGCCGATCAGAGCCATTTTATCCGGAGTTTTAAACAGGCGGTAGGGGTTACGCCATTGCAATACCGAAAAATAATTACCGCACGTTAACAATGTGCTATTTTGCCGGCATTATTGCCATTACTATTGTGGTATAAAATATATATCATGTTATCAGGCAAGTTTTTAAAAAATAGGTTACCCGGGTTCTTATTTCTGTTGCTAATCAGTTGTAGCTGCATAGCCCAGATTGGGATGAAACCATACGAAGGCCATTGGGAGGGCTTACTAAATCATCCGGAGAATTTCAGCATCAATGTATCAGTAAAAAAGTTGAGCGCTAATGCATATACTTTTCAATTGTCATCATCCGGGAAATCAATTCAAAAGAAATTTGGCTTATTGGCCAATAAATTTGATATCAAAATAGATAGCAACCTTACTGTTAAGGGCATTATCGGGGAGGGGGAAATCCGGCTCTTCATTCGTTCCGTTCAGTGGAGCTATCACCTGGTATTGAAACAGCAACCAGGAAATATTTATACCGGCCGGTGGAATATTCTTTTTGTGCCCAACCTTAAGCCTCAATTTTATATTGATGTGGAAAATACCGATTCAACCAAATACGAAGCTTATATTTTCCTGGGCGATCCCCGTTTTTCGGGGTTCGCCAGTGGCGGGCTAACGCTTACAGGTGATAGTGTTCATTTCGGAGATTATCGCACCGGGTTAAAGTTTAATGGCAGAATTTTAAAGGATGCAATAAACTTACAGGCGTCAATAGCCGGCTTGCCCATTGCTGCGGTTTCATTGCGCCGGTCGGTTAATGATTGGGATTTAACAGGCGGAAATCCCAAAATACCATTTGATGGTAAAGTGCCGGCCGATATGCAGGACGGCTTGCCTGTAAATAGTTTAAAAGCTGCCGGCTTTGGCGTGCGTTATTTAAAGTTGATGGCAGATAGCATTAACGCCAATAAAATCACCAATACGCATAGTGTGCTCATTAGCCGTAACGGTAAGCTGGTTTATGAGCAATATTTTGATGGCTATGATGAAGCAACGGTGCATGACCTCCGTTCGGCCTCAAAAAGTATCTCGTCGGCAATTGTGGGCATTGCCATGGATAAAGGACTGCTGAAAGATACGGCCCAAAAACTGTTTGGTTTTTTACCGGCAAAACACAAACACGCCGCCGACGGCGATGCCAGGAAACAAGCCATCAGTATTGGCAACCTGCTTACCATGAGTTCGGGCCTTGATGCGATAGACTTCGGGATTGATCGTAAATCTGTAGCATCCGAAGACGAATACCAAAACTCGGCCGACTGGCTTAAAACAGTAGTAGAGGCACCGATGATCAATTATCCGGGGACGCATGCCAATTATAGTTCAGCTAACCCGTATTTGTTGGGTGTAATTTTAGATACTGTTGTAAAACAACCGCTCGATTTCTTTATAGATCGGAACCTTTTTGAGCCCTTAGGCATTTCCAACTATATAGTTTTTGACGATCCGTTGCATCGCCCGTATTTTGGAGGTGGAATGCTGCTGCGCCCGCGCGATCTATTGAAATTTGGTTTGCTTTATGCTGATGGTGGTAAATGGCAAAACAGGCAGATCATCAACAAAAGCTGGGTTGACGCATCATTTAAAAAATACCTGGTTCTTGAAAATCACAATGAGAAAAACGAGTATGGGTTTTTATGGTGGCATTACCATTATAACGTAAACGGCCAAACCATTAATACCATTGAAGCCCGTGGGGCGGGTGGCCAGTATATTTTTATTGTGCCGCAATACCAAATGGTCGTAGTCATTACATCCGGTAATTTCAGGAACCGGAGGGTATGGCAGCCTGAAAAAATTATGGAAAACTATATTTTGAAGGCAGTAATGGTCAAATAGTGTAAAACGTCGACCCTTAATTTTTTTTATAATAATTTGGTAACTTAAGTGTTTAAAAAACATCTTATCTTAGATATCAACAAAATTAAATTATGAAAAGAAAGTTTTTTACTACAGCATTATTGGTTGGCTGCTTTATGGCTTGCCTTGCAGCCATTGCCGACCTTAACGGAAAATGGGCCGGAAAAATTGACATTGGCGGCACCGAGTATCCCTTGCTTTACAATTTTAAAATTGAAGGGGACAAATTAACAGGAACGGCTTTAACACCCGAAGGTGATGTGCCGTTAACCAATGGTAAAACAGATGGTACCACTTTCTCATTCAGCATAGCTACCAGCGGAATGGATATTGCTCATACCGGCAAATTTTACGGCGATTCAACTGCTATTGACCTGGAAATTAACGGCTCAAAAAATCATGCCGTTTTAAAAAGAGCTGAAGAAAAGAAATAAATACTTTTCAAATAAAAGAAAACTCATGTCGACGCTTGTTTCGGCACCTCCTAAAAAAGTTCGCCCTTATATTGGTTAGCCTATACTGTGATGTGCTGAAACAAGGTACGCATGATTTGTTATATTTTCAATGTGTGAGGCTTAGCCTGCCTAAGACTGTAAACGAGGTAGATATAACGCCCCCTTAATACTTCCGGATGTAAAACAATCTTGCACGGGATTGACAATTCTTAACTTTTCTTCTTCGCAAAAAAAAGACTGCCCTTTTGAGGCAGCCTTCATAAGCAACAAGGTAGTGGAAATATTTTAGTTCACGTTAACTTTTAAAATGATCGGGATGATATCGCCGCTTTTCGACGTGCCGGTAACACTCATTTTTCCGGGCTGGTATTGCAAGCTGCCGGGGGGCATCAGGCGGGTACCAAGTACTTCTTTAAGTTTATCCATCATAATTGGTTTGGCGCTTTCTTTTACCTGGGTAACAATGTCGCTGATGTTTTCTATCTGGTTGTAGCTGTATAAAATCACCATATTATCAAGGCCGCTAACATCCGTGGTAATAACCTTATTGTTGCCCGGTATCTCCAACACCGCGTTATCGTAAATACGTGGCACCTCGGTTACATTGCCACTCAGGCCATGTGCCGCGCTAAAAGCTTCATTTTTACTGAAGGGGTATAATACCTCGCCCTTGCCATTAGGATCGATACTGAACACATAGATATAACAGTTAGAGCTCACATTTTTTGCAAAAAGGCGTAAATAATCGCCTTTGCTAAATTCGGCATGCAGTGTATATTCGTTATTCTCGAGTTTTGGACTTACTGCATCAAATACAGGCTTATCCTTTTTATCGTCCCATGATTGGAAGCGTTCTATCGCAAAATCGCCGCCAACTTTCACCGCGGCATCGGGAGTGGGCCGATCATCAAGCGTTACCTGGTAGCCGTAATTGGCAAGCCTGGCAAAATCTTTATAGCTGATATTAAAGTACCCGCCATTGCCCCAGCCTATGCCCCAACTGTTCATCACCTCGAAGGTTTTTAGGTAATCGTTGTAGCCTACTATGCACATAGCATGCGACGCCAGCTTTTGCTCGGCAGCGGGGTTGGGCGACCATAGGAAATTAGTTGAATTTACATCATAAAAGCTGGAATATAGCTGAAAGCCGGCAACAACTGGTTGATGGTTTGCAATGCTATAACGGGTTTCATCAACCTTTTTAGCCGAATCGGAATTAAGGGGAAATACCGTTGCAAAATCTTTAATGCGGTATGGCAAAGCCACAGGCTTTAAAGGTTCAATATCGCCCAAATGATTGTCAGATGTGTAATAAGTTTGCGGGTTAAAATCGTTTATGGAACACGCTCCCTGCTTTTTGAGTACGGTTAATGCGTCGTTCAGCCTTGACCCGCGCTCGCAGCTATTGGCTATTTGTACATATACAAACATTGGCGATTTGGCATCACTGGTAATTTTTGCCCTGTCGGTTATATTGTTTTTGTAAGCCCATGAGGTGGTAAGGGCACCATAACTGGCGGCCCAGCACACGCAGGAGTTACACTGCCCCTGGTTACCAGGATAGGGGGTGTAGTTTTTGAGCGAAAATTGCGGGGCTGTAACCGGCGATTTACTGCCAACGGCCAACCGTGGCGCGCTGTTATATAAGGTATCATCCAATATTAACCCAAATTGCCCGCCGTTTTTAAACAAGGTATCTTGCTTCGCTTTTAAACCAGAGTATTGTATATCCGGCTGTGTTAAGTCATAATGCAAGGCGCGTGTTTTAAGTGCCAAGGTTTTTGACTGGGCCATCACTCCGATACAGCAAACCAGGTTTAATATGATAAATACAAGTAAAAGTACAGGTTGCTTATTCATTTTAAGTGCTTTTTATCGATGACAAGTCCGGCTATTTTATATAAATGCTAACATCGCCCCGGGGATTTACCATTTTGGGCGTTTGCGTAACCGGGTTACCGTTTTCGTCTTTCTTACCAGCCTGGCTTATCAGGTCGGCCACCCGGATTTTTACATACTCAAACAATTCATTCATGGTCACAAAGCCATTGCCGTCTTTGTCGGCCTTCATGTCCTGCAGGCCATCTTTTATTGCCCTGGTAAAGGCACCATTTCCCCAGCTTTCATCTTCCCAGCTTTTTTCGGTGCTGCTGCTCGAGCTGATGATGGTAATGCCGTTGCCCGATGTTGCCATCTTATTAATTTCGCCGGTTACGTCCTGTAAGGCTGCCTTGCCGCCATCGCCCAGCCCGGCACCACTGTTGCAGGCGTCAATAAAAATAAATTTCTTACAATTCAGTGCCTCCAGTTGGTCAACCACCTGGCTTTTAAAATCGATAGTTGTTTGCCTGCTATTGGTGGCCTTATAGTCCGACCCGGTAATTACCAGGTGCCCATTTTCAATTAATCCGTGCGATGAGATAAACAACATGAGTACATCGCGCTCGTTATATTGCTTGCCGGCCCACATTCCAATTTCGTTGGCCATATTTATAGCTTTGGCATCATCGCCTATCAAAACTTTCGCACTTACATCATGAAACAATTTGCCGGCGCCTTTTTGCTCGCTGAATATATTTGCAAAATCGGTCGCATCTTTTTCGGGATATTTTAAGCTTTGTCCTTCGGTACCTATGGCCAGTATGTGCAGGCTTATATCCTGCGGGCGGTAAACAACAGTAAGGTCATCGCTTGGTGCGTAATTTTTGTATGCAAGCCTAATAACGCTTGTATCAAGCCCTACCTTAACGGTGGTTATGTAGGTGTATTGATAAGTATTTGCCTTGCGCTTTAAATCTTCGATACTGGCGGTTGTCATTTTATTGCCGTTGCTTACATCGGCATTGTTCATATAAAGGTGAAACTCCTTTGCATCAAGCGGCACGTTGGAATTTACCTTTATTTTAATCTGGATTTCATTGCTGTCAAAAGGTTTTAAAACACCATTGGGCAGGCTGCTGACGTCGTCAACCGGCTTAAGCCACTGAAAATTCACAAAAGTGTTATTTACATTGTTTTCCGGCGGTGCAATTGTACTTTGGCTTACAACGGGCGGTTGTAGTGGCTGGACTGTTTCTGCCTGTTTTATGGGTGCAGGATTAGCAGGCACATTCATTGCCGCTGTTTCGGTTACCGGAACAGGTTTTGCCGGCGAAGGTGTTGCAACGGGTGTGGTAGCCGGGGTAGTTGGCTGCGAACTGCTTGAAGATGAGTTGACTGTGGGTCTAGTAACCGGTACCGTTGCCGTTACCTTTGATGCTATGGCAATTGCCCCCCCTCGTTTATTCAATTTAGCTTCGGCATCGTCGCGGTATTGCCAGTAGGGGGCGCTATCGTCCTCTTTATAATCGGTACTGGTATCATCATCTTTTATAGCCAGTTCATGCTTACCCATCATATAATAGGCGTACCCCCGGTAATTATAAGCTTTGGGATTTTGCAGGTCGAGGCCAATGGCTTTGCTGCAATCTTCTATCGCTGCCTCATATTTTCCCAGTTTTATCTCGGCGTTACCGCGATTACGATAAGCGCCTGCCGCAAGTTTAGGGTCTAACCGAAGCGCCGTATTGCAATCATTTATAGCATCAACGTTTTTACCCACCACAGTGCGTGCAAAGGCACGGTTGTTATAATAAGTAGCGTTGGCCGGGTCGATAGCAATCGCCTCCGAAAAATCATTTATTGCCTCATTATATAAATGTACACACACCTTTGCATTGCCGCGGTTGGCATAAGCCGACGCATATTTGGGCGAAATACGGATAGCAGCGGAAAAATCTTTTATAGCCTCAAGCACCTGCCGCTGTTGTTTATCCATTTTATCTGTTTTACCAAGTATATACCGGCATGTGCCTCTGTAGTTAAAAGCCAGCGCGTTGGTAGGATAAACGCGAATAGTACGGTTAAAATCTTCAATGGCCTGTTCATACTGGCCAAGGTTAAATAACGATAAAGCTCTGACATTGGTTATATCAGCAATATTTTGCCCAAAAGACAATGCTTTGGTACAATCGGCAATTGCTCCTTCATTATCTCCAGAGCTTTGTTTGTCTATAGCGCTCTTTAAATAACTTTCGGCAGTTTGCTGGGCATTTAGGGTAATAGCTGAAATTAGTAAAACAAACGCGAGTAAAAGTTTCTTCATAAATAACAATAATTACAATATATTAAAATATAACGTGCGATTTAACTCTTGCTTAAGTCGATCGGGTGTGTAGTTTGCAAAAAACAAGCTGGGGTATGGCTCATAATTATTTAAAGGTTAGGTGTTTAGTAGTAATTTATCGATATAGTGAATTTAAAAGTAAAGCAGGCAACGTATTCTAAATTATTAGCCTCAATCCTTGTGCACCACCTAAATAATTTGCTGCGTTTATATTTTAAATATAACTACAAATATTTTAGTTTTTATCTGTGCTCCAATATTTAAAAAAAAGCAGGTAAAACTTCCCGTTGAATTGAATCAGCTTAAAAAAAAATCTTTAATTCCAAATTTGGATAGCAACTCAAATCGTAAAAAGCATGTCCGCCAACTCAACAAATTTAAGCATTAAACATTGTAAATGAATACCATGAAATGGGTATTTGTTTATAATATGCCATTGATTACTTTAGGCGATATTAAATCAAGAGTTAATTTTTTTTGCCGTAATTGGGGAGATATCATGGGAAAGCTGGCCGCCGGATCATACATCGACACCACTAAGGTTATATATTATTTATTATTTTTCTAAAGAGTCAATTTGGTAGTTGTTTTAAGTTTATTAAATAATTTACAAGTTAAATTTATTTTTCTTTTTATGTAAAAAACTGATTAGCAGTAATATGATTGATAATAATGGGCTGATAATTTTTCATTGCGCTTTTAATTATTATATTTATGATACCTAATGCCAAATTGATTTCCTAATAGTTAATTATATGATTAAACCTTTACAAAAACTTTTCACTCATCGCCAATCGGCATTCCCGATATTGATTAAAGCGGTGTTAATCATTTCAATATTTTGCTGTTCGCACGTTGCCAATGCACAAGCTATAATTTATACTGTAAAGGGCGTTGCAATTTCCTGTAAGGTGCAGGAAATTGGCGATGACTCAGTGGCATACAACGAGGCTACCGATCTTGCAGGCAAGCCCAAACTGATTTTGAAAAAAGAAATAAGCATAATAAGGTATACTAAGGATAATTATGAAGAACCTTTTAACACCGATGCTATATTAACAACCGCAGGAAAACAGATATACGCCAGGATTATTACGGCCGACGAAGCAAGCGGAGCCGTAACATATACCTTGCCCGGTGCTACAGATACGGAGAAAATGGCAACAAAAAACATTCAGTTTGTTAAATACGCCGATGGAACCAGGAAAAGTTTTACCATAGCCGGCCAAAAGGCAGCATCTGCGGTTGTAAAACTGCCGCCGAAAGTTGATGTAGAAACTGCTCAAAAAAACAATAGCATGTTAACCATATTGCAAAACTGGAAAAATAAGTATATAGCCCCGCCACTTGACGTGCTTTAATCGTCCATAAATAGCAAACCTAATATACCCCTAATCACTATACCCGAAATGAGAGTTTTTTACCTTATAATTTTGTTGTTTTTTGTTTCAAAGGCATCGGCACAGGATATTCTGTACACTAATAGCGGCGAAGCCACCCCGGCCAAAATTGTAGATATACAGGCCGAAAAAATTAAATTTAAAGACCCAGAAAACGTAACCGGGCCCGATCATTCAAAAAGCATTTCCAAATCCCTTTTTGCATTTAATGCTGCCGGCAGCTATCTGGTTTTTTCGGATAAAAAAAGCGTTGCTGATAACAAAGATCAGTTTATAACGGAAACAGCCCAGCCTCGTGCATTTGATGTTTTGGTTGATAACAAAGGCGTAGTGCTTGATATGAATATTACCACCGAAGGAGATAACGACATTACCGGTACCCGCCATTATAAAACTATCAAAGCCCCGAAAGCATCACTTATATTTTTGATCCGCAAAAATGGCACACACCAGTTGTTTGTTGCTGCCGACAAAGCCGCTCCTTACCTTATCAATGCCAAAGCAAAAATAGCACAGCTGTTTGCGCCGGCTACAGCTGGGCCTGTACCAACTCCTGCCGTTTCAGGAAAACCGGCAGTTGTAGCCGCCGGCGATATTGATGTAGATATGGCATTGTTTAATAAAAAAGCGCTTGATAAAACCAAGGAATTATCTAATTACCTGGCAACAATATGCTCGGTAAATACATCGGCAACAATAGCAACCAAAACCATCGGCCTTGCAGTAGATTTATTTGTGAACGAAGATGCCAAGGTTGAGGTGTCAAGCGTAAACGCTTTAACCAAACCTCAATACAAAATCCGTAGCTACCTTAACCGGTTGCAAAAATTAAGCGGTCAGTATGATAAGGTTGATATTGAATACGCCAATATTAATTACGCGTCAAAATTCACTCTTGGCGCCGATGGTAATTATTATGCGGTGATAACATTTGTACAAAAGTTTAAAGGATTTAGTGATGGTAAAATAGTTTATGGCGATGTAACCCGCCGTAATGTAACCGTGGTTTTAAAATCGTACCTGAAAACCGGCGCCGATGGTGATACTAAGAAAGCATGGGACGTTTTCCTGGAAGATATTGGTGTTGTACAAACCCATAAAGCATAATTTTTTAAGCCTTATCATTACCTTATTATGTTAAAATACGCGTTTGCTTTTTTACTGGTTTTTAACGGTACTGTACTGTTGGCGCAGGACTATGAGAACGAATATCAAAACATATTTGCATGGCAGGTAAAGCAGGTTAACGAATTTATTGAACGTTTTAACAATAATGATAGCACATTATTAAAAAAATATGCTGGCGATAACGTGTCAGTCAACGTCTTAAGCCGCGAAAGGCTGATATTAAGCCTTTTTAATGCGGAGAAAAAAGACTGGGATAAAACCGAAGTAAAAAGCTTTATTAAAAGTGTTGATGATAAAGCAAACCCCAGATTTTTGAGCATGTATGGCGATAAATGGTACGCCAGCCTCAACTGCGATGTTAATTGGAAGGGTAGGCGTGAGAATGCAGTATTAAGCTTAAGGCTGATACGGTTGCCTTCAAACGGCTATAAATGGATAATAACGGCAGTTAACGCCAAATTTTTAAACACAGTTGCGTCGGCCGGTGCTGTAAATCAGCCGGAGTTTAAAATGCCTGCTGCGGTGGATAAAACCACTTCTCTTAACCCTATGAGTCACGGTACCGATTTTATGGATATTTACCAGGTTAACACCGATAAAAAAAACATAGCCAACTATTTTGACGAAATGGACAAGCTTGATGCAGCAACACAACGCTTTATACAGGAAATTATTAACAGCAATGCCCAAATTACCAGGGTAAATAATATAACCTACCACTTTAATCAAATTGACGGCTGGGCGTTTGACATTCAGCAATATAACCGGCAAACCCGAAACTCCGGATGGCTTATAAGTAAACTTACAAAAACATCCGCTAATTAAAATCCCCTCCCTGTTATGGATAAAAAATTACTTATCAAAAATTTACAACTGAAAAGCGCCGGCAGCATACTTTTTTTGCTCTTATTTTCGGCAGCCGGTTTTGCCCAAAAGCTTACACTTAAGGATGCACGCGAAATTAGCTACCAGGCTACCGAAACTGTAAAACGGATACCAGACCTGCTTAATGTTATTAATGATCCTAACAACATAGCCACCGATCTGATTCAGATTGAGGGCGACAGTTATAAACCATCGCGAAACCAACTCTTTTACAACAAGGACATTACCGTTGAGAATGATATTGACCCCTTGGCTTCGCTTGGCAACAGTAAAGATATAAGCATTGATAAGTATATGACTACGCTTGATTTACAATACGACAAATCAACAGATGCTACTATTAACTATAACAACCTTGTACCTTCCTTTATCAAAAAAAAGGACTTTGTATTTGTTAACGTAAAGTTTGACGGTGAGTTTAAAGGCAAATACAAGGTTAAAAACATCGCCTATAAAACAAGGCCGCGCATTGCAACTATCAGGATGGTAAGCGGCGGTAACGGCAAATGGTCGGCTTACGTTATGGGTATCAGCTTTTATGATCCGGCGAAGCCGATAGAATCTACAGAAAACAATACAGATATATATACAGACACATCAGCTACCGCAACCGTTGTACCTCCCGATAGTGTATTTAGAGAAAGCAGTTCGTTCCGTACAGCCAAAGAAGAACAAGAAAAAGCGATTCAAGCCAATTTTAACGAATATGTGAACACCGGCAACGGCTATTTTGCCGATCAGCGTTATAAAGATGCTTTGGAGATGTATGTAAAGGCTCAAAACCTAAAGGCATTTGTTCCGGCGCTTGATAAGAAAGTGATGGATACCAAACGTATGGTTGCTGAGTACACTTATGACAACTTTAAAAACAAAGGAGATAAAGCTAAAGATGAGCGCAGATATAACGAGGCTATCAGGTTCTACCAAAAGGCGCTCACTCTAAAACCAGAAGCCAATGCCGAAATAACTGCCGCAACCGCGCCGCTAAATAAAATGCTTATCCTGATTGCATCTCCGGGCAATAAAGTTGGGTCTGGGTTATTAGATGAGGCTATTGACGAATGCGATAAAATACTAAAGGAACATAAAAAAGATAAAAGTGAATACCCCGAGGTGTTTTTTATTAAGGCTAAGGCATACGAAGCTATGATTGCTAAAAAGCCCGATGAAACCAGGGCGATAGATAGGGCCCTGGAAAATTACTCATTTGCTATACAATATTTCCCGAACTACCTGGATGCCCGAATTGCCCGTGCTGCCTTTTATATTAAATACAAAAATGATTTTAGCAGCGCCATTTCTGATTATGATGTGTTAACCTTGAGCGCTACCGATGACGCGCCCGAAAAACCAATTTATTTTGACACAAAAGGGCATTGGAAAGATAAAGTTGGCAATTATGCCGGTGCACTTGATGAGTACGGTAAAGCGATAGCTTTGAATGATAAAAACGCTGTTTTTTATTTTGACAGGGGCGAAATTTTATACCGCTACGGAAAAACTGAAGATGCCCAAAAAGATCTTGATGTTGCGCTTAAATTAAATCCAAAATACGAGGCGGCTTTTTATATCAGGGGCTTAAATTATGTGGCAGCAAAAAACAACAGCAGTGCCGGTGCCGATTTTATTGAAGCCGAAAAGTTGGGATTTGAACCCGTGCAGCAACAAAAGGTTGATTCCATCAGCAATGCCTATTTCTTAGCGGCCGAAGATTTACGCCAAAAGCACGATTTTACTAATGCCGATACCGCTTATGACAATGCGCTCAAAATTCGCAAATGCAATGCACTGGCGCTTCATGGCAAGGCCGAGATAAGGTTTACAAGAGCGGTGGAGTTTGGCAAAAAAGATATCGGCGCAAAATCACAATACCTGGAATCAATTGATTTTAACAGGCGTGCCATTGCCTGTAATAACGACTTATCTGATGCTCATTTTAAAATGGGGCTTGCTTATAACCGGATAACCAATTACGATAAGGCTATAAAGAGTTACGATGAAGCTATTCGCAGCGATAAAAATAATTACGGCGCGTACCTTGAACAGGGTAACACGTACCAGATACAGCAAAAATATGCTAAAGCCGTTGAGGATTTTGGCCAGGCCATCAATATTCTTAAAGCTAACCTTGAGGCAGCTAAAAATGGTTCAAAGAGTGATCTTGCGAAAGAAATCACCCTCAACCTTTCGACTGCCCAGGAACTTTATGGCGAAGCATTATATAACTCCAAAGATTATGATAACGCGCTGATAGCGTTAGATCAATCGCTTAATTATAATGAATTTAATTCCGAGGCACTATACTATCGCGGTTTGGTACGTGTGCAGCAAGGTGATTTTAGCAAGGCATACAAAGACTACTACGCGGCTATAAAAATAACACCTAAGTACAAATACTTTTATGCTAACGGTGACGCATCTTTAACCAATAAAAATTACGAACAGGCCATCAGCAATTATAACGACGCTATAACTGCCGATACCTTATCGACCGTGAGGAACAGGTTTTACCTGCTTGGGCTGAGTTACTTTAAAAATAAAGCGTTTGAAAATGCCACTACAGCTTTTGCCAGCTATGAAAAAGGAGGGCCACTACGCAGCGACAGTTCATTTAACGCCGAATATGGTTTAGCATTACTATATAACAACCAGGATAGCCTTGCCGTTAAGCATCTAACCCAGGCAATAACCCAAAAGAGTAATGATGCCGGTGCGTTATACAGCATGGGCTGCTCTTTTGCAAAAAAAAGCCAGTTTGACAAGGCGTTGGAGTATTTTGAAAAAGCCTTTGCCACCAGGCAGCTAACCAGGGATGAAATTAAGCTTGCCGAAAATACATTCCTGGCAGATTTGTATAAAACCAAGCCGGTGAAAACCAAATATAACCAGCTAAAAAAGCAATATACCGATTGATGGTGCTTTACTAATAAGTTGATTTAACATTTCCGATACTGATTTTTGCATGCATCCGTATGTCGTGGCGAGATCGCGCCGGAGCTGCTTTATTATCGCATATAAGTGAGCGAATTAATTATTAGGAAAATAAAATCAAGAAAAATACTATAATATACTACGTGAAAAGAAAGAAAATCGGGTAAATTATCAATAAGTAACCCGGAACTGCAAAAAAGAGCAATATTGGCATGTATTTTACATATCTGAATATTGCTTGGTAATAAAAATTTTACATATATTCATCCTGTCGATTTTGCCCTCCTGCACAGCCTGATTTGTAAAATGAAGAAGTACTTAGCCCTTTTATTATTGCTGATATTTGTGGGCAAGGTAGGCTATTGCCAATTGAAAGAGATTGAAAGTATCCAAAAGCAGCTTCCTTTAATAAAAGACAGTTTAAAATACGTTAATGCCATTAACCGCCTGGGCATGTTGATGTATGAAAAAAATATCGATAATTCATTTTACTACGCAAAGCTTGCACGGGCTATCTCGGCAAGGTTAAAATACCAGCAAGGCGAAGCCGACGCCCTTAACACAATAGGGATAGTTTATGACCTGCGCGGCAATCTCCAACTATCGCTTAGGTATTACAATGATGCCTACAATCGCTATATGGTTTTACGCGACTCGGCGAACATCGTTCAGGCTTTGATGAATATTGCACTTGTTTTTGACGAACGTAAAGAAGACAAAAAAGCTGTACAGACTTTAAAACAAGCTTTGGTTCAGGGGGCAGGACTTAAAAAAGATTCGGTCATGTCTTTACTTTATTGCAATTTCCTGTTGATGTACCCAGATTCGGTTGGTGAAGATTTAACTAAAGTATACCTTGAACGGGCACGCCGCATAGCCACAAAGTACAAAGATGAACGGGTGTTGTTGGTAACAGACCAGGTGCAGGCAAACCTTTACCTGAAAAGTGGTAAACGCGAACAAGGCATAGCGCAACTGCAGAAGGCTGCGGCCGAAGGGATAGCCTTAGATGTAAATTACGTAACCCTCGATATATTAAAAAGCCTCGGCAACCTTTTTATACTTACGGATAGCACAAAAGCTATTGATTATTATAAAAAGGGGCTGGCAATATCCGAGTCAAAAGGTTATCACTTTTATGGTAAAGTTTTTGGTAAAAGCCTGTACAATATCTACATCCATCAAAATAACCTGCGCGAAACCCAACGTTATAGCGGTAAACTGCTGGAACTTTATGAGGACGAAGAAGTATTCACCAACACATCCGGGCTTGATTACATTGACTATGCCATAAAAGATCAGCAAATTGAAGCTTTGACGATAAGAGCCGAGAACCGCAATAGTTTGATGTTGGTTTTTGGTTTCCTGCTTTTACTTACCGCGCTTTCGGTAGGTATTTTTTATCGTTTGTATAGGCTCAAACGCAGGCATAGTGAAACACTGGAAGAGTTGAACCGCACAGTACAGCTGCGCAATCAAAAATTGGAGGTTGATCATGAATTTAATAACCGACTGGTATCTATCCTGGCCCACGATTTCAGGCAGCCGTTGGGCACATTAAAAACGCTGGCGACAGTTTTGAAGGATCCGGATGCTTTTACCCGCGAAGAATTGATAGCATTGGTAGAAACCATGGAACGTTCTTCGGATGTATCGCTGGAAATTTTCGAGAATATTTTACAATGGATAAAGCAACAGCTATCCGGTTTTAGTTACAGCCCTGTTGTACTGCCACTCAGGGAGCTTATAGAGGAAGCCTTACAACCATTTGCCGTTATGGCCCGGGAAAATGATATTACATTAGTAAATAACGTAGACAGTCACATTAACCTTTATGCCGATAAAGAACTGGTGCAATTTATCCATCGTAATTTTATCCATAATGCAATCAAGTTTTCGCCAAAAAAATCAAGTATCACCATTGTTGGATATGGCAGCCCCGATGAAGTAACACTTTGTGTACAGGACGAAGGCAAGGGCATTTCGCCGGAAAAGCTACCGGGTATTTTCAATTTCAAGATAGACCTGAAATATAGCAACGAAAAAGAAAAGGGAGCAGGTGTAGCCCTCATGATATGTAGCGATTTTATCGACAAAATGAATGGCCGCATTTGGGTTGAAAATAATAAAGGCAATGGGGCCTCATTTTGTTATGCACTGCCAGTTATTCAAAAAATATCAAAAAGAGCCAATTCAAATGCGCCGGTTGCCGCCAATGTACTTACTGATTTATAAAACTTTTTATTACTCCCCCAAAATTTTATCCAACACTTAATATATAGGCAAGGCAACCTATAATCAGAGATGCTGTGAAACGTTAAAACAGAATAATTACTATATTAGCAGAAATGCAGCTGCAGTTAAATGCAACTTCATTTCTGCCTATCATAAGCGTACAATAAAATGTGTTTGTAATATGCTCATTGTAGATATAAATAAAAATACGCCAAAGAAAAAACGCAAATTACACCTTTGCCCAAAGTGCAAAAGCAATGGCGGACAAAGAAAGCAAAGGCCATTATTAATTAAATGGCTTTTATTTTGGCTCCCCATAAAACGTTATCATTGTAAAATTTGCAGCAAAAATTTCATGACTTTCGGCAGTTGGGGATAAACTTTGACCATATCACACGTGCAGGTAATTAACGCGAAAAACTACATTTCAAACTGGTAAACATAGCCGTTTACAGGTACGTTTAGCAAAAAATGATCTGCACGCTTATACTTCACATTCAAAAAGCCAATAAGCCGTGTGCCGGGGAGTAAGGTGTTTAGCTTCAGATAGCCCTCGTTTATGTTTTGCTTCATCACATAAGGTTTATAGCCCGAAGTTGAATCGGCATGCACGGTAGCAGGTTGGATTGCTATGGCCTGGTATCCTTCTGGGGTTAACAAAGCGGCATTTGAAAAGGCGCTAAAGCCCGGGCTCCATTTTTGCTTATGGCTTACCCGCGATGCGTAGACGTCATATGACAGAATATCAACCGGTATCATTTTATCGTCCTTTTGCAGGATAGCTGTTACCTCTGCCGGATCAAAATTAAACTGCTCCTTTGTCCCGTTTTCGATAGTGATATAAATCTCAAAATAATCGCCCCATAGCTGCTGCATCGAAAACCTTGCGGCTATACTTAAACCACTGAACGTAGTGTAAAACTGAACCGGCTGGCCATCTTGAAATATGACATTTTTATCAGTAAACCTGCCAAGTTTTTTATCTGTTGTAGCCAGGTTTACGGGCATTTTGGTAAGGTAAGAATAGTTTACCGCAACGCCATCGGGCATGTAAACCTTGTAAAAACTATCAATGGGGTTGCCATGAACAAAATCGTTCTCCTGTATTTTAGTTCCTTCTTTATCAAATAGTAGTTGCTTGCCGTCTAACAGCCCTTCGGCATCAAAGCTGCCTTGTTTTATTTGTCGTCCTTTTTCATTGTACGTAATAATAGTACCGGTCCACCTGCTTTTGGTGTCGTTGCGCTTATCAATATAAAGCGCTTCGCCTTTACTGTAGGGTTTGCCGCTTATATAAAAATCTTCAACTGTGCCTATGGGTTTATCGCTGGTGCTAAATTTTACCCTCCTGTAAAAAAAGGCGTTCTTTTTATCATCCAAGCCTTTTCCGTTTTTATCGTAATAAAGGGTTGTTACCTCCTGTGATTTAACGATAGTGTTTGCAAGCAGCAATAAAGCACATAAAGCGCTAATTGTTAATAATTTCGGTTTTAATGATAAGGCCATATAACAAATATAACAGATAATCATTATGGTTAAAATGCAATATCAAATTTTGCCAATTTGATAAAAAAATACGTTTCTGAAAACCTGCTAAATTTTATTAGCTATAAGAACTTTAAAACCCTATTTTTAGCGCCGCAAATAAGGGCACCTACCCGCCCTTTATTTTAGGTTAACATAACAGCAATGAAAGTTTTAAAATTTGGTGGTACATCTGTAGGCAGCCCTGCCCGCATGAAGGCACTGCTTGACATTATTGACCCTACAGAAAGACAAATTGTTGTGCTTTCGGCAGTATCAGGTACAACAAACAACCTGGTTGAAATTGGACAGGCTTATTTAACAGGGGATAAAAAGAAAGCAATTATCCTGATAAGTGCATTAAAGGATAAGTATGAGCTATTTATAAAGGAACTGTTTGTAAATGCTGAATATTTGAAGCAAGGTAAGGAAGTAATTGATTATCACTTTGCTTTACTTAATAACCTGGCCAATAATAATTTTACTACTGTAGAAGAAAAAATAGTTTTGGCTCAGGGCGAACTGCTGTCTACCACATTGTATCATGTTTACTTAAAGGAAATGGGTGTAGCATCGGCATTGCTGCCTGCTTTAAGTTTTATGAAGATAGATGAGGATAACGAGCCCATTGTTGATTATATCACCGAAAAAATCACTCCTTTACTGAATAAGCAACCAGAGGTTAACTTATTTATAACACAGGGGTTTATTTGCCGGAATGCTTTTGGCGAAATAGATAACCTACGCCGAGGCGGCAGCGATTATACGGCATCGCTTATAGGTGCTGGCATCCGCAGCGAAGAAGTACAGATTTGGACAGATATTGATGGGATGCACAATAACGATCCGCGGATTGTAAAGGGCACCCAGCCCATAGCCCAGCTATCATTTGATGAAGCTGCCGAGCTGGCTTATTTTGGTGCTAAAATATTGCACCCGCAAAGCGTGTTCCCGGCGCAAAAGTATAAGATACCGGTACGCCTGTTAAACACCATGGATCCGCAGGCAAAAGGTACCTTGATAACCAATACCAGCGAAAAAGACAAGATAAAATCTATTGCGGCTAAAGATGGTATTACTGCTATCAAAATCCAAAGCAGCCGGATGTTGCTGGCGCATGGCTTTTTAAGGAAGGTATTTGAGGTATTTGAACGATATAAAACTTCTATAGATATGATAACCACATCGGAGGTGGCTGTATCGTTAACCATAGATGACACTACTTACCTTGGCGAAATAACCAGCGAGCTTAACATATTTGGCTCGGTAGAGTTGGATGTAAACCATACTATCATTTGCGTAGTAGGCGATTTTGGTGCCGAAAAACATGGCTATGCAGCAAGGGTGCTGGAAGCCGTGAAACATATCCCGTTAAGAATGATATCATACGGCGGCAGCGACCATAACTTATCATTACTGGTTAAAACCGATGATAAGGTGGAAACGCTTAGAAGCTTGCATAACAGGCTTTTTTAGCCTCACCCAACCCTCTCCAAAGGAGAGGGCTACAAAAACAAAAAAATGCGTCATTGCGAGGAACGAAGCAATCCCCGACTATGCCGGGAGCAACAATTAGGACGTTGAAGACAACGATAAAAGATTTCACAACATGTTTACAACCGATACCATAAATACCTTTAATCAATTAGATACCCCGTTTTATTATTACGATATGGGTGTATTGCGTGAAACATTGGATGCATGCCGCACTGCGTCGGTAAAACATGGCTTTCATGTACATTATGCCATGAAGGCAAACTTTAACCCGAAGGTGCTGGATATGATTCAATCTTTTGGTTTTGGTGCCGATTGTGTGAGCGGCAACGAGGTTAGGGCAGCCATTGAACATGGTTTTGACAAAGGCAAAGTGGTTTTTGCAGGGGTAGGGAAATCAGACCGCGAAATAAACTACGCGCTTGACGCCGATATTTTTTGTTTCAATGTCGAGTCGGTTCAGGAGTTGGAAGTGATTAATGAACTGGCTGCTGCCAAAGGCAAAAAGGCCAATGTAGCTATCCGCATTAATCCTAATGTTGATGCACATACACACCATTTTATTACTACCGGCTTAGATGAAAATAAATTTGGCATTAATATATGGCAACTGCCCGATGTGGCTACGGCTTTACGTAAATGTGCCAGCCTGCAATTTTTAGGCATTCACTTCCATATAGGCTCGCAAATTACCGATTTGGAGGTGTATAAAAGCCTTTGCACCCGCATTAATGAAATGCAGGATTGGTTTGAAGACCATGGTTTCCCGGTTAAAGTACTAAATACCGGCGGTGGCTTAGGTGTTGATTACTACAGCCCCGACACCAACATTGCCGATTTTGAAAATTATTTCCAGGTTTTTAAAAACTTCCTGAATGTTAAACCAGGGCAAGAGGTACACTTTGAGCTTGGCCGTGCTTTGGTAGCCCAAAGCGCATCGCTGATATCGAGGGTACTGTATGTAAAAAATGGCAAAAAGAAAAACTTCCTGGTACTGGATGCCGGCATGACCGAACTGATACGCCCGATGCTTTACCAGGCTTATCACCAGATAGAGAATATAAGCAAGAGTCAAGAATCAAGAGTCAAGAATCAAGACAACTTATTACTGGCAACTGGCGATACGCAATCTGCAACCGATATCAAATACGATGTGGTAGGCCCCATTTGCGAAAGCACAGATTGTTTTCAGAAGGATGTTGACCTGCCGGAGTCATTCCGTGGCGACCTGATTGCTGTGCGTACTGCCGGAGCATATGGCGAAGTAATGGCCTCGGGGTATAACCTGCGTGATAGGGTTGGAAGTATCTATTCGGAATAGCTTGTTTTAAGTCGAAAGTTCTAAGTCGAAAGTCCGAAGTCTGATTTTGACTTAGAACTTAAGACTTTCTACTTAAAACTTTAAACCCACCCTAAACTGTACATAGGTACCACCTTCAACTACGGCAAAATATTGCTTCAATTGTATGAAATAAGAGAATGCAACGTAGGTAGGCGTTTTGTAAGTTACATAGTCGTTTTTATTATTGTTGTAAATATTGTCGTTGCCAAATGTTTCGCCAACAAATATCCTGAAACCCATTTGCGTATTGGGCTTGCGGCCGTGAAAAACAATTTCGCTGGTTAAGCCCCCGGTAAACAGTTCGGTGCGGGTATCGGTATAAAAGTTAGGATCGCCGGTTACGTCTTTCCTGAATCTGGCATAATCGCCAAATTCATGACTATAGGCTGCTTCAAAGCCAATAATCCTGATGTCGGTACGGCCATCATTATTGATATAGAAGTTGCCTGATAAACGGCCACCTACCGCGCCAAAGAATTTATCTTTAAAATAATGGGCATCGCCTTGTTGCAAATCATAATTTGCGTAGCTACCTAACGATGTAAAGGCTCCATAAGCCAGGTTGAAGTTTTTAAACGTGTGTGCTTCGCTGATGTTTAACTGGCCGCTGGTAAGCTGATCTGTAAGGTTATTGCCAAAATCGAGCACGAGCCCGGCAGATACATAAGTAGCCGATTTAACACTATCCATCGACATCGGTTTAGGCATGTAGGCAATATCGCTTTTATGCAGCGCAGGGCCGTAAACATGATCGCTGCATGAACTTAACAAACCTAAAAGTAGCGCTGCCGCCGGCAATAAGTATTTTACTTTCATAAAGGTATATTGGTGAAGAATTTAGGGATTAAAAAATCTTTACCAATAATACGCTAAAAACCTAAGTTATGTAACAAAGCCCTGCTAATAAATAGCTTTCTGCCTAAAATGCCAGGGCTTCTATGTACGCGTCATTAAAATCTTCTGAAAAATGGAGTACATTATCCAGGTGTTCAAACTCCTGGGCAACATGGGTGGTAGTAAGCACCACGGCTTTCATACCGGCGTTGGCAGCTGCTTCAACACCCTTGGGTACATCTTCAAATACTATACAGTTGGCTGGTTCGGTATTTAAAAGCTGCGCCGCCTTTAAAAATGTTTCGGGGTGGGGCTTACTTAAAAGCACATCATCGGCGCTTACTATTGCCGCAAAATAGTGCCTTATGTTCAGGTTATCCAGCACAAAGTCGATATTGAACGGGATTGCGGCCGAACCTATAGCCATCGGGATACCTTTTTGATAAGTGGCTTCTAAAAATGCTCTTAAACCGGGTAAAAGTGCCAAATGGGGTAAAAATTCCTGCTGGTACTTTTGCTCTTTTTTGTAAGATAGATCGTTCATCTCATCAACAGTAAAGCGGTTGGCGCCAAACATTCTTACCAGTACTTCGGGGTTTTTGCCATACATCTCTTTTTTTACTTCTTCCCAGGAAAAATTGCCGCCTAACTGGTCGTTTAAAAGCGTTTGCCAGGCTTTAGTATGATAGGGCATGTCATTTATCATGGTGCCATTAAGGTCGAATATAAAGGCCTTCATAGGTATATCTTAAATTTTGGCGCAAAATACACTTTATAAAAACTAAAAATTGCTTCCCCCCGTATATTCATATCATACACCGGTAGAATTTTAGTTAACCACATAGTTAATGCGATATTTAAAACGTAGCTAAAATAATACGGGAAGTGTTGGGTTGTTTTTTGCGTGGTTATTGATTTAGCAAGTCCATTGGCCCAAAAGGCTGACGGACTTTTTTATTGATAGCTGGTTTGGCTATCGTGCCGTAATCCCACTAAAGTTTGATGGTTGCACCAATATCAAAATAAAATATACCGGGTTTGTTTATCATGCTGCCGGTGATATTTGCCGGCAGCTTATTTTGCGAAATGGCATATGAAGGCGTGGCATGAAGTATCAGTACGCCAATTTTGTAGGCCATTGGTACCAAAAATTCGTAATCAAGCAGGTTAAATTTACTCAGCCTGGCTTTTTGTTTAGCCAGTGCTTTTGCGGTATTTGCTGCAAGTTTGTATTTTTTTTGTGTAAGATAGGCGTCGTAAAAATTTTGAGTACCTGCATTCACCTCTGCCAATGGCGAAATAACCAAAAAATCGTCATCGTTGATAATACCTGTAGTTATGAAATCGTGGGATAAGCCTGCATTTACAAACACATCGTTTTTAAACCCGTTACTCACAAAGTTATAGTCGGCACCTATAGTAGGGGTTATAATACCTGAAATGTCATAATCAAGACTTGCGTTGATGGTGCTGTTTATTGACGAACCTATTTGTGTACTGTTTTTATTATAAAATAATTTTGAAAATGAGGTTTCGGCGCTCAGGTTATCGGTAATATCAAAATCATAGCCGCCTGTAAGGTTTCCTTCGTCAAGTTTGCCGGTAATTCGGTTGGGTATATAAGTAACGCTGCCCGAAAAATATACACCGTTGCTAAAAGTATACTTCATATCAGGTATTAGCATCGGGGTTTTTATGGTATCTGCACGCCCCATAATTACATTGTTGCTCAAATAGCTAAGGCCAAATTTTAAAGCGCCTGCTTTGTCATCTTTATCACTCTTATCTGTTTTATCAACTTTATCGGTTGAGTTACTTTGAGCAAGAATTTGATTTGCACAAAGCAAACAAAGGATAGTTAGCAATAGTGAGGCGGATACAATTTTCATTCTTTTTATACATCAAATCAAATCGCTGTTATTTGGCTTTGCCATTATTATAAAATGGGCATACCAGTTATTAGCCCGGCTCCCTGCGGCAGGATGGGGGATACGATTTGATATAAAAAAAGCTGCTTGTTTAAAAGCAGCTTTTTTGTATCAAAATTACATTTTACCTTACATGTGTTGCGTGGTGTTTTACTACGTCATGTTTGGCCTGCCTTATTTCTTTCTTTATATCTTTTACTTCTTCCTTGGCTGTCAGGCGTACTTCCCTCGCAGTTTTAACGTTTTTCCTTGCAGCTTTTACATCTTCTTTTGCTGTAGCCAAGTTGGCTTTGGCCGCGGCTATAGTTACTTTATCTGCTTTTTGAGCAATGGCTGCATCCAGTGTTGCCTGCGCAGCTGCCAGTTCCGTTTCGGCGGCGGTTAAGTTTGTTTTAGACGTTGTTACTTCGGTTTTGGCCGATGCTACTTCGGTTTTGGCGGCAACAAGGTTCACTTTTTCATCTACTTTGGTTGGGGCAGCAGGGCTTGAGGTTTGAGCGAAAGCCACGGCTGAAAATAACGTACTGAGCGCTAACAGAATTATACTTTTCATGACTTTTTTGTTGGTTCGGATTGGTTATGGTTGTTTACGTTTTTTGCAACTATTTAGTTACACGCATATGACGTAACGGTTATCAAAAGGTTTAAGTGTAACTGCCCACAAATATAATATTTATGTTGGCTAATTTCTCAAAACAATTATTTGTTGGATGTGCCATTACTGGAAGGTTTCTTGCCATAGTGACGTAAATTTAATTTGAAAATTTGAGAATTTGAAGATTTGGAAATTAGTTTTTAAGTTTTTCAAAACTGTTGACTTTTAGCTGTTTAGTAGTTATTGATGTGCTTTGTTTTTTAAAACAGGCATTTTCGTTCCTGAATCTTCAGATTCTCAAATCTTCAAATCGAAGAATTTTCCCTACCTTGGTGCCTTTAATAAATAACATAATGCAAAAAGAAGGAACAGTAAAATTTTTTAATGAAACAAAAGGTTTTGGATTTATTACACCAACAAGCGGTGGCCAGGACATTTTTGTTCATTCGACAGGCCTGATCGATGAGATCCGCGAAAACGACAAAGTTGAATTTGAAGTTGAAAACGGCAGAAAAGGTTTAAATGCGGTAAATGTAAAAGTTATCTAAGTATAATATAACCATTAAGCATACCAGGCATCCGCTTTTTAGTGGATGCCTTTCTTTTTTAGTCATTGGTCATTTCGCTGCGCCGTCATTAGTCATTAGGCTGTGCCGTCATTGGTTATTGGTGTTTTAAAGTCCGAAGTCCAAAGATACCAAAGTCCAAAAAGTCTTAACTCTTGGCTCTTGATTCTTCTTCCCCCTCAAAACTGGCATTGTTGTTGTTCTAACTTATTCAAGTTAAATCATATCTACAAAAAAACGAGTAACATGAAAGATCAAGCAAAAATTATAGCCGCACTGTTAGTAGGTGCAGCAGCAGGAGCTGCATTGGGTTTATTGTTGGCTCCCGAAAAAGGCAACGAACTTAGAGACGATATTGCCGATTATATAAACGACCTGGTTGATACCGCTAAAAACAAGGCGCAAACAACTGCCAGTGGCATAAAACAATATAGCAGTGATGCCGTTGAAAGGGCCAAATCAAAATTTAATGGCACGGTTAGCGATCTTTATGATTATAAAGATGATGCTTTGGAAGCAGCAAAATCAAAGGCAAGGGCTGCTACAGAAAAGGCACAACATGTAGCCGAAGAGGTTGTTGATGACGCTAAAGCAAAAGTAAAGACTACTGCAAATAACTGGAACAATACTATACAAAATGCATAATTTTTAGTACTAAGCTAAAAACAAAAAAACCGGCCAGAAATTGCCGGTTTTTTTGTTTTAAATATTATTGATCTTATTTAATAGTGAACGTGTTATTATTCTCGGTTGCGTCCATAAAAATGCCACCGTCTAGGGTTACAGTTTGAATTGTTTTGGCAGTTTTAATGTTGACGGAAATCTGTTTTTCATTTTTTTGCCAAACGGCAGGCGTCTGGTGTTTGGTTTCAGTTGTCCCATCGGCATAAGTTATTTTTACATCAAACGGAATAGCAAAACCGCCAACGTTTTTTATATCGGCAATGTAGCCGTCTTTAACTTTGCCAAGTTTTAGCAGGTTAAGGTCGATGTAGTAATTGGTGAAAAACCAGTTATTGAAAAACCAATTGAGGTTAGCGCCGGATACATTGCTCATGGAGTTAAAGTAGTCCCATGGTATCGGGTGCTTGCCGTGCCAGCGGTCCATATAGCCATGCAGGGCTTTTTTAAACAGGTCGTCGCCAAGCATGTCTTTCAAAGCGAAATAACTTAACGATGGCTTACCGTACGAATTGTTACCATAGCCACCCCTCAGTTCGTTCGACATGGTGATAATAGGTTGGTCTTCGGCGGATGATGCATCATGAATCCATCCATTTATCCTGAAGTTTTTATAAAGTGCATCGGCTTTTTCGGCGCCTACTTCGTCGGTACCAATCAAACGTTCAAAAGTTGTGGCCCAGCCTTCATCCATAAAGGCATAACGGCTTTCGTTAATACCCATATAGAATGGGAAATAAGTATGTGCAATTTCGTGATCCTGAACAAAGGCGGCAAACTGAATATCATCGGTATGGCTGTCATTGACCATCATAGGATATTCCATATCCGCAAAACCCTGGAAAGCCGTCATCTTAGGGAAAGGATAAGGCACGCCCGGCCAGTTGTGCGATAACCAGCTTAACGAATGACGGCCAGCCTGCACGGCATGATGAAAATCTTCAGACTTATCTAAAAAGGCAGCCTGCATACTTGCCCTGCGGTGCGTGGCATCGTCAACAATGGCGCTTGCGGCATCCCATACATAATGATCGCTGATGCCAACAGCCATATCGCTGATATCATTGGCTTTCCAAACCCAGCTGTTTTGGGCTTTTTGCGCTGTGATTTCTTTTTTTGCAAGGTCGGCAGCAGTTGCTACATGTATGGTAGAATCGCTGGTCATGGATGTTGCCAGGCGTTTGGCGTATTCTGGTTGTAAAACCTGGTTAGGGTTCTGCAATGTGCCTGTTGCCCAAACTATATAGTTTTTAGGGGTGTTTACGGTAAGGGTGTAATCGTTAAAATCGTTATAAAACTCCTGTGCGTCTAAAAAAGGCAGCCTGTCCCAGCCGTTATAATCGTCATAAACTGATACACGTGGGTAAAAATAGGCCAGGTAATAGGAGGTAGAGTCTATCATACCCTCGCGTCCACTTTGTAACGAGATCTGGAAATGCCAGTCGATATCCAGTTTCAGCGAATCATGCGGCATTAAAGGTTTTGTCAAACTTACCGCCATATTGGTTGAAGCTCCTTTACTATTAACTTTCTTAGCCTCGCCATTAATCAAAAACTTATCGAACTGAATGCCGCTGGTCAGGTAATCTTCGTCTGCATCTCCAAACCGTGCAACACCCGGTTTGTGAATATTCAGTATCAGCTTCATATTAAGCCTTTTCAGCGTATCAGGGCTGTTATTTACGTAACTTATGGTTTCTGATCCCTTGATATTTCTATCTGGCGGTAGTGCAGTAATGGTGATGTTGTAAGTGCCATGGTTTTGCCAGTATTTTTGCCCGGGTTTACCATCGGCCTGTCGCGTTCCTTTTGTAAACGCTTTTTGAATATCACGCGGCATGTACAAGGATTGGGCCCTTACCTGCGTCAACGCAAAACAAGATAACGCGCATAACGCGATTGGTTTGATCAGTTTCATAATATAAATAAATTCAGTGTGTCAACTTTTGTAAAGATGCTTTTAACATCAAATAGTTACAAACTAAATAAAAATTTAACACACATACTTACTGGTCAGTTTTTCGTAACAAAATTGTAACATCTTTTTAATTGAGAATAAATAGTTTGCGATTATGGGAAATATTTTTTTTATTTGTTCAAGTTATTTTAATAGGGGTATTAAATAACTAATATTTAAGCCATCCGAACTTGTTCGGGTGGCTTTATTCTTTCATAATGGGTTTTTAAAAGGCTGTTTACTCCTCGGTAAGGTATTCCTTTGATATAAGCACAAACAGGCGGTCGTTGTCTGTCGATTCGTCAAAACATTCAGTAAGTAATTGGTTAACCTTATCGTATTTCAACAATTTGGCAACCATCATCAGCATTCGACAGGATGTAATATTAACATGCTCAAGTAATTGCAGGTACATGATGATGTCCATATCACTCAAAATAGTTATTTCCTGTTTTTCATCCAGGCAAAACTCATCTTTGACAATTGATTTTATGGGGTTGCAGTTTTTATCCGACGGCGTTTCGCCCATATAGGCATAAACTTCGTCCATACGGGCTATCTGTTTTTTAATATCACCCCAAAACTCGTGTATGGCCAGTTGTAAATTGTTGAAGGAAGCCAGGCTTATAATGTGCTCCATGTTATTATTAAGATAACACTTGCCAAAGTAAATGCGGTTAAGGTTGTGTAAAAACACCTGTTTTAACGAATAGTGGTTTAAGTAATTAGGGGTATTACCGCTCATATCTTTAAAAATAAATGTTGTGATCAGTAGATTAACCTACCGGAAGGTTGACCAAAAGTAATACTTATAGGGTTAATTTTATTTTATATTTTAATGTGCCCATATAAGCTAACTTTGCCTGCTGATAAGCATGACTATGAAATATAAATTAGGCGATTTTGTTCGGTTTGTTGACGAAAAAATGGAAGGTTTTGTAACGCGCATTATTGACGACCAAATGATAGGCGTAACCGGCGATGACGAATTTGAAATACCGGTGCTGGCCAGCAAAGTAACAACCGTACATGGCTATGAACCAGCCGGGGCAAAAAAGGCTGCGATAGCTGATGAAAAACCAGTTGATTTGGGGTTATTTGAAAAAAAAGGCATTTATATTGGGGTGGTAGCCGATGTAAAGGCTCCTTCTGTAGTGCATTTCCATTTGGTTAATACCACATCGTTCCAGCTATTGGCAGCCTTTAACACCGAAAAGCAACAGGTATTTAAAGGCGAGTTTGCCGGCATAATAGCTCCATCATCCACAGAAAAAATTTACTCGGCTCAACTGGCCGATTTGCAATTATGGCCGTTGTTTACTTTCCATATTGTTTATAACACCAAACAGAATATCGAACCACCTTTGCCATTGGTTGTAAAAGAAAAGTTTAAGGCAAAGGATTTTTCATCAACCAAAAAACAGGTGCCTTTGTTAAACCAGGCCGGGTGGCTGATAAGGCTTGACGAACCGGATTTGGTGATAAATGCCCAAAAATTAAAAGAAAGCTTTTTTAAGCCCGCCGAAGAAAAGGTTGTATTTGAAAAGCCGGTAAGCGAGGTTGATTTGCATATAGAGAAGCTGCGCGACGACCACCAGTTTTTACAGGCCAGCGAAATGATTCAGATCCAGCTGGCCCACTTTCACAAAGCCCTTGACTCGGCCATAGTACATCAGGTGCCTGATATTACATTTATTCACGGGGCCGGCAATGGCATTTTACGGCATGAGCTGCATAAACTACTGGGCAAACACCCCAAAGTACAAACCTTTATGGATGCCCGTAAAGAAAAATTTGGCTACGGCGCCACAAAGGTGATCCTGAAATAAAACAGGTAAATAAAACCCGCGGTAGTGTAAATAACATTGCGGGTTTTATTTACCTGAATACATTTTCTTTTACTAAAAACAAGGGTAGCGAGCCATGATCTAACACGCGTGAGTGAAAGTCCCTGATATTAAATTCTTTGCCCTGCTTTTTTTGCAATTCCTCTTTCCAGTGCAGTATTTGCAGCGCGCCATATTTGTAAGTAACTACCTGGGCAGGCCAGCGGCGCATGCGGGCAATTTCGCGCAGGGCAATGTCATCCTGGTTACGGATGTTCTTTTTCCAGAATGCAAGGGCCTGTTCATCAGTCCAGCCATAATAATTTAGCCCAACGTCAAGCGGTACGCGTACCGAGCGTACAATATCCCATTCCCACTTGCCCAACTCATCATAAGGTGTTTGGTATACCCCTAATTGCTTGCCTAATTCTTCGGTATAAGCACCCCATCCTTCGGCAAAACCCATGTAATAAAAAAGCTGCTGTACTGCCGATGTTTTGGTTTTGCTTTCAACACTTGCCTGGTAGTGGTGCCCCGGCACGGCTTCGTGTATAAACAACCAATCGTATTGGCGCTTGTTGTAGGGCTTATCAAAAAGATTATAGTAAAAAGTGTTGTTATCGTAATAGCCGGGTGTTTGCGCCAGCTGTTTGCTTTCGCCCGCCTTGATCTTTAAAGGGTTGGGCTCCGCATCATTGAACAGCCTGGGCAGGTTGGTATATATAATTGCTTTGGTGTGCTCAAAGCTTTGTTGCACTACTTTGGGGTCGCTTTCAAAAAAAACAGCATCATTTAAATGTTTATAAAAAGCATCATCTGATAAGCCGGTTTGTTGCCGCACTAATTCAATGTGCCGCTGTACACGGGCCACCTCTGTAAGGCCGAATTTGTAAATTTCGTCGGGTGTTACATCGGCGCTTACCCATCGTTTTAATAAGTAGGCATACCATGCCTTACCGTTTGGGATAGTTATAATGCCGCCTGTGGGTATTTTATCCAGGCGATGTTTTATCCATTCCTGTTCCAACGCCAGGCGCTCCAGGTTTAGGCCAGTTTCATAAGTAATCAGGTTATAATCCAGCTTTTGCGCCGGCGTTAGTTTATCTGCTTGATAATTTAAAAGGCCCGACTGTGTCCAGGTAAAAAAAGCGACTTGCTTTTGTATATTTTCGGCGGTGCTAATATGTTCCAGTCCACTTACATAACTCAGCTCAAGCTGTGGCAGGTTAAGAGCTTTGTAGTCGCTTACAAACTTGTCCGAAAAAGTATTAAACTTTTCTTGCGCGCCTGCATTAACTAAGCACAGTATAAAAAAGTAAAAACAACATAAATTTATCTTCATCAACAGGTATTTGAATGGTTAATATATTCGATGATATTTTGGCGCTGATGTTACAAAACATGCGCTTTATAATGTAAATTGTAACCGCCATGTATAAATTTTTTTTTGTTATTCTCTTGTTAGTTATAGGTAATAAAACCATTGCCCAGGTAAATTATCCCGATGCGGTATTACCAACTGATACCCCAAGACTTTTTGCTAAAGAACTACTAACAGATGGACTAAGCAACCGCGATTTTGCCATATCGCCAAAAGGCGACGAGATATTTTATACTTTACAACAGCCCCGTTTTGTAACAAGCACCATTTTACAACTGGTTAAAAATAACGGTAAATGGGGCAAGCCACAGGTAGCCCCGTTTTCGGGCCGGTATAAGGATCTGGAAGCGACGTTTTCGCCCGATGGGCAGACGGTTTATTTCTCGTCAGACAGGCCTACGGTAAGTAATCCCACAAAAAAAGACTTTGACATTTGGCGGGTTAAGCGCAAGGCGAACGGTACATGGGCAGAACCGGAGAACTTAGGTCAGATAGTTAACACAGATAAAAACGAATTTTACCCCAGCATAACCCGCAGCGGCAACCTGTATTTTACGGTAGAGGCCGACTATGGCAAGGGCAGCGAGGATATTGTAATTTGCAAGCCAGCAGCAACGGGCGGTTTTGGCAAGCCAGAGAGCCTGCCCGAAGACATCAATACCAAGTATGATGAATTTAACGCTTTTGTTGACCCTGACGAGCAATTCATCCTCTTTAGTTCGGATGGCCGGCCGGATAACCTTGGCCGCGGAGATTTATATATGAGCCGTAAAGATAAAGCAGGTAACTGGAAGCCGGTAAAGCATCTACCTGGGCCTGTCAATTCTATCGCCATTGATTACTGCCCTTTTGTAACAAGGGATAAAAAGTACCTGGTATTTACCAGCAGCCGGTTAAATAAAGATTTTACAAATGGTAAACCCAAAACCTATCTGCAATTAAAGAAATTGCTAAGTGATGCGGGAAATGGCTGGGATGATATCTATTGGGTGAAATTCAACCCCGATTGGTAACAATGGAGTGGAGAAACTAACGAAGTTTTTAAAACTTCGTTAGTCTGGGATCTTTCGAGTTTTGATAAGCAGAAACGAAGACCCTTATTGCCCTTACAAGCTATCCGGATTTGGGATGAAATTCATGAACGCCTGGAATTTGGCATAATAATTTTGCATGTTTAACTGGTAATAGTACGCGCCCCGTTTGGATCCCGCTTTATCCTTATCGGCCAGTTTAATAAGCAAGCCTGTAGCCAGTACCCGTTTACTAAAGTTGCGCTTATCAATAGTGGTATTAAACACACTCTCGTAAAGGATCTGTAACTGTGGTATGGTAAATTTTGTTGGCAACAACTCAAATAGGATAGGGTGCATGGCCGCTTTGTAGCGGATACGCTTGCGTGCCTGTTCAACCATTTCCTGCTGGTCGAATATTAGTTTTGGCACCCGTTTTAGCTGAAACCATTCGGCGTGGTAATCGGCGCTTATCTGGGTTTCATATTTATGAATGTCAATCAAAGCAAAATAAGCTACAGAAACGGTGCGTTCCAATGGATCGCGGTTTGGATCGCCGAAGGTGTATAATTGTTCAAGGTACACGCCTTCAAGGCCGGTAAGCTGCTTCAGGATACGGTTGGCGGCCTGGTCAAGGCTCTCTTCATTCTGAACAAAACCACCCATTAAACTCCAGTTACCTTTTTCGGGCTGGAATCCTCTTTTGATCAGTAATATTTTTAAAACCTCCCCGTCAAAGCCAAAAATTATACAATCTACAGCTAATAATAACCTGGTTTGTTTCGAATACTTCTGCATTTTTATCGTAAAGGTTTATAACAAAAACAAATATATAATAACATTTGGGATATGTGAAGCCCAGCCT